>Ga0067045_1027692_pt1 | contig 70104 bp, 93 predicted proteins | sample TerdegcTABiofilm_FD_59184 | JGI IMG/M metagenome (GOLD analysis project Ga0067045, IMG submission 59184) | Combined Assembly of (Gp0054472, Gp0054536) Wastewater bioreactor microbial communities from Singapore -Terephthalate degrading...
TAGCAAAGACGCCATATATTGACTGCAAGGAACTGTTGGTCGTACACCTTAAGTTTTTTGAATTCCTCTTCTGTCGGCTTCTTTCCTGCTATTGTCGCCGTCTGCATCATATAAAATCGAATAAGTTTCTGTGTTATGTCATCTATATTAGAGCCATAAAGAAACTTATCCGCCAACCCATCGGACTCAACAATCTCAACCTCTTGTCCGCCAATAGGTAACTCAATTTTACGTCGCTCAAGGATAATATCCAAACCCATATTAAATCTTCCTCAAATCTACCCAATCAAAGGTTAATTCTACTTCCTCGATAATATCTTCCTTCTCCGCTAGAGAATTCCTCTCTCCGGGGTCATAAGAAGAAATAAAGGCTCCCTTAAATTCAAAAACACGGAATGCCACGTTTGCAGGGTCATCATCATATAACGAACAATCATACTTATAATCCCTCGGCCTCATTCCGTTCCCTGTTACCGGATTCTGAACACGAATGAGCCATTTCCACCAAAATTCCCTTCCTGCTCCATCATAAGGAACAACATTATTAAGGGTTATCTTGTTGAATTTTAACATTCCCGCTTCATTAACCAGAAAGTTTTGAGCGCCTCCTGCGTGCTCTGATACGCCTATCTCAATTTTTGGCATCTTAACTTTCTGCACTAATGCCGAGAGATACCCATTTATCTCAAGTCTATACTTGAAAGATTTTGCACGCTCAAAAGTAATTACATCAACAGGCATTATCCCCCCCTGTTATATTTTCTTTAATAATATTAAGCTTTTACCCAACCAGGCAACTCTTTTAACTCAGTATACTCGTCGAAGGCTGCGCCTGTTCTAGTTACTCCTACCTCAAAATCAATGTAATAGATTGCTTTTGTAGGTTGTACCAATGCCCTAGCCCTATATATTCCTTGGTCAATTTCAAGACCGGAGTTAAGTACTGCATTTTTCAAGACTCCTCCATCAAAGAAGGCGTCCCTATCCGTCTGTAGACAGAAATCGTACACGGAACATTTTGCTTTCCAAAGTCGGAATTGTGGCTCTAATACGCGATAAACTTCACGCCAAGTCATAGGATGGTTAGGTTCAAATAGGAACGTTCTCAGGACTGGAACTAAGATTTTTCTCATAACAGTGAGAAATACAACAACATTTAAATCGCGCAGAGATGAGGCTGCACGCTGTGTTGTCCTTTGTTCCCAAAAAACGGCTCCCTCCCAAGGAGTAATTTTCAATCCATTTATGCCGTAATCGGCAAACATATCTTCATAGCCACGGTAATCCGCCAAGTTGAAGTCAATCCCCTCAACGAAATCAACCTTCCCTCTACGCGGCCCCACTGGAGCAAAATGAGGCTCATAATCCTCCTCAGTTTTCGAGAGGCAAGCGCCTAAATGCCCTAGATTTGAAATATACTTTCTTGAATCATCTCTTGAATCATAGCAAAGAGGTCTCCCAAACCATACCGCTAGTCTATGAGAATCCAGCATTTCATGGCTGTATGGCTCCTCCCCCATTCTCCATTTCTTTGAATTTATGGGGTCTAAACCTACCGGAGTATTAACATGAGCAATTAAGTCACCTCTCCGCTCAACAAAAGCAGTTAACGCCTGAATTACGGAAATATTAGTTGTGCCGGGAAGCAGAACATGGATTGCCATATCCGTTTTATTACAGGCATACATACCTGTCATGGCTAATTCATCGCCTATCCAGTCTGCTGTGGTTAATGGGTCTCCATCGGTTCCTTGACTTAAGAAAGTACCGACTTCATCCACCGCTGGTCTTGCCGTTGCCCCCACATTTGCAGAATATAAATCCTCAATCCTAATAAGTCTGGAGCGATTATTGATAGCATTTACAAAATATCTGTCACTTTCAGGGTCTAAGGATAAATTGTCATAATACTCATTCAATCCGCCCTGTTTTGTATAGGCTACTCGAATATCGAAGTTAGAATTAGGATTAAGGTCGGAGTCATAAACTTGAATCTTTAAGAAATTCCCCCAATCCCCCTCGTTATGTGCAATAATCCTGATTGTGTCCTGCGGAGTTCCTTCTGTTCCAGTTACTACATCATTATTTACTCCGAGAACTTGTTCTGCCGTTGAAGCATTCCTAAGCTGGAGACTTGATGTAATCCCCGCGGAATTGGAGGTAATCCTTATCTTTCCTTGAGTTGCAACAGCGATAGCGCCGGTCAATCCTGCCAACTGCTCGACTACCTGTCCCGCTGTTAGTATAAAACTCTCTGTCTCATTATTTGCAGGAGTAAGAGTAAAAGTCTGGTCATTCCCACCATCAACACCTAAAACAACTTTCTGTGTTCCTTCTACTGCCGCGTATACCCCAATTGGTAAACCCAAAACATTATTAGCTCCATCAGAGATAGAGCGTATTTCTAAGCTATGTGTTGGGTCGTTTGTTTCCGCTTTTATCCTATTGTCTACCGCTGAAAAGGTAATCCCATTAGTTCCAGCATTCAACATATCAACTACTTCTTGAGCGGTTTTCCCTGTCCCGTCAAGGATTACGTCTTGGTTCTCCCCTCCTGATAATGCAAACCTCATCTTGTCAGCGCCAGAAACAAAACTAAACGGCCCAATCTCTGTTCCTGTTATTCTTCCTCCTCTTGCCTGAAGGAAAGTAAACGGCCCAGTTTTTGTTTCTAGCCTTGCAGGAGTCGGTATTCCTCCTCTATCCTTAAGGATAAGGGAAGCTTTTTTTGCCGTCATTGTTGCGATATTGCCGGGGTCTGTGCAATTAAGTAGTCGGATAAAAATAAACTTAGCGCCCTGCTGTGCGCCCATTTTGAATACGAGCGGGTCGTTGGAGCGTAAAAAAGTCCTACCACATTCTCTCTCAAATTCCTCCCAAGAGCCAAACGGGTAAGGCTCAAAAGGAGTTCCCCTCTCCGACTCCCCTATCATAATAGAATATCCCTTAGCGATTTCATCTGTAAAAATTGATAAATCTTGGATATTATAAAAGACCTGCGCTACTCCTCTACTCATGCCACTACCTCCTCTTTTCTAAGGTACGGTTGTTTTCCGTAACACATAGCCTCCACCCCCGGAGGAATTACACTTTTGTTTATTGGTTGAGAGATATGAGCAGAAGAGCCTCTACGAGGTATTTCAAGTCGAAGTTCATCTCCATTGGTAAGCATAATATCAATAGGAGATTGACTTATATTGATAAGCCTTACTTTTCCTGTTCCTCCAAGAGATACAGGAACGGTTTCCTCAATCTTCTTTGTTTTTATGGCCATTAGGCCTCCCCCCCTATTTCTTCTACATAATTAGTTGACAAACTCCCTAATTGAAGAGATTCGCTGTATTGCCTTCTGTTCAATTATTACGTCTGCCACGGTATATCTTTGAATTGTTCTGAATAATGGATTTTCCGGTTCATCCATATTAATAGGTTCCCCATCTGTGTATATGACAACATGTTTCCCGTTAATTAGCGGTTGACTCCCCGGAGGAAGAACCGCCAACAACAAAGGGATTAATTTTGATATATGCCGCTTAAGAGTTGAGATAAGTTCTATCTGATAAAATAATTCTATCTGTATAGGATAAGGGAAAATATCATATCCCCTAGGCCCCGTTAGGGTAGTAACCCCTAAGTTTGTTTCAACCTCAACGTCAATCTGTTCCTCTGTTGGTACAAGATATGTCTCATTCGGTTTTACATATTTCTTGACAATGCTATAATCAGCATATTTAACAACTGCAATTGAGGGAGATTTTGCTTTTCCATAATTCCGCTCCCAATCATAGCCATAGACAGGAATTGACTCTCCCCCGAATTTTATTTTCCTTAATTGATTAAGGATGTATTCATCAACCGCTTCAATCAATTAAAAAATCCTTCCAAGAGCTTCAGCATAAATATGAACTATTTCATCTTTCTTCTCGCGATAAGTAGGCTCAATGAATGGCCTAGCTACCATTTTACTAGTTCCAAGTTCATGACAAAGAGCAACATTAGCCGCTACCGGAGATTTTGGGCCTTTTCCTCCACCCTTCCCCGGTCGGCTCCTTAAAATTCCAACAAACCCTCCGCCTTTTTTATCAGGATGATAAGCTATTGAACCCCTCAAGCTTCCGGTTTCTGTCAGAATCTTACTCCCTCTTTTGGAAGCTAAAGTTGAAGGCTTTAATGGAGCCCATCCCGGCCCTTCATCCTCGAAGCGCCTATCGAAGGTAGCTACAAGCATTTGCCCCGATTTATTAGCTGCGTTCTCAAGCGCAACGTTTACCCTTGCTGAGATTGCATTTAAATCCGCAATAAGAGAATCTGCTCCAACCAAGGTTGTACCAATGGATAATTCAGGCAATTGAGAACTCCCCGTCAGATGAGTTATTATATTCTTCTGCTCTTCTTAGTTTTACATGAACAAGGTTATGAATTCCTGCTATCGGATTTATTTTATCCAAGATAGGGAAATCCTCTACAAAATCCCATCTCCCCTGAGAATCAACAAAATATCCTGTTACTTCTATCTCTGTTCCTTCTAACCAATCCTCAAGAAATAAAACATGGAGACACTTAATATCCCTTATTCCGTTACTTCCAACAATAATTCCTTCAGCATACTGCGTGTCATCAAGCCATTTGATACATCGAAGTTGTTTTGAGAACTCTTTGTTATGGTATGTTATCTCATCTCCTGCTATCTCTCCGAGTCCTTCAACAAAGCCATCTCTGATTTGTTGAGTATCAATCAAATCACCAACTCCTTATCCCTGTTGAAGTCCATTTCTCTGGAGGCATTCCTAAATCAACATCCTCAGGCTCAACCTCCCTTGCCGCAAATCTCAACTGCTCAACTAACTCTTCTCTCAATGCTTCAAGGAACTTAATAGCATCAACCCATTGAGTCTCGGCAGGGCCACCCTTCACTGACTCAAGTCTCATGCTAAACTTTAGGAGGAGACGTGGAATAAGAGCTTTAGTAGTTAAAAGAGCAATGTAAACGGCTTTTCTGTCATCAACATCAAGGAGACTATAGCCTTGTAAAGCAATTTGTGCCGTAATCTCGTCAGGAATCACACTATGCAAAGTAGTATCAAGGGAAAAGACAGGAGATAGTCTATTAATTACAAGTTGTTCAATGCTTACCATCTCTTATCCCTTTTAAGCGATTCCAGAGTATCCTCCGAGTTTCACTCTCATTCCACGATTCCCCTAGTTCTTCCAATAATCCCCGGAGTTTTGCTAGAGTATAACCCCTCAAAACACCATCAGAAGGGATTTTAACAGGGTAAGAATCTTGGATTGAAGGGATAGTTGTCTCCCCTGAAGTTTCTTGTTCTTCAGGCTCGACAACTTCATCAACCCATATCAATCCTCCCCCAACAAGCCAAGCGTGAGTTAGACTCCCAACAGCATGAGGAGTTTTTTCCTCAGTTCCAGAAATTTGAAATCCTGTCTCAGGGTCTATAAAACTCCCGCATGTATCAAGAAGTCGTAACTTTTTCATCTAATTCCTCTTAGTCAACCGCCGCCATCCAAGACGGGAATCCCGCTGAAGAAAAAGCTGACGCAGTATTAAGCTGGATTCTGTTTTTTCTATCAAGAGTCGAGAATCCTGTAATTATCGAGGCGTATGTTGCGCCGAGTTGTCGTGACATAATCCTTTCGGACTCAACACGGAGAGGCATAAAATCCAACTTCAGCATCGACATAGCAGGGTCAACCAGCAATATATTGTTGTCCCCAACCGCCGAGCTTACATAAACAGGAAGCTGTGAAGGTTGAACTCTATTACGCAAATTCAAGGTAACAGGAACAGAACCCGCTCCCGATGGATTTTTAAACTCTGTCAATGCCAAGAGTTTATTAGCCATTGCCTCATTACAGACTACTGTAAACCAGTTTTTCCCTAAGGCTGAACCCCTTACCCAAGCTCTCAGGAAATCAGAAAAATCAAGCTTTCCTGATTCTGTCACCCCGATAGTTGCAACACTGTCAACTGAATTTGCTTGGTCTCCATTTATGAGCGTTGTAACTGCCGCTTTATTTAAATCAGCGGACAATCTCATTCCGACTTCTCTCATATAGTGAGAAAGAATAGGAAGCTTCACCGAAAGTAGGAGCTCATCAGAGTAATCCAACCCCTTAGCATACTTTTGGAGTTGAATTGTTTTAGAACCCCAAGTCATCCCTGACTTACCGATTGTTTCGGCTTCTGCTGTTGGGTCAAGTTCTGCATCCAGAATCTTAATCCACGGAGTTACAACTGCCATCTGGTCAACTGTTTCAGTACCAGACAACAAATCCGTATACCAAGGATTCGCTGTAATACCCTCATTAATAAATTGTCTAACAATTTCTGGAGCCAAATATTTCATGTCTCCGGAGAGAGAAAGAATGTTTCCAAGATTGAGAGTTTCAGGAGTTTGCCCAATTTCTTTATACAAATCCTCCATTGTCAGAGGATTGCCGTTTTCGTTTTTAAATCCCATTTTCTGCATGTAATCATCTATCGAAACATCTTTTCCGCATGCAGAATCACTCCCTCTATATGCCATGAGCGGAAAATAAATTCTTTCCGCAAAACTGTTCTGAAGTTCCAATTTTCCCATTTTTCCCCCTTAGTATTCCAAAACCGTGACAGCGGCTCCAGTGTTTCCGCTCTTAATTACCATTCCATCAATCTGAGAGTAATCATGAGATGGAAAAGTGCCCCAATAAACACCCGCTGTAAGCCCAAGCGCAGACAAAGAGCTTGACGATACAACTTCAATGGAAGCGTAAAGTTCTGAGCCTGTAAGAACAAGTTTGTCATCGGCAGATACGCTAGCCACAATGCCAATGTCTGCCGTATTAATATCAGCCGCTATCTGCGCCGTTGTTCTGGAAGCCCCTGCCGTTAACTCAATTGTCTCAGTGCTACCATTTCTGTATTTTAGTTTGAGCTCATCGTTTGTATCCGCGGTAATCGCAAAGGTACCGGCTTTTGAACCAGTAACAGTACACCTAGTTCCAGAAACATACTGATAAGCTTTATTCTCTCCACCATAGACAAATGGCCCTACGGAGAGATTTTCTCCAGCTACAACATCATAGAGGCAATTTCTAAACTTTGTCGCTACTGTGCAGGATGTTGCATCTTTTCGATAAACACAAACTCTCCCAATAATTTTATCTGTTGGTTCTGTTACGACTGCAACTTTATTATTAGAAACAATCTTCACCAAATCCCCAACAGCAACACTGTTCGCATCACAAGCGAACGAAATAGCCAAAATATTCTCAAGCTTTTTCGGCCCCATATTTCCCCCCTAGTTTTCCTTATCTTCTATGTAGTTTTTTAACTGCTTCAATTATCTCTTGTTCTTTTATGGAAAGAACTTTTGATTCATTATCAAGAACTGGATGCTCACTTGTCCTTTTAGAACCCATTTTATTTTCAGCAATTACGCGATATTCTTCAATCATATCATTAAGAAATTCCAAATCATTGGAGCTCTCAATTCTGCGTCTAATTCGCGATTCATGAGCATTGAGTTCCTGCTTATCAGGAGAGAACTTGCTCATATCGAAAAATCGTAAAGCCTCATCTCTTTGATGGTTAAGTAGAGCCTCTCCCGCGTTTGCAAGCGCAAGCCTCTGTGGAAGTCTTGAGATAATCTGCGAACATGTTAGAGCTTCATTCTCTGCCTTCACATAGCCTTCAAGCTTTGCGATTTCACTTTCATACTGCCTGTTTTTTTCTACAATCTTTTCATAATCAGAAACCTTATTTTGTAGCTCTACAATTTTAGATTCAATCTTCTCCTCGATTCCAACAGGGAGCTCATCAGAGCTCTCATCAATCTTGAATCCAAGAGATTGAGACAGATTCCTAAGTAGAGTTACTTCTTTTGTCTGTTCATCCATCTTTTCTTCCTCAACTAAAGAATTTAATAGCCTTATTCCTGCATGAGGGTCAGCGCCATGCAATGCAGGAACAATCGCCATGTGACTAACTGAGATAAAATCCTTAGGAAGCCATCTTACTTCCTCCCCGTTTACTACCTTGCCTTGATTTTTGAGAAATTGTGCTGGAGACATCTTAGGATGCGAAGGAACGCAAAAAGCATTAATTCCTATTGAACCGTTCCTTATAATCCCCTCCTCAAGCCCTAGAGCCGCCTTAGGGTCGTACTTACGATGAACAACAATGTCAGCATTTATCCCCGGAGGAATATCTTCTGATTCCTCAAACCAAGCATTCTCAATATGTCCAGCTATATCCCTGCTATCGGTTCCATGCACCCAAATAAAATCAGGTTTTTGCTCATTAATAAAAGAAACGGCGTCCTTGAGCATCTGAGCATCAAAAGCGCCGTAGTCTACGCAGAGTTCTTTCCCTTTATTGTTTGAAGGCCACGCTTTAACGGCCGAAATTAGCCGCCATGTTACCCTAACAATATCAGGATTTTCTTCCTGTTGAGCATTTTCTAATTGTGCATTTGAAGAAGTAAGCCGAGGTTCCGAGATTGCTGAAAACGATATTTTCTGTTCTTTCAAAATCCCCCCCTGTTGAAAGAAGCGTTCCCTTTTTTATAAAGAGTCGGCATTTTTTCAGACAAGTTAATTTATTAAAAGTTCAACAAAAAATACAAAACGTCAAAGGAGAGGTATTTTGAGCAAAAAAAAAAGACGGGTAATATAAACATACACCCGTCGGAGGAAAGTCGCTTATTCTGCGTCTGTGTATCTTTTTATGGGGTATTTCTTTTTAAGTTCCTCCATTCCCGGAATATCTTCATTGTATGAGAACCTGTAACCATTATCTCCCTCAATTGCGAAGTCGTGAAAAATATCCCCTTTCCAGATATCAGGAGGAATTCCCTTAGGGAAAGCTCGACAAACATAATGACTAAAACCCCATTTATGCCAAAAACATGAAAAGCACATAGGAGTAAACTCCGTTAAATCATTAGGGTCTCCGGCATATAAATCTAAATCATATTCTGTTTCTGCTGTTACCCAGTTTACGCCGTTATCCCAATTCATTTTTTTCCTCCTTGAAGATTAACTCTAAGTCATAATCTGTTAAACCTCCTAACAACTCATATCTCGTCGCCCATAAATCAATGTAATTAGCCTTAAACTCTTCCTCTGCTTCCTTATCTCCCTTTTTGGCTAACTGTTCTAGTCTTCTAGCCTCCGCTATTTCAGTTATATTTGGGGAGGCGCATAAATTTAAAACAACTCCATCGTCATAATCTACCAAAGGGATTTCAATTAATGGCAATTTTCCTCCTTATGTCATACATACAACACATATCACTTTTTGTCAAGTTTTTTCTTTAAAAAACTTTTTCCATCGTTTTCGAGGGATTGTTCAATATCAAAATAGGCATTCTTAACAATATCGTTGTAATGGATTGTGTTATACCTGTCTAAGTTTCTTACATGAATCCACGGGCGATTTCTCGATGCAAGCCAATACATAATATCATGAAGAGGAATCTGTCGCTGGATTATCATTGATTGAGGAACTGATAAATCCTTCATCACTTCAGTGTTAGTAAAATAAGTAGATACGCACTCTTCTTTGACTTTTATGTAAGGATTTCCTCCATTCATTGCGTCAGTTATTGCGTTCATGACTCTCATTTTACTCATGTCAGGATAACCTACCCCATGAAATAGATTAATTTTTAAATCTTCCTTAAATTCAGTCTCCCCTGTTAGTCTTTTGAACTCTTTATATTCAGCGCTATTTTTAGGAGCAGAAGCAATTTTCTTTAGATATGCTCTCAAATGAGCTTGTCCTAGAGCCCTAGCTCTTACATACATATCCTTGTCAAATCTTACTAATTTGTCATTAATGTCTACATAAGGTAAGCTTTCCCCTAATGCGTCCAGTGTTTTCTCTGAGAAGAACTTAGAAGCTTTTGTGTCAAGCCCTTGGTAGGTTATCAACTTTTTCAAGTCTCTCGCTCTACTTGTGATAACACCTTGGAGCCCCTGATAAACTTTTGCCATAAAACGTAGATGAACGGCTTTTTGAGTTCCGGGAAATTTTCCCATCAATTCTGAAGCTTTTAATACAGGAGGCATCTTTGACAATTCTGCGTCAAGCGTCTCATAGCTTAGATTTTTGTATTCCTCATAGTATCCATCAAATTTCTTTGCTAGTTCTTCATTACCAATAAAAATACGTTGTCCGAGAGTGTCTCTTTTGGCATTCCTTATCTCAAAATATCTCTTTTCCCTTTCCTCTGCCGCCTCCCAAATAGTCCTTCTAATTTTTTCAATTTGTTTATCATAAATTTCTGCAATCGAATTAAGTTTTTTCTCCATAACTTTTCCAAGCTTCAACTTAGGGAAAATGGAATCAAAAAATTTTATCATCTTACCTGTTAAAAAAGTATGTTGTCCCATAAGATAAGCTGATACTGCCTCCGGAAAATTCTCTCCGGGTTGTGTGCTTCCATACCCCGAAACCCTTTCTGCCGCTGGAGCAGGTCTTTTATCTGCATAATCATAGTAATTATATCGTTCACCTAGAACATCAACTACCCGTCGATTGTTTTGAAGATGATAAGCGTGTGCCAGTTCGTGAACCATTGTCTTGAAGGATGAAGCTACTCCATCAAGGTAAAAATCATTTCCTAAATGGTACATCTTAGTTTTTATGACAGAGAGTTTTTCATATAACTTTAATCTCCCTTTTAATTCTGTAACCCTGCCATCAATTAGTCCGTAATCTTCCTTGAACATTTCAAGTTGTTTCTGTATAGCAGAATGCTTCTTAATATCTTCTGCGGTATAACCCTTTTCATATCTCTTTAATAAATCCTCCCCCATCTTTATTCTAAGCTCAAGCTCTTTCTTGTGCTCTTTAAGGAAGTCAATATCTTTCTTGATATTATTTTTAACATCCACCGTCTCGATATTTGCGGGTATAGTATTACCATTCATAGTATATTTATGGAGATAAATTACAGCCTTAATGTCCTTGCCATTAGGAAGATAATAAGGAGAAAACATTCCCCTCCAGTTGTTATTATGTCTAGTTGTCCCTATATCGGCATCTTCTACTCCAAAATGGAAACTGAGCGGCTTAAAATCCAAGTCAGTATATTTTTTATAAAGTCTCATTCCCGCAATAGCTTGGTTAACCATTCTAATGTCAAAGTTTGGCTCAATTTTTAAAGAACTCCCAAACTCTTTTTCTACTTGTCTTATTGCCTCCTCGTGAGTCTTAAAATCCGGAAACTTAAAGGATAATACTCCATCTCCATCTTTCATGAAGATTTCTTCCGGTAAATCTGCCTTCTTCTTTCTCTCTTTCTTAGGAATAACAGGAGGAGGTAGAACTTCCGCTGGAGGTAGCTCTTTCGGATTGAATTGTGGGGATTCCCCCGCATGTATATAGTGTCTACATCTACCGTGATAAGGAGGAAGAGCCGTTCCTGCGTTCTGAATATCAGCGCTCCCCATCTCCTTTAATTCGAGGAATTTTTCGTTTGTTCCGTATTGATTAACAAAGAAAGGCTCAAACGCTTCTCTATTCTCTCTACCCTCACTAACCATCCTTGTCATTTTGTTGAATTCAGGAGCAACTTTAAAAGTTCTCCCTCTCATAAGCGCACACCATCGACAAGTCAAATTATCAACAGGGCCGCCTATCGTAAAGGTAGCAAAGCCGGTTCTTGCAAGTGTATCAAGGGTAGACCAAACCCTCGCTCTTCCAACTCCCGTATCAATAATCGTTCTGACAGCCTCAATTCCAAGTTCCTCAACAGTCTCGCCGAAACGATTTCCAAATGCTTTTAATTCCCTTCTACTCCAACCAGTTCCCCAACCCTTTTCTTGGTATTCTCTGCGTAAATAATCTGCTATTCTTCTTGTCCGCTGGTCGCTTTCGGAGATATATCGAGAAACAAAAAAGGAGTCCAATCCTGCCATATATTTAACGGCATTATCATGAACCTCCCCTGATACTATCTGGAATCTTGGTATTTCCTTCCACCCCGGAAAAACATTTCTTGGGTCGGAGGATTCCTTCCAGATTTTACGAAACGCTAAAAGAGCTCTTGAATTTATTTCATCAGGATTTAAGGATTGTTCGACTTGAGTTATAAAAAATTTTGTAGCTGCTTCAATGATATTTGTTCCAGTTTCCTCCGGAGATATCCTCCCCATCCACCTTAAAGTTGATGAAACCGCCAACTCATTAGCGGATTTAACCATCTCCGCTATTTCCCATCTGTATCTTTTATTTACATCGTCAATGACTCTCCATTCTCCGCTATTGGTAATGATAAAGGGGAGGCATCAAACCCTGTCCAAGCCCTCCTTTTATACGGTCGCAGTTCATAAATTTTTGCGCCTTGATTGAAGGAAGCTACAAAAGCTCCGCTTGAAGCAGAAATATCAGAATATCCTAAAGCCTTTCTTGCTTCTTCCAGTGTTATAATCTGCGACTGATACTGCGTGACAATAGCTGTTGCGCGCATCTGCTCCGCCTGAGCATCACGAAAAGCATCAAGGGAGCCCATATCATTAAATTTTACCGATATTCCTACATCTCCGAGCCCACTAAGAGCCAAATTGAGTCTGTGGCCATGCTCTACTACCCGCTTAACCCCTAGCTGGAACATCTTTATTCCCTGCCGCATCTCTTCGTATACTACCCTTGCAAAAGTATCACTCGAAGAAAAGCTCCAACCAAAGAAGATAGGGTCTCGCTGGAGTGCCGCAAAAAGCCCCTGTAATACTATTTGAAGAATATCTTTTGCTCCTTGAGCTCCTGCCGATGTATTGTTAAACTGGAACTTTAAATTTGAGTAACCTATTCCAACTCCCGACTTGAAGTTCTGAACTATCGTTGATGCTACCTTATCCAGATAAACTTCACATTCCGCGTCATATTCCTTCTGTGTCAATCTTGTATCTCTTGGAGGAGGCTCAAGTTCCGCTATAAGCACTCCGAGCGCAGATAACTTATCCATCCAATCCCTGATTGAAGCCGTAATTTTCTTATGATGAGCCGCTGATTCAAGCGCTACTAATGCAGGAGGGATAGGATAAGGATTATTATCCCTTGAAAAAATAGCATGAAAAGTTGTCTGAGTCGGATTGAGAGGAACAAGTCCTGAGTTTTGAACTTGACATAGTTCCATCTTAAACTCCGGGGTATACCGAAACCTACAAGTTTTAATCGGAACAAGAACAAGTTCATCTATTTGGGAGAGGGTAGGGGAAGGAATCCATTCCGCGCACATCCCCCCCGCGCGCGCTCCTTGAGAAAGGAGCCCATTGACTCCTCCATCCATTCCCCCTCCAAATGGATAGCATCTAGCCGCTAAATCGTTTGCGACTTTAACCGCCTCCGTCGCTCTTGCCTCAGAGTCAGCATCAATATCAAGCCTATGGCCGCTATTCCCTAGAGATACTGTGCTAGCTAAATATTTAGCGCAATAAGGGTCAGTTAAAAATAAATTGTCTATCGCCTCATAAAAATAAAATGGAAATTGAGCGTTAATTTCCATCAATTGAGATATAAATTTTGAACGTGTATCAACCCAACTTGTCTCAGGGTCTCGTGAAACACGCGCTACAACCTTTGGAAAATCCTTTTCCTTTTTTGGCATCTTTCCCCCGTTATTTTCTATGCGTTACCGAAACCCTTCCAGATAGGCATCACGCAGGTTCCAGAACTACGCTTCCCCATATCGAATGCCGCTAAACATGCGTTATTCATACTCATTCCGAAGTGATTCTCTATTGAATGGCCACGAATATAAACTCTCTTAGCTAATCCGCTTGGAGTCGTCTCATACTTAGCAACAAGCTTCTGAGCATGTCTCCAAACGTCCTCAATAGTTGAAAGCGATTGTCCACTACATAATTTTTTTGAAGGGATTTCTATTAATCCCTGCTCCATTCTGTCAATCATTGAATCAATAGATTCCGTTCTATCTATTAGAACCGCATCAATTTCTATTTTTCCATCGAGCAGTTCTTTTTTTTCCATATTGTGAGATTGTGCAAAATATTGGATTGCAACATGGCCTCTATGTCTTGACGCAAAGCTCTTAGCTGAATATTTATTTGGCTGTGCATCTATCACGCAAAAACGAACACCAAATCTCGACATTAACCAGTCAAGCCTCGACCAGTCTTCTGTTTCCTCGAAGTAGACAAATCTAAGTTTTCCATTCCTGAAGGTAGCAATAGAAATTGTTAATACGTCTCCTTGGTCTACCCCCATGAAACAGTCAGCCTCCCCATAACTAAAGCCATATTCTCCAGAAATAAATTCTAATAGCTCCGGAGTAACCCTAGCACTCCCTCCGGCAAAGGGGAAGCCGAGCCAAGAAATTTGAAAGTTTGCAAGCTTGTTTTGGGATTTTTTGGAGGATTCATATTGCGCCATACATCGCGTCGCATAATTAGGCCCATGAGCAGGTTTTACCTGAGTATATAGTTGACTCAGATGATAACCCCTACGAGTTTTGGAAGGTTTTTTCGCAATCCATTCACCATTTGCCATATTAAGTCGGCTTCCGCATTTAGAACATCCGCGGTAATGTGTAGTTCCCTCAGGAAAAAGTTTCTTTTGATTTGTTGCTATTGGAATAAAATTTTCTGGAAAATTGAGTTCAAACTGATTTCTATGGCCGCAACTTTGGCAAATAATGAACCAATAATGTTGGTCGGTCTCATTAAATTCCCTATCTATGCCAAATCCCGGATGCGATGGTTGGGAGAGAGCGAAAACCCATTGTAGGTCGGAATGTAATAATCTATCTTTAGCAAATGCAATATTTTCATCCCTAGCCTCATCTAATTCATCCAGAACTACCATATCGCAATCCAAGCTTTTTACTTTTCCTCGACTCCAGAGGCCACGAAAAAATAAGCTTCCGGGGCCTACATGTTTCAAGCCTACCCTGTCTGTTCCTCTAACTCTGGAGAGAAGATACTGTGAACTCTCAATCATTGGATTTGCTCTATCAGCAGAAAAGTCACTTACTGCGTTATCATCCTGAAAATAGTAAACCACCTTTTTCCCTAGATGGTCTGAGACATAGAGGGATTTTATTAATATAAGAGTACTAATTGCAACTTGAGCCGCTTTCTCAAAGGATTGGTCAGGATGCGTATCCTCAAGGATTTGTTTTAGGTATTCATGCCCCTTAAGAGAATACCTTTTTCCCCGGATAATTATTCCAGCATGAACAATCCATTGAGGGAGGGACATACGCCCTCCCGTAGGTAAGTAAGAATCAGTAGGGATTAATTCATCAATCGAATCTATCATTTCCCCAATCTCAACAGGATAAAATCAATAGCAACACGAACAACACGTTCAGGGATATCACCATGCTCCTCTAAAACCCTTTTCACAATAGCCGCTTTTGTAGTCTCAGTGATTGTCGCCATAGATGCCAGAAAATCATTAACAATTCCCTGAATACTATCAAGCAACTCTGCCGAAAACCCTGATTTGTAGATTGTTACAACAATTTCAACTATGATTGAATTTACTTCATCAGGAATAAAAGGACATCCACCCTTAAGAAAAAGAGAAACCCTCTCCTTTTTTTGCAGATTATCAATCCCCGGTTCTTTTTCAATTTTATCAATTTCTACAAGCAATTTTTCAATAAAATCAACAATTAAATTCATGAAGTTTGGCAAGAAATACCAAAACATCCTTATAATCAAATTCATACTCCCCCCTATTTTTTTTCTTGAAAATAGAATCAAAGAGGAAAAGCTTTGACTCTTTTATAATTAGCTGCCTCATGTGGACATAAAGATTTTAGTCAGCCACCTCTTTGATTCATCTAATCTCTGACACTAAAGCGCATATTTAGTTTTTAATAAAAAATGATTACTAAAATGATTACTAATATCTTTTTCTCCTGTAATATTAAGCCTGAAGTTGTCATGGGCTATGACGAACCGAATTATTTTGGTTCCGTTCAGGCGGTCTTTCGTTGGATGTTGCCTAACTGCGATTGTGGAGATGATGAAGAATAAAAAACTACTTATGAATCTTTGTCATGACAGAAGAACCTCGCAACAAAAAGTATCAAGTGTTCGTTACGTGGAACGTATTTTGTGTTTTTAAAGAAAAATGATTACCAAAATGATTACCAGAAAAACACATATTTTCCATTTAAAATACCCTTTCTGGATACTGGTAATCATTTTTTGATTACCTGAGTTTCTCAATAGCTTCTCTAAGCTGTTGTTCTGTCAGATGAGCATATCTTTGAGTATGCTTAATCGTAGTATGTCCGAGGAACTCTTGAGCAACTTTAAGGGAATGAGAAACTGCAAGGATTTTTGTAGCCGCTACATGTCTAATATCATGAATTCGGAAAGGATGCTTAATTCCTGCCAACTCTTTTACCTTTGCCCAAATATCATAATGGATAGTTCTGTAAGGTTTTTTGGTATACTTGTTAATCCAGAAAAAAGGAGTTCCATTCTCAGGGATAGATTGGAGTAACTCAACCACGGATGAATTTACAGGGATTGTAAGCCTCCTGTCGCCCTTCTGGATAATCTGGAGGGTCTTATACTGGAAATCTACTTCGTCACGCCTGAGATGGGTTATATTATGTTTTCGTAAGCCTGTTTGAAAAGCCACGAAAATCATCTCTCCATAATGAGGATTTTTTAGTTTTTTTAATGCTTCAAAGAGGTTTCGTTCCTCTTCTTTCGAGAGAAGATTGGTAACTAAATTATCCACCCTGTACCGCTTAACCCGGAAAGGATTCTTCTCGTCAGGGAGAATATAATTAAAAGCCGCATGAGCTATCGCAATATCTTTATTTACTGTTACTTTTGAAACAGTCTTAAGCCTCTCTAATCTGTAATCCTCGACTAGCCGAGGAGATATTTCTTTAATAGGAATATCTTTTTTTCCGGAGAAGAACTCAGATATTGACTTGAGAGTTTTTCTTGCTTCATAGATAACACTTTCCGACCGGGATTCTATCTCAAGCCGCTGGATATAGGGAGAACAAACATCCCTCCAGAACATTATCTCATTAGAGGTTTCTTTTTCCTTTAAATTGCTCCGGAAGAGAACCTCCTGCCTTTTTGCCTCACTTAAAGGAATCTCCCCTAATCTCCGGGAACACATTTTCCCCTCTTTATTCCTAGCTGAAATCCAATATGCCCGTTGAGACTTGGGGAGATTAGTTCCGCATCTCCCGCAGGAAATATTTTTTAATGAAGTGCGATTTTTACAGATTTTACATTCTTGCAATATCATAAACACCTCCAGAAAGAGAAAAGGAGGATTGCTCCTCCTTTTTTATTTTTTATCTATTCATTATGAAGTTTGCCGCTTTCTCCGCCGATTGAGCCGCTATGATTATAGCATTCTTATGGTTCTCAAGGAATCGAACCCAACCGTTTATATATGCTTTGCTATTTTCCAAGTCTTGAGAAATACCCGCTTCCGAGGATAAAAAAGACGCCCCTATCTCCGCGACCAACTCCTCCTGAGAATATGTCTGGAGATTGCTCTGATTAATATTCTTTTCCTTTCTTCTGTTAAGCCTTGAGGTATGGAGGGTCGAATGTACTAGTTCATGAAAGAGCGTCACATAATACGCATCGCTATTTATAAAAGCTTTTATTGCAGGAATATGAACTTCATCAGTAATTAAATTATAGCATGGAGTGCCGTCAACATGTTTTATGACGGGTTTATTCGGCATTCCATTAACAACTTTTTCCGCAGGAGTAATAGGATGATTATTCGCATTGACAACAGGTAATTTGTCTTCAATTCCTGTTGTCTGTTCAACATTCCAAACCTTGAGAATTAAGGGGTATTTAGGGACAAGCCTTTCAGACCCATCTTCAAGGATTTCTTTTTCCATCCACCATTTTACGATATTGGAAGCCTTAGCTCCCTTCTTAATTCTACCTCCAAGAGCGTTACACTGTTTCATCCCTACCCAATAAGGGGAAGAGAATCCTTTCATGGAAAGGATTATTCTGTTTATTCCTTTGTATTCTTTTCCCGTGGAAAGATTAGAAGGGGTAAAATTACGCCATTCCTTTTTCCAAGGAATTACACCCTTGGATAAAGCATCAATGAATTCCTGAGTAATGGTTTCATAGACTTTCATGTTGTTTCTCCCTTTTGTGTTATGTTTTGTGCTTCAAATATATTGTGCGATTTTTTCTATGTCAAGCAAAAAAAAAGACCTCCATCAGGAGGTCTCACATAAGGGGAGAAACATAAACTCAGTAATCAAGCGATATTTGCGTTCTTGAACCTAGAGCAAATTCTTCAAGCTGTTGAGTTATTTCATGCTGCCGAGCAATATCAAGATAATCATATTTTGACAAGTACGCGCACATATTCCCTTCATCAGGATTTATTATCTCCAAAGGATAGAGGAAATTCCTCATACGCCTAGAGACAAGGATGTAATCTCCAAAAAACAGAATGAAGGAGTCGGTTGACTCAGAAAAAAGTTGTTTGTCAGACCATTCGATTAACGTTTTAGAAGCCTCCCTTGAAAGAGGCAAACCCTGTTCTTCTAATATATTTTGAGGCAGATTTCTTTGCAACATACCTTTACCCTAAAATTTAACAGAATTAAGCTCTCATCGGCATTACAAGAGCCAAATAAGAATCAGAACCAAACTCTTTGATTGTAACAGGTATAACCTTGCTAGAAATAGATATCTCAGGAACTTTAAAAAAGTCTAAAGTATTAAGAATATAATCCAAATTCAAAATAAGCTCGACTTCGCCGCCACCTCCTTTCACCTCAATAACATCCTCCGCCTTTCCTACTTGAGGATTATCAACCACAAGGGAAAGTTTAGAGTTTGAATATTCTAATCTTATTGCTTTATGAGCATCAGAAGCCATTACAGAAACCCTATTTATCGCCGCTTTTAGAGATGTCTCAGTGTCAGTAAATACTACATCATGAGACAATCCACTAAGGAGTTTATTATAATCAGGATAGTCGCCGTCTCTTAACTGGATGGCAAAAGCATCATGCCCTACCCGTATAACAAAATATTTCTCATAAATCCCGTAATACATATCGTTAGATGAATATCTTGTCAAGAACTTAATTGCTTTGTCTATACCTATTCTATCGAGAAGGAGTTTTTGTGGAAGTTCCCCCAAGATTCTCCTTTTTGATAGAGTCAACCTATGCCCATCGGTAGCAACTAATTCCCCGTTCGTATCGAAAAATAAACAATCAAGATTGAGCCTCGACTCGCTCGTTGATGCCGCATATCTAACTTTTTCAATCTCCTGAATAAAAAGTTCTCTGTTAACACTGATAAACTCCTTTTCCTCCGGTTTTAACCATAAAGGAAAACTATCAACAGGAAAAACGGGGAGAGTAAAATGTGAGTTACCGCTATCTATTTGCAGTCGGTTACTGTTTACAGTAAGTCTAATATCTGTCTCACAGCATTTAATAATCTCAAGGAACTTGTAACCATTGACACAACATCCGAAAGTTTCATCTGCTTCCGGAATCTCAACAATCGCCCCATAATTTAGATGGGTAGCCTCAAGCCTTAGTTTTTCCTCTCCTGCCGTAAGTTTGATACAATCCAAGATAGGCATGTTAGATTTTCCTATCCCGGTAACAACCTTTTCTAAAGCTCCAAGGAGTATGTATTTTTTGATAATCATCTATATCTCCTCGACAAAACCCACAAACGATATTTCCTTAATAATACCCGTATCAGAGCGTTCATTTCTTTTCTACCCCTTGTTCGTCAGAAAGGATAGAAAGTGTTGTTGTTTTTCTCTTTAACAAAATGTCAAGTTTATCCTCAAGCCGTTTCAATCTGGTAACTTCAAAAAATGGTATGCAATCACATTTATCCTGCTGAAGAATTAAGTTCATCTTGTTCTCTAGTCTCATTACTTGCATCTGCAAGAATCCTGTCTCATACTGTAATTGCCGCAAGGTAACATGCCCCATACAATAGGTAGTCAAAAGGACAGCGCCCAAGAAAATAACAATACAACCAATAATTTTTAATATTTTCATTTTGGTCGCTCCATCTCAGGATTTGTTATCCTGCCTCCTCCCCATATCCCTTTGTAAGCGTCTGTTTGTGGAGAATCAAACTCAGCAAAAACCAGATGAATAAATTCTGCCCCTTTCTCAATAATTGTAGGTCTCACTACCTCTACTCCAACTGTTAGTTGTCCATTAAATCCCGGATGAACTCCTCCGGAATAAACCTTTACACCATACCTGAGGCATCTTGAGCGTGACTCAATAAACGCATGAGCAAAGGAAGGAACACTAACTGACTCTACTGTTTGAGCCAAATAATACTCATGTGGTAACAACATCCAACTATCAGGAGCATCACTATAAAGTTCAACATCCTCTACTTCTGTTCCTGCTGTTCCATGAACCCCTATTATAGGAGGATTTCTTTGACGTTTTAAAACACATAGCCTCCCTATCTTTAGGTTAATAGCCGAGCCTTCTATGAAGTTAAGCTGTCTTCCGGATAAACTACTTGTTAATTTTATACCGTCATTAGCTAAGTTTCTTATGCTACTTGCTGAAATAAGCATTCTGTTTGCTCCTCCTCCTGAGTTAAAGTCCAGAGTCCAGTTTGGTCGCTCCATTCCAAGTCAAAAACCGTATCTCCAATATCCCTCCCGCTAATGGTAAGTTCTCCAATCATTTGCTTCCGGTCTGGTCTCACAAAACTCCAGATTGTGTCAGCTACTCCTGTAATTGCATTAGAACCGGATATTTTCTCAAAATAATCCTCTGTCATTCCTTTTTTATGATGATGTACAAGAATTAGAGCTATCCCATGTTTCCACGCTAAATCATGGAGCTTTGAGAGTTCCTCATATTCACGTTCATAAAGTGTTGTTCCAAAAGATGTATCCCCTGAGCGGATTTTGGCAAATGTGTCAACGATAACCATTTTAGGAAAGGATGTATTCTCAAGCCATTCATCTATTGATGTAATAGCATCTTCCCCGGTAGGCCATTTATTCGTAAAGAAAGCATTTGGACTAATTTCCCCTCCATTAGCAATCTTCTTTATCCTTGATTGAAATCTACGGGGAGGGTCTTCCAGCGCAAGATTTAACACCGCTCCAGAATTTGTTGAGAACTTTTCGCATCCGAGCGCAGGGGTTCCGAGAGTGACACAATGACATAATCCCTGAATCAACCAACTTTTACCAACCTTAGGAGGCCCGGCTAATACCGTTAATCCTTCAGGAAGAATCCCCTTAATAATCCATGAAGGTTCCGGTAATTTTTGGTCAACCAAGTCTACCCATGAAACTATTGTTGTTTCATTCTCTTTCTTCTTATGTTTAGCTTTAACAGGGAGAGCTTCTTTTTTTGAAACCCATGTAGAAATCTTGATTAATTCCTCCTCAGTTAAAGGAGGTCTACATCTCTGTTGATTTACCTCCCTTAAAGCATTGAGAAGAGGAGCTCCATCAAGGTAAGAGTTTCGGAGTCTAGCCGCTACTTGAATTAATGACTGATGTCTGGTTCCTTCTGGGAAAAAAGAATCAGACTCTTGAAGGATTTCTCCGATAGATAATGGCGGTTCTTCCAAATCGAGCTTAAAAAAATCAATAAGCTCATCTAGTTTGTATTCCGCATCAGGATTTAAGGAAACACATCTTGTAAGGAATGGTTCTCCCTTTAGATGAAAAAATCCGGGGAGCCTCATCACTCGTGGTAAGTCATTAACACTTATATCCCCATGAAATTTTCTAGCAATAGCTCTCTGAACTTTCGAGAACATATCTAGCCTATCGTCAGAAACCCTCCAATAAACATGGAACTTCTGAGGAGAGGTTTCCACAATCGCCGTAGGACAAAACTCCTCTTTTGTCGCTTCTAGTAACGGCTCAATAGGAGCTCCATCCAAATCTACAAATATGGCTCTTATACGGGAAATACTTGATTTTGTTCTCCCTCTCCCGTCTCCTGCATTTACCATGAAAAAGATTCCATACCCCTGCTCATTACTACGGATAAGCCATTTTGACGCCATATCAAAAGTTAGGTATTTATAGGCTCCTGAAAGAACGGAATCCTTTTTGTCTCCAAAAATCTGAAAGCATAGATTGGTAGGAGGATTAAACAATCCTTTCAAAAAACTAGCAGTATCATTTAAATTTACTTGCATAGTTTCCATTTTCTTTTCCCCATTTTGGGCATCTGACAATTATCTTAGGACTGACAAAATCATTCCTCTCGTGAATTGTGCAGAACCCATTGATATATTTTTCACATTTTTGACAGTTAAACTTTAACTCAGGGAACGGACAGAATTCTAAACTGTTAATCACTGAGTCACCGCAGAAATCCAACCCCTTTATTCTCTTGTGCTGTTTACACAGATTACATCTTCCGATAGTCGGAGGAGTCGCTGGAGCCATCATTTCTTCCTCCATAAAGAAAAATTCGCTATTCCTCCAATCACTCCAAGAATAAAAGCGTCATAAATATGCTCATTTCCCTGTAATCCATACATTTCAGCTATCTCTTTCGCCGTTTCTTTGGATAGTCGCTGTTTGGATATTTCCATCACTTTTTCCGCCAGAGGGAGGGAAGCAGTAATAATAACAGCACGAGCTTCTGAGCACTTCATCATTGCTAACATGTGCCTTGAAACATGCCCCTCAAACTGTTCAACTATTACTGTTCCAATTTTTTTATGTTTTTTAAGGAGCCCTGACACTTTGCCGGATAAATATCCTAGTCTCTCAACCATATTCCCCTTTGGCGGATGAATACTTCCAGCGCCAACAAGTTCTCTATCCCGCCATATACAATAGCCAGTAGTAACAATTCCGGGGTCAAACGAAAAATCATAATTACTTGTTGACGTGGAAGTTTTCCCCATATCCCCTTTCACCCTCCGTTAATAATTAGAATCCAAATTCAGGTTCACTTTTAACTGCTTGTTTTTCCTTTATTCTTGCAAGCGAAACCTTTTCAAAAATGTTGACATACTGCGTTTTTCCGTTAGTTCTAGTTTCCAGTAAGAGGGTAGTTCCCTTAAATTTTGGGAGTTCATTCTCTATATCTTTCCCTTTTGCTGTTAACCCTAAGATTGACAAATCCTTTTTAAATCGAGCTAAAACTTTTTCTCCCTGCGATAAATATGTTGGTTTCCTGATTGAGTATCCTTCATATTCCCCATCTACTACCGTAAAATGCCACCACATAACTTTTCCATATTCCCCATCGGTAAGCTCATAATCATCAAAACGGGCAATATATTTCCCATCAGGAACTCTTGGAGGGTAAATCTTCACCTCCAGTTTGTCGTATTCTTCAACTAGCTCATCAAAAAATCCCATTATTGTTCTCCTCCGAAGCATTGATTGTAGTAATAGCACGGAGACCCGTACCAAAATTTGCAGTAGTTAGTTAATTCAGGACGTGGATTACAGTCCTGAATTTCTTTGTGGATTTCATTGATTTGTTTTAGGAGATAATCCTTCTCGAAACTCGTTTGTCGCTTTAGGTTTCTGTATGTTATTGTCAGGGACTTTCCCCATTGATAATCCCACACATAAAGCTTTTTTATCCGAGGGAGAACTCTCCTAAAAGTCACTTGATTGACTTCTGGAAATCTGGAGATAACCAACTGAGCATAAAGGTCACGCTCAAAGGGACTGTCATAATGTTTTTTACCGGATTTATACTCATCAATTATCCCGCGTTTGCCAATAATCCGGAGTCTGTCCAGAATCCCCCTAGCAATCGCATCATTATCGTCCCATACATCCTCTCCATGCTCATTAATGGCAATCTTCAGTTCATAAACATCCAAATCAGCCGAGGAGGTTAATTCCTTTTCCTCGTTATGGAGAGTATCCAACCATGACAGGAGCTCCCCGGTTTCGATGAATTTAGCCTTTGATTCCATTTCTTCAGGAGTCAAGTCATCCCTTCTCATCTCTTGATGGAGGGTATGAACCTCTCCTCCAAAAGCAGCGAAGTCATTTACGGGAGCCCTGTTATCTGGAACACAATGCTCCAAATAAGTCCGCTGAGGACATTTTCGGAATGTATCAACCCCGCTTTTTGAGATAGGAGAATAATCCATCTCACACAATCCCCTCTTTCTTTGCGGATTCCCATATCTTTTTCAGGAAGGGTCTTAGTTGCTTTTCGTCAACTTCATCAGGAGAGACTCCGAATTCAGCAACAATCTTTTCGTTTGCATAAACAATCAAAGGCTCATAGTCGGAAACCTTTTCTTTTATGGCATCACAGAACTTCTCCCATACTGTTGATTCCTGTTTTTCAACTTCCATAACTTTTGTTTCAATTTGCTTTCTTGCTGGAGTTACAACAGCACGAGATTCATTAGTCGCTTGCTCCATCTCCTCAACCGTATACATTCCGGAGAGAACCTCAGGAAAAGCCTTCCTGAGAGCTAATGACTCCGCACATTTCAGAATCATTGCGTCAGGCATAGTCGCCCAAAGGTTTTGGGGTCTCCCCTGTTGGTCAACTTTTGCATACCCCCTGAACAGTGCTGTTGCGGATAAAGGAGTCGTAAAATCCTTACGATAAACAGATATTGTAGCCGAAATAATTTCGGCAACATCCGACATGTCTAGTTGTTCATGAGGAACAACTGCTTTTGTTCCATCTTTAAAACGGACAAAGAATCTTGCATCCCCTGAGCCACCATATTTTTTCGTTCTCTCCGCCACGACTCGAAGCCCGTCAATGGAAGGAAACATCTGCACTTTTCCTCCTAGCTTCAAGGGATAGCATTGCCTAGCCTCAACGCTTAAGCCTCTCTTTTTCGCCCATTCGTAGGAGGCAACTGCTTCTGCTTCCGATAAATTCGGAAAAAGAGACTTTAATAAAGTCTCTTTAACCTCATTCCGTTCTACTACTGCGACATCACTCGTCATAAGAAATCCTCCGTATAACAAAATGCTTGACAACCATAAAATTTTGTATTACGGTTTGTCATAGATTATTTAGTGTTGAATGTATCAGGCATCAGACATTTTGTCAAGTTAAAAAAACACACAAGACAAAAAAAAGGAGAGACAAGGATGGAAAAGAAGTATAGCTGGAGTCACCCTCTCCGGAGACTCATGATGCTCCGGTTCCCTTATGAGCACAAAACTAATTTCTACTCCCGAATAGGGGTAAGCCGCGGGTTTATGTCACGGCTCTCTAATACTCCTGATACAGGAGTTACCGTCAAGACGTGGCAGGAGATACTTGAAAAAGCAGGAGTTAAGAATCCTGTACTTATACAATGGCTCCTTTTCGGAGGAGAACCCTCTAAAAACATACTGAGACTCCTCAGGAAATATCATGGAAAAATTACAGATATTCCAGATATAAATTATGAAATATTCGTTTCCCGCTTGAACCATTTCAGGCTTGAGGATGAAAGTAAGAATAGCTTTATAATCCGCTTGGGGATTCCTGCTCATGTATGGGAACAATGGGAATTTAGCCATACAAAGGAAATCTCCCCTTCGGAAGTGAAGAGGATTTGCGATGTTATAGGGATAGATTACCGCTCTCCAGAGGGAGTTTGGCTAATGTTTTCCTCAAAAAATCCTCCACCTAAAACAGTTAACAATTAATAATTTATTAACCTAATACTGCAATTTTAGCTATTTTACTGAGTTTGTCGCTATTCTCCAAAAAACAAAACCGCAAGAAGTTGAGAACCCCATCGAAGAAAATACCCTGCCTACCCCACGGGAGCGGAAAAATAACATCCTGAAATAATGCTCACTGGAATTCTTATTTTATATTTTTATAAATTATATATGTACTGTACTTATATATTATATATATTATATTAGTATTGTACTTATATATATTATATATATTATATTATATAATATATAATATTATATATTATATTATATCCTTCATCCTGTATATATTTCTTTTCTTTCTTTTTCTTTTCTTTTTCGTTCTTTTTCTTTTCTTTTTCTTTCTTTTCTTTACGCCAACACAAAATGCCAAACGTATCAGACATGTCACGCCACATCACACATAAGTTGCTGACATCAACGAAAAGCCACCTCAGAGGCTCGCTGTTCCATTTTTTCCTCAAGGTAATACCAACATAGCCAACAGGTATAAAAATCCCTCAGAATTGAAAAAAGACCCCTTTTCGTTGAATTACGTTTTTTTGGTTATAAGCTTATTTTTCTTTGTTCCATCTGTAAAACATTATGTCACGCCTGAGAAAAGTTACAGACATCAAAAATAAGGGGTATAGGAGGCTCACTGTTCGATTTTTTGTATAAAGTAATACCAACATAGCGGGGAGAGTATAAAATGCGTTAAAATTGAAAATAGACCCCTTTTTGTTGATTTCAGGTTTTTTATGTGTCATGAATAAAACGCTTGACAAATGATACAGTTTGTCCTATGGTTGAAACATTACATATTTTCAGGAGGGGAAAATGGATTTTTATGATAACTTAAGAAACCTCATGGGTTCTATCTCCCCGGAAATACGACCGGCTTTTCTTGCAACTCTCAACAAACTTGCCGAGGCGGAGACCGCATATTCGGCAGGAAACAAAGATGAGTGTCTCAACATCCTGCTTTCTGTAATCCTAACTCATTACCTCCAGTTTATCTCCTGCTTTGCTGAAAAGGCACAAGTTCCAGAGGAGACGGTACATTGAGCTTTTCTGTATGTTCAAAAATAGGGGATAAGGGGGTTAATTGTTTGATTGGAAGCTCAAGCCTTCCAGTTATCCCCATTGGAGCAAATAATTCTACTGGATTAAAGCTCCAGAAGGAACTGGGGGATTGTTTGATTAACCTCAATGGCTTGCTTATTGCCATTGAGGTTAAAACTGAAATATACAATAAATACGGCAATCTATTCATAGAGATATACTCCAACAGTAAAACCAATAACCTTGGATGGATAATCTCATCCTCAGCAGACATCCTCGCCTATTCATTCCTTGAGGAAAACCTTACATATTTTCTCAACATGAAAGAGCTTAAAAAATGGGGATTAATCCATAAGAATTTCAAGCGATTCCCTATAAAAGCTCAACATAAACGTAACCAAAAAAACCTTACTCTTGGGAGGGTAATCCCTATCCGCGTTCTAAGTGATGAGCTTGAGAACTTTGAAGTAAGGGAAATGGATAAACCATTAGACTTGCAAAGATTGTTTTTACAATTAAACATAAAAACAGAGGTTTAAGGATGGACGCATATCAAAAATTTATATATCTCAGGACGTATTCACGCTTCTTGTGGGAAAAGGGGAGGCGTGAATCATGGGAGGAGACTGTTAATCGGTTTTTGGATTTTATTTTTACAGAATCGCCTTATTGTCATCTTATCCCGGAAAAGACAAAGAAGAAAATCCGCCAACACATATTAAACCTTGTCGTTGTTCCTTCCATGCGGCTGTTATGGAGCGCCGGAGAAAACGCAAGGCGCGACAACACGGCCGCATATAATTGTTCCGCTCTTGCCGCTGATAACATTGGAGCTTTTGGAGAAGCAATGTACCTCCTGCTCTCCTCCGCTGGAGTAGGTTACAGTGTCGAGGATAGATATATTTCACGGCTCCCTCAGGTTAAGTATCAAAAAAATTCCACGTCATATAACTATGTTGTCGAGGATACTCGTGCAGGATGGAAGAACGCTCTCGATTTTGGGATTGAGGCTTGGTTCAATGGAAGAGATGTTGGTTTTGATACTTCTAAAATCCGTCCGGCAGGAACTCCTCTTTTTATTTCTGGAGGATACGCAAGCGGCCCAGACCCTCTCATTCAGTGTTTAAATTTCACTAGAAAAACAATCCTAGCCGCTCAAGGAAGGCAACTTCTATCACTCGAAATTAGTGATATTTTTAATGAGATTGCTTCAATAGTAGTTGCAGGAGGAGTAAGAAGAGCATCAGAAATCTGTCTGTCAGATTTTAACGATATTTCAATCCGTGACAGCAAACATGGAATTTTTCCACATAGAAGGGGGTTTGCGAACATTAGCGCAGTTTATCATCAAGTTCCAAATGTTTTAGATTTTACGCAAGAGTTTATAAATATGGCACGTTCAAACTCAGGCGAACGTGGAATGTTCAATCTTTTAGCCGCTAGAAAACGTTCTCCACGCAGGAGAGACAAGAGTAAAATCGAGCTAACAAATCCTTGTGCGGAAACACTCCTGAGGAATAATGGATTATGCAATCTCACAGAAGTTATCCTCCGACCAACAGATGATTTTGAATCAGTTAGGGACAAAATCATCACGGCTACATGGTTGGGCTGTATTCAATCCACATTAACAAACTTCCCTGAACTAAATCCTAAATGGGCAGAGAACGCAAAAGAGGAGCGTCTCCTTGGAGTCTCTTTGTCGGGTTTATGTGATGTTTATTCCATGATAACAGCAGAGACCCTGAGACATTGGAAGCAGATTGCCGTTAAAACCGCTAAAGAAGCTTCCGGAGTTCTTGGAATCAATATGCCAGCGGCAGTAACACTTATTAAACCATCAGGAACAACTAGCCAATTAACTAATTGCTCCCCCGGCCTTCATTCTCGTTGGTCTCCTTACTATCTCCGGAGAGTTAGGATTTCAATGCACGACCCGTTATTTGAAATGATGAAAGCTCAAGGAGTTCCTTGGACTCCATGTAACTATTCTATCAATACGGCAGTTCTGGAGTTCCCTGTTACGGCTCCCTCTGACGCTAAGTTTAGGGACTCAGAAACAGCTATCGGCCAACTTGAATGGTATAAGACGATAGTTGACAATTGGTGTGAACATAACGCATCTGCTACAATATATGTTAAGGATAACGAATGGTTAGACGTTACCGCATGGGTATACAGGAACTTCGACTCCATCAATGGAGTAACATTCTTTCCCTTCACTAATGAAAAATATAAAAATCCTCCTTTCGAGGAGATTTCCTACGATGAATATCAAAGAAAACTTGAAGCCTTTCCTGAGATAGACTTTTCAAGGCTCCCTGACTACGAGAAAACCGACTTAACAACAGGAGGGAAAGAATACGCATGTGCCGGGGGAGCTTGTGAACTATAAGGAGGAAGAAATGATGATAGAAAAACTTGATAAATGGAAAGAATTAAGACGTTCATTGTTTGCTAATACAGAACCGGAAGTAGAGCTTGTTGGTATTACATGCCCCGGAGAACTTGTCAGAAACAATTCTGACTATTATTTTTCTGTTCCAGAAAAGGAAGCTATCCTTCAAAAGATTGAGGAACAACCCGCAATCGCAGCGGCCACTTCATACGGCAAACAACCTAAAAATCCTGTTGTATTAAACGAACGCCTTATTGAAGCTGGTCATTTAACGCCGCTAGAATCCATTCAATTTAACTTTTTTATTAGCGGGATATCTAAGCTTTGTGGAGCTCAAATGTCCCGTCATAGGGTAGGTCAAGGCCATGTTTCTGCTTCCCGGAGATATCAGCAACAAAAACCAGAGTTTGTTTATCCCCTGCTAAGTGAAGTAGTTAGTTTAGAAACAGCAAAGAATATCTATGAGGATATGTCTGATTGTTTAAAGTCTAATTATTTTCTCTATTTAAGGCTTATAAGGGACAAGACGGCAAAAAAGGGAGATGTTAGGTATATCATCCCGGCTTGTTCTGCTACCCATCGCTATTATTGGGCAAACGCAAGAGCATTAAGGGATTTTTTTCGACTCCGCCTTGACTCATCGGCAGAAGGGGAAATTAAACGACTTGCCTTCATTATCCTAGATTTAGTCATGAAAGTTACTCCATCACTATTTATTGATATTAAAAGGAAATTTGAAAAATGACTCCAGAAGAATTCGCAGAATTAACCGTAATACAACAGTACAGGTTCTTATTGGAAAGACTGTTAAAGCTTGGAGATGAAATTGAGAACGATGAAATTGATTACTTGATTACATTGCTTGTTTATGCCCAAGGGGATTTTCTCCAGTATAGCGAAAAAGAAGGGGTAGAAGAGAACCGAACGGCTTCTCTTATGGCAATAGAGGAGGTTTTGGCTCAAGCTATCAAACTAAGTGAGACAGTGAATAGGCTAAGATTTGTTTTAGATATTGAGGAGGATGAAGCAGCATGAAACACTCGATAGTTATGGTTTGTGACTCAGAATCACTAATTGAGGGGATAAACAGATTAAGAACTTTTAACAATGAACTTAAACAGATTGAACAAACCCTGAAAACATTAATTCCTCTTTTAAGGGAATTTGCTGAGCTAAGGAGACTGTCATGAGTTTCTGGAGGATTCATAAGATTGAGAGAGAGGAAAATCAATTTTCGATAGTAGTAGAGCCAACTTCTCCGACTACGAAGATTGGAGTTGTCGAGGATTCTGAAATCCTCCCCGGACATGGTTTAGCAGTAAATGTAAAACTAGAAACGGAGGAATGTCACTCAGCAGCGGTGGAGATGGGACTTTCTATTATTAAGACGTATGAAGAAAAGAAACCATCTCCTCAGCAAATAACTAAGAACCTGTATCTCAATATCACCTTAGATGAGGAGTCAAAAGAACTTTTGCGGAGAATATTTTCATTAAATACCGCTAATCCTGCGGAGTTTAATAATACTCCCTGCGTAGAATATGAGTTTGTTCAAGAGACAGAACTTGAACCTCAGAATGATGAAGAGGAGTAAAGACAATGCGACTTTACGCAGTTAGTACAAAGATAGGATATTCAGAAATATGCTTCTCAAATTATGAAGATGCGGTTGAGAGAGCAAAAACCTATCCCCACGAACTCTCCCCAAGGGTTGAGGAGCTTACCCTTGAAAAATTCTCTCCTGTTTATCCTGTTTTTTTTGAGGATAAACTTATTGGAATAGCTTCCTCAGAGGATAAAGCTCGTTCTTTATGTGAGAAAAAAGGGGAATCACTACATTATGCTGATTTTTTTCTTGATGAGATTATTGAAAACGGATTGACTTGGGAAGTAAGCTTTTTCAAGGAACTCAATCATTGGAACGTCAGGATAAGTAATGAGGAGGGTTTGCCGCTTCCTGAGAAGGTTTCTAGTGTCTTTTCGACCCGATATGTTGCTTGGGTCAAAGCACATAATCAGGAGGACGCATTACAAAAAGGGAAGCTAAGGATTGAAAACTTAAAATTAGAGCTTAATGAGAGGGAAGATGGAAACAAAGTCTCCGGGCGTGAATAATCCAACTCATTATGATTATTCGATAAAGCCAATTGATGCAATCGAATCATGGGGATTGAATTTCAATCTTGGGAATACAATAAAATATATTGCAAGGCATAGTCGCAAGGGGAATCCAGAGAAGGATTTAGAAAAAGCTCTCTGGTATTTAACAAGAGAATTAAGCAGAGTGAAGGCAGAAGATGAAAGAGAAACTCGTTAATGACACTTTAAATAAGATGAAAGAGATTATTAATGTGAACGAAAATCGCATCAAGGAGCAGATAGGGATTGAGCTTATCCGTCTCTATCTGATTTTTGAACTTTCTGACTTGCTAGAAATATTACGAAATACTCCAGAAGAATAACTAATTGAGAAAAGGAAAAACAAACATGAAGAACAAAAACATAGTCTTTTCTCAGGATTTCCAAAAAAGGACAACTATCCGGATTTTAAAAAACAGAATTGAAGCTTGTCCAAAAATTGCCTATCCAACATTATGTCTGTTGAAGGAAATAGACAACGTAACCGGGGAGGGGGAATGACGTGGAAATGTAAAGTATGTCAAAACTCTTCCTGTTTGGAAGTTGTAAGAGTTACGGAGAATCTTGAGAAGTTTTATAAACAGGTTATCATCATTGGAGACACGGCATTTGTTTCTAATTCAGTTCCTCGCTCATTACTCTACGAGTTCTGTGCTTGTCCTGTTTGCGGAAAAAGAGAATTTGATGATAACCTTGAAGATTACAGTTTAAACGACTTTGTGAGAAGGTATGGGCTCAAAATAAAGGATATAAAATACTTGACAAAGTAGAGAGATATGTTTTATGTATGTCCCATCGGACAATATAAAAATTCAGGAGGGATAAAGATGGATGAAATCTATCTCATAATATGGTCAATACTTCTCTTGCTGATTTATATCCTTCCGGGGATTATTGCAAGGAGACAGAAAAAAGAAAATGCTGACGCAATATTTATCCTTAACCTCCTGCTTGGATGGACTTATGTTGGTTGGGTAATAGCTCTTGTTTGGGCATTAATGAAAGACAAGAAAGAAACATGTAAAACAGTTTAAAAGCTTTTAAAATCCCTGCGTCATTTCTTTTGTTTCTCCTTTAAAACGCAGGGATTTATTTTTCCTAAAATCCTTCCCTTTTTTATTCAAAAAAACCCACAATTTTAAGAAACCTTTCCGCCATTTAGTGTTCGTATTGTTAGCAATGCCGAACATTAAACAAAACACTATTATTTGCGGGGATTCTGCCATAATTATGCTAGATTTTCCTGATAGTTGTGTTGATTTAACCGTGACCAGTCCGCCTTACGACCAACTAAGACGATATAACAACTACCAGTTTAATTTTCCAGCCATTGCTAACCAGATTTTTAGAGTGACAAAAAACGGTGGTGTCCTTGTGTGGATTGCCGCTGACCAAACAATAAATTTTAGTGAAACAGGAACATCCTTTAAACAAGCCCTCTATTTTAAAGAAATAGGCTTCAATCTCCTTGATACAATGATTTATGCAAAAGAAGCTGTAGGAGCTTGTGGTTCCAAATATGCTTATAATCAAGCTTTTGAATATATGTTCGTCTTTGTGAAGGGTAAACCAAAAACATTTAATCCCATCAAAACAGCCCCAAAACAAGCAAACAAAAGGCGCATGTATCAGGTTAGTCGCAGCAACAAAGAAGGATTCATAAAAACCCATATTGCAAAGACTGCCCCACCGGAAAGTAAAAAAACGAATGTTTGGTCATATAGTATAGGATTCCGCAACTCCAAAATCCCCACAGGACATCCTGCTGTCTTTCCCCTCAACCTAGCAAAAGACCATATCCTTTCATGGAGCAACGAAGGTGATTTGATTTTAGACCCCATGTGCGGTTCTGGAACAACCTTAATAGCGGCATCACAACTCAATAGAAACTTCATCGGGATAGAAATTAGTGATAAGTATTGCGAAATCGCTTCCAACAGACTAAAACAGGAAACTTTTTCTTTAAAAAACGCACATAATGTCTATGGTAGCTGACATTAAACAAAATACAATTATGTGCGGGGATTGTGTAGAAATATTAAAAGGATTTCCTGATAATTATGTTGACTTGACTGTTACCTCTCCTCCTTATGATAACCTGAGGGATTATGACGGATATTCTTTAAACTTCCCTTTATTAGCGGAGGAGCTTTTCCGTGTAACTAAGGACGGGGGAGTTATTGTTTGGGTAGTTGGGGACGCAGTTGTTAAGGGTTCCGAGACTGGAACATCTTTCAGGCAAGCGCTCCATTTTAAAGAAATCGGCCTCCGACTTCATGACACTATGATTTATCAAAAAAAAGGAGTCACTTTCCCTTCAAATAACCGTTATTTCCAAGCCTTTGAGTATATGTTTGTTTTTTCCAAGGGGAAGCCTAAAACTTTTAATCCCTTGATGGATAGACATAATTTAAGGGTAGGGGAGGAGGCATTAGGAAAATACACTGTTAGAGCTACTGACGGAAGAATGATTCCCCGAAAAAAACCCAAACCATACCCTGAGCGTAGTATGAGATATAATGTTTGGGAGCTAAACACAGCGGCACAAGAAAGGCCATGTAAACCTCTTCCTCATCCTGCACAATTTCCTCTCCGCCTTGCCCGCGACCATATCCTTTCGTGGAGTAATCAAGGAGATTTAATCCTTGACCCTATGTGTGGAGCAGGAACAACTCTCTTAGCGGCGGCCCAACTTAATAGAAACTTTATCGGAATAGAAATAAGTCATAAATATTGTGAAATTGCCTCCAACAGGCTCGAACAGGAAACTATCCCTCTATTTTTTAAGGAGCAAACCTATGGTGGTAAAGAAGAAAACTATTGATAGTCTTAATGATATTGTTTGTTGTAACTGTCTGTTGAGCGTTACAGTCCTTGAAGATAAAGAGAATGTCACTTCTTACTGTTTCTTGGATTATCAATCTACGAAACCTCCTAGAACAGTATCATCCTACGGATTCTGTCAGAACGGAGTTTGGCTTGCTAATGTGTCAGACAATTTTGCTCCCTACTATATCGCCTCAGGGTTTCAATCTTCTATCGAATTAGTCTTGAACAAGGAGGAAGAATGTTAACCCCTTATAATGTTTTTAGTCTTGTGAGTAGTCTCTCCCATTTTTTTGATGATATTCATATTTTTATAAACGGAGATTACTTTTGCTTTGATTTGTCTACCGTGACCAATAGATACATCAGAATTGAGTGTATGAAAGAAGGAAACAATAAGGCAGATGTTACGTTTTACGTGGATAGCTTATTAAGAAACAGAGTAACCGCGAAGGATATTGACTCATTGAAGCTTTTTATATCACAGTTTTTCACAGATATTATCCCTGATAAGTTCTATTTTCAGCGTCAACAATACATGGAGTAGGGGAGTAATGCAGGAAACCGAAAAGAAAACTCCCCTGATTAATCTCTACAAAGGGGATTGTGTTGATGTTTTTAAAACTCTCCCGGAGAACTCTATCGACGCGATAGTAACAGACCCTCCTTATGGCATAAGGTTTATGAATAAAAAATGGGATTATGAGATTCCAAGTGTAAAAATATGGGAGGAAGCTTTCCGATTACTAAAACCGGGAGCTTATATCCTTGTCGCTTGTGGAACTCGAACATATCACAGAATGGTTTCCAATATCGAGGATGCAGGGTTTCAAATCAGGGATTGTATCGTTTGGGCCTATGGAAGCGGTTTTCCAAAAGGTCTCAATATATCCAAGGATATAGATAGACAACTAGGGTGCGAGAGGGAAGTGGTAGGCAAAGCAACCAGACATGGTGGCGGTAATTCACAAATAATAAAAGGTGATTATAATCCTGACATCACCATACCCTCATCACCCCTCGCTAAACAATACGACGGGTATCATACAGCCCTTAAACCAGCTATCGAACTTTGGTGCCTCGCCATGAAACCAATATCCGAAAAAAATATCGCACAAAATGTCCTCAAATGGGGAACAGGAGGAATTAATGTCGATAGTTGTAGAATACCTACAAAGGATAGTTTATCCGGAGGAAATGTATCCGGGCAATATAAAGCTTATGATGGTTGGGACAGACCGTGGAGGCATGACGCCGAACATCTAAAGATAATAAAAGAAATAGCTAAAGAAAAAATAAAATTAGCGGAGGAGTTAGGGAGGTGGCCAGCAAACCTTATTATTGAGAACAGTGATGAAGTTAAGGAGCTTTTCCCAATAACAAAGAGCGGAAAAATGAATCAGCACGTTAATGGCGGACAATATAATATATTCGGAAAACAGTATCCTCGTCATGTCAAAACTCATGGAGACTCAGGCTCCGCCTCCCGCTTCTTTAAGCTTATCCCTAATGATACATCAAGGGAAAATTGTATCCAATTCAGTAAGCTTAAGCGTCATTTTAGTTACGGGGAAGAATCAGACTTATCGGCGGCCAGATTCTTTGCCTCATTTTCACTTCATGATGATAAACGACTTATTTACTGTTCTAAAGCGTCTCCCAAAGAGAGGAACGAGGGTCTCAATGAACTTCCTGCTGAGAATAATATGAGAGTTAACGCTCCAAGAAGTAATGAACAGGAAAAATTTCAGACAAAACACCGGAATAATCATCCAACAGTTAAGCCAATATCTCTTATGAGGTATTTATGCCGCCTAGTCACTCCTCCTGAAGGTATTATCCTCGACCCCTTTATGGGGAGCGGCTCCACCGGGGTAGCTGCATTCATGGAGGATTTTAATTTTATCGGGATAGAAATTAATCCAGAATATTTTATAATATCAAAAAAGAGAATAGAGTATTATAAAACAGGAAAAGCCGCCTAAAAAGACGGCTTCCCCTGACAAAAACAAAAAAGGAAAAACAAACATATAAAGGATATCTTACCCTGACTATGTTGTCAACAAGGATGTTAAAATTAAAAAGGCTCCTCTCAGGGAGCCTTTTTAAACTAAGCATAAAGCTGATACCAATCCTTTTCACCTATCCTGAAGATTACATTTCCAACCTCATCGCAAGCTATTCCTCCTTTAACCGCCTTCTTTTTGTCTACCATATAGTATTTTGTCTTCCCAACTTGCTTTGCTTCTGCTTCAACTTTTGTCACTTTGCCGCTCTTTACGAATACTATTGTTTCTTTTGTTACTGGGAATTCCATTTTGTTTCTCCTTGAAGTGTGTTTTGTTAAGAACCCTTATAATGCACGACTAAAAGCGATGTCAAGAAAAAAATACATGAAACAACTTATTTTGTATAAAAAATCTTTAACTTTTTGTTCCGTACGCGTACGCGCACATTAAAAAACCCCGTTTCCGGGGTTTTCTTTCTATACTATCCGTATAGTATCCGCATGGGAGGAAAAGAGAGGCCACAACTCCTGTCTTATTGAGGAGTATTCTATTTCCCCTTTATTCCTGTTATTAACAAATAATACAGGGAAGCCGCAGCCTTCAACACGTTTTTTCTCGTAGATAACCTCACTGTCTCCTCCGAAAGCTATCTTTTTCCCTTTCCAAAACGCCTCAAAAGCTATTCTCCCTACTTCTTTACAAACAACCGTGAGATTATCTGTAAGCCTGAGCGCCTCGACATTGCTTTTTGAGTTTTTAATTGATTCCATTGTAGCCGCTAATTCTCTTTTTGACTTTGTGAATTCCATTCTCATGTTAGGCATTTTGTCTCTCCTTTGTGGTTTTGTTTCGTTCGTGATTTCAAAATTACATTACAAAAAACATTTTGTCAAGAAAAAAATACATTCAACAAAAAAAAGGCTCCGGAAATCTGGAGCCTTTTTAAAAGCCTTACAAGTTACCCATTAATCCTCGCTCCATTCCCTTTCCCCACGAGAGTTCCTGTATTCCCAACCCCTTCTATGTCTGTTACCAGTGTAAACAGTTTCTCCTCTACTATTTCTCCAAGTCTCCGTATTCCCGCTTCTCGTAATCGTTCCAGCAGTTGTTCCGTCACTTCTCCTGAGCGTTCTGTTTTTCTGCTCCCCTTCAGCCCCGTGAAACATAAGTAAAACAAATAAAATAGCCAACATCCTCATTGTTCTCATCCTTTCTTAAAGTAAAATTAAAGCCGCTCCTGAGGAAGGTAGCGGCTTTATAGTGTAGTGAGTTGGGAGGTAACTTTTAGTGATTCTCCTAGTATCAGGAGCGTTACATTTTGTCAAGAAAAAAATACATAAGACATAAAAAAATTATACTTCAAGGAACTCTAATTTCCCAAAATTCTCTATTATTAAATCTGTAAATTCTTTCCTGCTTATTTCCTCCTTCATCCCGTTTTTCCAACAGACAATCCCGAAAAAATAACTAGAAAACTCTTTGTCTCCCGCCTTTATCCTCCCTCCCCGGAATAATAGTGTTAAACAACTATCAATAAAGTGTTCTGTTACGTCATTACCCTCTATCTTATCAAAAATCCTTTCCCCCATTTCTATTTTTCCTCGAATTTAATCCTTATTTTCTTGTCGTGGGCATACAACAAATAATCATAAAAATCCTCCAAATCAAGCTTCTTTCCATTTATTACAGGTATATTGTTCTCCAGCGTGAGGAACTGCTCTTCTCCAACAGAAACCTTTCCACCCTCATAAAGAAATCCTATTATCCCAACCCCGAAATCCTCGATTCTCGACAATAACCTCATGCCTAAGCTATCCTCTATATCCTGAATCTTCTCCCTTGCATCCGAAATCCCTTTTCCCGCTTCACGAACTTTCTCAGTATTCCCTCCAGAATAATCAAAATCCCTTAAATCCTTAAGTATCGAGGATATGTTTTCATTACATTCCTCAATATGTCTCCTCTCCTCAATCAAGTTTACTATTTCCATTGAAATTCGCTCTAAACTAGCCGTGGCTGACATGTTCTCCCTCCTTTGTTAATATCTGTTTGTTAAATGTAAAAGGAAAAAGACAAAATGTCAACAAAAGGAGACAAAAAAAAGGAGCCAACAGACTCCTTTTTCCTTAACAGGTATTATTCACGGTTTATAAGAAGGAAACTCCCTAAAAATATTAAAAATATTGTAATCCAACTCGAATAATAAGCAACATCAACAATCCTACTCATCTTCCCTCCTATACCATTCAATATCAGCGATATTCTCTAGTATCCAACCCCAATAATCATTAAAATTCTTATAAACCCTCTTTCCTATTCTGTAATTTTCCCCTTCCTTCTTTACCTCCTGCATTCCTAGTGAATTTATTACCCAAAAAGAACCACCTATTTCTAAAAACTTTATTAATAGCAGAAAGAACCTATTAAATTCTGACTCATATTTCTTTAATACCTCGAATTCTACTAATGATATATCCTCTAAACTATCCTCGAAACCCCTTAAAATCCCCTCAATCACAAATGTTCCCATCCTTACACCTTCGGCGGATTCCTGAACTCCTTTAATAATGCTATTCAAATCATACTTAGCCCTTCTTATCGTGTATCTCATACGTGAGATATCCAAAACCCTTTGTCTCAATAGCTCCAACTGCTCAACCTTCTTATTCCAATCCTCCATCTTCCCTCCTAAACTCACGAACAGGTATATTCCTTTTAATTGCCTCCTCTATTTCCCTTGAAGTTCCCTTACTCTTCTCCCACCCCGGCATCAATAAAACCATATCCGAAACCTCAACCCATCCTAAACTATGTCTCTGATATTCCTGCAAGCCGATATACTCAACAAGGCTAAATTGACTATCTAACCACGGACAAAATACACTGTAACCCTCCTTTACTAACTGAGCTCCCGCTTTTATTCCTCTCCTCATATTCCCCAAAACATCAATAACATTATCCGCCCCGTAAGGCCCCGCTAAATATACCCTCTTAATCTTTCCCATTTTTATCTCCTACGCCTATTCTGTTCCTGAAAAAATAGCTTATTAGCTAAATCAATAGCCTCTCTTTCATCCTTAGCCTCAATAGCTACCTCTAAATATTCGCCGACAATAGAAACTTCATCCAAATCCAACAGAAAAACAGCAGACAAGCTAACACCTTCACGTCGCTTAACCCTCCAAATCTTCCTCATTATCCTCTCCCTTGTTGTATGGCTCATTCCAACGCTCGTGGATATACCTCAACTCCTCAGTTCTGCTAATCACCTTCATTTCCATAACCATTCTCCTCTAAAAAACCCTTTAATGACTCCAGACATTTCTTCCCCTGCTTAACATCCACCAATATCTCGTCGTAGAGACCCTCTAAATCAATATCCTCACTCCCATACTTCAAGTCTAAAGCCAAAAACTCCAACTTATCCATCATAGCGCTAATCTGGTATACCCACGACATAGGAGCCGGGATATAATCAAGCCCTAAAATCTTAATCAACTCCTGCATTATCTCCCTCCGATAGAACTCTCCCGTAAGTAGAATTAAAACCAAAAACAACTACCCTGTTAACCCTCCACGCCCCATGAGCACAAAAAGAATCCCATAGAACTAATTCCATCTTCTTATCCAAATGACATAAATATCCATCAACATCATAGACAGAATATACACAGTTAGAACAGTTCATATCCTCAAATCGAGGATTAACCACCCGCTTCATCTCAGGCATCACTCCCTCCTGTAACCGCAGAATCCACCTCATTACCCTCCTTATACGCAGACTCCACCAAAGGAAACCCTTCCCTTAAAGCAGACTCCAAGTCATCGGCCAAAACGTGAACGCCGTAACTATTCCCCAAAGCTACCACCTCCCCCAACCTCAGAACCGGACTAACAAATAAACCATCCGGCCTCCTCAATAACTTATAAATCATTATCATCCTCCTGATATCCTGAACTTTAGCCTAAAGTATCCTCCATTTAACATTTTGTCAAGGCTAAATGACATAAGGAATTTAGTGAAGAATTAAGGAGGGGTTTAGTAAAAAATGAAAATTTTTGGGGAGTTACTCCCCCCCCAATAGGGGTAGGGGGGAGTCGAGGAGGTCGAGGGGTAGTACTCAAGACACCTCGAAGTATACCTCAGGGGAAAAGCTCCTCCCGAAAGTCGAGAGGATAGAGAGAGTGAAGGAGGCATTGACTCTCATCAGAGAGGAGTCAGGTTCTAATGTGCTATCATGAGTCATGATGATACACCTCCTGAAATTACTAAGGGAATCCATCTTGGCAATCAATCCTGTAATCATTTCTTTTGCAGTTCCTAAAGACTCCTTGAGATTTTCTCGAAGAATCCTTCAGTCAGTGACTCCATCCTTGAGCTCTACCCCTTCCTTTCCCTTGAGAATGACATCGAGGGAAAAGGGATTAAGGGATAAGGTATTACGGAGGGTATTGTACTTGTACCCATGAGCGGGATAAGGGGTATTTTCGAGGAGAATCCTCTCTATCGAGAAGGGAGAGGAAGTCGAGCTTCCTCCGGCTTCAGCAGGGCGCGGTTCCCATCATTGTCTTCCAGTCCATAATCATCCATCATATTTTATACAAAAACGTCATACCATATCCCCTTGAAATTACTACCCATAGAATATCCTTCAAGCTTTACAAAATCCTTCTAAGTTATTAATAAAAGAAACAAATTCGTGTGTTACTTGTCACTTAAATTTAACACTACCTTTCATACATAAAAAGGAGGTTTTATGGGAAAAGGAGAAGGAAAAGGGAAAGGGAGATACAGGACAAGAGATATACTCTTAGTGTATCCGTGGATTCCAAGGAGAACTTTATTGAAGCGGCTTTATGACAGATACGTATGCACGAGATGGAAGCGGACGGAGAAGGATAAATACAGGATATTCAGTATCGAGGATATTGTCGAGATAGGAATCCATGAAGAATTAATAATATATGGATTCATGGAGAGGAGTTCAAAATTGATGCGTAGTGTCATGGTAGTTGATGAGTTTATGTTGCCGATAGAGTTTCAAAGGAATGACAAAGGAGAGAGGATTGGAAGGAAGAGGATTTATAAGACAGGAGTTGTCAGGAGCTTCCCTGTTCCTGCTAATTGGAGTTGCGCTAACTTTATAAGACACCACGACTATGAAGTCGTAGTTAGAGCGGTTGTAGAGCATTCTGAGGGGAGGAGATACTATGGGGTTACTTATATACCTACTTCGTTACAAAGTAGTTTAAAATTCACCTACGTTGGGAATTTTAGCTGTTTAGACATAGATGTAAAAAGGATATATAATCACGTCTCCAGTTCTTTGACCGAGAATTCAACATCTGAGATAATAGCTTGAATTTGAGCCACGAGTTCTGGATGTGCCGACATCCTCCTCCTAACCTCCTCTTTTATCATCTCCGCTGTTTCCTGATAGACTCTTGCCTTTTGATGTTCTCTTTGGTCTACCGTAATGACTGCTTTACCGAGAGTCGCAAACGCCATGACAAGCTTATAGAATTCATTTACATCTATTGACGTGGAGTAATTAACCTCTACGTTTTTAGTAATTGTGTCGCAGGTTTGGATAATCTTCTGGAGAACCTCCTTAAAACCATTCAAGACAGAATCATCAATTGCTTTAACTGGAGCAACATGAGTAATAACTTCGGTATTTCTCTTTGCCATTATTTCTTATCCTTATCAGATGAGATTCCTCTGAGCATTGCTCCAATAATGGCGGAAAGAGGAGATATTAAGGCTGAAATAACTTCAGAGTTTACAGCCTTTATTTTTGTTTCTGCTCCATACGGTTGGCCGATGGCTACGAATATTATAGCTACTGTAAAGAGAATAAATCCGAGAGCTAAAGCTTTTTGGATTGCGTTTTCTGACATAAAAAAGAAAACCTCCCGAAAAAAAATATATTGTTATTATGAAAAAAAGCTTGACAAAATGTTCCATGCACGATATTTGTAGCTTCACATTACAACACAAAGGAGAAACAAAAATGAAGGCTGCATTAAGAATCGCTCAAGAATTAGTTGCTTCCCTTGACAAACATTCTTACGAATATGGTTGTATCAGCAATCATATCTCAACAAGTCTGTATGACGCCCTTTGCAAAGGTCGTATCAACCGTTTCAAATATAACGGGAATGTCCTCTCTTACTCTCACAAAAATCATTGCTGGAAGCTTAACAGGAAGAATCTTGATACAAATTATCTTAATACCTCTCAGGAACTTGAGGCTCAAGCGAAGATTGAAATTCACTGGCCTCATGCTACAATCGAGTAATATACCTTTCCCCGGAGGATTTCTCCTCCGGGATTTTTTTAAAAAGGAGAAACAAGATGGAAGAATTCTTCAGAAGAGCTAGAAAGAATAAGCTAATTGCGGAGTGCGTCGAGGAGCTCTATGAGCTTTGGGTTGAATTAGGAAAACCAGAACCTCCCGAAGGGCCATCCACCGAGTTTAGAGGAGCTCCTGCTTTTCTTCATGAGGATGAAATCGAGGGTCTCTCTCCAGAGGATACAGAAAGGGAAGTTCAGCGATATAATGACTCCTTGGTTCAACTCCTTGAACTCTGCGATATAAGACATATAGGGAATGGAGTTTGGTATACCCAATATAACAAAGGAACTAATGAATGGCAGGAATATATAGAGAAATCTTGGGAGATAGCTCATGATTACTTCACAAATTATATGTTTGATTTCTTTGTAGATACTCTATAAAAATAGTCATTCACCGTTAAGAGCCTTAATGGGGTAGAATCCTCATTAAGGTTTTTTATTTTTTTTAAAAAAAGCTTGACAAGAAAAACAGTTTGCATTATATAACAGACATCAAACAAAAACACATAAGGAGAAACAAAATGGAGCTCGTAAACGTTGAAAAAATAACCGCCGAGGAAATGATGGAGGAGCTTTTAAAGGGTTTTTACTTTTCAACATACAAGGGAGTTATTGAGGTAAATGTCTCCGCTCCTATCCTTTACCACAAAAAGGGACGCCAAAAAGAGATAATCGGGGTAGAGGAGATAGATAAAATAATAAAACACTCAAAAAAAACAGGTAAGCCTATAAAAAAGGCTGCCTAAGAAAAAAGCCTCCAATTCGGAGGCTTTTTTTATTTCAATCGTTTTATCCCGCTTGTATCTTTTTCAAGTTTGTAGCGGTAAGGCTGTATTACTACTCTCTTTGCCGAGCTTGAAGCATGAAATATTGAAAGGAGCTTGGATTTTTCATCTATTACAATAATTCCAACATGTCCATGAGGTCTGTCGGGTCTCTCACTCCATGTCCACCATATTAAGTCTAATTCATCCGCCTCTTTGACATTTACAGGGAAGCCGTTCCATCCATCAAGTCCTTTAAACATATTTAAAGCAGTAGTTCTCCTAACTGGAATTCCTGCTCTCTTTGCTGTTGCGTAAACAATCCCGGAACAATCTGCTCCCTTATAATCAAAAGCTCCCCAAACGTAAGCAATACGTATTTTAGACGCCGTATCAATCTCTGTGCGCCAAAGTTTTTTCTGTTGGGGCGTAATACTCCATGAAGGAGAAAAGCTCCCTAAAGCCAAAAAAACCCCCAAAAACGCGACAACCTTAAACATAGCTAATTACTAATGCTACTGACAAAACATACACTGACATGATAATCGAACAAGCAATTGGATTCTCCGAAATGCGAGAGAGATAATTCTCCGGAGAAACCCATTCAAACGCCATTATCCCTCCAAGAAGGAGAGAAATCCCCATAATAATAAGAGGGACTCTTATTGATAGGCTTGTTAGAATATTATCATGCGTATTTTCCCCAACATAAGAACTAGACAAAATCAACATTAGAGCTATTAGGAGGAATCCGGATATGTTCACAATTATCCATTTTCCTATTTGCTGCAATAAATTCCGTTCCATCTTTTCTCCTATGACTCAGAAGTTCCCTGAGTGTCTTACTTATCTCATTAATAATTTGTTGCGTGGAGTTACTCACTAAGTTTTCTTTTTTCATCCTGTAACGCCCTCAACACTTCGACCAAAAACATATCAAACTTTGCGCTAATACCTTGCACGGAATCCTTAACCGCATATCTCCCCTCTTTTTCATCCTCTACAAAATCTTTTAGTGATTCGCGAGTTTGTTCTATTAGAGTGATTACCCTTGGTAAATGCTTGCACCGGTTAACATCACACGTTACAAACTTTTCATCGTCTGCAATTTTTTCTACATCTATAATGTGTTTTTTAAGTAACCCTACTGTCTCTCTTTGAACATCAAAAATCTTCTGAAGAATTACTTTTAAAAGTTGTTGATGTTCCTCAAGTAAAATTACTTCCCCGTCTTTTGTTACTATTGCCTGACGTATTATATTTATTGTTTCATCCAGTTTATTAGTTATGACACATATATCATTAATTTTCTCCATTGAAACTTTATATATAACCCACAATAATAATAGAGTTGAAAAAACAGCAATACCTCCATAAATTCCTATTTTCTCAAGCGCATAGAAAAAAGCATCTAGCATTTAAATACCCTTGTAAGTATTATAAAAGTCAATGTCTTTACTCAACCTCTACTTTTTATGTTTATTGGTGTAAGTCTCATAAAAATCTATATCTTCCTTTAGCCTTGCTAATAAAGAAGTGTCCTGCTTTAACTTATTAACAATAACTGCCCTATCATTTTTGTATATCGAATGACACCCATGAATGTCCTTAGTCACATTCTCTCTAGTAGTAGAACTAAAAATTAAGCCAAGTCTTTTTCCTAATTCATCCAAACTGCCAGAGTAATCGGCGCAATCGCCAATAAAATCTAACTTATTAGCCGCAGAGTTACCTATAAAAGTTTTAGAGTATAAAAAACGAAATTGAGGCATCTCCACCAGCTCCCGAAAATTGGGCGGGTTCATGTAATTCAAACCCCAAAGGCACTTTCTAGATGCAAGGAAAAAAAAGTAAATAGAACAAAGATTATCAATAGGGTGCCTCAAAAAGGACAAGGCAAACTCCGGTTTTAGTGACAAGCCTGCCTCTGCCGTGAAATGTCCATGTAAAACGTCAATATCCTCTCCAATGTCTAATTGTATTGACTCTCCGCTAGTAGACAATAGGGGGTTTTTAGTATAAGAAAACGCAACTCTACTCTGTCCTAGCAGTCTAACCCACTCATTACCTAATGAGGTTCCCGCTGTTTTTGGAATATGAATTGATACAATAAGCATATTAACTCATACTAAATACACTCTCTGCTGGCTTAGGGTATTTATCTTTAACTGCTTTAATTCTATCCGACATCTCTTTTGGAAAGATACCAGCATGGTATAAAGAATCTAATTGGTCCCCAATACTAGGGTAAGATTGTCTACGTAACTCAGCATAATTTAACGCCTCTTTATTCTGTTCTATATAGACTAGAGCTGCGTCTAACTCAGCCCTTGTAGGCATAGTCTGCTCTTTATCGTGCCATATTATACCCTCGTATGTGTCACCATCAAGTGACCACTCTGCACCGGGCTTTAAAAACAACAAAGCTTCGGCTATCATGGTAATATCTCCGCTACAATAATAAAAGTATTAGCGCTGCCATTATAACTGCCACCCACATACGCAGTTGTGGTACCATAGCTGTTGGCGCCTCCGTTAGCGTAAATAGCGTATGTCGTGCTACTGGTAGTTGCCGGGGAATCTACAAAAGCATAAGTTACGTTTAACTTCGCAGTTTGTGAGCTCACTGGAATAGATGCTAACTTATGTATACTAGACGCTCCTCTATAAATATAAGCCACTACGTCTGAATTTCCCGTTGCGCTCCCATATAAACCACCTGAAAAAATAATTAGAATCTTACTAGAAGAGCTTGTGGGAGTAATACTAACAGATAAAGAAGTCACTGCCGTCGGAGACGTGGACGTAGTAGAAAATACAGTCGACCGTGACGCGTAAACAACCTGCTGAATAGCTTTTGAAGGCATAGAACTAGAAACAGGAGCCCACACAGGATTCGCCCCTGCCCCTTGTGTCTTTAGGTATTGTCCACTTGTTCCCGCGGATAGTTTTGCTGGAACTCCAGAAGCTCCGTAATATATAATTTCCCCTTGAGTTCCATGAGCTAATTTATCTACCGTGACAATATCATTACTAATATCGGTTACTGTTGGAGACGCTGCCGTTCCACCAAGATGCCCTGTAAGCTGGATTAACCCCTTAGTTCCGCTTGCAGAATCGGAAATCCATCCATCAAGCTTTCCTGAGCCGTTTGAAATGGGGACTTTGCTAGCTCCGGGAGTTGCTGTCGCATCGCTAATAGCTGCTGAAGTATGAGTATGAGCGCCTCCCGCTGTAACCCATGCGCTCCCGTTATCTAAATATAGAACCTCTGTATCTGAAGCATAAAAGAATCTTCCATTCTTACCGTAAGCCGGTCTGTTTGTGAACGTATCTATAATACATTTCCCAACAAGGGTTTTCCCGACGCCGTCCCCTATAAAAATACTCTTTGTATCCGTAGCAAGGGCCACTTCCCCCAAAGAGAGTGACCCTGAGCTAATCTGTGATTCCGTTCCCCGTTTAATCTTTACGGTAACAGGCATTATGCAAATGCTCCTCCATCAAGGATAGGTAGCCAACCATCAGATAATTTTCCATCAGAACCCGCTTTAGGGATTGCATTTGCGCTTGAGGTAGCTGTTGCAATTTCATCATTTCCGCCGTGCTGATGTCTTGTTGCGTGAGAGGGTAAGTCTGTCGCTAATAGAGCGGCAAAACCAAAGGCTGAGGCTCCTGAAGCCCGTAGAACATGTCCTACCGTCAATCCTGAAGCAGAATGTAATGAAACAATATCATGAGTACCTAAATCATGGCTATGGTCTGAGCGTGAAGCGCTAGTTGCCGTTCCTGCTGTTCCAGAGGATGCGGATGAAACAGCAGGAGGTTCACTCCCATAAGATACAGAGGCATCAACCTTCCCTGTTGTATCATTGTAGGCTAATGATATTCCTGTCTCACTGTTAGCTTCAAACATCCCCCCTGAAATATCTTGAATTGTTTCGTTTAAGTTTGTTACTAACTTGTCGTAATCAGTAGCAGATAAATGATAATACTCACTTGTAGTTCCACCCTGTAAACCAGTTAAAGCGCTATGGTCTTGGGAAGTTGCCTTGGAAACCCAACCAGAACCAGTGTAAACATAGTCAACATCTTCATCCTCAACCCGGCAACAGGTTCCCTCATTAGGAACAACAAAAACCCAAGTGCTCCCTGAATATCGCGCTATTTGTCCCGCTTTTGAAGCCCAATCTCCTGTTGGTGAACTCCCAACAATATATCTATCCCCGGTAGAGGGAGAAGCAGGAGGCGTATTTAAATCCTTATCCTTTACGCTTTCCTGCCAATCAAGCCCATCAATCGCCGCGGAAATTACGCTGGAGATTTTTTGTGCGCTCCATAAATCCGTTGAGCCTGTTCCAGAATCGTTTATTGCCCTATGAATAGTTGAATCGTTTAAGTGAGTGCGGATTGAATTAGCGGTAACTGCGTTTCCTCCATCATAGATTTGAGAAACATGTCCTGAAGAATCAACATCTGCCGCCGCTACTCGTTGATAATTTGCTCCATCAGCTATTTCATCAAGTGTTTGTGCTCCAACCTTTATCCATGTAGTCCCATTATTGAAGTATATCGAATTATTAAGCGTATTAACATAACAAGTACCGGCTACATTAGGTTGAGCAGGAGCAACAGGATTCCCCTCTCCGAATTCAACCCTTCCTATTAAATATTTTAGTCCTCCTTCACCAATATAGACTTGATGTGTATCAGTCGTAAATCCTATTTCCCCTGTGTCAAGCGTATAAGATGAAAGCTGTGCGGCTGTTCCGCGACGCATTTTGATTTTTACTGACATGTTCCCCCCTAAACTATTTCTCCTCCATCAATTTCTACAAAATCGACGATTTCCTTTACAATATGTGAGTGTTTTTTGTTTGCATAAGTTTCATCTGCAATCTTTTTCCAATCTGCGGAAATAGGAATTTTTGCCTCTATCTCCTCTCTGTCTTGTTGAAAGCTGTTCACTACTATTATCTCAAAAGGCATTTTACACCCCTACCAACTCCCTGCTTGTCTTGTTACAACTATTTGTCCGTTTGCGCTTGTGTATCGTAACGGCTCCGTGACAACATGATAATATCCGCCGTGAGAACTCCATGAATTCCATGCTCCTGATGAATGTTGAAGAATTATGTTTCCTGTATGTACCCCTTGAGACAAAGTAGGATAATTAAATGAAATTGTTACATTAAACGGAGGAGTCGATACCCCTTCAGGATTCCCCTCCAAGTAATAATCAGGGTTATTTATGTTTAAAACCCGCCGATATCCCGGCGCTGTATATGATATGTAATATCCATTTTCATCAGGGGTATATTCACTAGCCCAAACGAAATTAGTAGTCTTACTTCCAAGGGTAACGCTATCCTTACATCTTCCCCAAAAGTTTCCGTTATAAGAACATACCCATTTTCCTTCGTAGTAACTTTTTCCTGTTCTTGAAGCTGTCGCTTGCTTGTTAGGAGGGATGACTATCCCCGGTAATGATATGCTAGGATTGTTGTATGTCGTAATATTAGCGCTCCAAGTCCTTTCAGGCTCCCCGTATAAACTGAACGTGTTCCAGTTTCCTGCAAGAGTATTAGACGCTGATAAACCTAAGTAACCGACTAAAACTCCTGCTCCTCTAATCGCAAGTCGCTCATAAGTTGTTTCTGGAGGAGAAGTAGAAATCTCTATTGAATTTTCATAGAGATACACATAGTAAAAGGTTGAAGGGCTACCTGAAATTGTTTGTAGAACTCCTCCCGATGTAACTTCCCTTATAGCTAGATTCGGCAAAATAACACTACAAGTCTGCCCGGAGGAAAGTGTGCTGTATATCCTGATTCTTGTAGAATCATAAAATTCCATTTTAAGAGGGAGTCCGAATTGTTTCTGTGAGTCGAATCCTGACGCCGCAGAGATTTTATTTGTGAGATTATTCAACTCCTGTTGAATCTTCAAGCTGCTCCACGTATTAGTTGCACTCAGGATGTTATCATCAATTATTGTAATCTCAGGCCCAATAATAGTCTCCTCAAAAATAGAGCCAAGGAAGTTTCCTGAGAGAGCTTCCCTAACTGATACATTGTCAATGTATCCTACAAAATCATTTGATGGAATAAATTGAAGAGAATTAGTGTTAAGACATGACAGGAACGCAGAATGATTCCCGGAAACCCCATAAGTAATACTTGTGTCTCCCCCACATGAAACTGTTAGGGTTCCGGATGACACTGAAAGATTGAAAATAATCTGAATAATCATTCCCGCGGAGACATTTACATTTTGACTCAAAGCTGCTGTTCCAGAGGAATGTTGGACATATTGTTTATCAGAGTTATAGCTCCATCCGCTCCCTAATGTCCACCCTGTACTCCCCGTGAAACTCCCGTTTGTAACCCTTTCATTTCCCATGTCTGAAGGGATTGTCTTGAAAGTTAATAACCACCTAGCATTATTCCCGCTATAATTAGCGCTCAGATAGCCATTAACAGGCTCCTCAAGGCTACAGAATATTCTATTGGATAGACTACCCCAAACGCTGTTTTCATCCGGTTCTGTTTCGGGGCATGTTTTATTAGCTAAATAAACATGAATTGGAATTCCTACTAACTCTGACACATGAATACTGGTAGCGCTAAGAGGGTTTTCTGGAGTTAATTCATTGTATTCATAGAGTATATCAGATGTGTTAACAACATGAACATTCGCATGTGTTCTCTCATAGGTTTGTACCGGTCTTCCACCAACATAAATAAGTCCAGTTGTTCCCTTCTTTTTATGGATTTTAAATTGCGTAGCGGACTCAACAGTAAAAGCACATTCGGCAAGTCCATCAAGGTGGGTAGGGTTGAGCGATAATTGCCTTATAGAGCTTATGTCCGCGGCATACTTGAATAGTCCTGCGCCATCTGTTTTAATCCTTCCAACCTCCCTTGCAAAATATCCGGGATAACTTTCATCGAATAGTTTATGGTCAGGAGTTTTAGTAGAAAGGAAAAGTTTTTTCCTTTTATCAAGGGAAGCATTATATCCTAATTCCCCTTCCTGATATGGCCTATTTGTTGAAGGATTTATTGAGTTAAAATTATAGGAATCCTCATTATTACAAAGATATACATGATATAATGTGTCAGGAGAAATAGTAGAAGAATCAAGAGCAATAACTCCATTATTCCATGTTACCCTTGAGTCTGTTCTACTAACTTCACGCCCATCCGTTAGCTGTATTAGCTGTCCGGCTACATATATCAACCCTTTTGTTCCATCAAATTTCTGGAAGGTAAGAGTGTTCGTGTCGCTATATTGTAGTTGAAAATCAGAGTATTCGGTAAAAGCATCTGATAAATCAAAGTTCTTACCAATAAAACTCATATTTATTTCCCGGAGAAAGAAGGGGCCGCCGTCAGCGTATGCCGTCCCATCAGTTTCACATTTTCCAACTATCCTTGCATTTATCCCCGGAGAAGTTGAACCTAGTGTCCCGTTATAATCAGGAGTTTGAGAAAGGAAGAGATTCCCCCGAAAATCCCTTGCAGGGGTTCCCGGAATATCGCCGCTTGGAGGTAGTCCCGGAATATTAAAAGCTGGACTCTTATAGTTTGCTAGGTAGATATAATATTCAGTATTAGGCTGAATATATGTTGGAACTATCTGATTATTCACATAATTTAATACAGTGTAATTGTTTTTTACTGAGTCCGACTCATCAGCAAGTAACAACTCCCCGCTTACCCATATAGCCCCTGTGCTACCTTTTATAGAGCCAAATATCCCTATTTCTGTTTTTGACACAAACTCAACCATTGCCTCACTAATTCGTGAGTTAAACTGTGTAGTTACTCCATCAATAGTTAAGTCGTCAATCTTCTTAGTTAATGCTACTTTCTTATTTATAACATCATTTAGCGCGTTTTTTATCGCTGTTCTATCTGTCGTCAGAATATCCCTTGGATAAGGAGGATTATTAATCCAACTGGATAATGCCGCTCCAAGATTAGTCAGAGACGTTGTATAAGCCGTTAGCTCCGTAGTTATATTCAACCCCTCCGCCCAATCAATTATCGTCTGCGACTCTGCTAGAAGCTGATTATACGCGTTCTCAAGGGAGTTGGCCTCCGCTAATGTTATTACATCAGAAGTAAAAGATTCCTCTACTTCGGAGGAGAGGTTTCCTATGCTTTCATTAATTCCATCAATCTCCCCATCAATATATTCTGTTAAAGCAGATGAGACATTTGAATCGAGCTTGTTAGTTATTGCATTCTGTAAAGCAATTTTACTCGTTTCAACCCCTTGAAAAGCAGTTAAAATATCGCTTCTCTGAGAAGAGCTTATACTTTTGGGATATGATGTTTGATTTATCCAATTAGCTAATATACTCTGGAGATTCGTAATCGCCGAGGAATAAGCCGTTTTCTCAGTAGTGATTCCAAGAGAATTAGCAATAGAAATTATATCGCTAGATTCCCCAAGAGCTCGTGTAAGAGAAATCTCAAGGGAGTTTGCCTCCGAAACCGTAATATAGTTATCCGATGCGGCATTGTTAACTGAAGTCTGGAGAGATGAAATACTGTCAGAGTATTCCGAGAACTCCTCATCTACATAATCTTGAAAATCTTCAAGTGAAACCTTGACATTGTCGGCTGTTTTTGCGCTTATCGCATTTATAAGGGAAGCTTTACTAGACTCAACCTCAATAAATGCGTTTTGGACTCCTGAGCGCTGTTCTGACGTTATATTTAGCGGGTAGGTAGTCTGGTCTACCCAAGGAGCAATCGTGGCTCCAAGAGCCTGTAATTTGCTCTCAAGCGTTGTTTTTTCCGTGGTTATCTCAAGGAGTTCGGCAGAATCAATTAAATCCTCACATTCACTCTCTAATCTAATAAAACTGAGCTTCAAGTTCTTCGCTTCAAGGGAGGTAATTTTTAAATCGGAGGAAAAATCTCCTAGAGCATCATTTAGATTTTCTAAGGATTCATTAACGTCGCTTATCTCATTATCAACATAAGATGTAATATCCATCGCGGAGATATTCACAATAGCATCATTTATTGCAAGATTTAACGCTGATATTTTTTGTGATGTATCCTGAAAAGCATCTTGAATATCGGTTCTCTGCTCTTGAGATATGCTTTTGGGGAATGGCCCTTGAGTAACAGCTAATAAGAGAGTTTGAAGAGCATTAAGCGAAGTTTGAAGCGCTGTTTTTTCTGAAGTAATGCCGAGGGTCTCCGCAAGATTTATTATATCATCTGCTTCTCCAGTAATTTGCGTAAAATTCAGTGTTAATGAATTAGCTTCTGCTAAGGAGATAAAACCATCAAGGGAGAATTTATCAATATTCTCATTAAGCGTATCAATTGTCTCGTTTATCTCGCTAAACTCTTCAGTTACAATCTCATTGAGACTGTCAATTGAAAGTTGTAACCCTGAGGCTCTTACTTCATCTATTTTTGAGATTAGCTTTGCCCTATAACTCGACTCGTTATATATAGCATTCCTTAATACTATCCTGTCATTTTCTGATATCAAAACAGGATAGGATGAAAGATTTATCCATTTATTTATTTCAGTTTGAAGTGAGGTTAGAGCATTTTCATAATCGGTTTTCTCAGTAGTAATTTTGAGAACTTCAGCAATATCAATTATATCTTCTGATTCCCCGATAACCGCTAGAAGTGTTGCTTCAAGAGCTTTCGATTCATCATAAGAGAGATAAGCCGAGGATGAAAAACTTTCAATATCTTCACCTAGAGAAATTATTAAATTATCTATTGCCCCTAATCTCTCATCAATATCATCCAAGTCATGATAAACCCCATCAAACGCTAATTCATTAGCAAGCGCATGATTAAATAGGGACGTGTCAAGGGTTAAAATCCTGCCGTTTGTATCAGTGACTTGATTTGTATATCCTTCCAAGAACCCCTCAGGAAGATGGAGCCACGGTTCGTCGTCCTCAAGCATAGAGTGTCTATATCTGCGCCAAACGTAACCGTCCCACATTACCCTAATGTCATGATAAACAATAATATGTGCGGCTCCAATATGGTACCCCGGCCGCGGAAGTTCTTCCTCTCCCTCAACCATTATGTAAAAAATAATAGGTTTCAGTTTTTGTGTTTCTGTATCCCAATAATAGAAGTCTTTGTCTCTTGCATCGTATATTTCCTGTCCCGCTGGAGGCCAATTCTTCCGAGGAACTCCCCAAATCTCAAAAGGATTTCTTCGTGGCAAAGGAATTTCATTAATAGAGTTTGCAAACCCGTCCATCTCAAGGAGCCGATAATCCTCTCCATCCCAAAAAACCGCAGAATACCAATCCCTTACCCATCTAGTTTGACCATAAAAATTCCCCTCAGGCGATTGCCACCCAAGAGCACGGGAATAAGTTTTTCCATCTCCAAGGAGAGGAGCCTCTTCCCCCTCAGGAACGTAATAAAATAAATGTCCCTGCTTTGCTAATTCTTCATCAAACATTAAACGCTAACACCTATTGTTGGCCCCGGTAGCCCTAAATTACTTGGAACTGCCGATTCTGAACCATTAGCTTGCATGTTTCTATTAAATATCTCGAATCCTTTATGAATGCTTGCATCCGTGTCGCCGATAGGAATGGGCATTCCGGTAACTCGCCAACATCCTTGTTCTCCTCCTGTTCTAATATAAGTCCATAAATCCCAAGCCACGGCACTCCCCGCCGCTTGTGAAGCGGCTTCACTACATCCGTTAGTTACTATCCCCAAATCACCCCCTGCTGTGGAGGCTGAAATATACTTAGCCATTACGCCACGGGCCCCGGTAAATCTTTCAAGGATGGAACTGAAGGAGATGTTGCATCCTGCGACATCCACCAATTAATCCTTTCCATCCCGGCATGAACTGAATTATACGTGTCTTTAATATCAATCCTGACTCCCGTTACTCCCCAACATCCTATACCAATGGGGTCCCAAGCATGCGCTCCGCTTCCCGCAACACCTCCGCAACCGCTTGGGCCTATTTTAGAGTTCCCTCCCGGCGCACTTCCAAAATACTTAGCCATTATACTATCGCCGAAAAAGGGAGGTAGAATTGTGAGGGTACCGCGGGTTGACTCCCGTCAGTATGCATAGCAAAATTACAGCGCTCAAAACCCTGATGGTTAGAATAAAAGGTGTCATCAATTATTACAGGAGGTCCGGCAATTTTCCAGCACATCACCGCTACTGTAGGAATAATTGGAGGAGGAGTATCAGTAGGAAGGTCGAAGATAACCGCACCGTCCCCCGCTGCCCCGGTTGAGCAAGCTCCAACGCTTTCAGCAAAAACTCCGCTATTACTATTCGAGAAATATTTCCCCATTATCCCCCCCCCAAAGAAAATTTTATTTGTTAATTAATTTTTGAAGTTTTGTCTCAATATCTTCTAACTTCTGTCTCAGAATCTCGTTTTCTTTTTTTAGTCTCCGGCTTATTACCGCTTGAGGAGTTTGTGAAACTCTTAGCCATCCATCTTTTCCTCTTGTAAATCCTTGAGGAGGCTGATTATAGAAATCTAGCATATATTAATAATCCTCCTCTTATCTTCAGGGAGCCCCTTTTTAAAGTTCTCCACATAGCTAATCATTACCGCATCTCCCGCGTTTATATCCTCAACAGAAGCGCAATTTCTACCTCGCAAAAGGATATTCCCGATTAAATGGATATAAAAATCCCCTTTTGTTTTTGTAATCTCTTTTCCCTCAATATTAACCCCGTGCATATTTAAAATCCTGAGACAAACAAAAGGGATATCTCCTATTCCTGAGTATACCATTCCGAGAGATTTTACTAATTGGATATAATAATCAGTGTTTAAACTAAATAAAGAATATAAAACTGAATATATTGTTCCGAATTGATGCGTAACTTCCTGAGATTTAAACATATCAGCTACATCAGTGACATATCCTTCACTATTTATATCCCGTATAGCCGCCTTATCCCAAGGAAAGTTCCATCCTTCCGTCAGCATTGCCTTTAATAAATCTGCTAAACCTTTTAGGTTTCCGAGCTTTAAAAAGGGAATTCGAGGAGAGACATAATTTAACCTGAAATACATTTGCTCCGCTTCTTTATCTATATCCACACAATCATCAACTACAATAGCCGAGCGTGAGAACTTTGAAGCATCAAAGATATTTCTTTCCTTTTTGCCGCAAGCCCCAATCCAGTCGGAAAAATAAGGCTGAAACCTTTCCGGAAAAATCCCCTCTTTCCCTATCCAGTTTTCGTTTTGGATGTCATATCCATAATAAAAAACTGCATTTTTTCCTAAAACCTTATAGTTATTGGTGTTTTCTAAAGAGGCATGATGTAAATACTTACATCCAAGCCCCTTATAATATCCCTTTTCCCCCTTACTTGTGCGGCCAGAAACAGGTTCCAGATTATCCCGCACAAGTATGGAGCGGATAGGGATTCCTTCTTTGTTATAAATAAGAACTTCAGTCAAACCTTATACCTGCGACAAAACAAATGAGATATCCTGTATTCTTGGAGTCCTAACTTGGTTCTCAGTAATTAGTCTCAAGAAGGGTCTACATTGTTCCATCTCTGCATATTTAACAGTGCCGCCGGTTCCATTTCCTGTTCCAACAATAGCAGTCTTAGTAACAGGATGATACAAGGAGAACGAGTTCTCTGTTACATCACGTATCACAAAGGTACCATTTGCCGCGTCATTTCCAGTAACTCCAGCAATCTCCACCAAAGCATTCTCTTTTAGCGGATGATTTGTGCTCTGGATAACAACTGGAGTTGCGTTACTAGCCGTCTCGATAGTCGTTACCCCCGGAGTCGAGAAAAGTTGTTTATAATATTTTCCAGAAACCCATGAAGGGGTAAAAGTTGGGTCTCTTTCAATTTCTACGAGCGATTCTCCGTCGTCCCAACTGAAATAAGGCTTTATGTCTACATCCTCGTTTCCATCAAGGCTGAGGTAGCACTTAACAGTATTAGGAAAATATAAATCATTATCCTGTTCCGAATTAGGCATTACCGCCCAAGCTTCATCTTTATGAAGCATGAACACAATCCCTGATTCCGGATTTATCATCTGATAAGAACCGCCAAGGCTTGAAACATCACATTTTAAATCAACTAGAGTAATTAGCGTTGACATATAGGTATCAATATTCGGATAGAAAGGAAGCCACGTTTTGCTGTTATCGCCTATCATCTTTCCATCTGTCGAGTAATACCATTTCACGTCAGTTCCCGCCGCTGCAAACTCTTGAACCGCAGTTACAAAAACGCCCGCTTGTATTCCGCTAATTCTCTGGAATACAAAGCTACATTCAGGAACAAAATTAGATGAGTAGAGCCTAAACTTTAAGTCTTGTTTAGTCATCGGCTCCCAAACTCTATTATTAGGAGAGTGAAACAAGACGCCATCGTTTGTCTGTCCCTGAACTTTTATGCCCGTTTTAACATCAATATTCCCTACCTTAGCCGTCCAAACCTCATATAAAGTGTTGTTAAGGTCGGGGAATAATACTAATGAGAATTCACCATTAACGCTGTAACCTAAAACAGAATCTAGCTCAAATCTTGTAGCTGCTGTTCCATCCTCAGAAATATTTATATCAGCCGCTTCTCTCCTGCTTTGTGCTAGAATTACAGGCCCCGGCTCCCCATTAACTGTATTCCTTACTTCAAGCCTTACGCCGAGAGCTTTCTCCGGGTCTGTTTCCATATCCTTCTTACGGAAGAATACATCAACCTCTGAGATGTATCTCGTGCGCTCATATATTACAAAAGTCTGAGCTAAGGGGTCATAATAGTTATGATAGACAGTCCTTGTTTCTTCCTCGTGGAATGTCTGCCTATTATAGGAGAAGGTAGGCATTCCAATAGTAGTCTCTCTCTGTTGCACGACATAACCCGCGCTTGAGAAATAAACGCTAGCATTTGAAGAATCCTGACTTGAATAATGGAAAACTTCGATGGGAACATTCCCCGCATCGACTCCCTCAGGCATAGCAAAATAACCAGTGAGACGGCCAGTATTGTCAGATTTTACCGTGGTATAAGTTATTCCACCAAACGTGAAGCCGTTAGTTCCTGAAGCTCCTCTTGTTGGAGGAGGAGAAGGATGTTCTGGATATATGCCATGAACAAAATTGACAACTTTCCCTGCTACTCTAATAGCATGGTCTTGATTTGGCATAAGGTTCTGAACTTCAACCTGAATATAGAAAGTTTTTCCATCAGGATATTTAGTTCTCACCTTCCCTGTCATCGCCAAACCATGCACGGAAGTTCCAAGGCTCTCCGTCATAGTCCCCGGAATTAGAGTCCTTTGTATCCCATCTCTCCATCTACGCTGAGTAGTTGAGCCTCTAGCTTGACTTTGGCCTCGATAAATAAAAGCAGACCTATTACGCGTATTAGCATAATAAGTCTCAAACGCTTGGTCTACATCCCCCCAACCGTAGATAAAGTTTCCATACTGATATTCACCAGTATTAGGGTCATACCAATAAGCGTTCCCCGCTGCCGTATTAGCTAAGGTATTCCAAATTCTATTAGTATAGCTTGTATTCCAATTACTCCATACTGTCTCATTAAGGGAGAGAGCTCCTTGGTCTACAAGAGCATCAACTAATGGTTGAAGGTTGTTGTCGAAGTCAATATTAATTGAAGGCAATTGCTCCGTGTCAATAAAAGCATCTGAAGCCGGGAAGATGTTTGCTGTTCCTCTGTAACTATCATAATCAAAATCCATCGCTAAGTTGACAGAATCGGTAGCATAGGGTTGTTCTAAGAATAGCTCCGGCTCATAGTCAATCATCAGGGTATTGCCAACTCTTTTAATCCCTGTGCTTGCAGAAAAATCAATCTTTAGGCTCCTCATATCAGGAGTCGCAGGGAGCAATAGACATTGCTTGTTAATGTCAATCGCCGCTGTGTGTTTTATTTCTACTAACTCATTATCAACTCTTCCGGTTCTCCGATAGTTTAAATCAAATTTTCCAACCCCTGTAAGAGCATTGGTATAGATGTTAACAGCATCACTAGCAATATCACTGTTTGCAACTTCCTGCTCTAAATCAGTAGTTGCCTTCCAGTATTCAAGGTTGTCAAGACGCTTTAAGATAGGGATAAAATCAGGCTGCTTTACTGCTACGGGTTCAACCGAAATTGTATGTACCCAATCTTTAGTATAAGTATAAGGAGCAATTCGCAGGATTGCTAAAGAAAGTCTCCCTACTTGGTCGTTCGGAATTGTAGGTTTTACTCCGGGAACTCCCTTAATAAGATAAAAATTCCCCATATCATCCAGCATAAGTTTGTCGATACGTGGAAGATAATAAGAGAAGTCAAGTGTAGTAATCGCATTTGCGATGGGGACAAAATTAGTGTTTGTTCTAAAGTCCACACAATCCCTTAGAGTATAATCCCCAAAAATTCCAATCCTGTCATATACATCGTAGGAATTAGCCGCTACATAATCCCCTTCACTTTCATGATACCAAATCTCAAAGGAGACAAAATATGTGGCACCGGGAGCGGGTTTTGTTGAAACTCCTGCCCAACCTATTTGAGCGTTTCCATGTCTATGAGCATCAGAATTAGAGATAAAGGTATACCCGGAATATGCAATTCCGCCATTAACCGCTGCGCTATTTACCGAAACTATTCTAATGACATCCTTTGGAATTCCAGTAAGAGAAACAGCATTTCCTTTAGAATCTCGTATTGTAGCATCAACAAAGGAAAGATTATCTGCGTCTCCTGTTCCTCTGACAACTTTTGCATCAACCACATTGCAGAATACACGAGTTCCGCGCGTTGCTACATGCTGTTTAAGCCATTTAACATAATAGACATGCCCAACAGGAGGTTCATTCTCACTTAATCCTTGCCATTGGATATAATCGCCTTCCTTTATAAAATCACTATTAATGGTATAGTCGAAAATCCCATCATGGCAATTTGCCTCTGAATCTGCCGCTCCAACTATTACTGCTAGATTGCTGGAGATAAAGTCTTTTGTAGCTAAGTTACTCCGCGTGACAGATGTAACCATTTCTGTCAAATAACTAAGTGTTTCGTTTGTCCCCTCAGCAACCCCTTTAACAAATTCACTTCCAATATGATAAACTCTTGTTCCGTCGAAAGTCGTTGTTCCCGACTTCCACCCTAATTTTGTAAGCGCTGTTCCACCAAGAGTCAAACTCTTAGTTCCGATTGTGCGGATTCCTACAAGATATGTTGAGGATGTAGCATCAACTATAATTGCTGAGGCATTTACAACGCTCTCAATTTTTGCCGCCACGAGAGCAGGAGTAGTTTCAGCATTTGTAAAGGTTACTGTATGGGTATTTCCTTCTCCTGATTTTACCGTGAGAGTCAGTCCATTAAGAAAATATGTACTGTTACAACAAGTCCATGTGAGATTATTATCTACTACTGTTTCTCCGCTGGTCTTGGGCCAATTAGGTTCATATCCCCCTGATTTAAAATCATCTGCTCTATCGGTTACTTCGTATCTAAAATCTCCGACTACGACAATAGCTCCGGAAGCATAAACTGTATTAGGCTCCCATCTTATCCAATTTTGAGAGGAGCCCTGAGCATTAAAAGCATCAAGGGTCGCGTCAGTTTCTCTTGCATAATCCCGCGCTTTTTCAAAAATTAGGCTCCGTTCCCCTTCAATAACTGTCTTGAAGCCATTAGGATAAGCTTTCCCTTTTTTGATAATGAGTTTTAATTTTGTAGGGTCATCCTCATAATCCTCAACCGCCATCGGGAACTTTTCAACAACAAATTCCCCCGCAAAGTCTCTAATTTTATCCGCAATATATATGTCCAATTCTGAGCGTTCAGGGGCAAGGTTTTCCTTCTTAGGCTCTCCATCAATGAATTCCTGTACAAGAATTTGGCCGTTCTGGTCTATTCCCCAAGTAAAGTCATAAACAAGTCTATCCGCGCCTGTTTGTTCATACCTTGAGTCTTTTTTCTCGTCTATGTTCCTGAGTTTATCATCCTCATTGTGAGTGACAACTCTTGGAGAGACTACTATTCCGACTTTTTCTGTTCCATTTCCAGTAAGTGTTACAATTCCTCCGGGAACTCGGACATATTGTCCATCAAGATACATGGTTCCGGGGAGAAATCTGTATTGTAAACCTGAAAGCTTTGTAGGAACTAATCCTTCGATAATATCCCCGTTTTTATGGATTTTATCCCCAAGATTTTTTATATCCCTATGATACATCCATGTAAAATCCTGCAACTCTGGTCGCTGAAGGAACTTTCCATGATTCCAAAGGATTGAACGCCATTCTGGTCTTCCAGATGTATCGGCAACAGGAGCATTTTCGGCCCCTAAAGCTCCTCCCTTATCATCAAAAATATTTATTGATGGATTACAGGTTCCTAGAAGTTTAAAAACGCCTCCATCATTTTTTTTCCAGATGCGTATTAGTCTAGCTTCCGCTGGAACTTGTTCAACTGATAAGCGTATGAAATTGACAGAAGAAAGGATAGAATTCCCTTGAATATCTAAAGCTTCACTTGGAAGCGTTTCACCCACATTTGTTACAAATGATGCTTTGTAACTATATACAACTTCTCCGGGTTCTCCGTGGACAACTCCTTTTATTACCGGGGAAGCTACATAGTCACTAGCCCGCAAGTTATATTCGTACATTTTCGCATCTAAGATGCCCGCCATTATTCCCCCCTAGCAGTTTTATTCTACTTCAAAAAGCATTTCTATAAGCTCACTTCGAGCTAATGACATGGTTGTTTTATCGTCATTCTCCGTAAAACATAAAATTCCTGTATCAATAACATTCTCCGGAGATAACCAGTCTGAGTCATCATATCCATCGGCAGGAACAAGGTTTACTACCATGCCGCATTGCCTGAATTCCCCGTATGGTTGTCCGACTGTCGGGTCGAATTTAAATAGCGCATAAAGAAAATAAGCGTTATCCTCTATTGCGCTATCGTCATCAACAAATTCATACCTTTGACCAGCAATCTCTATATTTCCACCAACTGAAACACTTCTGCAAAGTGTTATGAATTGAGGTTTCACAAAACAAATTGGTTCGGGAATTTCTTCTTGAGAAGGGAGAGGAGCAACTAGCTTGTCTCCATCAGGATAAGGAGAACTTTTCCCTATTACCCCCCAAATTGTATTGTTTTCCTTGAATTGGAGCGCCCTGAGCGCTCTTCCTTTGTAGTTTGAGACTCCCATAAATCCCCCCTGCAAATTTTATAGACAATTATTGAATAAAATTGTTTATTGTTTAATCCTTTTTGCGAAAATGAACTTCCCCTGATTCATAAGAGATGGAGAGGTTCTTTCCGATAATCTTGTCATCATGAATATTGGTAATTGTCTTCAATCCAGCTAATGTAAAATCATGTTTAATCCATCCAGAATGTTTCGGAGGAATTGCTAAAGCAGTTCCGATTTCCGAGAAACCAATTCCTGTAAATTTCTTAACCAGTTTCCAATTAGCCTCAATGTATGTCCGCCTTATATGGAGATTTGATTCAAATGAGATTTGAAGCCCTTTTCCAAGAGCCCCATAACCAATAGCTCCATCAAGGATATTTGCTACTTTTCTGTTTGTAGTTCTTATTAACCTTGCATCTGCGCCAAGTGTCGCCGGAATCTGCCGGAAAAAATCAGTCCACCATAAAGTTCCTTCAGGGAGAACACGCTCAAGAAAATACCCTAAATCCTCTTTGTTAGTCTTGTAGTCGGTTTCTAACACATAAGAACCATCATGCCAGAACCAGTCGTCCATAATCACCGCGTCAGTGCATCCCAAACGCCCCTGTTTGCCAACAATAACTAAACTGGATACATTATCCCTTACCCTAGCAAATCGTCCTCCAGAATCCTTTACAGCGCGTTTAATGCTCTTGTAGCTCCCCTTTATAGAATGGAGATAAATCGAGTGTCTTATCCTGTCTCTATTCCATTTAACCCCCCGCGATTCAATCCATTCATGCCCAACAAGAGGAGCAACTAACCTTAAAATATCATCAGGAACTTCATCAATTGACCGAATCTTTATTAACTTTCTTATTGAGTCGTTAACAGAATCAAATCCATTGTCGAAAACATTTAAAAAACGCTCTACAATACGTTCTTTATCCTGTTCCTTCCAAATTTTAGGTAAACGCTTATATAATAGTTCTCTCATCTTGTTGTCACCTGTATCCCTGAAATCACGGGAAATCCCCCTAAACCTAATTCTATATCTCCTGTAGGGGACTGAAACTCAACGTAAGAAACTCCCTCGATAACAGAAATAGCACTGTGAAGCCTTGCAAACTCTACCTTGCCGCCAATCGTATGATTATTAACATGAAAAAAGCCCCTTATAGCCATTTCTACGGCACTTTTTACAATCCCTGCATTATACCCTGCCTCAACTCCAATAACGCAGGAGACGGCTATTTGACGCTGAATAGCATCAGATAGAATATACCTACATGGGTCAGTTCCATAACACCCTGACTCCTTTATTCTATCCATAGCTAATTTATAATAATAATCTGAAATTAAGCCTCCACCCTCAGGGACAACATAAAGTTTTACATATAGATGAGGCAAGGAGTTATCCTGTCGAATGTCAACTGATTTAGCATGTCTTATTCCCGGAGCATGCTCAAGGATTGCCTCGTAATCTTTTCCTACTACTCCTCTACGCTGAGTCATTACTAGCCTTGGAATATTTCTTCTTATGCTTTCAGTATCCTCCGCATAGGCTCCTCCGCTAATCATGCTGTTATTATTAACAGTTAATACCCCTTCATCAAAATCGGCACAATATCGAATGGTATTAGCTCCACCATTCCCTGCTGCTCCATCACAAACAATGTAAGAGATTGAGAGAGTTTCACCTTCCGGATAAGAGGAGCCCATGACTCCATCTCCGATTACAAGCAATACATTATCTGTGTTCCCATCTAATTCTAGCCAATAGTGAAAATCATCAGGCTCCGAATCAATGAAGGTTTCTACCCTCTGCCATTCTTTCTGAGGATATCCGTGCCTTAGCGAGACACTTTCACCAATTACATTTTTCCCAAGATTACAGGCAAGTCTGTCACTCCATGTATATTCTCGAAAATCCTGCCGAGAGAGTGTTTTCGATATATAGTTCCCTTGAATAACTTCAATCTCAATATTAGGATTTGCGGTTGAGACAGAACATGGCTGTAAGTTCATATATGTAATTCCATCTCTTCTCTGGAATCGACTATATGCTGGAATATTAATATTCTCTATATCAACACTCTGAGGAGCTTTGGTAATTGATAAGAGTGTTGCGGCTCCGGATGCAAGTCGGGGTAAAAATCCAACCAGTTTACCTAAATCAATCAAACTCTGCTTCGCTTTAGCAGTTTCAAGGAACCCCTCCTCGAAAGCTCTATCAATATACTTATTATCGAGGTCGGTCTCCCTTGATAACAGGCGTATTAGAGCAATCCCCGCATCGCTATGATTGAAATCCGTATATTCTGGAAGTTCTAATTTAAGAATTGTCAGGAGTCGCTCAAACTCTGAAGCAAAATCTCTTCCCGTAAAATTTTTATAAATTGTCACGCCGCAATCTCCATTAATACCCTTTCCCTAGAAGGAAGTCTTAAAATCCTGCCTACCTCAGGGTCAGCATGTGGACACAAACAATCCTGTCCTGCTCCCTCCTGAATAGCATCATAAAAAGCGTAATCCTCAACTACCCACCATAATTCAACATTTTGGAAAACTTTATGTGCAATTAAGAACCAAGTATCCCCAAAAACTACCGGATAAAACTGGTCATCCGGTTTCTGTTTCGGCCGTATTGAGCGCTTCGGCCTTATATATTTTGCTCCATCGACTTCATAAGTCGCACAATTTCTATATCTACTGGATAAGCCGTGTCCGTTTTTATCGCGAACAATAGCAGGATATTCAGCATTTCTAGCTTCCTGAGGAGAAACAAATGGAGAAACAAGGTTCTCCGGAGTTTGTTGGAGAATTATTTCAGGAGTCAGTTTTAAAGGGAGAGTGTTTCTGTCGGTAGAATAGTCATCTTCCCCCCATGTCATACCTTGAGGAATAGGAATCTTCGCCCTGTGTTCCCACCTCTTAGTGCATATTTCCAACCAGATTTGAAATTGTTGCTTTGTTATATTGTGTAAAGGGTCGAAAAGAATTTGATGGATATTGCTCCCGTATTCTGGAAGTGTATCATGTTCGAGTTGATGCGTTAGTAATATGTTAGAAATAGCTTCTGCGATATGATTATCAGAAATTCCAATCCGAGGGTTCATAGTCCACGCATCGAATAAATACGCAAGCCCAATAGCTGTACTATCGAGGCTCCCTTCGGATATTTCAAATCCTCCGAGTTCCCCTATCCTGATAGGCCACGCCAACCCTCTCCCATAAAAAGGTAATTTTCCTCTCAAACTCCCCCCCCCTCTTTTTCTTAATAATCTTATGTCTCGTGATATCCTAATCTCTGAGCCCATAATTTTAATGCACGCTCAATTTGAGCTTTATACTCCTTGGGAGCCTTGGAGAATACTTTCTCCTGAATTACAGTATAAGTAGTCTCAATCTGATTTTTAGGGCCATTAACGATTAATTGTGTTGTTCCTGCCTCCAGTAATATCAGATTATCTTTTGATGAGAGAGTTATCATCGGCCCCTGTTGCCCATGTCCTCCAATTGCCTTAATCTGCACGACACTAGCCCCATCTTTTGCTTCAATTGAAAAACCTGAGCCATTAACATCAAACAATGTAACCGAGGCTGATTTGTGTTTTGTCTTATCTGTCTTGTGAGAGTCTCCCTGCCAAGTCGAACGGGTTCCCCTAACAGGGTCTTCCCTTACCTTGCTTTCCCCTTTTTCTTCATCCTCTTGTTCGTCTTGTCCGTTAGATGGAGAGTCAATTTTAAGTCCAGCGCCCATCCAATCACATAGCTGAACGGCTTCCTGTCCCTTGTTATCATCAAAAATAAGAGAAGCTCCAGATGGAGTTTTTAACGCGAAAAGTCGAGTCTCTGAAATATTGGAATCCTTGTCACAAGCCTTGCATTCCTTGGGAGATAACTGTTTAAGCTTTCCTTTCTTATCCTGAAAAGTATTACACGGAATGGCAACTTGAACCGTATTATCACCCGCTAAGTATCCAACCTTAACCCTTTGCCCCGCTTGCATAGGCCACCAAATGCCATAATCTCCCTTTCCTTTAAGTCCACCAAAAGGGAGCCCTGCAACCTCCAACCAATCCGTCCAGTTATCCTCTCCTGCGCCTCTAATTCCGGGAACTTCGACTCTTACTCTCCCTCTCCCCTCCGGGTCGGCTGTTTTCCTTACAATCCCCTCATGAAGCGATGAATATTGTTCTAAAAGAAAGTCTGTGTCCGCATGTTTTATGCTTGTGTTAGTTTCCATTATTCCTCAGAGCTACCAAAATACTTTTCTTCTTGCATTTGGGTATAATCGTTCCCACCATACTCAGTCACTTTTCTGACGTTTACTCCGCCTCCGCCTTGTTCTTTATCCTTGTTTTCGTTACCTCCAGAACCTCCTCCAGAACTCTCCCCTGAAGTTCCTTGACAATCCTGACATCCCTCGTTTCCTGCTCTCTGTGGTTGAGGATGTAAATGATACTGGAAGGAAAGCACAACATCTCCAATCCCCCAAGTAAAAGCATCCTGAATTTCCTTACCAACTGGTCGCGGAGTGCAAAAGATTTTCCCCGGCTTGTAGATATCCGCATAAATCAACATGGAGTCATTTTTCTTCTTTGAATTATCGCCTCCCTGTTTTTCTCCCCGCGAACAGGAAAGCGTAGTAATTAGCTTCCCCTCATCTTCATATTCATGCGAACACTCCTCGACATACCATCTACCAGATGCCGCAGGGCCAGCGCCAAGGAAAATAATATCCTTTTTTGACTTTAGATGAGGCTGTCCGATAAGCTTGAGCTTGAGAGTTTCTGTTTTTGAAGAGCTATTTTTTTCATGGTTCTTCCGCCTGTTATCATCTCTCCCCAATCCCCCATTAGGAACTCTATCAGCGGAGGAAAAATGGAATCCTTCTTTATCTTTTACTTCCTGAGGAGCTCCACCAGAAGGGGTTTCTGAACCCCCAAAATATTTATCATCCTGTCCGGATTCATAATCATTCATTCTGGAGATATCATCCTTGCATGGTCACATAAGACTTGCCACGCGTTTCTGTTTTCGTAATTAGGGTTTTTATGCCAAGTATCTTCACCGCCTTCAATAACAGGCTCCAAACCATATTCACGGATAACCGCTTCTATAATTTCCTTATCCGTCATTCCTTCACCGTATCCTGTTTCTCTCGCCATATCCCCTCTTTATTTTATGCTAAATATCTCGGAGCGTCTTTTCCCTGTTTTTTCTTTATTTTTCCTCTTCTATTTCCCCCGGATAGCTTATGTGTATCATCTACGCCGGTCACTATAACTTCGAGCCCCTTCTCCCCGTCTCCTGTTTCCTCTACCTCAGAAACTATGAGGGTAGCCGTTTCATTTAATCTTCCATTGTAGCCTAGCCTTATCTGCATTATCTGTTCCCAATTAAAAACACCGCTTAAGCGTAAATTAGGGTTCCGGAGAGTCACTTTGAGATTAGACATCTTCTCAGAGTTATCATGAAGAGATATTTTTTTAACTTCCCTAGTAACATTTAAACCATTAATTAAGAGGATAAAATCCGGGTCGCCTACGAAGTGTAATGCCATAGTAATACTCCGATTTTAGCAAAATAAGGCTCAAGAGAATCCTTGTTGTAAAGTTTTTCAAATTTAGGAGCAACTTCCACGACAACACATTCTTTGTTAATTGCATTTCCAAAACAGAAGTAAACCCGCGGAGGTCTGAGCAATCCTGCCATCATTATTGTAGGTTTTCTCATGGAGTCTAAATGTTCATAAGCTCTTATCACAAAGCTATCAGGGTTGTCATATCGACTATAATCAAGCTCGAATTGGATATGCTGAACGTCTCCATGCCCATATTGTAATATTGGATATTCGCTCCCCGCTGCCGATAATTGCCCATATTTGGCTTTATTGACGGGGCCATTTATAGTCTCAGGGTTCCATTCAAAAACGAAAGGAGGAATTCCTCCCTCTATCGGCATAATCATTCCACGAGTGACATAATGACTCATTGATTTGAATTCCCCCTAGAAGTATTAGAGTTACTCTCCTGCTTAGAAGGAATATGCTTTCCATCAACATAAACATTTACATTCGTATTGACATTCGGAGGAGGAGTTTGTTGTAAGGCGGATTTAAATCCCTCAAGAATTCCCCCTATATTTCCCCCGCTTACTCCCTCTGGAGTTACCATTTGACTTGTAGGAGTGTAGCCAAAATATCTATCGAGCGCATCAAGCTTATTCTCAAATAGCGAAAAGGGAATAATAGGTAATCCAAATTTTTGTTGAGGAATAGTCTCAAAAACATTCTTTAACGGATTATAGAAAAAATTCCTAAATGCTTTATTTAAGAGATGATTTTGATTAAGGATATCAATGTCACCTGTCATTCCCCCAAAACTGTTATCGCTTCCGCCGCTTTTTCCTAAACCCTTTAGTCCAGTCTCATCTCTCGACATTCCGGGAATCTTTCCAAGCGTAGAATCATATAAGGAGGTTAATTTTACTACTATGTCATATATCTTATAAATTGCATTATACACTGATTCAAAGGCTTGAGATATCCTCTTACCCGCATATTCCCCCGCTTGTCCTAATCTCTCAAACATTGATGTGTCAGGATTTTTATACCAGTTCTCGATTTCCTGCTTTAATGTCTGGAGCCAATTAGGAAGCTGAAAGTTTATGTCTCCCGTCAATCCTTTCCAAAATCCTGAAGCTATTGAAGTAATTGTCTGTTGGAGAGGAGCCAAGTGATAGGGATTTATAAGCCACTCAACCATTTCTTTGAAAGCAGGAACTATCCCTCCCACCACATTTTTATAAACATCCTCAAAGAGCTTTCCTGCCGTGGTTTTTACATTCTTCCATCCTTGCTCTAATAGTTGAGTGGCCGCTACTGACTCTTTCATGGAGTTATTGAGCATCTCTAAGGAATCTTTCCATGAAGCGCTTCCAATCTGTTCGTGCATTTCCTTCACGCTTCCACGGAGTCCCTTAAGAAGCGTCTGAAGCATAGGTTCTGGATGTTCCCCAAATATTTTCTTTAAGAAATTACCACGAGCATATTCAGGAATCGCATCAAGTAATCTGCGTAATTCCTCAAATTGAGGCATCATTCCTGCTTTAAAGAATCCTGATTTATGATACTTCAAAGTCCAATCATAAGCTTCCTTATAATGCTTCGCGGGTTTTAGGAGTAAGTTTTTTAATCCCTTATCTCCTGATTTCTGATATTCTTCAACCGCTTGACGCAGGATTCCAATTCCATGCTTTGCATCTTTTATTCTCTGTCCAAACTCACGTAGGACAACTCCTGCCGTAGGAGCCTCGAAGTTAGATGTAACAAGGTATGACGCAGTTGATAACATATCAGTCATGTCCCAACCCATACCCATGAGAACGGGAACTGCATCTCTTAAAGCTTCACGGAGTTTTGGGCCTCTAAAAACACCAACACCAACTGCTTTATGAAACTGTGCCGCAAACTTTTCAGCAAAATCAGGGATAGGCATATCAGGATAGCCAAACTTGTGCATTGAATGAACCATTTTCATTATAAGGTCGGTTCCTTCATCCTGCGTAAGCTGCGTCAACTTAGCCATATTAAGAGCGGTTTCGGTTACGGATTTCTTAATCCGATTCTCCATATCTCCAATACCTGATTGGATTTCAAAAGCTGCCCTCAAATAAGCATCTGTCGTAGTTCCTGCATATTTGTTAGAGAAGTTTAAAGCTTGTTCTTCCCACCAATCTAAATCCCGCGGGTCAAGAAAAGAATGGAGAAGCTCTTGCCTCCCCTTTGAAATCTCTTCCCTGCTTTGAACTAGAGCTTTAGGTAATCCCGCAATTCCAGAAGCTAAATCTTTTATTGCTCCAAGTCCGCTTGTTACAGCAATAGATGCCAACTGCCCTTTTAATACTGCCAGCGCTCCGGAGATTCCAGAGATTGCTCCTTGGACTGCTCCTGCTCCTTGAACACCAAAACGGATTCCTACCTCTTTAAGCATCAAAAATACCCTGTTCCATTTTCCTGATAGTTTCTAGTCTTTTAAACATCCGTTTCCTAAAGCTTGTCGGCCACCTAAATACGGACTCTATATCTTGCTTCATATAATAAGAGAGGAGAAAAATTTCATCTTCTAGTTCTTCTCCTCCCCCTTGGAATAATCTTAATGAACCATGTCCAACCCCGTGAGTGCTTAACGAAGCGCCGAAAGCCCCGTAAGCACAAACATAGGGTCGAGCAAAATATTTATCACCTGTGCCTTTCGACAATGAGTGCATCTAGCCCTGACGAAGGGGTCATATCCACATTTATGCTCAACTATTGACTCCCTAATCTCTAAATGGTCGCGTCCGGGGAAATGCAATACATCCTCATAGCTAAAATCCTTTTTCCCATTAATTGCCCGAATATTCTTAAAATCAATCCTGTTCGGGTCGAGGTTTTCGGCTCCTGTTTCCATTAATTCGTCTTCTACTGTAATATATTGGAGCGTAAACCGCGTTTTTGTCCTTGAGGTTGTAATCTCCCATGTTGGGTCTCCCTGCGCTAAATCAGGAGGCAAGGGAGTAAACGGTAAAGCATCGAGCGGTACAGGGAAATTAAGAGGCATTCCACATTCCACGCAAGCTCCCTTAAGTCGCAGAGTATCCCCATAGCAAAGACGCCATATATTGACTGCAAGGAACTGTTGGTCGTACACCTTAAGTTTTTTGAATTCCTCTTCTGTCGGCTTCTTTCC
>Ga0067045_1002589_pt1 | contig 69991 bp, 60 predicted proteins | sample TerdegcTABiofilm_FD_59184 | JGI IMG/M metagenome (GOLD analysis project Ga0067045, IMG submission 59184) | Combined Assembly of (Gp0054472, Gp0054536) Wastewater bioreactor microbial communities from Singapore -Terephthalate degrading...
TTCCTGCTCGACCTTCATGGCTGCATTCAGCAACACCTTAAGTGTGTTCCGCAAGCCATTCGGTTCAAGTAGGTTCAACACTTTCAAAAGCTCCTCAATGATACTACTCTCGATTTGGTGGGTCATTCGGTTCCTCCTCTGAGTTTTTGTCAAACCCATGGAAACCCGGATCGGCCCACCGTTTCAAGCCCCATCAATTTACAGAAAGAAACTTTACACTACCGATGTTTTACCGATGTTGGAGCATAAAAGGAGTATGCCGTCGTTGACGGTATGTATTTCGGCTAGACAATATGAAGTGACCCCCAGTTTGCAAATCGTGGATTCACCGTGCATACTGGGAAAAGAAAACTAAACGTATGCGGCTACCGCATGCAAATGGAGGTCACTAAATGAATACTGTAATCCACATTGGAATCGATGTCCACAAAGATACTTACTCTCTGTGTTCATTCAACTTCTCATCCCAGAATAGTTTTGGGCAAACCAGAATCGCCAGCAAGAGCACTCTGGTGATCAAATATGTACGCAAACTCCAGAAAGAGCATCCTGAGTGCACAGTCCTCTGCGGTTATGAAGCAGGGCCAACCGGATATGGCCTCTACCGGGATTTGGCGAAAGCAGATATCCCCTGTGTTATAATGGCTCCAACCACATTGCCGAAAGCACCAAGCAATCATGTGAAAACAGACAGGATAGATGCTGAAGCACTTGCCAGACACCTGGCTTGGGGGACCTACAGTGCCATTCATATACCGACGCCACAAGATGAGGCGGTAAAAAATTATACACGGTTGAGGAATACCCGGAAAAAGGCTCTCGGACGAGCGAAACAGAACCTTTTGTCCTTTTTACTGCGTCATGGACGATCTTTCACGGAGGGAAAGAACTATTGGACCATTGCCCACTATAGATGGCTGAAGGATCAACGGTTTCATGATGAGGTCGACCAGGAAACGTTTAATGAATATCTNCAAGAAATACACGACCANCAGGANAAGGTAGANCGCTATACNCAGAGGATCGAAGAGCTGGCGACCCTTGATGCCTACCAGGACCGGGTATCGAAACTTCGCTGCTTCAGGGGGATAGAGACGCATACGGCACTCTCGTTCATTGCAGAGATTGGAGACTTCTCCCGGTTTGCAAATCCACAGCAGTTCTCCTCGTTTCTAGGCCTGGTTCCCAAGGAGAACTCCAGTGGTCAACGAGAACGACGGGGGAGTATCACAAAGAGCGGAAATGAACGCTTGAGACTCTTGCTTATCGAAGCAGCCAATTCGACCCTGAGAAGCAACATTTATGGAAAGAAATCAAAACGGCTCCTTGCGAGACAGAAAGGAAATGATCCAGATGTCATTGCGTATGCTGACAGGGCGAACAAAAGATTGCACAGAATTTACACCCATCTTGTTGCACGTGGTGTGCATCACAACAAGGCGACCGTCGCCGTTGCCAGAGAGCTGTCCTGCTTTATCTGGGGCATGATGACCAATAGAATCAACTGACCAATACGGTTTCGATAAGAGGGGGTTTCGGATGAGAGGGATTGATAGACAGGATAATCGGGCAACGATCCAGCTATCTTCGATAAATCTATGTTGACACCCAGGAGGTGATTCACGTTTTTAGACAGAAAGAGCTTTAGGCGGACCATTGGCCTGCATTAACCAATATGCGTATATCAGAATGGTCAAATGCCGAAAAACTGATTTNCTGTCTATCAATCCNTTTCTTNGTTCAATATTTTGGGAGGTTTTTTTGTATAGTTAAAGAAAATAAACCTTGACAAAGGTCACATCATATCAGATTTTATGATGAGGCATCGGTATTGTTTCGGTTAAATTTTCAATGGGGCAATGTGAATTGTTGAAAATTGGGAAATCATTAGTTAAGAAATGGCTTGAGCTGCACTCGCAGCATTTCCACTTCATCCGGCGGCAGATCTAAAAGCGGGGCTTTCATGTAACCGCCCCGGAAACCGCGCATAGTCTGCACGTTTTTAAAGACCGAGATATCGGCTCCGCCGCGGACAATCTTTGTCAGCTTTGTCGCCAGGAACTGTAGCTCTTTCGCCTTTGGATAGTCGCCTGCCAGGTATGCCCGGTACACCTCTACAAACCATTCTGGCAGGCAGCTGGAGCATCCGGATACCGTACCGTCCGCGCCCATCGCCAGCGCGGGGAAGAAAAGATCGTCCGCACCGAACACAACCGAAAAATCGCCGTTGCGAACCTGGAGGTATTCTACCAGCCGCCGCATATCAGCGAAGCTGTACTTCACCCCGATGACGTTGGGACATGCGTTGGCGATTTCCTCCATCGTGGCGGTGTCGATATCGTTGGCGGCAAGCTGGGGAATGACATAGACATAGATGGGGAAACCGGAGGGCAGGGACTGCGAAACAGCCCGGTAATAAGCAACCATCATGCGCGGCGACACGCTGAAATATGCCGGGGTTACAACGCCCACGCCGTCCGCGCCGATTTGGCACGCATGCTGTGCCAGCCGAATGGTTTCCTCCTGTGACATCGCACCGCAATGGATGTACACGGTCACCCGACTCGCCGCTTTTTGAACGACGGTCTGCGCAACCAGCTTGCGCTCTTCCTCGCTCATCAGAAACATCTCGCCGGTGGTTCCGCACGGATAGAGGCAGTGAACACCCTTTTTGATCAGAAACTCCACCTGCTGTTCTATGGCCTCCGCATCCACGGATCTGGCTTTCGTAAAGGGCGTGGTCATCGCCGCGATGACGCCATAAAGCTTCTTCACCTTAACGCCGCCCAACTCAATCTGCCCGTTCATCATTTTGCTTCGTCCTCAGTTTCTTCAGGATCTTTCCCCAGCACGTCATAACCGATACGGTTGTACAGATCCAACTGCGGGGGTGTGGCGACACCGATGGTAACAAAGCAGCCTTCCGTACCCGCGGGCTTTCGCGTGCCGTGCGGAATACCGGGAGGCGCATACAAGAGGTCGCCCGCCTTGACGGGAATCCACCGGTCATACAGGTAAAACTCGCCCTCTCCCTCAAAACAGAACACAAGTTCCTCCGATAAGGGATGGATGTGCGGCTCAAACTCCATGCCCGGCAGATGGACACCACTTGTGACACCGACGTTATGGGAACCCAGCCGCGGCGTAAGCACCAGATGAACGTCAAGCCCCGTGGATTTTGCCCAGTTATACCCCTGATAAATGTTAAAGATGCCGCCTTTTTCTCGGACTTCCTTTTGATTGGCCATTGTGATTACTCCTCCTTTTCCGATTTTGCGGATATACTGATCGCCTGGAATGGGCAAACGCTGACGCAAAGCCCGCAGCCGTCGCACTTGGCGGGATCGATCAGGCACTCGCCATCTTCATTTTGGATCGCGTCGTAGATGCATACTGGGAAACAACGCCCGCATTTGGTGCACTTCTCCCGATCACACTGCGCCGTGTAGCGCGTCACCCGGTCATACTGGTCTATCGTCAGCATATTCCGGCTGGCTTTGCCGATGATCTGTGAAAGCGTTTCAACGACCGCGCGCTCCATATAGGCTCCTACCTGCTTGAGCATGGTCTGCACCCAACTGTACCCCTTTAAGTACATCACTGTGCACACCTGCACGCTGTTGGCACCGGCTAGCAGGCACTTCACGGTATCTTCACCTGTCATAATTCCGCCGGTCGCGCTAATCGGCACGCTCACCTCCGAGTAGACAGCGATAATCCAGCGAAGTGTCGTCTGTAGTGCCCAGCTTCCGCCGTGGCCCGCATAACCGCCGAACAGGATCGGCTGTTGCGTGTCGACATCGATATCGATGCCCGTCGCGCGGTTGATCATCGTCAGGCCGTCGGCGCCGCCTTTGGACAGCTGAACGGCGAGATCCAGGACGTTGCCCACCTGTCCCGTCATTTTGGGGATGACAGGGATGCTGACTTCTTTCTTGCAGGATTCCAGAGCGTTTAGAATAATGCTGCGGATGTTATACGACGGATCGCGCATCAATTTGCCCGTTGGGCAGCTTGGCACGATTTCTACTGCGTCCGCGCCCGCCTGTTCGCAGGCGACCGCGTACTTAGGCCAGCTTTCCGGCTGAATGCAGTTGATGCTGGCGATGACGGGAATATCGACCCGCTCCTTGGAGCGCCTGACCGTGTCCGCATACTGGTCCAAATCGCCGTAATACGCCTGCTCATAACTATAAAACGTGGTGGATTCATAGCCCGGAATGCCGCTGCGGATCACCTTGAAGCGCGGAAAGGGATTATATCGCATCAGCACCTCTTCTTGCACCGATTTGAGCACGACCCCGCTGTACCCTGCGTCCTCGCAACGAACCACTTGGTCAGCATTCCGCGTGGTACCTGCGGAGGCCACCAGTATCGGGTGTTTGAGTACAATACCCGCGTATTGAACCTGCATGTTCATTTCGCCATCTCCAAATCATGTAGAATAGTCCGGATATACTCAACAGCGCGGGGCATCCCCACCGACGCGTCCGGTAGGTCTATCTTTTGCCATCGGCGCTCATATTCCAGGGAAATCCAGCCGTCGTACCCGATGGTCTTCAATAAACGCAGAATGTCAGGCCAATTTAGAATTCCCTCGCCCGGAATGCGCGAATGCACGGTACGCTCAAATTCGTCGACATGGGATACGTTAGAAAACGTCGCCTTTTCCGGCTTTCCGCCGCGGTACACCAGATCCTTGCAGTGCACATAGAAGATCTTGCTCTTTTGCAGGTTGATAGCCTCTGTATACTCCTCGGCGGGAAAGAAGGCAATATTCGCCTGGTCGTACAAAACACCCACGGCGGGGTGGTTGATTGCGCGTACGATCCGCATCGTTTCCTTTGCAGTGGTGGTCATGGTGCCGAAATGGTTCTCCAGGCATAGTACCACCCCATGCTTTTGCGCATAGTCCCCGCATTTCCGCATTGATGCGACGAGCGCGGCAAGCTTTTTGCCGTCCGCATCCGTCTCGCCTTCCACGAGCTTACCGCCATAAACGCGAATATGCCCGCATTGCAGCGCCGCGGCTATGTCGATTACCCGGCGGAGACTGTCGCATTCCTTTTTCCGCACCGCTTCGTCCGGGCTATTGAACAGATTCAGGTAGGGCGTCAGTCCCGCAACCTCCAGCCCAGCCGCGCTGATCATAAAACCGACTTTGCGCACATCCTCATCCGTGGCTTCCAGGGGGATAGCGCAGGGATAGCCGTCCTGCGCGATGATGATTTCAATGCCGTCCAGACCCATCCCACGGAAAAGGTCGGCCGCCTGTTCAAGCGTGTACTCGGGGGTTCCCATCGTATGTCCTGCCAGTTTCATGATTTTTTATTCTCCCATTCTTTTGAAAGGTCGGGCAGCCCCGCCGAGCGCAGAATCCGGTCCATCAGTTCATGTGTTTTAAAGGCGTCCTGCGCGTTGGTGAGCGGCGTTTCGCGCGTCTTCACACAATGGAAGAAGTGGCGGATGGAGTTTTCAAAGCCCAGCCGGTTGACCACCGTGCACCATCCCTGGTGTAGCGGCGTCATGGTCTGGCCCTCCTCACGGTCCGAATATATTACCCGCCACGAATCCAGGTTATCGCTGATGGCCGTGCGCCCGCCACCGTACAGTTCCACCTGTTCGCGCCATTGCCCTGCTTCCCGCGAGGCCACCAGTATGCCGGAGCCCCCATCCTGGAAGCCAAGCAGCGCCGTGCATGAATCCTCAAAAAACGGATCGGTAAACGAGGCGCGGGCCTGCACGTAATCGCACTCTCCCAGTATATGCCGCAGCAGATCCACCATATGGATAGCGTTTTCCAGCGTGCCGCGAAACTCCTTAAATTCTCGGCTCTTGTTGGCGATGACCATATGCGGCCGCTCCCCGCCGAAGCTTTCCAGCGCCCGCATATTGGCCGGGGCGAAGCGGCGGTTGAACCCCACCATGAGCTTCTGGCCAGATTTTTCGGACGCGTCAGCCAGGAGTTCACATTCCTGAAGCGTCATGGCCAGCGGCTTTTCGCACAAAACATCAAGCTTTCGCTCCAGCAGCGGAATTATGTATTGCTTGCGGATGGTTTTTGGCGTCAGCACAACGGCGCAATCCATATCCGTTTTGAGGAACTCCTCAAACGTTTCGCAGGCTTTCAGCACTCCGAAGCTGGCGGCGCACGCCTGCGCATGTGCGAACGTGCGGGAATAGATTGAGGCAATCTCCACCTCCGGTATGGACGCGAACACCGGAAAGTACGCGATCTTAGCAATCGCTCCGGCGCCTATTACCCCAACTCGTATTTTTGAACCTGTCTGCATTGTCATCACTCCCGTTTGCGTTATAGTGTATTTATTGAAGCAAATGCTCGCTGGCGTCCCCCAGATAGGCAGAGCGGATGTCTGCGTCCTCCCGCAAATCGCAGGATTTTCCTTCCTTGACGATGTGCCCGTTCTCCAGAACGTAGGTATAATCCGAAACCTCCATAGCCTTGCTCGCGTTTTGTTCCACCAGCAGAATAGTTACGCCGTTGGCATTGATCTTGCGGATGGTATCAAACACATGGTTGACGATAATCGGGGCCAGGCCCAGGCTGGGCTCGTCCAGCAAGAGCAGCTTCGGATCGGACATCAAGCCGCGCGCGATGGCCAGCATCTGCTGTTCGCCGCCCGACAGCGTACCCGCCATCTGGTTTCTGCGGTCCGACAGAATGGGGAACATCTTGAACATCTGTGCCATCAGCTCTTTGGACTTGGAAACTTTGAGGCGTGAACCGCCCATAATCAGGTTTTCGGTCACGGTCAGGTTGGCGAACACGTGGCGGCCTTCCGGCACCTGCACCACACCTTCCCACACAATCTTGTGTGTGGCAGTGGGTAGGGGTTTGCCGTTTAAGAGGATCTGGCCTTTGCTGCGCTTGACCACGCCGCTGATGGTGTTGATCAGCGTGGATTTTCCAGCCCCATTGGAACCGATGATGGAGACGATAGAGCCGCCGGGAACTTCAAACGAAACATCTTCAAGCGCGATAATATGGTCGTAATGCACACTTAGATTCTCAATTTTCAGCATCCGCCATTCTCCTCTCCGATATAAGCGCGGATTACATCCGGGTTATTTCCGATTTCGTTTGGCGTTCCGAACGCCAGAAGATTACCAAAATTCAAAACATACACGCACTTGGAAAGCTCGTTGACCACCTGCATGCGGTGCTCGATTATGAGAACACCGAAACGATAACGCTCCTTCAACTGTCTGATCAGGCGGATAAAGTCGCTCATCTCGCTGGGGTTGAGGCCCGCTGCCGGTTCGTCCAGCATCAGAAGTTTAGGTACGGTCACGATAGCGCGGGCAAGCTCCACCCTGCGCTGCAGCCCGTAGGGCAAGTTTAAGGGCTGCCAGTCCTTGTACGCACTTATGCCGACGATCTCCAGCACTTCCTCGGCGAGCCTGCGGTTGGTTTTATCGGTGTGGATTTTGGAGGAAACCGGCAGCATCGCTTCAATGATCGTGTACTTGCCCAGAGCGTCCAAAGGCGTCATGACGTTTTCGATCACCTTTAGCCCGCGGAACAGGCGGACGTTTTGGAACGTGCGGGATATGCCGACCTTGGCGATTTCGTGCTGCGGTTTGCCCTTGATGCTCTTTCCCTCGAAGACGATATCGCCCGAATCCGGACGGTAGATGCCCGAAATCAGGTTAAACATCGTGGTCTTCCCTGCGCCGTTGGGGCCGATCACCGCAACGATCTCATCACTGTCGATCGAAAGCGAGACATCCTGGAGCGCCTTCACACCGCCGAAGCTTTTGGCAAGGTTTTGAATCTCTAGCAACATCATTTTACCCTTCTGTTCGTCGGCCGGGCTTTAAACGATTTTATGATGAACCGGCCTATTCGTTTGAGCGTAGCCCAGTCCAATTCCGTTTCGCCAAAAAGCCCCTGCGGGCGGAAGTTAATGGTAAATAGCACGATCAGGCAGTAGATGATGATGCGCAGCTCGTTGGAAAAGCGGAAGAACTCCGGCAGGATGTTCAGCAGTATTCCGGCGAAAATCGCGCCGGTCAAAGAATTGATGCCACCAAAGAACACAATTATAACCCACATGGACGACTGGTCCCAGCCGAATAAGCCGGAATCCAGATAGCCGAGAGAATGCACGTAAAGAAATCCGGCAAACGCCGATATCGCGGCAGCCAGCGTAAAAACAATCAGCTTGATTCGCGCCACGTGGATGCCCATAGACGCCGCAGCCAGCTCGTCGTGCTTGATGGCTAGGCACTGGCGGCCGAAGCGCGATTTTTTCAAGTTCGCGATCGCCACGATGGTCAGGACCAACGCAACGCAGATATGCCATTCCTCCACATATTTCGGGATGGAGGTCAGACCCAGTGCTCCGCCTGTGATACTGGAGGAGTTCTGCAAAAACGCCACCAAAGCCTGACCGAAACCGAGACTCACGATCGCAACGTAGTCGCGCCTGAGCTTCACCGCCGGGATACCTATCAGCGCGCCGAAGATAACGCCCATCAAAATCGCGGCCGGTAGTGTTACGTAAAACGGTAAACCATAATATTTGCAAAGCATAGCCGACGTATAACCGCCCACCGCCATGAAGGACGCCTGTCCTAGGGAAAACATACCAGTTAGGCCAGTCAGCACGTATACGCCCAGCATCCCGATCAGCAGAACAAACACATTGCGAACAAGGAAATTGAGCATATAGCCAAGGTAGGCAGCAGTAAACATCTTTCGGTTCTTCCTTTCTAATTAATTAATCTAAGCCTTTTGGAAAGAAAAAATCCCGGCTAGGCCCTGCGGACGAATCAGCATGAACACCAGCATGAAGATAAAGGTTCCCACCGGGATAAGGCTTGTGCCGAGTATCGCGCCGCACGCAATTTCAACCAGCCCTAGGATCAGCGCGGCAAAAAGCGCACCGTTTATGCTGCCCAGCCCGCCGATAACACTTACCATAAAGGCTTTGATGATATACGCGCTGCCGATCTGCGGCGTCAGGCTGGTGCGGATACCGACGAATACGCCCGCGATGCCCGCCAGCATCCCTGCAACAAAGAAAGTCGCCAGCACAACCTTGTCGACGTTGACACCCATCAGCCAGGTTGTCCGTTCGTCCATGGACAGCGCACGGATGGAAATGCCAAGTCTTGAATACTTCAGCACGATCACCAAGATTAAGATAGAACCTGCCGAAACACCTAGCATCACGAGATTGGTGATATCAAAGCTAATGCTGCCGATCCTACGGAAACGGTTGATAAAAAAGCTTGGATAGGCGTAGTACGTTCCGCTAAAGTTAATTGCGATAATGTTTTGCAAAAGCATGCCCATGGTAATGGACGCCACAAAAAACAATGAGTCAACCTTAGCGGATTTCCGCAGCCTGTGAAAACAGACAATCTCTACCAGAATATTGATCAGCCCGCTGCAGGTCGCCGCTAAAATCAGCGTGAGCCAGAGGTTCAGATGCAGCGTCTTGGAAATGAACATACCGATATACGCGCCGCATACCATCACGCCGCCATGCCCGAAATTGGAGAATTTCAGCACACTGAAGATCAGCGCCCATCCCACGGTAATCACTGCGTACATCGCACCGTTGGATATCCCCGCGATGAAAAGTTGAATATAGTAAGAAATCCCCATGTTCTACCTCTTACCATCCGCACCTGGATACACAGCGACCGCCCTCGCCCGTCAGGACAGGGGCGACCGCATTGCATTCGTTGGTTCATTGTGTGCGCTACAATTAGTTGGCGGGATAGTACAATCCCATATTTTTGTATACACCCTTGTCCAGATGATAGATGCACATCTGTAGCTCCAAAGGCATATGGGTATCGGGGTCCATGGTGAAGTTGTCCGTAATTAGGGTGTCAACACCGGAAATCGTTTCCAGAGCGTCTCGAATAGCAACGGGATCAGCGGAGCCGGCTTTTTCGATGGCGGCCGCGGCAACTGTGATGGTGTCATACGCGATCCAGGATTTCGGAGTGGGGCCTACGCCGTACTCGGCAACGTATTCGGCTGTAATATTCTTCAGTGTGTCGGATTCCATGTCCAGGTTGACTGGGAAGTAAATGTTGTCCGCCGCTTCTCGTGGATCCACCAGCGTGTTGAAGGGAGGGGAAAAGTCCAAGCTGCCGGTCTGCATCAAGTGGATGCCCATCTGATACATCTGTTGGGTCGCGATAACCACAAGGTTAGTATTGCAGGCGTTAAACAGGTAATCGGCACCGCTGGCCGCAATCGCGCTGAGCTGCACGGTCAAATCGGTGTCGGTCGTGGTGCAGTACTGCACGGTGGTGATGGTCATGCCGTGTTTCTTAGCATACTGTTGAAATGCACGGGCCTGCATGGTGCAGTAGCTGTGATCCTGCGCGATCAGAAAGGCGACCTTCTTATATCCGAATTTCTCAAAGGGATAGGCGCCGCCGATGATGCCCGTATCGATGGCCGAGGGCTGCGACAGGAACATGTAAGGGTGCAGGCTGTCCAGGTTTTCACCCAGCATACAACGGGGATCACCAAACTGGCCGAAGAACGCGACCTGCAGCGAATCCACCGTATTCGCAAGTGCGAGGCCGAGGTTGGAGAAAGGAGGGCCAACAACGATACTGGCTCCGTCAACCTTTACTAAGCGCTCATAAGCCGCCAGGGCTTCCTGTGGATTGCTCTTAGTATCGTAGGTAACCAGCTTCACTTGCTTTCCAAGGATACCGCCCACCTTGTTAATGTGCTTCACGGCAAGCTTCCAACCGTAATCACAGGCAGTGCCCAGTATAGAACCGTTGCCCGTAAGGTCGGTAATCGCGCCTATGACGATCGTGTCGGATTTTGATTTGGCCTGCTTGGCCTGAGCGAATACATCGAGGCCAACCAAGAGGAAGACAAGCACGAATAACACTGCGAAGAATTTTTTCATAAAACCTCCTCCTTTGCAATAAATAATATAAAATTAATATATCATGATGTGCGCTTTTGTCAACAAATAATTTTAAAATGTCAAGACTCGATTAAAATGTCTCCTTTCTGTTTTGGTTCAAAACTCGACCCACGCGGCGCCTTTTTTCGAGCTCTCGACGCACTTGGCGATAAAGCGCACGCCCTTTGCCCCATCCTCCGCCGTGGGAAAATCGAGGTCGTCTTGGGTGAGCTTCCCACCCGATTTCTGTTTGATGAGGGCAGAAATATAGGTCTTGTAGAGATTTGCGAAGGCCTCGAAATAGCCCTCGGGGTGGCCGGACGGAATGCGCGAATATGACTGAGCATGGGGATAAAAGCCGTCCCTACCTCGCGAGAGCGTCACTGTCGGCTGGCCCAGCTTCGAGACCACGAGATAGTTCGGGTTCTCCTGCGACCACTGGATCGTTCCCTTGGAGCCAAAGATCCTAAAGCGAAGACCATTGTCGTAGCCGATCGCAATCTGGCTCGCCCAATACAGTCCCTTTGCACCACCCTCGTACTCGACCATGATGGTCGCATTGTCGTCGAGCAGTCTTCCCTCGACGAAGGTGTCGAGGCGCGCGCAGAGCGATTTGATCTTGAGGCCCGTGACGTAGGAAACCATGTTTTCGACATGGCTGCCGATGTCGCCGACACAGTTCGACTTGCCAGCCAGCGCGGGATTTGTCCGCCATGAAGCCTGTTTGGAACCTTCACGCTCGGAGGGCGTCGCAAGCCACTCCTGAGGATACTCGGCGTTGACAAAGCGGATCTCGCCGATATCGCCGCGGCGAACCATCTCCCGCGCATGCTTGACTGCAGGATAGCCCGTGTAGGTATAGGTCACCCCGAAGAGCAGGCCTTTCTTCTTTGCCAGCTCGCCGAGCTCCCTGGCCTCGGCTTCTTCGAAGGTGAGGGGTTTGTCGCAGACGACATGGATGCCCGCGTTGAGGAAGGCCTTGGCGACCGGATAGTGCAGCGCGTTCGGCGTCACGATCGACACAAAATCGATGCCGTCGGGACGTGCAGCCTCTTTTTCGGCCATCTCCTCGTAGGTGGCATAGAGCCGATCGCGCGAAAGCCCGAGGCTCGCTCCAGTTTCCAGCGTGTTCTCAAAATTCTGCGAAAAGGATCCCGCGACGAGCTCCGCGAGCCCATCGAGCGCAATTGCCCTCCGGTGGACATCGCCGATAAAGGCGCCTTTCCCTCCACCCACCATGCCGTATCTCAATTTGCTTACTACTTTCGGGTTCGCACTTCCTTCTATCATTTTCAGGCCTCCTTAATTGCTATCTAATTCAATTTATAACATGATAATATTCCATAACCAGGTCTCAACGCTCCTTTGCTTCTTCACTCCACCCCCAGAACGTACTGCATGATGAGGTTTTCGAGGCGCTCCTGCTTGCCGGAGGTGCGGCCGACGCTGTCGGCGTCCGGGGCTCCGGGGGCGGAGGCGAGGGCCGCGAGCTCCTCGAAGTTCATGCCGCCTGCAGCGAAGCGCGCTCCTTCTCCGCCATCGAACGAGGCGTAGCGCTGTTGCACGAAGGCGCCGAGTTTGCCGTCTTCGATGATGCGCTGCGCGGCAAGAAGGCCCGCGGCGAAGGCGTCCATGCCGCCGATGTGGGCCTCGAAGAGGTCTGCTAGGTCGACGGAGTTGCGGCGGATCTTGGCATCGAAGTTGAGGCCGCCTGTGGTGAATCCGCCCGCGCGCAGGATCGCGAGCATGGCGAGGGTCGTGTCGTATGCGTTGATCGGGAACTGGTCGGTGTCCCAGCCGTTGCGGGGGTCGCCGCGGTTTGCGTCGACCGAGCCGAAAATGCCGAGCGCTGCGGCGATCTCGAGCTCGTGCTGGAAATCGTGGCCCGCGAGCTCGGCATGGTTTGCCTCGATATTGACGCGGAAGTCCTTTTCGAGTCCGTATGCGCGCAGGAATCCGGCGACGGTCTCGACATCGAAGTCGTACTGGTGCTTGGTGGGCTCCATGGGCTTGGGTTCGATGTAGAACATGCCCTTGAAGCCGTGGGTGCGGCCGTAATCGCGAGCCATGGTTAAAAAGCGGGCAAGGTGGTCCTTTTCGCGTTTGAGATCGGTGTTGAGGAGGGTCATGTAGCCTTCGCGGCCGCCCCAAAACACGTAGCCCTGGCCGCCGAGTTCGATTGTCGCATCGATGGCGGCCTTTACTTGAGCAGCGGCCTGTGCGACCACGCCGAATTCGGGATTGGTCGCCGCACCGTTCATATAGCGCGGATGGGAAAAAAGATTTGCCGTTCCCCAGAGAAGCTGCACGCCTGTCGTTCTCTGACGCTCCGCAGCGAGGGTCACCATGTGGGCGAGGTTGCGCTCGCTCTGGGCGGGGCTTTCGCCTTCGGGCGCAAGGTCGCGGTCGTGGAAGCAGTAGAAATCAACACCGAGTTTGGTGAAGAACTCGAAGGCAGCATCGATCTTGTGCTCGCAGGCCTCCATGGGCGTGCTCGCATCGATTTCCCAAGGATGAATGTGCGTGGCCGAGCCGAAAGGATCGCTTCCATCCTGGCCGAAGCTGTGCCAATAGGCGACGGCGAAGCGCAGATGTTCGCGCATGGTCTTGCCGCCGACTTTGCGGTCGGGGTTGTAGTATTTGAAGGCGAGCGGATTATCGCTCTTCGGGCCTTCGTAGCGGATTTTCCCGAAGCCGGGGAAATATTCCTTGTGTCCGATGAAATACTCTGCCATCTGTTCCTTCCTTTCCGTACACTCATCGGTAGAGGGGGCTCAGGGCCTCCAGATATTTCGCATATTCGGCGTATGCCGCCTCATACCGCGACACCAATGCCATTTCAGGCTCGATGCTCGTGCCTCCTTCGAGGCTCACGTGAGCATCGGTCAGCGCCGCGATATCGATCGTGCCGTCGGCCCCGGCATTGCGCTCGGCGCACCAGAGGGCCTGTATCGCCGCGCCCAGCGCCGCCGCCTCTTCTTCCTTCGGGATACGCACGGGAAGGCCGGTTACGTTGGCGACAATTTCGCGCCAGAGCGTACTCTTCGCGCCTCCCCCCACGAGTCTGATCTCCTGCGCCGAAAACCCAAGCCGTCTAAAGGATTCGAGTCCGATGCGCATGCCGAAAATCGCGGCCTCCATGGCGGCGCGCGCGATATTCTCTTTTGTACAATTGGCCACAGTTGCGCCAAGGATGCTCGCCCTCCCCTGCGGGAGGTTCGGTATGCGTTCGCCGTTGAAAAACGGCAGGACCACGATGCCTTCGGAGCCTACCGGGGCCGAAGCCGCCTTTGCGTTCATCTCCTCGATGCTCATCCCAAAGAGCGAGCGAATTTGTTCGCTGGCCACCGTACAGTTCATCGTGCAGAGAAGCGGCAGCCACCCGCCCGTCGATGAACAGAATGCTGCCAGGTTGCCTTCCGGATCGACGACGGGGCGACTTGAATACCCGTAGAGCGTGCCGCTGGTCCCGAGGCTCATGGTGAGAAAACCGTCGCGGACTGTACCAGTGCCGATTGCGCTCATCATGTTGTCGCCGCCGCCAGCTGCGACGAGCGCACCTTCAGGAATGCCAAAGCGCGTAGCGGCCGAGGCGCTCACCCTTCCTGCCGGGCTGTCGGGCCCGACCAGCGATGGCAGATAATCGATGAGGTTGTGGTCGATGAGGTCGCAGATGCGCTGCGACCATCTGCGCTTGCGCACATCGAAGAGCGCCGTCCCCGAGGCATCGCCATACTCCGTCACCACATTGCTGGTCAAAAGAAAATTGATATAGTCATGAGGCAAGAGGACGTGCCGCAAGCGCGCATAGTTCTCCGGTTCGTGTTTCTTCAGCCACAGAATTTTCGGCGCCGTATAGCCGGGTAGCATCAAAAGACCGGTTTCGGTCAACAGGGCTGCCTCTCCCCCGGCGCGCGAGGTAAGCTCTGCACACTCGACGGCGGTGGAGGTGTCGTTCCAAAGCTTGACGGGGCGGATTGCGCGGCCCTGCCCGTCGAGGGGCACAAAGCCGTGCTGCTGGCCGGAAACCCCGATCGCCGCAATCGTCGCGCGTAAGTCTGGCGAAATAGCCTGAAAACAGGTGTAGAGCGCGTCTTCGTACCATTCGGCGCGCTGCTCGCGGGTACCGTCATTCTTGGCAATGATATCGAGAGAAGCCTGCGTTTTAGCCCATATTTGCCTGGCATCGGGGTCATAGAGCATTACTTTGCAGCTCTGTGTACCGAGATCGATGCCACAGACACTCCTCATGGCCTCCCCCTGTGTTCGCTTGTCTTAAGAATGTTGTAACAAGTATAGGGTATTTTCCGAAAAGTACCATGTGAGATATTGACAATACATATCTATTATTGACATTCTGAATTCGTGAGAATCAAAGACGCCGTCTACGTGTATCGCCTCATAGGTGGGGAAAGGCTCGCCTGGCACGGCAGGTACCATGCCCATGGCGACGGGGAGTACGAATTCCACTATTTCATGGAGGGGCAAGGAGCTCTGCTCATCAATCGCGCAAAACACATCATCGACAGCAACATGATATACTTCGTGCAGCCGCGCGAATTCCACTCTATTCTGCCGGAAGCGGTCGAAAAACCTATCAGTTATTATGCTGTTCTCTTCACGCCAGAGCCGGAGAATCCCGTCGACGAGGAGATCGTGGCCTTGATGAAGCATCTCTGGCATACACGTAGTCGCGCCCTGCCCGGGGATGCAAAGGACCGCTTCTTCCTCGAGGATCTCTATAGGCTGTCCAAATCTCCATCCGAGTGCGCTCGGAAGGCAGCAGAACATGAGCTCATACGTATCCTCTATTGCTGGCTCGACCAGTTCAAGGACGCATGCACTCTTCGCTCCACCAAAGAGACCAAGAATGAGCATGTCGAGCGGGCTCTCGCGCTCATGAAAAAGCGGACGCGGGAAAAACTGAGCTCCGATGACCTCGCTGGCATGCTCGGGATATCCGAAGAATACTTTATACGGCTTTTCAGGCGCCAGTTGGGCATGTCGCCGTTTCAATACTTTACACGCCTGAAAATCGAGGCGGCCTCGGCGGTGCTTGTGGACAACCAGCTCTCTATCGGCGACGTCGCCTACAACTTTGGTTTTGAAAACCCCTTCCACTTCACGAAGGTCTTCAAAAAATGCACAGGGCTGTCCCCGCGCGAATATCGAAAGATATTCTTCGAGGCAGGAAAGCCGCCCCAATCATCATCCTCTGCATAGCATAAGGCAGCCAATATGAATGCACACGAATTCAAAAAACTCTTGCGCTTTGCCATGCCATACCGGAAACTCGCGCTCTTTTCTTTTGTGATGCTCCTTGCGATGGTCATATTCGACCTCGCAGTGCCGAGACTCGTGGGCCTCATTATCGACAGAGGCATCCGCCAGAAGGATTTGGCCGTCGTGATATCGACGTCGGCCATCATGTTGGGCATATCGCTGTTCTCCGCGATCGCCGCTGTGCTGAACAGCGTCTCTTCGATCCGGGTCGGGGAGAGTATTGCGCGGGACCTGCGCGAGGCGATCTTCGTCAAAATACAGAACTTCTCCTACGGCAACATCGACAGATTTTCGACCGCCAAACTCATGGTGCGCCTGACGAGCGACACGGCGGCGGTACAGCGCGTGTTTCAGATGTCGCTGCGCATCGGTGCGAGAGCGCCGCTCTCGATGATCGGGAGCATCGTGCTCATGTTCGTGACGAGCAGAACTCTTGCACTGAGCATGATGCCTATCTTCGTCGTCGGCGGTATCGTGATTTTTCTTTTCAGCACAAAGCTCGAGCCTTTCTTTCGAATCGTTCAGCAGAGGCTGGACCGCCTGAACACCGTCCTGCAGGAGAATATCGCGGGGGCGCGCCTCGTCAAGGCCTTCGTGCGGGAAAAGCACGAGGAGGAACGCTTCGGTGAGGCCAACGCGAATCTCGCCCGGGAAAACGTCCGGGTCATGCAGCTCATGGCTTCCATGGGCCCGATTCTCACCCTGCTCATCAACATCGGCATCGTGCTCATTGTGTGGCTGGGCGGCCTTCAGACCATCCGCGGGGATCTCACTCTCGGACAGATCGTCGCCTTTACGAACTACCTGATGGCCACGCTGCACCCCCTCACCATGATGACCCAGCTGTCCAACACCTGGGCGAACGGCCTCGCGTCCGCAAAGCGCATCAATGAAGTGCTCGACGCTGAGCCCGAGGTGGCCGAGCTCCCCGACGCCCTCACGCTTCCCTCCCCCACTCAGGGAGAGATCGAATTCGATCATGTTGGTTTTCATTACAATGGAGAGATGGATACGGCGGTGCTCGAGGACATCTGCACGAGGATCGAACCCGGCAAAACAACGGCGGTGCTCGGTGCGACGGGTTCAGGGAAATCGAGTCTCGTAGGCCTCATACCTAGGTTCTACGACACGAGTGCAGGCAGCGTGCGCATCGATTCCCGCGACGTGCGCACACTGAAGAGTTCTTCGATTTTAGAGCATGTCTCTGTCGTGCCACAGGACACGGTGCTCTTCTCCGGCACTATCCGCGACAATATCCGCTACGGCAGACCCGAGGCGACGGATGAGGAGGTCGTCGCCGCCGCGACCGCTTCCCAGGCCCATGACTTTATCCTGAACATGTCGATGCAGTACGACTCACACGTCGAGGAGCGAGGCTCCAACCTTTCCGGTGGTCAAAAACAGCGCATCGCAATTGCGCGCGCCCTTGTCTGTAAACCCTCGATCCTCATTCTGGACGATGCGACGAGCGCCGTCGATGTGGAGACCGAAACGAAGATTCACGCCGGAATTGCGAAGATTGCCAAGGGTACCACTGTCGTCATGGTGGCGCAGCGCATCAGCACGGTATTGAATGCGGACAAGATCATCGTGCTCGACAAGGGACGGATCGCGGCTGAAGGTACGCACAGGGAACTTTTGAAGACGAGCCCCATTTACAAGGAAATCTACGATTCTCAGCTAGGAGCGGGGGTACGCCATGGCCTATGAGACAACCCCCTCGATCCAAGAAGTGCGCGCCAGTTTTCAGAGGCGGGCGGGACGCCCCACAAGGTTCGAGAAGGCCGCCGACCCCCGCAGGGCGATGAGGCGGCTTCTTGGCTACCTCATGCCTTTCAGGGGCGCCCTCGTGGTGATCGTGTGCTTCGTGCTGCTGCAGTCGCTGCTTGGGCTGGTCGGCCCCTACCTGCTCGGCAGGGCGATCGACACCAGCATCGCCGAAAAGAACCTCCGAAGCCTCCTCAGTACGGCGTTGGTGATGCTCATCACTTATGTCGTAAGCAACGGCTTCAATGTCGTAGCAAACTGGTGGATGGCGGGTATTTCACAGAATGCGCTGAAAAATCTGCGCGTCGATCTGTTCGGACATATACAGTCGCTGCCCATGCGCTTCTTCGACACGAATCCGGCCGGCAGCCTCATGAGCCGTCTGACAAACGACATCGACGCCATCAACCAGACAGTATCACAGAACATCATCTCGCTCATCGCGAGCGTCATCACCATGACCGGCATTCTGGTGAGCATGTTTGTGCTGAACCACTGGTTGGCGCTCGCCTGCCTCATCGTCGTCCCCATCATGTACTGGTTCAGCAATTTCGTCGCAAAGTATACGCGCAAGGGCTTTCGAGAGCTGCAAAAAGACCTCGGCGATCTCAACGCCGTGGAGGAAGAGACGATTTCGGGCTTCAAGGTGATCAAGGCCTTCCGCCGTAATGACTCGGCGATCGAGACTTTCAGGCAAAAAAACGAGGCGGTATTCAAATCGGCCGTTTACGCCAACTCCTATGCGATGCTCCTTATGCCGCTGACCGGCGTGCTTGGAAGCTTCTTTGTCATTGTGCTCGCGAGTCTCGGCGGATGGCTGGCCCTCAAGGGGCTTGTGAGCGTCGGTATGATCGCGACCTTCATCAACTACGCGCAGAATTTCACCTCGCCGCTGCGGCAGATTTCCAACCTCTACAATTCGATTCAGGCGGCGCTTGCGGGCGCGGAGCGTGTCTTCGAGATTATCGACATGGAGCCGGAGACATCGGCGCCGTCATCTCCAGAAGACAAGCCAGGGGCCGGCAGCGCAGCTACGAGCGCAGATAGCGGCCCACCGGCGCAACCATCGCTGGCGTCGGCGGCTACAGGAGTACCCGATCCTACAGTGCGCACACCATTCCACCTCGAGGGCTTCCGGGGCAAGGTGAGCATGCGCAACGTCGTGTTCGGCTATACACCGGAAAGAACCATCATCAAGAATTTCAGTGTGGATATCGAGGCAGGCACGACCGTCGCGCTGGTCGGGCCTACGGGCGCCGGCAAGACGACTATCGTCAACCTGCTCACCCGCTTCTACGACATTCAGGGCGGCCAGATACTGTTCGACGGTATCGACATTCGGCAGATCCCGAAAGATGATATCCGACGCTCGATCGGCCTCGTGCTGCAGGATACCTTTCTCTTCGCCGACACGGTGATGGAGAACATACGCTTTGGTCGGCTCGAGGCGACCGACGACGAATGCGTCGAAGCGGCCAAGCTGGCGGAGGCCGACCATTTTATCCGCCAACTCCCGGATGGCTACCGCACAAACCTCTCCGAGCGTGCAGGCAACCTCAGCCAAGGCCAGCGCCAGCTTCTGTCCATCGCGCGCGCCATCCTGGCCGACCCCCGCATTCTCATCCTCGACGAGGCAACGAGCAGCGTCGATACACGCACCGAGCTGCGCATCCAGAGAGCCCTCCTCCGCCTCATGGCAGGACGCACGAGCATCGTCATCGCGCACAGGCTGAGCACGATCCGGGACGCCGACCGAATCCTCGTGATCAATGACGGCCAGATCGTGGAACAGGGCAAGCACGACGAACTCCTCAAGCAGCACGGTTTCTATTACCATCTCTATATGAGCCAATTCAAAGGGAACACCATATAGACACCCTGGGGAATATGGAGGAACAGACCATGAACCGGAGAGATATCGCAATCGATGATTTTTGTTATGATCCTGCACAGCTGCGCGACCACTGGCTAGCACTCTTTGCGGGCGATTTTAGTTCGGGCTCCTACAATGCGATGACGATCTCGTGGGGCAGCTACGGGCAGATATGGAATAAGATGTTCTTTCAGGTCTTCGTGCGCCCCACACGCTATACCTTTGAATTCATGGAAAAATACGACACGTTTACGCTCAATGCCTTTGGGCCGAAATATAAAGAGGCGCTCTCCATTCTCGGCTCGAAATCAGGCCGCGACGGCGACAAGATCGTCCTCTCCGGCCTCTCGCCTATGGCGTCTCGAAAGGTCGCCGCGCCCTGCTTCAGGGAAGCAAAACTCGTCATAGAGTGCCGGAAAATCTACTGGCAGGACCTCGACAGCACTCATTTTCTCGACGGCACAATCGAAGGCAACTACGCAAAGAAGGACTACCACCGCGCGTACTTCGGAGAAATCGTGCACATCGGCGAAGCGTAAGAAGCGGCGAGCCCCATGGCGGGCGTTATAAAGGCGCGCTTTGGATGTCCGACGGGGCCAAACTCTGCCGCCGATATGAAAGATGCGGCGAGCCCCCATGGCGGGCGGCTCTATAAAGGCGCAGCCGGGGGTGTCTGGCGCCCGACACTGCAGCACCGACCCTAGCGAGCCGCTGTTCGTCTTCCCGCTGCCCCGCTCGCTTCAACTCTTGGCGAAAAATTCCTGCATCAGCGCGAAGACCCTGTCGATCGCAGGCCTGTCGATCCAGTAGTGCGTGACAAAGCGACACAAACCGAGCTCGGGCGGGTTGATGAGTACTCCATTCGCCTTTAGGTGTGCGGTAAGGGCCTCACCGTCGGCACCGGCAGGCAGCCTGAAGAAGACCATGTTTATGTCGAGCGCCTCTGTATCGACTTCGAGGCCGGGCAGAGCCCTGAGCCGGCTCGCCAGATAGCGGGCGTTTTCGTGGTCCTCCGCGAGACGGCCGGTCATCTCCTTGAGCGCGACGAGCCCAGCGGCTGCGAGAATTCCAACCTGACGCATGCCACCACCCATGATCTTCCGCTTCCGGCGCGCTTTTTCGATAAAATCGCGAGGACCTGCCAGCATCGAACCCACAGGAGCGCAGAGACCCTTCGACAGGCAGAACATCACGGAGTCTACCTGTGCAGCAATGTCCGCCGCACGCACGCCGAGGGCAATTGCCGCGTTGAAGAGGCGGGCACCGTCGAGATGGATCGGAAGACCGTAGCGCTTGGCGAGCGCCGCAACTTCCTTCATGGAATCAAGAGAAATCACACGTCCGGACGAATGTGCATTTTCGAGACAGATGAGCGTGGTGGAAGGATAGTGTATGTCATCGCCGCGGATGCGTGCCTCGATCTCGTCGACCGACAGAATGCCATCGGGAGCGAAGATCGGCCTGGTCTGCACGCCCGCGATCACTGAAGCAGCCCCCGCTTCGTGCTGGATGATGTGACACTGTTCTCCCAGGATGACCTCGCTGCCGCGCGGACACCACGTGAAAAGTGCAAGCTGATTCCCGAAGGTCCCGGAAGGAACGAATATCGCCGCCTCTTTGCCCATCATCTCGGCTGCAAGCCGCTCGAGCTCATTCACGGTGGGATCGTCGCCATATACATCATCGCCCACGGGAGCAGACGCCATCGCCACACGCATGGCCTCGGTCGGCCAGGTGACCGTGTCGCTGCGTACATCGATATAGTTCACTGTTGCGCCTCTTTTCTCCGACGCCGATACGCCGGGCTGGAAGTGTTCTTCGTTTCTTCAGAATATCAGAAGAAGGGAAAAACGGAAAGTGCGTCTTTAGCGGTACGCTGCAACGAAATTTTTCACTGCATCTTCGATCTGGTCTCGTATCTGACGCACTCTGGACATAATCTCCTCTTCTGAGCCTGTAAATGTAGAGGGGTCGTCGAATGGCCAGTGTTGTCGCTCTCCCCGCCCTGGGAAAATTGGACACCTCTCTGCCGCCTCTTTGGAGCACACGGTGATGACCACATCGTAGCTCTTGCCCTGCGCTCGAAGATCGAAGACACTCTTGGTCATATTATTCGAAATATCAATGCCGACCTCGGCCATAGCCCGGATGACGTAGGGATTGAGCTTTCCTGGCTCCAGCCCCGCGCTCTCCGCCAAGAACCTGTCGCTGCCGTATTTCTTCAGAAAAGCTTCAGCCATCTGGCTGCGAGCCGAATTGTGGACGCAGATAAAAAGCACCTTTATCATTTGTCTTTCTCCTCTGGGATCGCATGCGATACTATCGATAATATACTCACACAATACCATGCGAGGAATGTGGAGAACACAGGCTTATGTATCTCTCTTGATTCATCCTGTGAAAGATTGTATTTTTACATGGAAAATTCCTACATTTTTAATATAGTTTTACCGTTTTAGGCAAGGTGGACTGCAATGAACCTTCTCGAGATCAAAAACCTCAGCCTCTTCAAGGATGGCAGACCGATTCTGAACAATCTGTCCATGGATATCTGGGCCGGGCATGTGCACGCCATCATCGGGCCCAATGGCGCAGGGAAGTCCACGCTCGCCAACACGATCATGGGCCTTTCGGGCTACCGCGATTTTGAAGGCGACATTCTGTTCGAAGGCGAATCGATCGCTCCGCTCTCGGTGGACGAGCGTGCGCGCAGGGGCATCACCCTCCTCTTCCAAGAGCCTGCACGCTTCGAGGGGCTCGGTGTCAGTCAGTTCATCCTCGCAGGAGCAAAGGGAGCATCGCAAGCTCTCGCGGAAGAGTCACTTGCCAAAGTAGGCCTTACGCCGGCAAAGTACTTGACGCGCGCGGTCGATAAAACACTATCCGGGGGTGAGCGCAAGCGTATCGAGCTCGCCTCGATCTGGGCAATGAAGCCGCGCCTGGTGCTCATGGACGAGCCCGATTCTGGCGTAGACATCGATTCGGTCAACTATATCTTCGCGATTATCAAGGAACTGCAACAAGCCGGCTCGACTGTTGTGCTGATCACCCATAGTCCCGAGGTATTGCGCCACGCCGATCACGCATTTTTGATCTGTGCGGGCACCCTCGTCGACAAGGGCGAGATGTCGCGCATGTTCGACTACTTCAATGGCAAGTGCATACCTTGCGTGCACGTAGGGCAGCCGGTGGTGGACATAGATGCCCAGACGCTCACAAGTGCATGAACAGGCAGAAGCTGCGCTCAGTCGGCGACGCCGGCCTGGGCTATCTTTAACCTTCAAAAATAAGGAAAAATCATGCCCAATATGACATCAGCAGAAAAAGAACAGCTTCTTGCCGAGCTTCTCGCCTCGATCAACCAGCATAAATTCGAACCAGATATCGCCCACATCGAGATCCACGGCAATCAGGTGCTCAACAAGAATCTCGTCGAGGGGCTCATCGTCGAGTCCGAGACGCTGGAAGACGGGGTGAAGGTACGCATCCGCGTCCTGAGGGGATTTACCTTGAAGAACCCTGTTCATTTCTGTTTCGGTCTCATTCCGGACAACGGCGTCCAGCGCATCATCACGGACACGGTGATCGAGGAAGGGGCGCACGCAAGGTTCATTGCAAATTGCACCTTCCCCAACGCGGTGAATGTCCAGCACCTCATGAACGCGACGATCACCGTCGAAAAAGGGGCCTCGCTCTCCTACTTCGAGCGCCACACTCATGGACCCGAGGGCGGTGTCACCATCGTGCCTATCACGAAGGTGCACATCTGCGAGGATGGCCGATTCTCTACGGAGTTCGAACTCATAAAAGGTGCTGCGGGTGTCATAGAGCTTGACTACGCCGCCGAAGTCGATGCCAATGCGACCGTCGACATGATGACCCGCATCTTCGGGCGCTTCTCCGACCGCATCCACATCCGAGAGGCCGCCCACCTCGCCGGCCCCGGCTCCACCGGCGTGCTCACGAGCCACATCGCCCTCAAGAACAGCGCGACGGCCACCATCGAAAACGAGCTCGTCGCGGATGCCCCCTATGCCCGAGGCCACGTCGACTGCAAGGAGATCGTGCAGGACAAGGCGCGTGCCCGCGCGATTCCCATCGTGCAGGTGAACAACCACCTCGCCCATGTGACGCACGAGGCCGCCATCGGCTCGGTCGACTCGAAGCAGCTCGAAACGCTTCTTAGCCGCGGACTCACCGAGGATGAAGCGACCGACATGATCATCCAAGGGCTTCTGAGCTGATAGCGCTGTCCAGATGGCCGGCAAAACGGCCAGATGGTGCATGGACCGTATCTCGTCGAGCCGAAAATGAAGGCCCCCGAACGATCCCCCGACCGGATCCCCCCGACCGATCCGTGAGCCTACAATTAGCCCGCCTGCTTCCTCTTTCTCTCAGCCTGAATCTCATATGCGCGCCTGCAGGCGTGATAGTGCTCTTCGCCGTCGAGCGTGAGCTCAGGCTCGGGCTCGTTCTTGCAGGCGTCGGTGGCATAGGGGCAGCGGGTGTGAAAGCGGCAGCCCTGGGGAATATTTGCGGGGCTCGGGATTTCTCCGTAGATCGGCAACTCTTTAATAATTTCGACCTTGCCTGTAACGGGCTCCGGGACGGCCTCGATAAGTGCCTGTGTATAGGGATGGAGAGGATTATCGATGATGTCCTCGGCTCGTCCTATCTCGACGATGCGCCCGAGGTACATGACGGCGATGCGGTCCGTAAAATAGCGCGCCGTGGAGAGGTCGTGCGTAATGTAGAGGTAGCTCAGGCCAAGTTCTTTCTGCACATCCTTCATCATGTGAAGGATTTCGGCGCGCGTGGAGAGGTCGATCATCGAAACAGGTTCGTCGGCGACGAGCATCTTAGGGTTCAGAATCAGTGTTCGCGCAGTGGCGACCCGCTGACGCTGCCCTCCCGAGAGCATGTGCGGCCAGCGGCCCATAAACTCGTCCGGAGGAATGAGCTTGACCTCTTCGAGCGCCTTCACGATCATCTTGGTGCGCTCCTCGATAGTTGCCCTTACTTTGTGAATAATCAGTGGCTCTTCTAGCACATCCTTGATCTTGAACCGTGGATTCATCGAGGCATAGGGGTCCTGAAAGATCATCTGAACTTTGCGGCGATATTCTTTGAGCTTTTCCTTGCTGAGGTGCGTCACGTCCTCCCCGTTAAAGAATATCTGACCGCTTGTGGGCTCGAGCAGCTTCATGACGAGCTTTCCGGTCGTGGTCTTACCGGAACCCGACTCCCCTATGAGGCCGAATATCTCACCCCGCCGAATATCGAAGGAGATGCCGTCGATCGCCTTTATCGGCTTTTTCTGTCCACTCCTCGCAATCGACTGCGTAAAGCTCTGATGTGGTTCGAAATATTTCTTTAAGTTTTCGACGCTCAATATGGTATCTGTCATGGTTTCTCTCCTGTTCATCCACGCTGATGGAGCCAGCACGCGGACATGTGGCCAGGCTCGATTTCGACGAGCGGCGGTTCCTCCTGGAAACACCGATCGAAGGCCTTGTTGCAGCGCGGGCTGAAACGACAGCCTTTCGGCGGTGCGATCAGATCGGGTGGGGTCCCGGGGATGAACTGAAGCTGCTCCACTTTTTTGAAAAGCCTCGGCGTGGCGCCGAGAAGACGCTCGGTATAGGGATGTCCGGGTCCCTGTGCGCCATATATCTGTGCATTCGATCCCATTTCGACGATCTTGCCCGCATACATGACGCAGAGGCGATCCGATATCTCGGCCTCGAGCGCCAGGTCATGCGTGATGAAGATAAACGAAAGGCCAAACTGTTGCTTCAGCTTTTTGAGGAGATTGATGATCTGTGCTTGGACAATGACGTCGAGAGCCGTTGTCGGCTCGTCGAGGATGACGATCTCCGGTCTCAGAAAGAGTGCCATCGCAATGACGACGCGCTGCTTCATACCCCCGGAGAGCTCGTGGGGATATCGCTGTACGATCTCGGGCGAAAGGCCGACATAGCCCAAATACTCCTTGATGAGGTTTTCGGCGTCGGGCCGAGGCAGGTCGCTGTGCTCGTTGATGGTCTCCATCATCTGCCGGCCTATGGTGTACACCGGCGTCAAGCAGTTCATCGCGCCCTGAAAGACCATGGATATCTTCTGCCAGCGGATGTTCCTGCGCACTTCCCTTTCGGGAAGCGGGATGACATCGACTCCGTCGACAAGAATTTTGCCCGAAATATAGCGCCCCGGAGGTGTCGGCATTCTCAGAATGGAAGTACCCAGACTCGTCTTACCGCAGCCGGACTCGCCGACAAGCCCAATGGTCTCGCCGCGCATAAGCTCGAAACTGATATCGTCGATGGCGCGCACGGCACCCTTGGACGTAACATAGTGCATTTGAAGATTTTCGACTTTTAAGAGGCTGTTCATATCAATTACCTTGTCTTGAGTTTCGGATGGAGTATCTTGTCCATCGAGAAGCCGAGGAACGCGAAGGTCATCCCCATGATGGCGATGAGGAGCCCGGGCGGCAGAACCCACCACCACATGCCCTTGAGAATGGCGGCACCCTGCATGGCGTCGTGGAGAATCTGCCCCCATGTGACGATCGTCGCATCACCTAAGCCCAGAAGGCTGACCGAAGACTCGTAGACGATCGCGCTCGGCACCGACAGCGCCATCGATGCAAAGCTGTAGGGTATAAGAATGGGCACCATGTGTTTGAAGATGATCCGGCTCTTCTTCGCCCCGAGCGCCTTGGCGGCCTCGATGTACGTCTCCTCCTTGATCTGGAGAGCCATCGAGCGCACCGTCATGACCGATCCCGTCCAGAAGAAAAGAACCATCACCGCGATCAGCATATAGATGTTCGGCTTGAAGATGGCCGATATGACGATGAGCACCGGGAGCACGGGCACGGAGTTCACAATCTGGTAGATAAACTGCATGACCGAGTCGACGACACCGCCGAAATATGCGGAGATAATGCCGTAGAGAACGCCGATCAGCACCGAGATCGCCGAGGTCAAAAGACCAATGAGCAGTGCCCATTTGAGGCCCGCGACGAGCCCCGAGAACAGGTCGCGCTTGGAATCGTCCGTACCTAAAATACCCGACACCGAACCTGTCACGACGACATAGGGATTCTCGATGCTGAAATTCTCGGGGTCTAAGAGCATGGCCTTTACCATGAGTTTATACGTCCCCTTGAGGGGCTCGAATTCCTCGGCCATGCCCTCGCGAGCGACGTTGAAGAGTATGTCGCCTGTTCGAAGGCTCCTCCCCGAATATCGCTCGAGCGCGCTTTCGCTCTCGTAGTTTTTTATGAAAGAGAAGGCCGCTTCGCGTCCATCATTGTCGAGCGAGATCCTGATGTCTTGACCGGCCAGCCCCTGTTCAAATCGCTGCGCAAAGTCCAGCATCACCCCGTCAGGCCGTTCGACGGACACCTGCACAGGGATATCTCCGTGTCCGGTGACATGGAATATGACATCGAGAGGAGCCTTGTCGGCGCCATAGTCATACTCGAAGGTATAGGTGACGAGCTGGACGCCGCCATCCAGGTAGGCTTCTTCTTTTTTCCCTTCGTCGAGGCGGACGGTCACCGGCGCCTTCAGTTTTGTAAATGCATTGGTCCACGCGGGAGGCGCACTCGCCGAATTGTCCTGCCAATAGTCTATATTGCGCCATTTGCTGTTCGCTTCCTTCCAGGGAAGGATGACCGGCTCGAATATCACCACGAGCAGCGACAGGACCAATATGGCGAGGCCCACTAGGCCTGAACGTTCCTTTTTGAATTCCGACCAAAATTCCGAAAACCTGTATTGCATGTCGGCGAACTTCATGCCTTACCTCCCACCTTGATGCGCGGATCCATAAAACCATAGCTGAGGTCCAGCACGATGAGCCCTAGCTGATAGAGCCCCACAGTGATCGCAAGGTCTCCCATCAACACAGGGATGTCGTTCTGCTGTACGGCGATCCAATACAAGTTTCCGAGGCCTGGCCACGAGAAAATACCTTCGAAGATGATGGCCCCCGAAATCGACGCTAAAAGCTGCAGCACCGACATAGTGATGAGCGGTGGAGCGGCCGTGCGCAGGGTGTGACCGAACAGCACTTTGTTTTCGGGAATGCCGCGGGCGCGCGCGGCCAGAATATAGTCTTCCTGAAGAATGCTCAGGACAATGTTTCTCACCATATAGGACACTCCCCAGAAACCAATGAGGAGAAGCGTCAACAGCGGCAGGGTCATATGCCACAAAAGGTCGAGAAAATACATGATCCCCTGAGGGGGCGGTATCGAGTGCATGCCCGCGGAAGGAAAGATTTTCAGTTGATACACAAAGAACATAATGAGAATCATCGCGAGCCAGAAGGTCGGCATACCATAGACAATCATGGTGATGAGGCTTGTGCTCCTGTCGAGAGAGCCTCCGGGTTTCTGGGCCTTCTTGAGGCCGAGGATGATGCCGACCACGATCTCAATCGCGGCTGCGAGCGTAAAGAGAATGAGGGAGCGCGGAAGTGCCTCGCCGATAATCGTGAGCACCTCACGTTCACCTCTGGATGACTTGATGATGGTCGACTTTCCGAAATTAAAGGTAAGCGTGTTCCAGGTTCGATATAGAATCCGCTCCATAAATGGACGATCGAGCCGGTAGAGATGGATAAGGTCTTGTCGGCGCTGTTCTTGGAAGCGTTGAATGGCCGCAGGCTGCATGTTCTTAAGGCGCGCCGACTCGGCGCGCACCTGTTCCTCGATATTGGAACGCATCGTCTGCTCGTTGACGGTATTGAAGAGGACAGACATGATAAAGATGATGATCACATACGTCACAATGCCTTTCAGCACACGTTTGAGGGCAAACCACTTGTACATAGAACCACCTGTCCTTTCCGATGTTGTATGAAGAGCTACATAGCCTCTATTTGGACGCTTTCAAGTGAAAGAAAAAAAGGCGCGCCGCCTCTGCGGCGACGCACCCTTTTTATTCAATCATATTAGAACAGCACGAGCGACGAAGCCTGGACAGCCGGCGATTCCGTGCTCAATACCGACTGTACGACGAGTGTGTAGGCACCCGCCTTCAGTGCACCAAGGTCCTTTGCAGGGATCACAGCCTGGAAGTTGCCTGCGCTTGTATACTTTGCCGTGTAGACCTTTTCGGTATTGTCGGCGAGGATCAACGTGACCGTCACTTTGGCCTTGTTGCTGGCGGCTTTCGCCGTATCATCCGGATAGGTGACCTCGGACACTACAACATCGATCTTGGCATCGGCAGTGCGCTGGACAGTGACCGGAACCTTCACCTCATCGATGCGAGTGATGGTCGTACGGAAGAGTGTCGGGAAGTGGTCGGCACGGTACGGATAATCCCTGAAGGCCGAGAGTTCGATGTAGTTTGCGTTGTAGTCGACCTTGCTGATAAAGAAGGGGCCGTTGGAGATATACGCATTGCCGTAGGTGTCGATGAACTTGATCGCGGCATTGTACCGAGCGACCGCCTGCGTCGGGGTTACCCATTGCTTGATGCAGTCGGGCACATACTTGGCAGCCACGAATTCTTCCAGCTTGGCCTTGATGTCGGCGACACACTGCGGATTGATGACGTCCACTTCGGTGATCGAGGGGTCGTAGGCAAAGGTATACTGGGTGCCGGACTTCGAGCCTTCGGCCACGAGCTTGGCCAGCGCCTCGTAGATCTCCCAGGAGACCAGGGTCTGGCGGCCGGGGTTTCCGGCCTTCGGGGTGACTGCGCCGGTCGCGGCGACTCTATCCTTGTCCATCGGCCAGTTGAAATCGAAATAGGAGGTGAAAGAGCCGTCCTTGTTCAGAGCCCAGCCTTTATAAATGGGCAGAATGGCTGAATACTGGGCGGCGTAGGCCTCATCGAAGTATTTATCGTCGTCGCTGTCTTGGTTCGCCCACTCATATTGGAAGGCGGTCGCATACATGATGTCGGCGATCGTGACGGGCTGGCCACTGTGCCACTTTCCGTAGATATACTGTATATTCGAAAGCTTGCTGTAGGACTTGATGGCGTTGTTCTTCACATAATCGAAGGTTCCGTCGCCCATGTCCTTATATTCGACGCCGGTCTCCCACTTTTTGGTCTTGGAGTTGAAGATGAGAGCCGATTTGTCGACATCGATAAGCCCTACAGGAGGTTCACCTTCCTTGCCTGCGGCCACTTTCGTCTCGACATTCTTGAGGTCGTACTTTACGCGCAGTGGCGTATCCTTTGCCGCATTGGGGGACTCGAAGGTCGAAGGATCGGTGCAGGCCTCGACAATCGCTGCAGAATACACGTCGGAGAAGCCATCGACGCCCACAGGGTCCCATGAGCTCATGAAGAGGCTGCCGCGGGCTGAATACTGCGTGACGCGCAACGTCTTCTGACCGTTGGCATCAGGCTTGACGTCCGCCGAGCGTATCGACCAGTTGTTGAGGCCGTCGCCGAGGCCGTAGAGCATGCGCGCATTGAAACGGTCCTTGTTCGCTACATAATACTGGACCTGGCTGCAGACGTAGATTCGGACTGCTTCCTTGAGGGCCATCTCCTGCACCTTCATGTTGTCGTTCCAGTACTCGTCGCTGGTGAGGAACCAACCATTGATGTTCTTCTGGGCGATGCGGTCGATTTCGTCGTTCTGGTAGTTCCAGAAACCGGCTGTCTGGCCGCCGGGCATATAGCCATAATAGGGCGAATACATCTGGCTGATCGTGACATCCCACCACGCACGGGTTGCTCCTGCGCCCCAGCCCTCAGTGTACATCGACCACTCCCAGTCGGCCGGGTCGCTACCATAGGCGAGCTGGCCTGCCTTCGAGCGGTCGTACTCGAGCTGCTCGACCTTGATCCCCGCTTTTTCGAGCTGCTCGGCGATATAGCGGCCTTCGAGGAGGCGGCCGGTCGGGTCGTCGACGCGAATGATGAAGCGGATAGTCACCGGCTGGCCGTTGTATGTCCAAAATTGTCCGGATTTCACGAGCTTGCCCTTGTTCTCGGGCAGGTTTGCCGCTTCTTTCATCGCCGCGTCGATATCGGCGATCGCCTTCTTCTCGTTGCCGCGAGCGGTCATGCCGAGCTTGGCGGGAACAAGGTTGAAGCGGTAGGTTCCCGGCTGTCCCGGCGTCTGAGCGGTAATCATAGGCTCGCCGGCGCCGAGCAGGATCTCATCGACGATCTTCTTGCGGTCGATGAGCCAGTTGATCGCATAGCGGACCTCACGAATCGCAAGAGGATTGAAGATTGTCCGGCCGTCCTTGTGCTGGAAGGTGTACGGCGCCTTGTTGGGAATTGGGTTCAAGAGCAGCGACCAAGAGCCTGACGGCACTGCATAGACGGAAAGTTTATTCAAGTCCGCCTGCTGGATGCCTTGAAAGGTCTTCCCGTCGATACCGGTGAAGAAGACATCGGTTTTCCCTTCGGCAGTATCCTTGATGGCGATGGTCTGGTCCATCCTCACATCGTAGATGACCTTGTCTGCATAGGGACCATACTTTGCCTGAGCTGTTGCGCTGAACAACAGCGCCACGGCAAGAACCGATACGATTAAAATCTTTTTCATGCATACCTCCTTTTCCAAGATCTGCATTATTTTATTATAGCATTCTTATTCCACCGTGCAAAGGATTTTTGCAACAAACATCTTGCCGTGTTACACATCTATGCATATGCTGCTATTGAGAGAGGAAAGGTCAATGATATCGATTGCGGGCGCCTCGGGTGGGCATTTTGTCGATGATACGGGCCGCTGGCTTATGCTGCGCGGTGTGAACCTCGGGGGCAGCAGTAAAGTGCCTGTCCTGCCCGATGGGCGAACCCACAACCGAGAAGCTTTCTACGACGGCGCGCATGTGTCCTTTGTGGGACGGCCTTTTCCACTCGAAGAGGCGGATGAGCACTTTTCGCGGCTGGTACGCTGGGGACAGAACTTCGTGCGCCTTGTGGTGACCTGGGAAGCGATCGAGCACGCGGGTCCGGGCAAGTATGACGCTCTCTACCTCGACTATCTCGAGGCCGTAGTCGAGTCGGCGGCGCGCCACGGCATATCGCTCTACATCGACCCGCATCAGGATGTGTGGTCGCGCTGGACCGGCGGGGACGGAGCCCCGATGTGGACGCTCGAAGCCGTGGGATTCGAGCCGCGCACACTGTACGCGAGCGGGGCGGCAATGCTCCACCAGGAGATGAGGGAGCACTATCCTCAGATGCAGTGGTTTTCGAACCATTTGAGGTTGGGTTGCGCGACGATGTTCACTCTGTTCTTCGGGGGCAATGACTTTGCACCAGGCATCGAGGTCGGTGGGTTGCCTGTGCAGGAATTTCTGCAGGAACACTATATCGAGGCTTTCGGCGTGCTGGCAGAGCGTCTGGCCGCATATCCGAATGTCGTGGGGTTCGGGTCGATGAATGAGCCGGGCGAGGGCTTCATAGGTCTAAAAGCGCTCTGGGCGCCGAGAAAGGACATGGTGCTTCCGGGCTTGGCGCCGACGCCGTGGGAAGCGCTGTGCGCCGGCGAGGGAATCGCCACGACCGCCGAGCACATCGAGGTTAAAGGCGGCGCGCTGCGCTCCGTAGGGCGCATCACGCTCGGCACCCCCGGGGTCCGGGCGTGGAAGAATGGAGAGGTCTGTGTCTGGCGCAGAGTCGGTGTGTGGGACATCGAGGATGGCAAGGCGGTGCTCAAAAAACCCCAGTGGTTTGCACAGAGTGGCGCAGGGCTGGACAGTTCGCCGGATGCGCAGACTCTGAATTTCCACCACATGTTCAACCAGCGCTATCTCAAACCTTTTGTAGCGAAGTTCGCCGCGCGCATCGGATCGGTCGGAGGGAAACAGAACCGTTTCATGATATTCGTGGAGAGCTCACCTCTGGGAGAGATGCCTGGCTTTACGCGCGCTTCTCTTTCGGCCTTGCCGCAGAAAAACGGCAAAGCAGCAGTGCCCCCCATTATTGTCAACGAGACACACTGGTACGATTCGCTGACGCTCACCATGAAGCGCTGGACAGGTTTTTTGGGCTACGACTCCGCGCTTCAGAAAGTCATTGTCGGGCCTCGCGCCGTGCGGCGCAACTTTCGGGAAGCTCTGGCGCGGATCGTGCGGCATTCTCGGGATTTCATGGGGAATGCTCCCACGCTTCTCGGCGAATTCGGCCTTCCCTTCGATCTCAACGGCCGCAGGGCATACCGCACGGGCAACTTCAGCGTGCACCAGCGCGCGCTTTCCTCATACTACGAAGCGCTCGATGCCAATCTTTTGAGCGCCACGCTCTGGAACTATACGCCCGACAACACACACGCACACGGCGACGGATGGAACGGAGAGGACCTCTCCGTATTCTGTGCGGAGGACGGCGGCGGACGAGCCCTCGTGGGCTTTGTCCGGCCCTATGCGCCGGCCGTCGCGGGGAATATCCTCATGATGCTGTTCGACCGGCATCGGGGCAGATTCATCCTCGAGTTCGTGCCCGATTTTTCGATTTCGGCACCCACCGAAGTTTTTGTGCCGATGCTGCAGTTCCCTCGCGGTGCATCAGTCAGTGCCACGGGCGCGACATTTTCGGAACCCTCGCTGAATATCGAGGGAAAAACGCACTCAACGTTCGCCCCGACCGAACCGGAGCGAAATTTTGTGCTGCAAGTCTCTCCAGAACCAGCAGCCCAGCGCTGCCGCCTGACCATCCAGCGCCTCTAAAGTTGCCGTCCTCAGCACGACTACTGGTTCAGGATCCAGTCACCGATGTGCTGCCTCTCTTCACAGTGCACTTTGCGCCTTGCATCTTGTTCATGCCTTTCATACCTGCCCTGCCGTCTCCAGTTCTCTCCGCCACGGCACAGAGTCCGCCGCCCCTTTTCGCGTGACGCAGATGGAAGCTGCGCGCGCCGCCAGGTCCAGAGATTTTGCGATATCCAGCCCTTCGACGAGCCCCGCAAGAAAATAGCCGGAGAAGGTATCACCCGCGGCCGTGGTGTCCACCGCCTGTACCCTGTAGGCCTTCTGCCGCACAATCTCGCCCTTGTGTGCGCACATCGAGCCGCCCTCGCCCAGCGTTATCACAATTCTGGCCTGCGGAAAACTGCGCATCAACAGGTGTGCAGCCTGCTCGGGATCTGCCTCGCCCGAGAGGTCGGCGGCCTCGATCTCATTCATAATGAAGATATCCACAAGTTCGAGCGGATAGCCCGGCACCAGATTCGAATACGGCGAGGGGTTCAATACGATGGTCATGCCCCTCATCTTTGCCTTGGCGATGATGCTTGGCATCGAAGATATCTCGTTCTGCAATACGAGCATCTCGCCAGGCCCGAAGCCCACAAGGGCTCGTTCTATGTACGCCTCGTCGATGTCCTGGTTCGCGCCGCCAAATAGAAGAATGCAGTTCCTGCCCCTGTCGTCGACCTGGATTATCGCGTGGCCCGTCGCGACCTTGGCGATCTCGATGCGGCTTGTGTCGACGCCGCCGCCTTTCAGCGTCTTGACCAGAAACTCGCCTTCTGGGCCTATTTTCCCCGCATGGACGACCTTCAGCCCAGCCCTCGCCATCGCAAGGGACTGGTTGAGGCCCTTGCCGCCCGCAAACACGGAAAGGGTCCGGGCCGCTTTCGTCTCCCCAGGTTTTACGAACTCGTCGACGCGGTACACGTAATCGATATTCAGCGAACCGAAATTGAGAATCCTCATCTTCGTGCTCCTCTATGCCCTCTTTTTCATTATACCACACAATTCCGAATCCTGTATTGACCGCAGACAGATCTTCGGGCGCCTCTGTCGCTCGGGCGCCCCTCGCCGCCTGCGGCAATGGGGAATGTCCACATCTCCACAGGCCCCCGCGCCTTTTTGGAGTATCTCGAAAGGCTTTCGCTGCCCGGAATTATCGCGCTTGCGTAAACAGGCGATCACTGTCTATGATGTGCGTTATGAGAACTTATAGGATGCATTTGCCTCTCGGACGCGCGGTGTGTCGTTTTTTCTGTGTGTGTCTTGTGTGCCTTGTATTGGACCTCGCCGCCACATCGCCGGTGGCCGCCGACAGTTCCGGAACACAAGCGGTCCACCCCAAAATAGCCGTGGTGCTTTCGGGCGGTTCGGCCTTCGGAATGGCGCACGCCGGTGTTCTGAAAAAGATCGAAGAAGCAGGCATCCCCATCGATATGATTCTCGGCACGAGCATGGGCTCGATTGTGGGTGGACTCTATGCGGCCGGCTATTCGCCCCAGGCAATGGAAGACCTCATATCCATCATCGACTGGAATGAGCTCTTCATGGATTCCAAGGAACTACCCAAGACCATGTTCGAGCGCTCCGTCGAATCGATGTATGCGATGAGGATCGGCTTCGACTCCAAGGGACCCAATATCGGCACAGGCCTGCTGGAAGGCCAGAACATACTCTCGTTCTTTACGTCCCGTACCATCCACATGGCCGCACAGTCGAATTTCGACGCTTTCCCAGTACCATACCGCGCCGTCGCCGCAAACATTCTGAGCGGCGACAAGGTGGTGTTCGACCACGGATCCCTGGCCGAGGCGATGCGCAGCTCGATGTCGATTCCCGTCGTCTTCATGCCCTATGAATACGAGGGTCAGCTTTTGCTCGACGGCGGCATCCTCGATAACCTGCCTGTCGATATCGCCAAACAGATGGGGGCCGACATTGTCATCGCCGTGATCTCCCGAGGCAAGGTGCCGGATTCTCTCGACGAGTTGAACTCCTCTATGGAAATCGCAAGGCAAACGGGCAACATTTTCATCTCACAGAACATGAAACCAAACATCGAGGCGGCGGACCTCGTCATCATCCCGAATCTCGAGGAGTTTACGACCGCAAGTTACGCCCGCGCAAAGGAGATAATCGCCCGCGGCGAAGAGGCCGGAGTAGCCGCCATGCCTCAGCTGCACGAACTCGCCGCAAAAATCGCAGTGCAGAGAGCGCTTGTTGCGCCGTCGGATCAACCCAATCGAAAGGCTTTCGGTCCTCCTCCTGTCTTCTCGTTTTTGAAGATCGAGGGTGGCACAGCCTCAGACAGAGACAAAATAGAAAAGATTTTCTCGCCGCTTGTCGGCAGAGCCTATTCGCGCGAAGAGCTCGAAGAAGCGCTTCATGCCGCCTATACTGCCGGCGATTTTTCGCTTGTCAAGTTCGACCTCGAACGCCTGCAGAGCAACGAAGGGCCTGAAGCGCTACGCGCAGTCGTCTCTATCGTCCCTCAAAAACCCATGGAGAACGAACTCTTTGCCTCCCTGACCTATCAGGGTACAATCTCGAACAACATTTCCAGCAACATGGTGGCGTCCTCGGGGTTTTTGGCCAAAGGGCTCACCGGCCCCGGCTCCGGACTACTGACTTCGGTATCCTTCGTGAACGCAACCGCGGCGAACATGGAATACTTTCAGCCACTGGGACCTTTCTTTGTCATGCCCTGGGCCCGCTTCCGTTTTGAATACGACATGTTCGCCTCCGAAGCGCTGCCAATCGCAATTGCGTCGAAATTCAGGACGTACGGCGCCGGCCTGTGGGGTGGTGCCGTGCTAGGCAATATCGCGGATATCATGGTCGGATACTCCTTCGAAAACGTGCTCACCGGCGACAACTGGACGAGCCTTGCGCCGCAGAACGCGGGTGCGCTGAGGGCCGCGCTGAGGATCGACACGAGGGACAGAACCGCGTTCCCACGCAAGGGATTCGCCCTCACCACCTATGGCCGGTGGTTCAGCCCCACGTTCGGAGGCCAGTTCTCCTTCGCACAGCTCGAGTCCAACGCTTCGGCAATCTTTCCAGTGGGGAAAGCCGATGCCTTGCACCTAAGCCTCTTTGGCGGAACGGATTTTGCAGGGCTTATGACGGGCGCCCAGCCCGCGAAGGTCTCTTACTATTCAACGCTGAACCAGCCGCTCATGTTCTATGGCCTTGGCTATATTCCGACCGGCTGTTCGGGAAATTCCGTCCTCGCGGGGAGCTTCGAATACCGGCACCGCATCAAGGTCATCAATGAACTGACGGGCGGCGACATCTATCTCTTCGCAAATGGAAGCGCCGGAGCGGTAATGGAGTACGACGATCCCTCGACGTATGCGCTGTGGCCGCTCAAATGGAGTGCGACCATCGGAACAAGCGTGAGGCTGACACAGCACTATGGCATACTCGTCGGCGCAAGTCTTTTGGGCAATGTCGACGATACTCAGGCCTTGATGCCTTCCCTCGCCATCCAGGTCGGTTCATTCAATCATACGAACGTCATCGATAGGCGATAAATATGGGGCAACAGGAAATGGCTCGCAAGCAAAGAAGAAGGCAATAGCCTGGCCCTCAAGGCCGCGCTTCGTGCAGCGCGCTTCGTGTAGGACTCTTCGTGTAGAGTTCTTCGCGAAGGGCTTTCCGCGCAAGGTTCTTAGCGCATCACTGCCGAGAGCACTGCGCCATAGACACTGGCTATGACGACGAAAATGCTCAATGGTAAGGCAAATTTCCGGATCGTCGAAGGCAGCGTCGACTTAAAGTGCTGTACCGTAACGACCATACATACATGCAGTGGCGAAAACATCATGCCGGCGTACCCGAATGCGCTTGCAATGACGACCCCTACCTTGAGCGGAATACCGGAAGACGAAAGAAGCCCAAGGACGATCGGCATTGAGAGTCCTACATATCCTATCCCCACACCCGTCACTATCCCAGAAATAAATGGCAGAAGGGCTATCACGAGAATCGTCGGTATTCCGGTACGCGCGAGTTCCATCGATGCTGCGTGCGCAATACCCGCCGCATTCATGAGTGCAGAAAATATCCGTATGCCGATAATCACGGCGATCAATTCGAGCGTGGACTTTGAAACACTCTTGTGAAATATCCGAGCATTGCCAGCGGTTTTTACAAGATACAGTGAACCGACGAGAAGGCCGCAAAGGATGGGAACATAACGCCCAATAAGTTCTTGTATCGGCGCACTCAGCTCAAGCTGCGATTTTCCAAGCTCCCACAGAAGGTCGAGCACGATATACGCGCCTATCACGATTCCAAGAGGGGCCACACCACGCATAAGGCGATACAATTTCGCCGTATTCATTCTATGTCCCTTGGTAGATTTGCTCTGCTCAAAATCCTGCTGTTTCGAGAGATTATCGACACCCCCAGTCCCCCTCTTGGGCAATATGAATATGAGGCCTAAGACGAATAGCACCACCGGAGCATATAGATTGAGCAGTATGAGCGTACCAACAGACAAATTCGTAAGCGCAGAAGTCAAAATAAAAGCAGGAAATAAGGGCCAAATAAGTTCAAGATTATGTCTGAACCAGTAATTGATCGCCGAAAGCGTCTCCGGACTTCTGGAGTCGTCATCATTGATTGTGCCTACCAGGGGAGCCGAAATGATCGCACCTCCCGGCATGGGAAGCGTTCCGATTAAAAGAGGAGCCAGGGCGAGTGCTATTCTTCGAGAAGGCGCCGACTCTGCGATGGCATCGGCAAACCTATCCATCGCACCAGATTTCTTCATGGCAGCGGAAAAAGCCATGATTACGGCAAGAAGAATCACAAGCAACATTAAATCCGGATTTAAAAGCTCATTGAACGCAGCGCTCCAAATCGCCGAAATATCCAGCCCCTGCCATAGCGCTATGAGAATACCTCCCACTGCTGCGGCAAGCCCAAGATGCACATGTTGTGCGGTGGCAACCACGACCAAAGAAAAAACCACCACAATTTTAATAAGCACAGGAATACTGAGCATAGTGCTACACGATATCGTAGGCGCGATACTCCGCGCAAGAGCAATTGCGAGATACACGACTCATCCATGGTGATTTCGCATAATCGAAAAGAAAATACTTGACGCCCGTTCTCCGATGCTTTATATTTAACAGTGGTGTCAGAATAAGACGGCTGCTTGTTGAATGTTGAGGTGGGATGTATGCCGAAAATCGTCGATCACGACGAAAGAAAACGCGCAATTGTGAACTCTGCGCTCGATTTGTTTTCGAGACAGGGATACCACAACGCCAGCTTCGGCGATATCGCGTCGGCATCCGGTTTGAGTCGCACCAATGTCTACAACTATTTCAAAAACAAAGACGAAATTTTCCATTACGCGGTCGAAGAACTCCTCGACACCCTCAGTAGGAGCATAGAAGACATCATTCGACAACAGGACCTGAGCCTTGCGCAGAAGTTGCAGAAGATATACCAGGTGTTTACCAACGAGATCGAAGAGGGAAAGTATACACCAATCATCCTCGATCTCGCGCTGCGGCTAAAGCGGGAAGATACGTCTATCGCAAAGGCGGTCGACGAAACGACAAAATCGCTGCGCCAAAAAATCGAGATACTCTTTGCCGGCGAGAGGGGGCTTCTGTCCTCCCCAAGGGTTACTGCCGCAACGACACTCTTCTTCTCCCTTGTGGAGAGCAGCATCATGCGCTCTCTTTTTACGGACAGTGCATTTATCCAGAAAAATATAGGCTCAATCCTGCACATGCTCGGCATATAAAGGTTGACGATGGAGGAACGAATGCAGTTTGCATTTATATTGACAGACCTGTCATTCATAGATGACAGGATGAGGAGGGAATTATGAAAACCATCCCGCACGCGCTGGGAAGCGCAGGCTTTAACCTCGCACTGCAGTATCTCAACAGGGATCCCGAAAAAAACATCCCGAAGATTGCCGACATGCTCATGCCCTTCACCTACAGGGAAGATGTAAAACGTCAAATCGCATCGGCAAAAAAGGTCATGCAGGATCCCGATAATCCTTATCGAGGTCTTATCCTCCGCGCGTTCAAGGAGTTATCCCCCAAGGTCCGCAGGCGTTTTCTCACGAACTTCGTGCTCAACTCCGCGATGGTCGGCGCGGATAAGGCATCCGTGCTCAAAGCCAAATACCAGTGCAATATTCCCTGGGCCATTCTCATGGATCCCACAAGCGCCTGTAATCTGCACTGCAAGGGATGCTGGGCCGCAGAATACAACAAGACCGACTCCATGGATTACGCGCTCCTCGATCGCATTATCCGCGAAGGCAAAGAACTCGGCATCTACTTCTATATCTATTCGGGCGGAGAACCAACGCTACGAAAAAAAGACCTCGTCAAGCTCGCAAAGGTGCACAATGACTGCGTATTTCTGGCGTTCACCAACGGCACCCTCGTCGACGATGCTTTTGCCAAAGAGCTCGCCGATGTGGGCAATTTTGCGCTTGCATTCAGCATAGAGGGCTTCGAGGAAGCCACCGATTTCCGCCGCGGCAAGGGCACCTACCAAAAAGTGCTTGAGGGCATGCGGAACATGAGGAAATACGGTGCCCCCTTCGGCTTCAGCGCTTGCTATCATTCCAAGAACACCGAGGCGGTGGGGGACGAGAAATTCCTCGATTTCCTTATCGAGCAAGGATGCACCTTCGGATGGTATTTCACCTACATGCCGCTCGGAAAGGACGCCGATACGGACCTGCTCGCCACACCAGAACAGCGCGAGTACATGTTTCACTGGGTTCGCAAGATGCGCGACACGAAACCCATCTTCCTCCTCGACTTCTGGAACGATGGGCAATATGTCGACGGCTGCATCGCGGGAGGTAGGAGTTATCTGCACATCAACGCGGCAGGCGATGTGGAGCCCTGCGCATTTATCCACTATTCGAACGTCAACATACGGAATGTCTCGCTGCTCGATGCTCTTCGTTCACCGCTCTTCAAAGAGTATGCCGCCCATCAGCCCTTCAATTCCAACCACCTCAGGCCCTGCCCGCTTTTGGATAATCCTGCCATGCTCGCTGCAATGGTCAAGGCCTCCGGCGCCCACTCCACGCAGCCGATCGATAGAGAAGATGTCGATGAACTCACCGCGAAGTGCGTTCCGGCCGCCGAGAAATGGGCACCCGTTGCGGATAAGCTCTGGGCAGGAGAACTGCCTCGCTACCGTGAAGCGAAGAAGATGAAAGAGGCCGAGCAGCAGAGAAATCGTGAGGCCCTCGAGAAGAAACTGAAGAAGTCGAAAGACGAGGCGAGCCTAGAGGCTGCATCCTAAAAAACCTCCAGTCGCAGGAAAGCGCACCAACTCCCAGGGGAGGGGTGCGCAGGCCAGGTCTGATGCGGTCCAGGTAGCGCCTGCTTTCCTCAGCGCCTCTTCGGTAAAACTCGAGGTGATGCCGAGGACGCGCGCACCTGCCCGCACTCCCGCCAATGTGCCGTTTACGGCATCTTCCACGACGAGACAGCATTCCGGCTCGACGGCAAGGCGTTCGGCGGCTTTAAGATACATCTCTGGATCTGGTTTTTTGTGCGTCACATCCTCAGCCGTGAGCACTGCATCGAATTCGTCCTCTCGAAGGCCGAGATACTCGAGATTGATCATCACCTTGACCTTGTCCGCAGCCGAAGCAAGCGCGGTCTTAAGCCCATGGGCACGGCACGCGCGCACATAATCGACGGCACCCGGCATGGCCCTCATGCCCGCGGCATGCTGCCGTGCAAGCCGGCCGTATATCTCATAGGTCCAGGCCTTTGCGGCGACAATATCGATGGCCAGGCCATATCGCTCGGCCACGCCACCGATGTAGCGGTTTTCGCCAGCACCGACAAAGGGAGTAAAATCTTCATAGCGCACTTCGAGGCCATAACGCTCGGCAAACATCCGCTTGGCCGCCTCGGCGATAAGGCGCTCGGAGTCGACGAGTACTCCGTCCATGTCGAAGAGGACGGCGCAGATGGAGGGCGCGGCGGAACTCGACATTCCGGCGCCCACCAGAAAGGCGCTCTCGCCGGAACGGGAGAGTTCGGGTATAACTTTTTCAATCATCGGAGAATGTCGCTGTCGTTCTTATACTTGATGTACTCTTCGCGCGTCGGGCTGAAAACCTCGACCACAACCGCATCTTCGAGCACGTCCACTTGGTGCAGGGCGTCCATGGGGATGCACCAGCTGTCGCCCGGTTCCAGTTCCTGTATGTCGCCGGCGATGTTCATCCGGATCCGCCCGGATACAAGATATCCTGTCTGTTCATACGGATGTTTGTGCTCCGGCAACTGTGCTTTCTTCTCGAGCCTGACCTCGACGAGGAGCGTATGGGCACCATAGCACAGGGTCTTGATATGGTTTCCCGGCAGGGTCTCATGAAAGCCCTCATTCGAATGTTTTCCAAACATGACAAGCCCTCTCTTTTTCGAAAGTTCAAATGTGAATGGCGTGGCCGAGTGCGGCCTTCGAGGCCTCCATAATGGTCTCCGAGACAGTCGGGTGGGCATGCACGAGTTCCGCGACATCTTCCACGGTGAGTTCGGCCTTGGAGGCGAGCAGAATCTCGTGGATAGTGTCAGCTGCGCTCTCGCCGACAATCGAGGCGCCGAGAATGGCCTTGGTATCCGGGTCGAACACAATCTTCACCTGACCTTCGGCCGCCTCCTCCGCTACCGCGCGTCCATTGCCGCGATAGGGGAACCTCGCCACTGCATGGGGGATAGCCTTTTCCTTCGCGCTCGCCTCCGAGAGGCCAAAAGAAGCCACCTCCGGCTCGCAGTACACGGCGCTGGGCACGTGCAGCCTGTCGAGCACATGGTCTCGGGGGTTCGGCGTGCCCTTCAAGAGGTGTGCGACCCGCTCTGCAACGATCTCGCCGGCCTTCGACGCGGCGTGCGCAAGCTGCGGATAGGTCGTGATATCCCCCACGGCATAGATGCCCGCACAGGATGTCTCGTGATACTCACCAGTGATTATGTAGCCACGCTCGGTGCGCATGCCGAGTTTCTCAAGGCCGAGACCGTCGATATCCGTCGTGCGCCCGACCGACACCAGCGCGGCGTCTGCCTCGATCTCGAGAGGCGAGCCCTGCGCATCGCTGAGATGGATCACTACATGGTCGCCCGCGACCTCTGCACCGCTGGCCTTTGCCCCGGTATATATAGCAACACCGCGGGCACGGAATTCCTTCTCGACAATCTTCGACGCTTCCTCGTCCTCGAGCGGCAGCACTCTCGGCAGAAGCTCGGCGACCGTCACTTCGACCCCGAAGGCGTTCATCACATAGGCGAACTCCATGCCGATCGCACCGGCACCGAGAATAAAAAGGCGCTTGGGCAGCGTTTCGCTCATGAGCATGCCGGTGGACGAGAGAATTCTCTTTTCGTCGAACTCGAAGCCGGGGATGAGCCGAGGCCTCGAGCCCGTGGCGAGGAGAACGGCTTTCGCCTTGAGCTGGAGGGGGCCATTTGCGGTTTCGACGTCGATGCTGTTCGCACCCGAAAGTGTCGCCGTGCCCTGGATGAGTTCTACGCCGTTCTTCTTCAGAAGATAGTTGACACCCTTCGAGAGCCTCTCTGCGGCCAGTCGCGAGGCCCTCCACGCGGGTGCATAGTCGAAGCCGCCCAAGTCGACCTTGGCGCCGCATTTTTCGAGCAGTTTTTTGCCTTCGGCGAAGAGCCGGGCACTGTGGATGAGCGATTTGGAGGGAATACAGCCGATATTGAGGCATACGCCACCCACGAGATTCTTTTCGACCACAGCGGTCGCGAGGCCGAGCTGCGCAGCACGGATCGCCGCCACATAGCCGCCGGGGCCTGCCCCGATCACTACAAAATCGTATTGCTTTGCTTCCATTTCATCATCTCCTGTTTACACCAGCGCCATGGCGGGATTTTCGAGCATCATGGCCAAATCGGCTAAAAACACCGCTCCTACCGCCCCGTCGATGCTCCGATGGTCGCATCCAAGAGTCAGACTGATCGTCTGGGCGACGCTGATTGTATCCCCTTCGTCGACAACCGGCTCTTTTACGATCGCGCCCACCGCGAGGATCGCGGAGCCCGGCGGATTTATGATCGCAGTGAACTCATCGATGCCGAAGGAGCCCAGGCTGGAGATTGTGAAGCCTGCACCCTCATACTCCTCCGGAGCAAGACGGCCCGCGCGCGCCTTCTCGATGAGCTGTACAAGCTCCGCATCGATTTCGCTCACCGATTTCAGGTTACAGTCGCGGACCACCGGGGTAATGAGGCCGTCAGAAAGCGCGACCGCCAGCCCGATGTCGATGCTGTGGCGCTGCTCGAGGACGGGGTGCGAGACGGATGCGACTGTGGAAGAGGAAGCGACTGTGGAAGAGGACACGGCGGTGGTCCCGACGGCCGTCTCTTTGGCCGCGCCAGGAGCAGCTGCACCTGCAGCGCCTACACCTGCAATGCCAGCACCTGTAGCGCCAGGTGTGCGCCAGTACACATTGATTTCAGGGTGGCGGACAAGGGCCTCCGCGACAATTTTCACAAGAAAGGCATTGAACGACAGTTTAGTCGGACGGGCGGCATTGGCGGTCGCGCGCAGTGCGAGCAGAGCTTCGGCCCTGATTTTCTTCTTGAGGTAATAGTGGGGGGCAGTAAAGAACGACTCGGAGAGGCGCCGTGCGATCACGAGGCGCTTCATGCTCGGCTGAGTGATGGCCGGCTCCCGGCGAAGCTCGCTCGGGGCGGGCTCGGCTGTGCCGGCTCCGGGGAAGAGTACAGTGCCCTTCATCCCTTTCTCAAATTCCAGGATATCGTGCTCGATGACGCGCCCTCCTGGCCCGGAGCCCGGCACAAGGCGGATATCGATGCCTTTTTCAAGTGCAAGTTTGCGCGCGAGAGGGCTCGAGGGGGGAAAGCGGGCTGGGGCCTGAGGGGTCTTGCGCGGTAGGCTTTTCGCATCTTTCGCGGCGGGCTGCTGCAGGGGCTGTGCTGTGGCCTCCGCGATGGGCGTCGGTGAACGCTGCGCGGGCTGGGCTGCAGGCTCTGCGGCAGACTTCGGTGAACGCTGCGACTCGCCCGCCTCAATTGGCTGCTTTCCAACAGGCTTCGCCGCAACAGGCTGCGTTGCAGCGGACGGCGCCTCCTGTTTCGCATCCTCAGCCGGGCGCTCAGGCTCCTGCGCTCTGCCTGCACTTCCCTCTTCTGGCCCAACACCCTTGAGAAGCGGCGCATAGTCTTCGCCCTTCTGACCGATCACGGCGATAGGGTCGCCAACATTGGCCGTTTCGCCGGCCTGCAGGAGTATCTTCAACAGCGAAGCGCTCTGGGGTGCCTCATAATCCATGCTCGCCTTGTCAGTCTCCACCTCGCAGAGGACATCGCCCGACGAAAATTCCGTCCCCTCATTGATCTTCCATTTAGAAATCCTGCCTTCACTCATCGTCGGAGAGAGGGCAATCATCCGCAAAAGCTCTGCCATATTACAAATCCTCCCGGTAGAGAACCCTGCCTACTGCCGCAATCACCTTTTCGACCGAAGGCTGTGCTGCCAATTCGAGTGTATGATTGTAGGGCATAGGCACATCTTCGCCCGACACAAGCTCTACCGGCGCATCGAGCACATCGAAGCACCGTGAATTCACAAGCTGTGCCACCGTGACGCCAGGACTCGCCATGGGCCATGCCTCGTCGATGACCACACAGCGGCCTGTTTTTCGGACCGAATTCACGACAGTTTCTTCATCGAGAGGCCTTAGGCTGCGCAGATCGATCACCTCGGCGCGCACACCCTTCTCCGCAAGGCGCTCCGCTGCTTCTTCGACCATCCGGATCGGCTTCGAATACGTAATGAGCGTCACATCTTCGCCTTCTCTGGCTATCCGCGCCTTGCCGATCGGCACCAGAAATTCTTGTTCGGAGACTTCCCCTTTCCAGGGATACATGAGCTCGGCCTCAAGCATGACGACAGGATTGTCGTCGCGGATCGCACTTTTTAGAAGCCCATATGCGTCGGAGGGAGTTGCGGGTGCCACGACCTTGAGCCCCGGCACATGCATCCAGAAGCCGCCCAGGGACTGAGAGTGCTGCGCAGCCAAAAATTCAGCAGGACCGTTCGGTCCGCGGAAGACGATGGGCACGGAGATCTGGCCGCCCGACATCTGCCTTAGCTTGGCGGCATTGTTCATCACCTGATCGACTGCCAGCAGCGCAAAATTGTGGGTCATCCATTCCACCACGGGCCGTAGCCCAACAATCGCCGCCCCCACGCCGAGCCCTGTAAATCCAAGCTCCGAAATCGGTGTATCCCGGACCCTCTTCGGGCCATACTTCGCGAGCAGCCCGCGGGAGACTTTATAGGCGCCGTCATACTCTCCGACTTCTTCGCCGATTAAAAAAACCTTTTCATCGCGCGCCATTTCTTCATCCATGGCGCGATTGAGTGCTTCTCTATAGGTGAGTTCAGGCATACAGGCCATCCTTTACGCATAAATGTCGGTATAGAGCTCCGAAAGCGCGGGTTCGGGGCTCTCTTCCGCAAATGCCACGGCTTCTTCGATCTGAGCACTGATACGCTGGATCATATCCTTCCATTCTTCCTCGGAGAGAATTTTCTCCCCAGTGAGTTTGGCGACGAAAGACTGGATTGCGTCGCGCTTCCGGTATTCGTCGATCTCTTCTCGGGTCCGGTATTTCTGAGGATCGCTCATGGAGTGGCCCTTGTAGCGATATGTCCTGGCCTCAACCACCGATGGCCTGCCAAGGCGCGCCTCTGATACCACCTTCTCTATTGTCGCACGAACCTCAAGCACATCGAGGCCGTCGCAGGAATATCCTTTCATGCCATACGCACCGGCTGTCGCCGAAAAGTCATCGACCGCCGAGACTTTTTTCCAGTTCGTGCCCATTCCCCACTGGTTGTTCTCGATGATAAAGACAATGGGCAGATTCCATATCTTCGCGAGGTTGAAGGTCTCGTGCACCGATCCCTGATGGAATGCGCCATCGCCGAAGAAGCAGACTGTCACGCCTCCCGTGCCTTGGTACTGCTGTGCGAATGCGACGCCCGCCGCGACCGGTATCTGCGCGCCCACAATGCCGTTACCGCCCAGAAAATGGTGTTCGAGGTCGAAAAGGTGCATCGAACCGCCTTTTCCGTGCGAACAGCCCGTCACCTTGCCGAAGAGTTCCGCCATCGCCTTTTTCGGATCCATACCGCAAGCAATGGCGTGCCCATGATCGCGGTAGGCGGTGACCACATAATCCTTGGACAGATCCAGAGAGGAAATGGCGCCCGCGGCGACCGCTTCCTGGCCAGTATATAGATGGCAAAACCCTCCGATCTTCCGGAGCCCATACATCATGCCAGCCTTTTCCTCGAAAGCTCTGATAGTCTGCATGATGGTAAGTATACGCAAGAGCTCTTCTTTTCGATATTGTGCGAGTTCAGTCTTCATAGCCGCACACCTCCGCTTTCACATATTCGTGTATCGATGTGAGGGGAGCGAAGAACTGATATTCTTCGATGGTCGTCTCCAGCACAACAAGAATTCGGGGTTCCTCGGCATATTTCCAAAACACATTGAGCCTTGGTCCGATTGCCTCTTCTACTTCCGCAGCCAGCATGGGGTCGTGCACGACCTCCACAAGGCCACGGACAGTGGCAATCTTATCCAGCCGGGGACACTGAAATATCCAGGACACCTTCGGATTTTTCTCGATCTGAGCCATCTTCCCGAAGCGCTCGGAGGTTACGCAGAAAAGTGACTGCGGGAATCGCGGCAGAAGTACGGGGCTCATCCACCTCTGATGTGGATATCCGTCCGCATCGACTGTCGCCAGAATGCCGAATTTGACCTCATCGATCAACGACCGTACTTCGTTCAATACCGCATATCTGTCCATAGATGCTCCTTTTCCAGAATTTCCTTGACCTTGAAATCGAATTGGACCCCCAGGAATCGCCGTTGGAGGATATCGGCATATTCGATCGAGCCCGGATCATCCGTCTCCAGAGGATGTATTTCCGCTATCCTACCCTGCTTGACCCTGACTATGGCCCGCGCTTTCCCCTTCGAAACCGATATCGAAAAGGGAGGGCTCTGGTCCAAAATCCAGTCGGGTGAGCCAAACTGCGCTCTAAAGGTATCAAAAGCCCTGCGCTCGATGCAGAAATCAAAATCCTGAAGTGCATCTTCAGAATCCAAGAATGATGGCCTCTGCGAGAATGACGACCCCTGCGAAGGACCAGCCTCATCCCAAAATCGTGCAAGATCGATCGTTTTCGGCACCATACCCGAAAGGGAATCTGCCAGCCGTGCAACAACCTCGTCGACCGAAAGAGAGGGAATAAATCGGGTGAGATTGACTGGATTTCCCGGCACCGAGGCGATCGACAGGTCTTCGAATAACCGGATTCCCCCCAACGAGACTCTCAAGGCCTGAAGATCCGCGGACACAAGCAGGGTCCCATGATGCAGTACATTGCGCGTGCCGAAGCGCCTGGCGGTGCCGGAAATTTTGCCCTGCGCTTCACCGTCTCCCATCGCGACAAAAATCCCCCCTCTGTCGCCGGGACGGGCATACACGCCGAGTTCTGAAATGGCCTCGGCCATGAGCGAGAGCTCGTCTTCCTGCGAGTGAAGCGTTCGCGGCACAATCAAGGCCCAATTCAAGTTGCCCTCATCATGGTACACGGCCCCTCCCCCCGAAGAACGTCGATACACCGGTACCCTACACCGCGGAGACACCTCTCGCCAATAATTCTGATTACGGCCGATGATCACCGAAGGAGGATTGACATAGAAAAGCAACATCTTTGTGTTGCCTGTCCATGCATTGACCAGACATTCCTCAAAGGAAATGATGTCGAGCGGATTATTGACAATTACTCTGTACGCTTGCGCGATCATCTGCATATTCAAAATATATAAAAATATTTATTAAACACCAAAAATCGGTCTATGCGGCTGATGAAGAAAATAAAAGAGGGGCTGCCCTCTTTGCTCCGGGCGACCCCTCTTCGGTATAAGCGTACGTACGACTATCGTCGCGCGAATTTTTCACGTACTGGACTTATTACTGCGCGGTGAATCCTGCGGCTTCGAGCGTGGACTTAAGCTCATCCAGGCTGGACTTAACCGTGTTGAGCTGATCTCTGGCGCCCGCATAATCCCCAGAATCGTTCGCGGCCTTCGCAGCAACAATGGCCTCGCCTGCCGCGGCGACCTTTGCGTTGATGTCTTTCACATTGAGCTTCGCCTTGGCGGCCTTCCTAGCATCCTTCGAAGCAGCCTGTGCAAGGGCCTGCACATTGGCATATTCTGTATCGATATCGGTAATGAGCTGAGCAACTTCGCCTTTGACCTGATCCATATTGGTCACGGCTGCCTCTTTTGCTTTCTTCGCTGCCTCGGCAAAAGCCTTGATGAGCGCGTTCGCCTGCTCGTAGGACTTGCCGGAAGTCTTGGCATCCTGAGCGGCGAGTTCCGCATCGAGCGCAGCCTTGGCATCCTGAGCAGCCTTGAACTCATCAGGAGCATACACATCGGCCTTGGCGTTCTGGGCATCGGTAAATGCAGCATTAGCCGCATCGAGGTCTTCCTGGGCAAGCTTTGGCGCGCATGAGAACAGCAATAGCGCGACAAGCGCAACACCGATTACCTTTACCAGCTTCATACAACCCTCCAAAAAATGAACACAAAGCGCAGAGCTAGCGCTCCATCGAAGCGCCGCATCTGTTTTTTCTTGCGAAAATATACCTTTATCGATAAAATATGTCAAGATATGCAAAATATTACCTATTTTTCATATTTTATTACAAAATAAAGCAATATTGGAAAAAAGGATGTCGGGGGTAAGAATTGGAAGCCTTCGAAGGCGACAAAGCCGTCGATGCGGATATCGCCATCGAGAGGACTCAGCACTTACCAACAGGCAATAGAGGAATCGGTACGTCCTTCTGAGCCGCCGATGAGCGTGCCATTCGGCAAACGGAGAATGATCTGACCTCGCCCAAATGGTGTGCTGTCCTCGCTGACTTCGATGTCGTGACCGCGGCCGGCGAGCGCCGTAAGTATATCTGTACGAAAACCTCGCTCCACGAGAAATTTCAATCCTCCTACCCACTGCCATCGCGGCGCATCGAGGGCTTGTTGCGGATTGAGGCCGAAATCGATGAGGTTCATCACCACTTGCACATGCCCCTGCGGCTGCATATACCCACCCATCACGCCGAATGGACCAAGCGCGCGGCCATCCTGCAACAAAAAACCGGGGATGATGGTGTGGTAGGTCTTCTTTCGAGGTGCAAGGCAATTGGGGTGGAGGGGGTCGAGCGAAAAATCTGCGCCACGATTTTGAAGGCTAATGCCGGTACCACGGACGACGATTCCGGAACCAAAGCCCATGTAGTTGCTCTGAATGTAGGAAACCATATTCCCTTGTGCATCGGCAGTACAGAGATATACGGTCCCCGAAGAGGGTGGCGTTCCAGGAGCATAGAGTTTTGCGCGGCCCAAAACGTCGATTTCTTGCGCACGGAGCGTGCTATAATCGGCCTGCAGAAAATCACGACAAGAACAACACATCGAGGCAGGGTCAGTCACGTACGCCAATCCGTCGGCAAACGCAAGCTTCATTGCTTCCCATTGGAGATGATAGGCTTGCGCAGATTCGCGCTCTTTGAAATCGAACTTGTTGAGAATATTGAGCGCCATCAGGGCGACGATCCCCTGACCATTCGGAGGAATTTCGGCCACGGTATACCCTCGATAGTCAGTGCTGATGGGCTCGACCCAGGACGCACGATAGGTTTCGAAGTCTTCTTTGGAGAAGAAACCGCCAAAGGCATCGCTGTCCTCGACGATGCGCGCAGCGAGCTCTCCACGATAGAAGGCCTCAGCGTTCGATGTACCGATGAGCTTGAGCGTGTCTGCATGGTCCGGCAAGTGCACGATCTCCCCGGCCTCAGGAACGTGTCCTTCTGGAGCAAAGACACGGAACCACTCTTCGAATTCCGGAACGGAACAAAAAGTACGATATTTTTCAAAGGCACGTTTCCACATGCGTGCAAGGTTGGCGGAGACAGGGTAGCCTTCTTGTGCGTACTGGACCGCAGGCTTCACCACCTCAGCGAGCGAAAGCGCTCCGAAACGGGTAACGAGTTCGGCCCAAGCGCTCGGCGCGCCAGGCACCGTGGTGGGAATCCAGCCGAACATCGGCATAGAGGCGATCGATGTCTCCCGAAGCCCGGCTTGAGCGCCGATTGAAGGACGAGAGCTCTGTGTGGCGTTGTGGTATCCAGTGCCTACTTTGAGCACTTTTTCGATCGATATGTTTGCAGGGGCCCATCCGCTCGCCTTAAGTCCATAGAGCTTTTGCTCGCGCTCGATCCAGACAAGTGCAAAAGCATCGCTTCCGATCCCGTTCGACGTGGGTTCCACGACCGTGAGTGCAGCTGCCGCGGCAACCGCTGCATCCACGGCATTTCCCCCCTTTTGCAAGATCGCAAGGCCTGCTGCCGAAGCCTGGGGCGAAGAACTCGCAACCATGCCGTTTCGCGCATACACCGGATAACGCATCGATGGATAAGGCAAATAGCTAGAATCGAAATGCATATTCCCCTCGAATATGTAAGCATACGCCGATCGCAGCAGGTATGAAAGGGCCAGACAAAAGGTAGAGCTTCGGCGCTGGGCACTTCGCCCTCAATGGAAGTCATTCGTAATATTGAAATATATTCAAATACATATATATGAAAATATATAGATAAAAACATATTGACAAAAATAAAAAATAGGAAGAAAATAAATATGGCGTATGCTATTTATGAAAATCTCTTTAAGAGGTGTTTCGATGAAAAAAACCGATGTATTGGTGATTGGTGGAAGTGCCACCGGTCTTGTCGCAGCAACGACAGCCAAATCGAATTATCCCGACAAATCCGTTACCGTGATCAGAAAAGAAAAAAAAGTCCTGATTCCTTGCGGAATTCCTTATATCTTTGGCACAGTTGGAACAAGCGATAACAACATTCTTTCCGATGAAGGCCTTGTGAAACTCGGCGTGGAAATCATCGTCGACGAAGTAATCGACATAGATAGTAAAGCAAAAGTATGCAAGACACAGAATGGTCTTGAAATCGGATATGATAAGCTTATCCTCGGCACCGGTTCCATGCCTTTAATTCCTCGGTGGCTAAAAGGGACAGGTCTTCAGAATGTATATACCATTCCTAAAAATAAAGAATATCTAGATAAGCTTCACGAAACCCTCAACGGTCTTAGAAAAGTTATCGTAGTGGGAGCTGGTTTTATCGGTGTCGAGCTCTCCGATGAACTAAACAAGGCAGGGAAAGATGTAACGCTTGTCGAGATTCTTCCCCATGTCTTGGGCGCAACCTTTGATGACGAATTCGCCATTGAAGCCGAAGCCCTTCTCGCCCAGCGCGGTGTTAAGATCAAGACCAATATCGGGATCGAAGAAATACTTGGCGACACAAAAGTAACCTATGTCAAATTGAATAATGGCGAAGTGCTTGATGCTGAAGCCGTTATTCTCTCTCTCGGCTATCTGCCAAATTCCGAGATTGCGAAAAAAATGGGTCTTGAATTGAACGCTTTTGGATTTATCAAAGCGGATCAATATCGTCGCACGAGTATGCCGGATGTATTCGCGGCAGGTGACTGTGCAGAAAAAATCGATTTTTCAACAGGAAAAATCAGCAAGGTAATGCTCGCCTCGACCGCCTGTACTGAGGCGAGAATCGCAGGACTGAATTTGTACGATTTGAATACATTCGCTACTTTTAGAGGCACGATCGGTATCTACTCAACCTGTATCGGAGAGACTGCCTTTGGCGTTGCTGGTTTGATTGAAAAAACAGCAGCACAGGAAGGATTCAAGATCGTCATTGGATCGTTTACAGGCGTTGACAGGCACCCTGGGAAAATCCCCGATGCTCACAAAGAAACCGTCAAATTAATCGTCTCCAGACATTCAGGAGTTCTTCTTGGCGGAGAGGTCATGGGCGGCAAGGGTGTTGGACAGCTCATCAATGCCATTGGTATTGCGGTGCAGAATCACATGACGATCAACGACCTGCTTATGATGCAGATGGGAACTCAGCCTTTGCTCACTGCTTCACCGGCGGGGATGCCCCTCATCAAGGCTGCTGAATGCGTTGCGAAAGCGCTCAGATAACACATGATCGCCAAAAACACTTTCAAAAGCTTTCTTCAAAAGTAACCGACTTTTGAAAGTATCTCGGCTTTTCATATATGAAAGCCGACGTGGGTATACATAGGGCTGTTTGGTTAGAACCTATTGCAGGTTCTAACCTGCAGTCGAATTTAGACCTTTGCGGAGACGACCACAAAACCACCTTCAGAGTAGCCTTTTTTATATGGTTGCACGTGGTGTATGGCATCCAACGGTCCGAACACGGTCTGTGTAATCGTCTCGACCTCGAGACCTTCGGCTTTCAGCATTTGGAGAATATCGTCAACTGAATAAAAGGTCGCGTCTTTATAGAAAACATTTTGTTCTTTAAAGGCCTCATACTGCGCTCCCAGGGGACTTGCGCGATCAACAAAGGCAAAAACAAGAAGCCCACCTTTACGCACGACTCTTCGCATCTCGCGGATTGCCTTGCGGGGATCATCGACAAAACAAATTGTCGTCACCATCAAGCCGAAATCAAAGAAAGCATCGTGATAGGGCAGTTCTTCCGCCACACCACGGCAGACATGGATTCCTCGCTTCGCCGCAAGCTCCGCCATATGCGCCGATGGCTCCACGCCATCAGCGATTCCCAGTTTTTCTGCGAATAATCCTGTGCCGACGCCTATTTCCACTCCTCGTCCTTTTGGCAAGGCGTCTCGAATCGCCAAAAGCTCAGACTCGAACACAAAACGATTCCGCACGAACCAGTCTTCGTATTGATCTCTATGCATCTCGAACGATCGTGTACGTGGCATAACGGCTCCTTTCCTTATTCAGAAATACGTTGCAGCGGCCGTTCTTTCAAAAATCAGACGAGTCTTGAAAGAGCGTCCTTTCTGAAATCGGCTACGATGTGAGAATGAGGTGATCTCGTGTTTCACCTTTATCCCATTCCTCACATATACGATTATACTCCTTTGTGAGTCTAAGAACAGCATCGGCAATCGTACGTTCACGAACGATGACACATACAAAATGTTTTTTCATTCGCTTGATATTGGGACCAAAAATATTCGATACGGCGGTATTGATATTCTCCTTCTTAAGGATAGCGGCGATTCCGCCAGCTTTTCTTGGATCTCCGTGCGCTGTCTCTTCTTCGATGTCGACATCATTGACAATCCGTTTGATATACTCAGCTTTTGATTGTTGAATTTCGAAGATCTCGTAAAAATCAGCATCTCCAAAATGCCGAGGCGTAAACGTAACGCCATCATCCGAAGCAAAAGCAGCGCGTATCGTCAGCATTATAGTACTCCTCCTATAAAACTAGCCTCTCGCAATAATAAGCAAAGAAACGAATTTTATTGAATACAGACTCCCTTAAGCAATTCTATCAAAAAAAGGCTCCCTTGTGGGAGCCTTTTACACTTTTTCGTACAATCCACAATTGGCCCGCTTTTGCGTGGATCAAAAAAAGGCTCCCTTGCGGGAGCCTTTTCTACTATAGCAGGGGGAGGACTCGAACCTCCGACCTCCGGGTTATGAGCCCGACGAGCTGCCAACTGCTCTACCCTGCGGCGCGGAAAGAAATTTACAAAAAATCGCAATAAATGTCAAGGGATGGAAATATATTCCTTTGGCTGCCTGCCTGGTGTGTGGCGCACGGCGTGTCTGGAACTGCTAGAGGCCGATCTGTGTGCAGCATTGTGCTTGGGTAGTGGTGCACGGATCACCTTTTTCCCGTCATCCAGCGAAGGCACTGTGGTACTACTAAGGAGAGGAACAACTTTTCGTTCGATTTGCCCACCCACTAGGCGCTCGATAGTCTTAAGCATCGAGCGGTCCTCGGGAGTTGCGAGCGTCAATGCGGTGCCGCTGTGCATCATGCGGCCGGTACGGCCTATGCGGTGTGTGTATGCCTCGGGGGAGTCCGGCATATCGAAGTTGATGACATGAGAAATGCCGCTGATATCGATGCCTCGTGCTGCAATATCGGTAGCGACCATGATGCGCACGTTGCCGCTGCGGAATTTTTGCATGGTCTTATCGCGCTGTGCCTGTGAAAGGTTGCCGTGGAGCGATGCCGCGAGGTGACCGCCTTCGGCTAGATGGACGGCGAGTCTTTGGGCGCGATGCTTCGTCCGCACGAAGATGAGCGCTTGGCCGGTCGCGGTATTCTGTAGGATTTCGGAAAGAAGTGCATATTTGTCGGCCTGCTGGACGGGGTAGACGATGTGGTTGACGGTCTCGACCGGATGGGAGTTGCTAATTTCGACTCGCACTGGTTCCTTCTGGAATTCGCGTGCAAGGCTCCGTATCTCCGCCGGAAGTGTTGCAGAGAACATAAGTGTCTGATGATGTGCAGGAAGCGATCCGATGATCCTCTTGATCGAAGGGAGAAAGCCCATATCGAACATCTGGTCCGCTTCGTCGAGCACGAGCATCTCTATGTCCTTAAGGGTAATCGCGTGCTGCCCCATAAGATCGAGGAGCCGTCCTGGGCATGCGACAATAATTTCCGGCATGTCGCGCTTCAGGGAACGGATTTGTGCTGAGACGGAGACGCCGCCGTAGATCGAAAGCGCAAAAAGGCCTGTCTCTTTGCCAAGAGCTTCGAAGACCTTGCGCGTCTGCTCGGCGAGTTCTCGGGTAGGAGACAGAATAAGCACTCGTGCAGAGCAGCGTTTCCCGGACAGAAGTCGCTGGAGGATGGGCAATGCAAACGCCGCCGTCTTCCCTGTGCCTGTCTGTGCAAGGCCAAGCAGATCTTTTCCTTCAAGAATTGGGCCTATGGCCTGGGCTTGGATGGGGGTCGGCTCGGTATAACCGGCGTGCTCGATGGCGTCCATGATAGAGCTGTCGAATGAAAATGAGGAAAAATTCAAAAGAATTCCTTTATAGTATTGTTGAAAGGCATGAATCCTTATCAATCAAAGTCATAGGTCATTTAGAATGGCCGGATAGATGTTCGGAACGATGGCGCTCGACCGGTTCAGCCGATTCATGTAGCGCAGATCGACGAATTTTATAAAGTATATGCGAAAACAAAAGAAACGTCTATAGATGAAACAGCCTTCTCAGGTTCGTGGTCTTGACGACGCGGTAATGTAGATACAGCAGAAATGCGGCGATCGGCAGCAGTGAAATCGTGCAGATGGGTGCCCAGTCGAAGACAACGGCGCCTCTCGAGAACAGGTCGATGCATATCTCCAGCCCGATGCACAGGGCGGCGATCGCCACAAGCACGTAGGCGATCACATTGAGGCCTTTCTGTTTACTTTTGCTGATTGCGAGAAAGACTGCCCCTGCGAGCGACTCGGTGAGCACCGCAATGGGCACCGCGAGCCCAAGCGCCCAGCGAGGGCTTTGCGTGATGAATCCAAGAGCGACAAGGAACGCAGGCGGCGCAATGAGGGCAAGAAGGACCCGAAGAATGGGGTTTCTTTTTGGGACAAGCAGTGCCGTGCCCTCGACCCATAAGAGCAGCATCGATGCGATGGGATAGAGCGACCAGGACAATCGCCTCGATTCGAAGAGATTTACCGCCGCCAGTACGAGTATCGCGATAGCAAAGGCAACCGAAAGCACTTCCCAGGCGATGGTCCGCTTTTCGGTGTTGCTGAATTCTTTTTCAGCGACTTCCGGCATAAAGTGTAGCTCTGAAGATTTCCCCAGCTCTGCATCCACGCAGGACTTTTGGGTATCGGATGCAGTGCCCGCCCTCGGATTCGGCGCACCGCAGAGCGGGCAGCGTGGCGCGTCGCCAATTTCGACTCCACAATCAGGGCAGTATGGCATGCGTTTCCTCCTCGAGCCGGCACGAGACGCGGACGTGCAGCCCTAAGCTTCTCAGGCGCCGAAAGAATAGTCGCTCGAGGTCCCGGGACTGTGCCAAGCTCCCGAAATCGATAAAGAGTTTGTCGTTCCAGCTCAACACCGAAGCGTTGGTCATGGTTGTCAGGCTTGGAGCAGGGATGAACCCGAACGAGCGAATATGGGGCGTAAAACCCGGAGGCATTGTGATCTGTCCAAGATTCGAGATGAAGCCCGAGAGCATAGACTCGCCAAATTTGACGAAAAGCATTCGCGCGAAAACATCTTTGATCCACAGGGGCACCATGCGCACCGCGAGGCTCCTTGCGCTTCCCGCATTGCGGCTCAAGTGCTTGGCGATGCTCATGCGGTCGTACTCGAGTTTCATCTGATAGTGCGTGCGTTGGACAAGCTCCTGAAAGCTGCGCATACCGAGTCTCATGTCCTCGCCGACAAGCACAAAGAGCGAAAAATTGCGGAATGTGCGGGAGGGAAAGAGCGTGCGCAGATTGATCGGAACTTCCACGGTGACGAACGGAGCTCGAGGAAGTGGTTTCGTCGCATGCCACAGCTGCTGCAGTGCGTCGAGGTATACCGCAACCAAGAGCTCGGTGAGACTCACGTGTCGTCGCTTGGCCTCGGCCAACACCTCGGCAGTCGACAACACCCCGGATATCACGCGGTACTGTCCCTTGGGCAGGCTTTTTGAACGAAAATGAAACGCCTTGGGACTTTTCTCCGGAAAGGGCAGCCCTTTGGGGAAATAACGCTGATAGGCGTCTTCGAATTCTTCCGGGGGAATCCGTCTCGAGGTGGGAACAAGGATATCGCACCATTCGCCTTCGCCGAGCGGTACCCCTGGATCTATTCCTCTCAGAGTAAAGTAGTTGGCGAGAAGTGTCTTGAAAAAGCTCATGCCGCCCGTGCCGTCGGTCATTGCATGAGAAAATTCCGCCGCAATGCGGTTCTTGTCACAGCGGACGCGAAACATGCGCGTCCCATGTCTATGTATGTCCCATTGTTGGCAGGGACTCGGCGAATCCGGATAGACGGGCGGCAAGGTGCCGCATGGCTCGAAGTAGTACCAGAAAAGCCCTCTTCGGAGAGTTACGTTGAAGTATGGCATGCGCTGCACTGTGAGCTCGAGTGCGCCCTTCAGTGCCTCGATATCGACAGGCTCATCGAGCTCGGCCTCGAATCTGAAGAGGCTCGTGATGATTTCGTTGGCGACGGCGGGCATGATGCTCGCGGCATTGTCGAGGGCATACCACACCCCCGTCTCGTCTTCTCGTCGCGTGTGGATAAATCGGCGATCCCGAAGTCTCCGACCCTTGGCCCTCATGTTTCAATTATAAGAACGAAAGAATCGGCATTACAAGGACAAGTCCCACAATGACGAGGATTGCCGGCAAGAAATTGCCCGTTTTGAAGCTTTTTATGCCCAGAAGCCCCAGGCCGATCATGAGAATGAGAGCGCCACCGGTCCCCGTGAGCTCGGCCAGCATGAGCTCGCTCACATAGGGTTTGATAGAGCCCGAGAGAAGAGTGAGCACACCCTGGTACACGAACACCGAAAGGGCCGAAAAAGCGACACCGATGCCCATCGCGCTTGCAAAAATGATCGACACAAAGCCGTCGAGGACGCTCTTGGTGAGGATGAGCGAATAATTTCCCTCGGTGCCGGCTTGGAATGAACCTAAAATTGCCATCGCCCCGGTACAGAACAACACCGAACCATTCAAAAAGCCCGCCGCAAAAGCCCCTTCGGACTTGCTTGCAAAACGCTGTTTGAGCCGTTCCCCAAGGCGCTCTATACGCCCTTCCACATCGAGCATGGTCCCCAAAAGCCCGCCTAGCATCAGCGCGAGGGCAAAGGCCAAGATGTGCGTCGTTTCGAGCACCATCTGGATGCCGATCGTGAGCGACGTCAGCCCTGCCGCCGTAAACACAATGTTACGATATTCATCCTTGATGCCTTTTCTAATAAACAAGCCGATGACGGATCCAAGCACAATGGCCGCCGCGTTGATGACAGTTGCGATCATGGTTCGTGTTGACCTCGTTGGGCGAGTATAGCATAATCCTTTTCTGTGAGGAAATCACATGCATAGAAGCCTTCGGATTATCGGATTTTGGATGTTTGCATCTCTCTCTGTATTGTTTTTTTCGTGTGCATCAGCCCCCCCGCCGGTTCCCCAGGATGCGAGCCCACAGAAGATTATACAGCTCGCGCAGGAGCGGTACGATGCATATGACCTAGACGGTGCGAGCTATTACTATCAAGTGCTGCTCGAGCGCTACGGCAGCGACCCGAACTACATGCTGAACGCAAAATACGAGCTGGCGTTCATCGAGTACAAGAGAGGCAATAAAGACCAGGCGCTCGCTGCATTCAAAGAAATTGTGGCGCGCTACGAAGAGCCCGATGCCTCGCGTCTTTCTCCGACGTGGAAGCTGCTCTCCGAAAAGATGATCGCCAAGTTGACGGGCACAACGTGATGCGCGCAGATCAGGCATCCTCTTCAGCCAGGATCTCCGCGATTTCAAGCCACTCCTGATTGAGCTTTTCAGCCTCCCGATCCAAGTCTTCCATTGCGGCGAGGATGCGTTTTGTCTTTGCGCCATCGGTATAGACGTTCGGAAGCTCAAGCTCGTGCCGGAGATGGACTTTTTCCGCAGCGATGGACTCGATGCGCGCAGCTATCTCTTCTTCCCGGCGCTTGAGTTTGCGCAGGCGTGCTCTGCGCGCCTTCTCTTCTCCCCAGTCATTGGCTCGAACCGATGCCCACTTCGGACTTGGAACGGGGCTGGGTGGATCGCTCTTACGAACGTTGCCTCGGTTTTGATTCGCTGTCTGATCCAGGGTGTTTTCTTGGCTTTCTTGCGCCTTCTTCTCGAGATAATAGGCATAATTCCCATGATAGAGACACGGCGATCGACCGCAGGTGAGTTCGAGCACTCTATCCGCAAGCTCATCGAGAAATTGGCGGTCGTGCGAGACGAAGATCACTGTGCCCTCGTATTTTTTCAGCGCTTCGAGGAGAATATCCTTGCTCGTCAGGTCCAAGTGGTTCGTCGGCTCGTCGAGCACGAGCAGATTCGAGGGCTTGAGCAGAAGCTTCAGCAGGGCGAGGCGCGAACGCTCCCCTCCTGAAAGCATAGAAATCGGTTTCTCGATATCGTCGTCGCGAAAGAGAAAGGCACCCAGCAAGTTGCGCAGCTTGGGGAGCATTTCGAAGGGGCAGACGGATTCGGCCTCCTCTTCGACAGTGGAGTCTGAGGCCATGAGTTCGGCGGATTCCTGAGAAAAATACCCTACAAGGATATTGGCACCGAAGGTCAGCTCCCCCTCGAAGGATGTCTCGGCGCCCGCGACGATCCGCATGAGGGTCGATTTGCCTGCGCCGTTGGGCCCCACGAGGGCTAGCTTTTGGCCTCGTTCCACCTCGAGCGAAAACGTCCCAATAACCTGCTTCTCGCCATAGGCCTTTGAGAGCCCACGTATCCGCAGAACAACCCGGCCTGACCTCGGTGCGGACGGAAATGTAAAGTGGATGCGCTTCATACCCTCAGGAATTTCGATGGGCTTGATTTTCTCGAGCATCTTTATGCGGCTCTGGACCTGGGCGGCCTTGGACTCTTTGTATCGAAAACGACGAATAAACTCCTCGATGCGCTGTATCTCCTCCTGCTGACGCTCCCAGGCCTCAAAGAGGGCCGCAAGTTCCTGCGAACGGCGGACTTCGTACTGAGTATAGGTCCCCACATAGCGCGTGAGCGTGCCGTTGAAGAGTTCGTAAACCTCCCGCACGGTGACGTCGAGAAAGTAGCGGTCGTGCGAGACTACAAGGACCGCGCCGCGGTAATCTCTCAAAAAATTTTCGAGCCAAGTGCGAGCCTCCAGATCGAGGTAGTTGGTGGGCTCGTCGAGCAGCATGATATCGGGGTCCTCGAGTAGAACCTTGGCGAGGGCAAGCCGCATCTGCCATCCGCCGGAGAGCTCGTATGCAGGACGCCCGAAGTCCTCAGGCTTAAAATCGAGGCCCCCGAGCACCTCTGCAATTTTTTCTTCGCGTCGCCAGTAGCCTGCGTTTTCGAGCTCCTCGCCGATCGCATGGTGTCGCTCGAGGAGACGCACGGTCTCCTTTTCGCCCACATGATCGGAAGCGAGGGAGTGCCCTATTGCTTCCTGCTCGTTCAGTAGACCTCGAAAATAGGCAAAGGCCTCTTCGGCGATGTCGTGGACACTGCCCTCTTCGAAGCGGATTCCTGTCTGTGGAAGGTAGACGACGCGGGCACCCTTGGTGATAATCACGTCGCCGGCATCCTGTTTGACAAGACCGGCCGCAATTTTCATGAGCGTCGACTTGCCGGCGCCGTTGGGGCCGGTCAATGCCGCACGGGAGCCATCCTGCAAGTTGAGCGTTGCGTTGCGTATGAGGTCGCGGGCACCAAAAGACAGCGAAATCCCGCTCAGCTGAATAAATGCCATTCTATTTGACCACTAAATAATACGTCATAGGAGAGAATCGCTCGTCGAGGCTCTCGGTGGTTCCCCGTAGTGTCACTGCGCCGGCTCTTGCAATGACAAGTTGGCCATTCTCGAAGCGATAGACAAAATCCTTCCGGTCGGGTTTGTCTCCCACAAGTAGCGAAAACCCTCCCATCCACGCCGAAGAAATCGCTGGGCCGAGATGAAGCCCGAACCTGATGTTTCCCTTGACGGTATTCCCTTGCGCGTCTGCTTGGGGTTCGGGAGCGAAACCTGCCGGGAGCTGGTCGGTATGGCTCCATTCGAAGGTGCCTTTGAGATCGATGGTGAGAATGCCCCCAGTGTCGGAAAGAAAGATGGCGATCGATTCCCCATTCGACTGCAGTTGCGACTTTCGCTGAAAAAAGATCTTCAGCTCTGCATCGCGCCGAGAGTTCTCTCCAGAGAGTATGACGGGTATCGAGGCGTCGAGCTGGATAAACCGCGCTGCATGATCTCCCTGCGCCCAGCCTTCTTCGGCAATGATAGGATCAGCGCCACTCCAATCAGCGATGATGGTCGATTCGTTTTCGAAACGAATTCGCAGCCGAGACCCCTCGAATACAAGCCAATCTCCCGACTGGCTTACTGCGCTGAAGTTGAAGGCGTTGGAATATCCCGGCAACTCGATGCGCACCTGAGAATTTTTGGCATCAGCGAAGAGCCCATATTGGAGGATAAAAAGATCGGGATCGATGGTGCCATCATCGATCATGAGCTGATAATACGCAGGGCGCCATGGTTTTGAATAGAGGAGGTCGAGAAGAGACGCGTTCGGCACGGGCGCTTGGGCAATGAGGGGGGCAGTCGTGCCTTCCTTCTCTTCATAGAGCACCATCGTATTGCTGAAGACATAGCCGCGTGTGCCGTCAGTGGCCTGCACGAAGTACCACTCTCCCGGAAGCGCCTTCCCACCGGTGAACACCACTTCGCCTTCGGCCGCGCTCAAGACCTTTACGGATTCGCCGAGTCTAAGACGGTACACTCGTCGGGCGCTCACGCTCGGCTTATCCCGAACAGGAAGCCCATCGCGCCGCGCCGAAAGATAGAGGGCAGCGTAGGGCGCAAACTGCTGAGCTCGCTTTTCGGCGGCCCTTTTCGATGAAAAAAACTCGAGCGAGGTGAAGGGTACTTCGATCTTCGTCTTGTCGTCGTCGGGAAGTCCAATTAAGTAACTTTTGCTGATGTTCGACTTCAAGTAAACAGGAACTACGGTTCCGGACTTTGCGGAGGTTCCTTTGACGGACCAGATGACCACACCCCAGCCTTCAAGTTGTGTACAGCCAAAGAAGAGTGCAGAGAACAGTATCGCTCCAAGTCCAAAAGCGAGCAACAACGTCGCACCCGATCCTTTTCTTTTTCTTATTGCCAGGTCCATACGGAGTGAGTGTACAATGCAGACCCCTTTCTGGCTAGTGATTTTCGAACTCGCCATGGCGCGACATCGAACACCATAATGAAAAAAGTGCTATAATACGAGGCATGTCAGATGAATACCCACACAAAACGCCTCTGCCAGGAAAGAGCGTACCGGACATAATAGAAAGGCCCTATGCTGCGATAGAAATAGGCTCCACCGGCATACGACTCATCGTCGCCGAAATCGATGCAAAAAGAGAGCTCAAAATTCTCGACAGGGCATCCAAGCAATCCCGTCTGGGACGCGATGTATTCACTATGGGCAGCATTTCGCGGGACGGTCTACGTGAAACAATCGCCATTCTGAACTCCTTCAGCGAACTTTTACAGGGGTACGGACTACAACCTTCGGACATTCAGGTAATCGGCACGAGCGCACTCAGGGAAGCCACCAATAGGGACACGTTCATCGACCGCATCAGTCTTCAGACCGGTTTCCATGTCCGCATCGTCGAGGACATCGAAGAAACCCACCTTATGTATCTCGCGGTAAAAAAAGCGCTTGAAGATGAGCACTCTTTTCTTACACGCTCGAATGCGATGATTTTGGAGGTCGGCGGTGGTACCACCGAGGTCATGCTGCTGAAAAAAGGACAGATGGTCTCCAGCCATTCTTTGAGCATCGGCACACTCCGCATAGACGAACAGATCCGCGAATCTGCCCGCCAGCCGCGGCAGTTTATCGAGATGTACCTCGAGAGCAACATAAAGACTGCCTGCGACATGATCGCCGAGGATCTGCCGCTCGATTCCGTGCGCACCTTTGTGCTTATAGGTTCGGACGCCCGGTTTGCAGCCTACTGTCTATCAGGGAAGATGTTCAGCCACTACGCAGTCCTCGACCGCACGCAATTTATCGAATTCGCCGATTCCATGGCGAGCATGTCGACCGAAGAATGTATGGCGCAGTACCACCTTTCATGGAACGAGGCCGAAAGCTACGCGGTGGGCCTCACCATCGAGCGCATGTTCCTCGAGAAGACCGGCACAGAGAGCATCATCGTGCCCAACGCCTCTATCCGCGAGGGGATTCTCCTCGCCCAAGTTCAGGGCATGGATCCGACCATCGAGGAAGAACTCCGCCGTCAAGTCATTGCATCTGCCCGTGCGCTGGCAAAGCGTTTTCGCTACGACGAAGCACATGCCGCACACGTCAGAACTCTAAGCCTCGAACTGTTCGATGCGCTCAAAAAAGAGCATGGCCTTGGAAAACACGAGCGAATGCTCCTCGAAGTCGCCGCGATTCTTCACGACATAGGGACCTTTCTGCGGACGAGCGGGCATCACCGACACAGCGAATACCTCATCGCCAATTCGGAAATTTTCGGCCTCAACAGAGAGGACATCAACATCGTCTCCAATGTGGCGCGGTATCACCGCAAAACCCCACCACTTTCCACACACGTCAACTACATCGGGCTTCCGCGCGAGTCGCGCATTGTCGTGCTCAAGCTTGCGGCCATCCTCCGCGTCGCCGATGCCCTCGACCGGAGCCATTCGGGGCGCGTCCGGGATCTCTCTTTCGAACGCACCGAGGACAGGTTCATCATCCGTCCCTCGCAGTCGCTCGATTTTTCGCTCGAAAAACTTTCGCTTGCGGAAAAAGGCGATATGTTCGAAGATGTGTTCGGACTTCTGCCCATTTTGATGTGAGTCTGAAGAGGTATGGCATGACCGATCTTCCTACGTTGAACCGAGAGCTTTCATGGCTCGACTACAATGCACGTGTCCTGGCAGAAGGGCTCAAACCTTCGACGCCCCTTTTGGAAAAACTCAATTTTATGCGCATCTTTTCTTCGAACTTGGATGAATTTTTCATGGTGCGCGTCGCAACCGTCAAAACTACAGCGCAGATCGGTCAAACGAATGAAGAATGGGCCGGAATGGAGCCGCAGACGCTTCTCGCCGCAATCAACAGTAAGGTACAAACGCTCTACGATACGCTCTATGAGCATCTAAACGGCACAGTCCTGCCGGGGCTGGCCGAACACGGAATTCAGCTCATTCCCGAAAAAGAGTGGACGGCCAAAGAGTGGCGATATCTCGAGCGCTTCTTTGTTGAGAATATCTATCCCCTCCTTACGCCGCTTCGACTAGAACCCGATCATTTTCCATCCACGGGCAGTCTCCAGGTCCATGTGGCGTTCAGGCTTGAAGAGGAAGGCTCGGTCGCCATCGTGCAGGTGCCCAAGAATCTCGACCGCTTCATTATTCTGCCGCAGGGAAATGGGCTGCGCATCGTCCCACTTGAGGATGTCATCCTGGCATTCGGCGACAAACTCTTCTCTGGGCTCAAAGTCCTACACGGAATCGTCTTCAAGGTGAACAGGGACGCAGATTTCAGCGTCGACGAAGACAGGGACGACGATTTTCTGGCGGCAATGGAGGAGGTGCTGGCTGGACGACAGAACTCCACACCGGTGCGCATGGTCTACGCCGGAGAAGATCGGATTCTGCTCAGCGCACTGATGCAGAGCCTCTCGCTTGGGCCTCTAGATGTATACCATGTCGATTGGCTTATCGATCTTGGACGCACCACGGAGCTCTGCGATTCTGAATTCTATAAAAAACATGGCCTTGCGCTCGATTCCTCGCTCTTTTTTCCCATGTGGAAGCCTGTCAAGGTCTTCGATGAACGAAGCGACAACATCTTCGACTGGATCGACGAACACGACCGTTTCATAAACTTGCCCTATGATTCCTTCGATGTGGTTCAGCACTTTATCGAAGAGTCGGCGCGCGATCCTTCGGTATTGGGTATCAAGATAACGCTGTATCGGACAAGCGGATTGAACTCTCCCATAGTGCATGCGCTCGCAATGGCCGCAAGGAACGGTAAACAGGTCGTCGTCGTACTCGAACTCAAGGCGCGGTTCGACGAGGAAAAGAATATTTCCTGGACAGCGAAATTGGAACAAGCAGGAGCCATCGTGACGTTCGGCGTGGCCCACCTAAAAGTCCATGCGAAGGCGGCGCTCGTCATCCGCAGGCGGCAAGACGGCAGCATTGCACGCTATCTCCATCTCTCGACGGGGAATTACAATGAAAAAACTGCGCGCAGCTATGTGGATTTCGGTCTGTTCACCGCAAATTCTAGTCTCTGCACCGATATGGCCCTCTTTTTCAACATCCTGACAGGGTATTCGGGAGTTCAATCGCTTTCGCTCATCGCGGTCAGTCCTTTTGACCTTAAAAAGCGTATCATCGCTCTCATTGACAGAGAAGCGGCGCAGTCCAGTCCTGAGTCGCCAGGCCTCATAATGGCGAAAATCAACGCTCTTTCAGACCTGGACATCATCGAAGCACTCTATCGTGCATCGTCCAAAGGTGTTCAAATAAAACTCAATGTGCGAGGTGTGTGCACGCTCGTCCCTGGGCTGCCAGGCATTTCGGAGACTATCGAGGTGCGCTCGGTGCTTGGGCGCAATTTGGAACATGGCCGTATGCTCTATTTCAAAAACGGAGGCTCGGAAGAGCTGTATATGTCCAGTGCCGACTGGCTGTACCGCAATATGAAAAAGCGGATAGAGCTTTTGTTTCCAGTGCTCGACTCGGAGATAAAGGCTCGCTGCAAGGCCATGCTAGACGCATATTTCAGCGACAATACCCATGCATACAGGCTCGAGCGGCATGGTGGCTGGACAGACCTCTCTCTGACCAGGAGCCACGAAGAATCTGCCTTCTATGCGCAGGAAGAGCTCTTCAAAATGGCCAAAAAAGCAGCACGAAACAAGGAAAAAATGCAGGAGGTCTTGCAGGTCAGGCGGTCTAAGGGGAAACCTGTTTGAGCTAACTGTTCGAGTTAAAGAATAAGGATGAAACAGAGATGAAAGCGACGAAAAAAACACTGAAGCATATCCGGACAAAACGGGCCTTCATCATCGATATGGACGGTGTCATCTATCATGGAAACGTCCTTCTGCCGGGAGCGGATAGGTTTGTCGACTGGCTCAAGCACGAAGGCAAGCGCTTTCTGTTCCTGACAAACTCGAGCGAACGCTCGCCCGAGGAGCTGTCCCAAAAACTGGCGAGGCTCGGCATCGAGGTCGCCCCCGAACACTTCTATTCCAGCGCGCTGGCGACAGCCGCCTTTTTGGCCAGCCAGAAACCCAACGGCTCATCCTACGTAATCGGCGAGCCGGGGCTCATCCATGCCCTGTACCGCGTAGGATATACGATGAACAATGTCAACCCCGATTACGTCGTCGTCGGTGAAGCGAGCAGTTACAATCTCGACACCCTCATCAAAGCGGTGCGCCTGGTCATGGGTGGCGCGAAGCTGATCGGCACGAACCCCGACCTTACGGGTCCGGGCGAAGGAGGAATCGTGCCTGCCTGCGGGGCGCTGGTCGCACCGATCGAGCTCGCGACTAGCCGAAAAGCCTACTTCGTCGGTAAACCCAACCCTCTTATGATGCGCCATGCGCTCCGCACGCTCAGCGCCACGAGGGAAGAGACAATCATAATCGGAGACCGCATGGACACCGACATCATTGCCGGTATCGAGTCGCAGATCGAGACAGTGCTCGTACTCACCGGGGTGACCACAGAGGCAGACCTGCCGCGCTTTGCCTATGCGCCCTCGCATGTGCTGGAAAGCGTCTCCGATATACCCGAGCGAGGGTAAAAAGCTGAGACTCTTTCAAAAGTAACCGATTTTGGGTATCGGCTCAGCTCTTAATTCCCCAGACGGATCAACATGGCAGGCCTTTCCGGCAGCCTGTCTCCCTTTGAAACATGGAGCTTCTCGCCCGACAGAAGATCGATCCCTTCAAAACCGAACAGCGCAGTGGATGCTGCGGATGGGGCGCTTGTCTCCTGCGCCGGCTCGACCTCGAGCCGCGCGACCAGGAGGCAGTTGCCCTCTTTGAGCAGGGCTTGGTCGATAGGAGATGACAGAGACGCCGCCACGGTGCTCCGAAGGCAGTACACGGTGCGGTCTTTGCCTACGGACCAGGAAAAGAAGGCAGCATGCTGCTTTGCCTCTTTCGCCGCCCTCATGCTCTTCAGAAAATATCGCTCGAATTCCCGGTCTCCGTACTCGGGCTGCATCGGGTCGCGCTCGAAAAGATCAGGTCTGTGGTCGAGGGCCAACTCCTGCCCCATATAGGTCATCGCCACGCCCGGCAGGAACTGGTAGAGCGCAGTCCATGCGCGAAGCTTTGCACCTTTTCCAAAGCGGTGTGCGGCCCGCTTTTGATCATGGTTTTCCAAGAATCGCAGCTTTTTTGCACCCGCGGGATAGAGAGTCTCCTGCACATAGAGGTATTCGAGGTAACGCTCGATAGGTAGCTCGTGCGCCCAAATTTTTTCGAGGCGCTCCCAGCCATCGTAGTCGTAGCTGAGGTCGAATGCCGCCGCATGCAGCTCAGGCTCGCTCCACGCCCCATGCCCGCTCAGCCTCATGTGCCTCAAAAAAGCAGGATGCACGCTCTCGGCCAGCCACACCAGTGGCGCACGCTCTTTCCGCGCACCGGGGTCGTACTGGTTCACACGCATCCGCGCCTGCTTCCAGAAATCCACAGGCACCAGCGAGGCCACGTCACAGCGGAACCCGTCCACCCCTCTATCGCGCCACATCGAAAGCGTGTCGATCAGCTCGACCCACAGATGCGGCGAGGCATGGTAATCGAAATCGACGACATCGCTCCAGTCCTCGCACTTCCGCCCCAGGCGTCCGTCCGGCCCATGCAAAAACCAGTCTGGATGCTCCCGGGTCAGCACCGAGTCGGGCGAGGTGTGGTTGTACACGACATCGATCATCACCTTCAGCCCCTTGGCATGCGCCGCTCCAACAAAGGCGGCAAAGTCCTCCTCCGAACCCAGCTCAGGATCGATCGCCCTATAGTCATAGATGGCGTAGGGGCTTCCGAGCGTCCCCTTGCGCGCCGCTCTTCCGACCGGGTGGATCGGTGTGAGATAGACCCAGTCGAAGCCCATCTCCGCAACGCGCGCGAGGTGCGGGGTCGCGGCGCGAAATGTGCCCTCTCTGGTGAAATTCCGCAGATATATTTGATAGATCGCATCGCTTTCCGAAATCATGTGTGCTCCTGTTCACCCCCAGCGTATCAAAACCCGGCCGGACAAACAATCGAGCGGGATACATGTAAAAATCCTCTCTTCACAGCGCACAACACTTTTGGTATGTTTCAATTATGGTCATTATGACAGTTTGCCCGCCGACAAGAGCGTGATATGAAAATCCAAAATGACGCTGCGGAGCCGTCCGGGACCGAGGACATCGCTTCCTCGGGCACACGCGGCTCTCACGAAGAGGGTCCCGACAGGCAGTCGCCGGAAGTCGACGATTTCGATGAGGCCTTCATCGGCGCCGTGCGGGACTACCGCATGCTCCTCGACAAAGGATACCCCATCGATGCAAGCCTGAAACTGGTCGGCGACCGATATCGTCTTTCCCACAATGGCCGCATGATGCTCTACCGGGGCGTCTTGTCGCGCGCCGCCTCTCAGACCAATCGCGCAAAACTCGTGCGCAGCCCATGGGAGGGTGCGACACTGGGCATCGATGGGTACAACATCCTCTTTACACTCACAAACTATATGCACGGCCACCCGATGTTCGTCGCCACCGACGGTTTTTTAAGGGACGTCGGCGGGGCGCACGGACGCATCGCGGACCACCGCGGATTCGAGCGCATGGCACAGCTCACCGCCGATGTCCTGGCAACTCTAAATCTCGATACCATCACCTTTTTCCTCGATGCGCCTGTGTCGTCGAGCGGACGCCAGGCAGGCTTTCTCAGGGAAGCCTTTGCACAGCGTGGAATCAACGCTGAGGTGCAGCTGGAAAATGGCGTCGACCACCTTCTGGCACACTGGGAAGGCGAGCTCATCGTCACCGCGGATTCGGCGATCATCGCGCGCACGGGCGCCCACGTCTTCGATCTTGCCCGGTACATTCTCGAACGGCAATTCAACGCCCATTTCCCGCAGCTCGCCAAACTTCTGGAATGACGGGGTCGGAGCGCGAAGAGGGCCTAGACTTAGAAAGGCGCCCGCGCCCGGAAGCGGCGGTGCCGGCAGTACATACCACGCCGGGCGCACCCGTGCCCAGAAGAGCCGACGCTCGCAGCACATACCACGCCGGGCGCACTCGTGCCCAGAAGAGCCGGCGCCCGCAGCACATACCACGCCGCGCACGCACGCGCCTTCTCTCCATATCTCCTTGTTGCGCGACCTAAAAAGCCGGCACGAAGCTCCCCTTGTATGTACTGAGCAGATAATCTTTCACCTTCTGCGTCTGAAGGGCCTTTACGAGCGCCACGATGCGCGGATCGTCCGCATCCCCCTTGCGCACCGCTACGATGTTTGCGTAGGGGGACTCGGCGCCCTCGAGGACGAGGCTGTCGCGTGTGGGCACAAAGCCAGCCTGCATGGCCCAGGTGCCGTTGATGATTGCCGCGGCCGCATCGTCCAGTGTCCTGGGCAGCTGGGGCGCCTCGATTTCTCTGAAGGTAATGCGCTTCGGATTCTCGACGATGTCCCGGATCGTCGTCTTAAGCGCAGCTTTCGGATCGAGTTTTA
>Ga0067045_1027695_pt1 | contig 69898 bp, 60 predicted proteins | sample TerdegcTABiofilm_FD_59184 | JGI IMG/M metagenome (GOLD analysis project Ga0067045, IMG submission 59184) | Combined Assembly of (Gp0054472, Gp0054536) Wastewater bioreactor microbial communities from Singapore -Terephthalate degrading...
TCTACATATATTGCTTAAACGGAAAGTCAGCATAATTGGTGAAACGTTAAGAGCAGTCATAAACAGTGCATTTTTGGTATTTAGTAATATTGTTTGGGGAAATGTCCGAACTCTTGTCTGAAGTTCAGTTTAAAAGGGGTTGTTGAATTATATTATTTATGATAATATTGTTTATTATGGAATTTTTCTTTCTTTTACAGTAAAAAGGAGTTTAAGATATGAAAAATATGGGCATAGAATTTGTGGCAAAAGGACAGATGGGTTTTTATGATCTTGGAAATCCACCAGACCCAAGTCCTACACAAATTTTAATAAAAACATTATACTCAGGTATTACAAACGGAACAGAACGACATGCTTTAATGGCAGATTTTGGCTATGGGGGAGCCTACCCCGGCAGACATGGCTATCAGCATGTTGCGATTGTAGAAAAGGCTGGTAAGCAGGTAAAGGCTTTTAAGGAAGGCGATATTGTCTTTTTTGGGCATTATGTAGGACATAGAGGTTGGCATATTTTAGAAGCTATGTCGCCAGAAATGGCATTATGCCTTAAATTACCAGATGAAATTGATCATGAGGATTGTGCATTATTAGGCGTTATAGGTGTTGGCATGAGGCATGTTAGACGAGTCAGAATCTCACCAGCACTGAATGTGCTTGTCTTTGGACAAGGGCCTATTGGTCTTGGTGCATCACAATCTGCAAAAGCTTTTGGAGCTTATGTTTCTGCTGTGGATATGGTTCAAAAAAGACTTGATGTAGCGAAAGAACTAGGTATTCACAGGTGCATAAATCTCTTAGATCCTTCTTATATTGAGCAATTAAAGCAAATTGCCCCTTATAATTGTATTATTGATGCAAGCGGAGCATCTACCATAATAGAAGATATACGCAAAAATGGTCTGCTTGCTCATAAAGGGGCAATTGGATTATTGGCGGTTCGTGGTGAAACAACATTTCATTGGGGTATGCTTCATGCAATAGAAGGTTCTTTTGAAGTATCTTGCCACTTTAGTCTTGACGACCTTAATATTATAATACATTTTATAAAAACGGGTGTAATGCAAATTAAACCGATGGTTACGCATAGGATTCCGATAACTAATGCGCAAGAGATATATGGAATTATGAGAGATAATCCAAGAGAATTATTAGGTGTCATATTCGATTGGAAAGATTAAGGATGTGAATAATATGAAATTTATACAGTATGGTGCTGGAAATATAGGACGTTCGCTTATTGCACAGCTTTTCTCGAAAGCTGGTTATGAAGTTGTTTTCATTGATGTTGATGAAAATATCATTAACGCTTTAAATCAAGAAAAACGCTATTTAATACAAGTCAAAGATGAAAAGCCTGAAGATATATGGGTTGAAAATGTCAGAGGCGTTAATGGCAAAGATAAAGAGGCTGTTATAAAAGAGATTGCAACTGCTGATATAATGGCTACCGCTGTCGGCGCAAACGCACTAAAATATATATATGAAATAATTGCAGAAGGTATAAAACAACGTAAAAATCCATTAAATATAATAATTTGTGAAAATCTACGGCATATGTCGCAAATATTCAAAGATAATCTTATCAAATATTTGCCTGAGGAATTCCCAATAGATGAAAGAATCGGTTTTGTTGAAACAACTATTGGGAAAATGGTGCCAATAATGCCTGAGGAAGTCAAAAAAAGAGATCCTTTATTAGTATGGGCTGAGGCTTATAATACCCTATATGTCGCAAAAGATGGATTTATTGGTGATGTTCCCAATATAAATGGGATTGTGGCAAGAGAAAACTTCGATGCCTATGTTGATCAAAAGTTGTTTATACATAATCTTGGGCATGCGATAACTGCTTATATAGGCTTTTTGATAGAACCTGAAAATATATACATTTGGAATGCAATAACACACGATATAGTTAGAGGAATCGTTGAAGCATCTATGTGGGAATCCGCACATGCTCTTATATCAGAATATCCAACAGAATTCGATGAACCAAGTCAGCAGAGTTATATCGACGATCTGATTAATAGATTTGGTAATGCACATCTTGGAGACACAGTCTTTCGTGTCGGCAGAGATATAAGGCGCAAACTTGGATATGATGAAAGGTTAATTGGTTCTGCAAGGATGGACATGAAAAATAAGATAACTCCAAAATTTACAGCATTAGGTATCGCTTCTGCATTTATGTTTAATGCGGTTGACGAAAAGGGAAAGATGTTTGATGATGATGCAAAATTTATCGAGGAACTAAAGCAAAATGGGCTTGATTATATGCTGAAAAATGCTTGTGGTCTCGATACTAATATTAATGATCAAAAAGAATTAATAATCCTTATCAAACATGCTTACGGGCTAATCGAAGCATGGGATAGTAATATCGCACATCATATTCGCTGGCAATAAATCAGTTAATAAGTTTTATCTATGCTTTACTTTTAATGAAAGGGATTACTTATGAAAACGATGATGTATTTTATTATATTCTGCTTAATTATATTAATCATCGGTTGTGCTGTTAATCCAATCACGGGCAAAAGGGAATTTATGATATTCTCTGATCAGCAGGAGATTAGCTTTGGAGAAGAAGCTGATCCTGATATTAGATGGCAGTTTGGTGGAGATTATAATGATCAGAAATTACAAGAATATGTAAACAACGTTGGACAGAAGGTAGCAAAAGTATCTGATAGAAATAATATCCCATATTATTTCAAAGTCGTTGATAGTTCTGATATTAATGCTTTTGCACTTCCGGGAGGATATATATATATTACTAGAGGATTACTTTCCAGAATGGATAATGAAGCGCAATTATCAGCAGTGCTTGGGCATGAAATAGGTCATGTAACTGCAAGACACAGTATGAAAAGGATGCAAAGTGTTCTGGGATTCAATATGGTTCTTGCAATATTGGATCAGGCGGCAAGCGGAAGCAAAAGCTATCAGGAATATAGAGGTCTTGTAAAGACGGGCAGCTCTGTTGCATTTGCAGCGGTTTCGCTTGGATATGGCCGTGATAATGAGCTTGAAGCTGATGCACTTGGAACAAAATATGCAGACAAAGCTGGATATAATCCCCAAGGAATGATTCAGCTTTTAGAATTGTTAAAAAGCCTTAGCGAGAGAGAACCATCTTCGGTTGAGGAATTTTTTATGTCGCATCCACGAACATCGATTCGCATAGAAGCAGTAAATAAACTTATTGCAGGTGCCCCAGCAGAAAAAGGGACATTTAATCAATCTGAATATAAATCAAATATTAGTGATCTTTTAGTTGCTCAAAAGGCTTATGAACATTATGATAAAGGCGAAGCTTTACGAAAAAAAGGAAGCTATAATCAAGCTATTGCTGAATATAACGAAGCATTGAAAATAAAAAAGCTGTCGAAGCCTTATCGTGGGATCGCTCTTGTTAATCTTACACAAGGTAAATATGATCAAGCGGTCAATGAATTTAAATCAGCACTCAAAATTGATCCAAATGATGTCTTTTCTCATAATTATATGGGTGTTGCTTATATGAAGTCAGGAAACATCGATGATGCATCAGCATCATTTAGAAAGGCAATCAGTCTATATGAAAATTATGATGATGCTTATGCTAATCTTGGTGAAGCATTATATAGGCAGAAAAAATATGCAGATGCCCAAAAAGCACTTGAGATGGCAGTTAGCCTGAATCCCAAACATCCAAAGGCATATACGACTCTTGGGCTAGTTTATGAGGCAAATAATGAAACACAAAAAGCGATAGATGCTTATGAGCAAGCTGTAAAAGTTGCTCCGGATGATAGCTACACAAATACTGCACGTCAACGGCTTATAGAACTTAAAAAGACTAAATAAAACGGGGATATATTAATGGAGCAAAAGGAGAGTTTCAGCAAAGCATTAATAACAATGCTTGTTATTTTTGTTGCTTTTGTATGGATCGGATATGCCTATGTCGCAGGCACAAAAAATGGGCAGATGGTCTTACATCCAATCGTGCCTATTTTGCTGATTGCACTTCTTTTGAGTTATAGGAAATATGATCCTACCAAGAATGTTGTTTTAATCCTGCTAATATTCATTGGATTGTGGCTTTTTATTAGGCTACAATTTGTATTTATGCCTTTTCTTGTTGGTTTTTCGCTTGCTTATATTGTTAATGTGGTTCTTATAGGTCTGCAAGATATACATTTACCAAAAGGACGAAGGCTAAGATTACCCAAATGGTCAGCGATATTGATCCTAATTTTTATCTTAATGGGCATAATTACTTTTCTTACCTTTGGGATAGTCCCTCAATTAATCCAGCAAATAAGCGATATGCAATATGGTATAGTGAGTTTTTATGAAAATATGAAAAATTATGTGATAATTACCGCTGAAAATATGCAAAATGGTGATTATCCACTTAAAAGTTATTTGCCAGAATCATGGCAAGAGCCTATTGGTCAATACATTGATGAATTAATTATCAGTTTAGAAAACAAAATTCCATCATTAGCAAATTCAGCAAGTCAGACTGCAACAAAGATTCTTCAACGATTATCATCAGGATTTATCGGAACTGTCGGAAAAATATCCAGTGCTTTTTTCATTATGATTGTATTTATCTATGCAATACAATCTTTTAATCTGCATATAACGAAAATAAGTAATCTATTTCCTGATCAACAACGAAATCGTCTTATTTTGTATGCCAAAGAGATCGATAGGGATATGCGCTCATTTTTAAAAGGGCAATTAGCGGTTATAATAATAATTAGCATAATTTCTATAATTGCCTATAGCATTATACGCGTTCCATTTGCACTTTTAGTTGGTTTGCTTGCTGGATTATGCAATGCGATACCAACAGTCGGACCAATTATCGGCGGAGTAATAGCGGTATTTGCTTCTTTAACAGGTTTCGCTGCGGGCAATATTGGTTTAACAGGCTTTTTCTTTCAGGTATTGCTTGTAATTGGCGTTGCCTTTGGTATTCAGATGATTGATAATTCTTTCATATCGCCAAGAATAATGAGTCAGGCTATTGATGTCCACCCTTTGATAGTGATGTTTGCTGTTCTACTTGCAGCAGGACTCATTGGTATATGGGGAGCAATTCTGACAATACCAGTTGTCGTTATTATTAAAGGCATTATTAATGTGCATAATAAAAAAACCAATAGCGAATAAATGTCGTTATTGATATGATTATATTTTCATCCTTTCGGTAAGTATCCTTGTAATAATTTTTAATCTTTTTGAGATCATCGATCTATCCAGACCAATCACCTCTCCAATCTCTTTTTGACCATGTCCCATCAAATAAAGCATTATAATTTCACGATCTCTTAATTCAAGGCTTTCAACTGCAATCTCAAGGTCAAGATCACCAAATATATAAGAAGATGTATTAAAATTTAACGCCAATTGTCTTTTTGATTTTGTTCTTTTCATTTTGGTTTTCCTTTTTGAGTTATATGATAAAAACTGGTCATAAATATATCTTATATTAATTAATTATATCATAAATATTATAATCTGTCAAGAGGAAGTCTTAAAAAAATAAACCTTAATATATAAATTCCGTCTTAACTATGGCTTGATGTTAATGGGTTGAGATTATTTGCAAAAGCTGTTAAAATGTTATTTATGCAAAAATAAACCTTTGAATAATATTTTATTGCATATATAATATATTTTTGTCAGCGTTTTTTCTATCTAATATCCATAGATTCTTAGCCATTTTGGTTAGCAAATAGAGAGGGATTTCAATTATGATAAAAAAAGTTTTATCTATATTTATGGTGTTTATATTTTTCGTTCTTATGTCTTATGTTTCCTATGCAATTGATATACCGTATATCTCTTTTGGAGAAAGAGGAAACAAGACTTCAGACAAAAATATGAATGAAATAATTAATAAAGAAAATGAAGAGAAACAGCTTCTGCTAGATGTTTCTAAACCATTAACGCTAAAAGAGTGTATTGATATTGCCCTGAAAAACTCACCTACAATGAAGGTGGCAAAGCTCAATTTAATAGAAGAGGATATGAATATAGATGACGCAAAAAGCAGATTTTATCCAGAAGTTGGAGTCAATGGCAGTTATATGTTTTCAGATAGGATTGATTTTGGTTGGGAAAAAGAAAATTATAACGCAGGGCTTGATGCCAGCTATGTTATTTGGGATCATGGCCAAAGGAAAAGCAATCTAAAACAGTCAGAAACAAGGAAAAAAATAGAAAATAGCCGATTTCAAAGGACAAGCCAATCATTGATCTATAATGTTATCAGAGCATATTATAATCTTTTGGAGTCAGAGAAAATAATTGCTGTTGATGAACAATTAATTGAAATATCAAAACGTGATGTTGAAAAGATAAAAGCTTATATTGAAAATGGATTAGCAATAGAAGCCGATCTTGCGACAGCAAGAGTCCAACAAGCAAACAATGAACTGACATTACTTAATGATATGAATAATCTTAACATCGCAAGAGCCAATCTAGCAGTTATCATGGGGCTAGAACCAGAAATTGAGATAAGTATTATTGATGATCCAGATTATGATTTATATGTAAAAACGGGTCTTATTGAAACAGAAAAGATATTAATTGAGGATATGAATGCGCAATCCATGAGATCACGACCAGAATTAACAGAATTACAATCTAATAAGAGGATTTTGGAGCTTGCGTCTGAGCTTGCGAAACTAGAAAGATGGCCTAAGTTATCTGCAAATGCTGGCTTTAACCTGATGCTCGATGACTATCTGAGAGAAAGAGACGCCATTAAAAACTATAAAAGCTGGGATGTGATGGCTAGACTGACTTTTCCATTATTTGATGGAGGTAGATCAAAGAGGATAGTTGACAAGGCAGAACTTGCTATACAAAAACTACAAGAAAATGAGTCCGAATTAAAGAAAAACATCGCATTAGAAGTCCGTCAAGCATACCTTGATTTTGAAAGATCAAAAAAGGCATTGGATATTACCGCGGTTCAGGTTGAAGATGCAAAGATGAGCCTAGATGTAACTCAAGAGCTTTATGAGTTACAAGAAGCCACACTTCTCGAACTCCTTGACGTTCAAGCGCGCTATGCAAGGGCATTGATAAATAGAGTTCGGGCATTTTATGACTACAAAATTTCGAGAAGGGCATTGGAAAAAGCAATGGGAGTTTTACAATGAAAAAAAAGAAAAAGCTTATAACTATCATCAGTATAATTGTCATTCTTTTGGTTGCAGGTTCTGTTGCTGGTTCAAGATTCTTTTCTAAAAAGCCAGAAAAAAAGAATGACCGAATAGAAATAGTTCGCCGTGGACCTTTGGTTGTAAAGTTAAGTGAAAGGGGCAATCTCGATTCCCTTGTGAAAGTTGAGATCAGGTCTAACGTTGAAGGAGAGATAGATAAGCTTTATGTTGACGAAGGCTATGACGTCGTAAAAGGTCAGCAACTCCTAAAAATTGATGAAAAGCAGATCAGAGAAGAATATAATCAAGCAATGGCTAATTTTAATGCTGCACAAGCGGAACTAGAAAGAGCAAAAGAAAATGCCCGATTGAGTATGGATAAACTAACAAGTGATATTCTGCTTGCAAAAAATTCGCTTGCTTCTGCAAAGTCTAACCTTGAAAGCACAAAAGCTCAATCGGCGCAACAATTATCTCAGGCTAGAATATCTATAACTAATATTGAAAACTTAATAGAACAAGACCAAATTTCACTAAATAAAGCAAAAATCGCTCTTGAACAGGCAGAAACAAACGAAAAATCCGCATTGGTAAGAATGAATAATGCAAAATCTGAACTTGATAGGAAAAAAGATTTATATAATAAGAAATATGTTCCTTTACGTGATGTAGAAAATGCACAATTAGAGAATACATCAGCTCAGGGGCAGTATGATACCGCAGTCAGTAATGTAAAATCACAAAAGGAAAATATACAAAGCCTTGAAAAGACTATCGCAAGTCGAATGGTAACTTTACAGACAGAAAAGAATAATCTAAATACCTTAATGGATAGCATCAAAGAACAGGAAAAGCAAGCAAATATACAAATACAACAAGCCACAGAACGGCTTGCCATTTTAGAAAAAAGCAAGGAGGGTGAAAAACAGATCGCCGATCTTGCTCTGAAATCCGCAGAGGCAAATAAAGTTCGCGCACAAAGTTCATTAAATACAGCACAACAACGACTTAGCTGGACAACTGTTGTTGCACCGATAACGGGCAGAATCGTCCAATGCAAAATTGAGGAGGGCGAGATCATCACATCAGGCAGAACTTCATGGTCGCAGGGACCTCCAATAATGACAATCGCTGATCTATCAAAAATGATAGTAAAGACACAAGTCCATGAATTTGATATAAGCAAGGTGAAAGTAGGGCAGAAGGCAGAGATTAAGGTTAGTTCATATACAGATGATGTCTTTGAAGGTGTTGTCAAGGAAATATCACCTAGTGCACAACTCGTAGATAATATCATAAAATTTGAGGTCGTCATAACAGTTACAAAATCACCACAACCATTGCTGCCGGGCATGACTGCTGATGTTGATATTATAATTGGAGAACGTGATAAAGTGCTTCAACTTCCATTAGAAGCGGTCAACATGAAGGAAACTATCAAAATAAAGGCTGATATAAAGAATGAAACAGCAAATAAGATCAATGGACAGAAAGTTGATGTTGTGATAAATAGATTCCCTGATAAAAAATTCAGTGGAAAGGTTACTAATGTTGCACCACCAAAGTTAGGATTTTCAACGAGTGAAATTACGATAACAATGGATGAAACACCACAAGAATTACAAATTGGAACGAATCCAAGCGCAGATATAATACAATCAGATGGCGTAAAAATACAAAATGTTGAGGCAAGAATAGATAGCGAAAGGGAATATTTCGTCAAAATCGTTAAAGATGGTATAGAAGAAGAAAATATCAAACAATCAATATGGTCAAAGCTATTTAAGAGAAATAAGGAAAAACCAGAAGAAAGAGCAAGTCAAGATGAAGAAAAGATAATTAAAGTCGGTGATAGAACCTCAAGCAGTATAGAAATATTAGATGGCTTAAAGGAAGGTGACAAGGTCAGGATTGTTCCAATCAGTGGGGAAATGAAAAAGAAAGGAAATAATTGATAATGCTCATCAAAGTGGAGGATCTAAAAAAAGTATATACTATGGGTGATGTAGAAGTTCACGCATTGCGAGGCGTATCTTTTAGTATAGAAAAACAGGAATTTGTATCTATAATGGGACAGTCTGGGTCTGGTAAATCAACCTTAATGGATATACTCGGTTGTTTATCCAAACCAACAAGTGGAAAATATTTTCTTGAAGGTGTTGAGGTCTCAACCATGTCTGATAATAGACTAGCAGAAATTAGAAATAAGAAGATCGGTTTTGTTTTTCAATCATTCAATTTATTACCAAGAACAACAGCTCTTCATAATGTTGAACTACCGATGATCTATAGCGGAATTAGCAGACGAGAACGCAAAAAACGAGCAATTTCTGCACTTGAGGCTGTTGGTTTAGGCCATAGAATACATCATAAATCTAATGAGCTATCAGGAGGACAGATACAAAGAGTCGCTATTGCAAGGGCATTAGTAAACAACCCGTCAATGATATTTGCTGATGAGCCAACAGGTAATCTTGACACAAAGTCTGGCGAGGAAATTATGGGCATCTTTGAGAGATTGAATAATGAAGGTAATAGTATCATAATGGTTACACATGAATTAAATATCGCCCAATATGCAAAGCGAATCATACATATAAAAGACGGTTTGATAGAGAAAGACGAAACCGCTTCGGAATGGAAAAATGAAGTTACTTGAAAACTCTTTTGTTGGCTTATCAGCCATATTCAGCAATAAACTACGTTCATTTCTTACAATGCTTGGCATCATCATAGGCGTTGCAGCTGTCATCGGCACAATCGCAATCGGTGAAGGTGCAAGGACGCTTGTTTTGCAAGAAGTTGAGAAAGTCGGTGGACGCACTCTGTTTATCGTTATGAAACATGAGTGGATAAGAAAAGATGGTAGATGGATGCGAAACCCAAGCAGAGAGTATCTCACCAACGAAGATGCAATAGCCATTGAGACACAATCAACTGCAGTTAAAGAAATAACACCCGAAATAATTCATGATATTAATGTAAATGTAGAAAGAGAAGGCAGACGATATATGATGGAGGCAACTGTGCCGACATTCACAGAAAGCCAAAGCTGGTTTCTTGAATTTGGTAGGTTTTTGACTCGTGATGATATGACTTTAAAAGACAAAGTTGCAATTATTGGAGCAAAAGTATGGGAGGAAATGTTCAATAAAACCAACCCTTTGGGGCGTGAGATAAGGCTTGGTAATGATAGATTTACTGTTGTTGGTGTAATGGAAGAAAGAGGCACAGCATTTGGCGATCTTGACAGAGATCGTGAAGTAATTGTTCCATTAACAACCGCTCAAAAACGATTTATTGGTCGTGATGTGGTTGGTATGTTTTGGGGCAAGGCAAGGAGTTTTGAGTCAGCAGATCAAGCAGTCCTTGAAGCAAAGACAATACTAATGAGAAGACACAATGATGAGGAATTCTTTGAGATACAATCTGTCAAGGGTATGCTTGATGAAATAAACAAAATAATCTTGGTAATAAAGGTTATGCTTGGTGGGACTGCGGCGATAGCCCTTATGGTTGGCGGGGTAGGAATTATGAATATAATGCTAGTTTCTGTAACTGAAAGAACTAGAGAGATCGGACTAAGAAAAGCTGTTGGGGCGAAGAATAGGGATATTTTGTATCAATTCCTTATAGAATCTGTTATGCTTTGCATTGTTGGTGGAGGGATTGGTATCCTTGTTGGCTTTGGCTTGGGAACTGGATTGGCAAAAATAATCACACAAATTATAAAGGAAGCTAGTTGGCCCGCAACTGTTTCTATAAATTCAATATTGTTTGCAGTTGGCGCATCCACATTAATAGGGATTTTCTTTGGACTATATCCTGCAAGAAAAGCATCCAGACTTCAACCAGTAGAAGCATTAAGGTATGAATAAGCGTGATGCGTAAAACGCATTACGGATTACACATTATGAATGTTACAGAAGGTCTTATAATAGGTTTATCATCATTATTTAAGAATAAGATGCGATCCATCTTAACGATGCTCGGTATAATTATAGGTATATCAGGTGTTGTTGGAGTTGTTTCCATCGGTTCAGGCGCTAAAAAACTCGTTTTGACTGAGTTTGAGCGTATCGGTGCATCAAACGAAATTATAATATGGAAGCGTGATTGGGTGAAGATTGGCAGCCGATGGGAACGAGTCAAAAGTAACGAATTTTTAGAAAATGAAGACGCCGTAGCTATTTCCGCAAATGTTCCTGAAGCAAAAAATGTCCATACTGAGATCGGTTCGATTGATGTGAAACTTAAATTTAGAGAAAAAGATAGAAATGCAAAGATGATCGGCACTATGCCAGCTTATCAAAGTAATAGAAATTGGACTGTTGATAGGGGGCGATTCCTAAACCAAGATGATCTTGATATGGGAGCCAAAGTTTGCGTAATCGGATGGAAGATATGGGATGAATTATGTGGAAAAAAAGATAATGTTATAGGCGATGAAATACAAATAAACGGCATGAGATTTACTATTATTGGTGTAATGAAAGAAAAAGGCAATACTATGGCAAGTCAAGGCTGGGATGAACTGTCGTTTATTCCTGTAACTACAGTTCAAAGACGTTTCATGAATAGCAACCGTGTATGGACAATTCATATTCAGGCAAAAAGTTTTGATGTTGTTGATAAAGTAGAGGCGCAGGCGATGAAGGTGCTTTCTTGGAGACATAAAGACGCTTATAGTGCCTTTGATACTTGGACTGCAAAAAAAGAGATTGAAAATGTTGAAAAAGTGAGTATGATAATAAAAGGCTTGCTTGGTGGAGTCGCAAGTATAGCTTTAATCGTTGGTGGTATCGGAATTATGAATATCATGTTAGTTTCAGTAACAGAAAGAACTTGGGAAATTGGTCTAAGAAAGGCTGTTGGTGCAAAAAGACGGGATATTCTTCTGCAATTTTTACTAGAGTCAGCAGTTATAAGCGTGATCGGTGGAATAATGGGCGTTCTTGTGGGTGTATTCTTCGGAATCGGTGCTGCAAAACTATTTTCTACATTCGTTGCCAAAGGATCAGATTGGCCTTCGGTTGTATCATTTCAATCTATTCTTATTGCAACAAGCGTATCTTTCGTAATAGGCGTTGTTTTTGGTATTTATCCTGCTAACAGGGCGGCAAAGTTAATGCCAACAGAAGCTTTAAGGCAAAAGGCTTGAAAGGATTTATTAGATGTCAAATCTATCATTAAAAGAATCAATGGAATTAGGTGGAAAATGTTGTCTTGCGTGGCTTGATCCAGAGAAGGATTTTATGCCAACTGGTGGTTATGAGGTTGCACATGATACGGGTCGTTGGTGGGATGCTATGTTACGCCTTGAAGAAGCGATCGGGTTTGTTATTCCTGATCACATAGAAGAAGCCATGTTACGAAATCTAAAAGTGCTGACAGATAATCCTGACGGGCTTTTAATGAATAATCCCAGTATTTCATGGCTTAAAGATAGTGCAAAGATAAATCCTCACAATTTCAGAGAAGCTATGATAGCGTTCAACGCCTTAGTCCGATTTCGAAACAGCGATTGGGCAAGACAGGCGGGGCATCGTCTTTTAATGACTATGGATAAATGTCTCCGTTCTGATGGCAGATTTGATTATACTTTGCTTGAATCTTATAGCAAGGTTATCCTTTCTAATGACCCTTGCCATGATCAGCCTGAAGGGAAATGGTTTGATGGAACTGCCAACAGTGGACGAAGCCTTGAAGGTATCATCTGGTTTTATGAAGCTACTGGCGATGAGTTAGCTCTTAAGGTAGCAGAACGAATAGCACAACATCATTTAAATAATACAATTAATCCTGATGGTTCTGTCCGTCAGGAACTTATATCGCCTGATAATGTCGGTCATAATCATTCATATCTTGGGACATTACGGGGATTGCTTCTTTTCGGACTTTTAACTCATGAATGGGAGTATGTAGATGCAGTAGCAGAAACATACCAAAATTCACTTTGGAAGCATAATATATCAGAATCAGGATGGACCCCTCATGATCTCGGAAAAACTAGATTTCCCAATGAAGATGGTGATCCAGTTGCGGAAACTGCAAGCTGTGGAGATGTCGTTCAGTTGGGATTATGGCTTGCTTTACGTTGTGGTTATACGCAATTTATGGATGATGTAGAAAGATTGATGCTTTCACGTATCCTGCCTGCACAAATTATAGAAAGTGATATGGAAAGCTTTGGTAATATTGATGATAATGCAAGAAACAGAAGGCTAGGTGCTTGGGGAGTACATGGCAGACCATACAGCAAAGGCTCTATTCTTGATGTGCTTGCTGCGGTGCTTCATACTGAAATTGATGTCTATAATTCTATTATAACAAGAAATCCATTCGGTTTGACTATAAATTTAAGTCTTGATTATACAGGCTCATTGGCTACAATAAAATCGGAACGTAAAGAATCTGCAAAAATAACTATTATTCCAAAAATAAAAGATAATGTGATGATTCAGATACCGTCATGGGCGCCTGATGATTCTATACACACAACAATTGATGGGCGAGATTACCCTAAAATGCGCATCGGTTCATGGATACACGCACCAAAGGATGAAATCTCACCAAATTCGGAAATCGTTCTGACTTATGACCTACCAGAACGCACCAGCGCAGAAGTTATGCCTAGCGGAAAAACATATAGCCTTAAATGGAAGGGTGATCAGGTAATAGGCATATCCCCTTATGAGCCTTTATTATGCATATATAATCCTCTTTAACGTGAATTCGGCGTAAGTATTTGTATTTCCTAGACCTAAAGGCACGAAACAAGAAATAGGATTAAAAATTGGCAATATATATTATATTAGTGGAACTTTGTATCTTAGTGGCTTTGTGATTCAGTATTATATCGAACTGACTTTATATAGGTTAAAAATTATTCCTGAATATTGCGAATTCGCATTTTTTGTTCTGATAATGCCTTTTTTAATTCGTTTTCTGTTATCATACCCATTTCGATAATGATTTCACCCAAAAATTTATGTTTGTAATCAAAAATATGGATTTCTTTTTGTTTTTGGAGGCATCTATCTAGTTGAGATGGTGTTATATATCCCATTTCTATCAATATCTCACCAAGCTTAATAGCTCTTTTTTCTGGAAAAATTTCCTGTATTATACCGTCGCTGAAACTATAAATCTTGGAAATTAAGTTTTTAACTACAATGTCTGTATTGTGTAAACGATGAACAAGACTCTGCATCAATTCAATTGCAAAGTCAAGATTACTTTGGACTCTGTATATGAGTTCTTCGATACTCATAGAAATCAGCAAAGTTCGTCCTATCGATATTGCGGTTACCTTTCTAGTAGTATCTTCGAACATCGCACTTTCGCCAAAAATATCACCTTTTTTTAGTATGTGTATGGTTATATTTTTTCCGTTAATGCGCCTACATATTTCTATATTACCGCTCTCTATAATATATAGCTCTTTTCCTATAGAATCTTCCTCAAAAACTACCTTACCATCTTCATAATATAAGATTCGCCCACCCGTTACTTTGCTATCCATTAATATTCCCCAATACCTATTGAATAAATCCATAAATTAATAACTATCCTCTGTTCCAAAAAGACACTGTTGTAAACATTATCGGAATAGGCATTAATTACTCATCATCTATTAGTATATCTCTTGATTGCTTCCCCAGATTGGGACCAACGATACCATCTGATTCCATATCTTCAAGCAATTGCAAGGCACGTTCGTAATCAATGTTTAGCTTTCTCTGTAAAAATGATGTTGACGCAGTTTTGTGCTTTATTACAAGCTTTACAGCTTGCTCATATAATTCATCTTCTTCATAATCAATAGATCCATTTTCATTAATATCAGCAATATCTGAATCATCATTAATTGCATGCTTCTGACTAAACTCTACTACTTTTTCAATTTCAGCTTCACTTACATAACATCCTTGTATTCTGACAGGCTTTGCGGTATTAACATCCATGAAAAGCATATCGCCTTTACCGAGTAAGTTCTCTGCTCCATTCATATCAAGTATAGTCCTTGAGTCCACTTTTGATGCCAAGCGGAATGAAAGCCGACATGGAAGGTTAGCCTTTATAAGTCCGGTAACAACATCAACCGATGGTCTTTGAGTAGCAACTATCATATGTATTCCTGCCGCTCTGGCTATCTGTGCCAACCTTGTTATTGATGCCTCAACTTCGGAACTCGAAACCATCATAAGATCAGCCAACTCATCTATTATGATCATTATGTATGGCATTTTTGCATGAATCAGATTGTCCTCTGCAGCAGGTTTCCCAATAACTTCAGGATTTTTGTCCATATAACTATTATAGCTATCAATATTGCGAACACCCACATCAGCTAGTTTTTTATATCGCTTATCAACCTCTCTCAACGCCCATTTGAGATATGAAGGGGCTTTTGTGCTGTCTGTAACAACAGGAGCCATAAGATGTGGAATACCATCATAAAGGCTTAATTCTACTCGCTTCGGATCAACCATAATAAACCTAAGTTCGTTTGGAGTCATCCTAAATAACATACTGGCGATAACAGTGTTTATGAAGACACTTTTCCCTGCTCCGGTAGTTCCAGCAACCAATAGATGTGGCATAGAAGCCAGATCTGCAACAACAGGTGCACCTGATATATCTTTCCCCAATGGCAATGGTAGTTTAGCTTTGGAATTTCTGAACTCCTGCGATTCAAGCACTTCCCTCAAACCAACCTGCATAACCTTTTCATTTGGGATTTCGATACCAACAACACCTGCACCCGGGACAGGCGCAACAACTCTAACCCTTGTTGCCCTTAAAACTAAAGCCAGATCATCAGAAAGATTTACAAATTTACTTACTTTTACGCCTGGACCAGGCTCAACCTCATATCTAGTAACAGCAGGACCTCTATTAACCCTAAGAACTTTAGCTTCTATGTTAAAATCTTTGAAGCTTCTTTCCAATATCTTCGCTGTTTCTTGAAGCACACTTTTTGTTAGGCTTTCATTTTCAGGCATGTTTTTATTTAAAAGCGAAAGCTGAGGCAAAACATAAGGTCCTATTGATGATGGATCACGAAGATAAAGCTCGCTTTCTATGCTTTTTTCTTGGCTATCTGATAAAACAACGGTTGCATCGGAAGTATTTTCTGGAACTGGTAATTTTGGGGGCAGGGGTTGTGATTTTGCTGGAATTTTACTTGAATAGCGAGGTTTTTTCTTTGTTTTAGCCTTTTCTTTTCGCATTATTGCAGAATATATCTTATAAGCCAAATGGCTAACAGTCAACTCAGCGGATAGCATAACACCCAATATAAGAAATACCAACCCAGCAAGAATCAGCCCCGGAATACCTATCCAGTTCTTAAAATGACTATTTATCACATATCCTAAAATTCCAGATGTATCATAAGGCTCTGATACAGCAACACCAAACAACATTAATCCGCTTAATATAAGGCTAATAGTGCCAAAGAAACCCGATAAAATTCCACGCTTCCTATCCATAAAAAGGCTAATGCCCCAATACGCAACCAGTATAACTACCAAATATGAAACATATCCGACAAGGTTTTCAAGGAATTCGCTAATATTTCTGCCAATATTGCCACCGAAACCGATAAGGCTGATCAATAGCCATACTGCAAATATAACGATCAGTATGCCGAGTATCTCGTTCCAATGTTCTTTTCGCACACGACCAAATAAGTTCAATTTGATCAACTCCTTAGAAAACTTTCGGCAAATTCATTCAATTTCTTTATCTAATAACGTGCCATATTATACCCAGAATACCAATTATCCAGCAGTAATATGCAAATCTTGAGAAATGACCATGAGATAGAACTCTCACAAGGAATTTGATGGCAATATATCCTGTAATAAAGGCAACTAAAACACCAATAATGACCGATCCAATAGATACGTCAACGCTTTCTATATCTTTGATCTCCAAAATTGTTGCCCCTAATATTACAGGTAAAGACATCAATAATGAGAAGCGCGCTGATTTTTCTCTATCTATGCCTAATATAAGCGCGGTTGATATTGTTGTGCCAGAACGAGATATGCCCGGAAGTGTGGCGATACCTTGTGCAACACCAATAATAAATGAGTTAATTGCATTAAGTGATTTTTCTTTCTGCTTAATTCTACCAGACACAAAGAGTATCAAACCAGTTAAAATAAGCATTATTGATGCAAGCAAGGGATTCACAAAAGCGTTTTCAATCGTTTTCTTTAATATTAAAGCGATTATTACCGTTGGAATTGTTCCGACAATTATATATAGTGCAAATCTTTTTGCGGAATATTTTGTCTTATAGTGTTTAGTGCTTTTCCCTATATTTGGATCACGACCAAATAATGCTGATAGAATCTCCCAAATATCTCTCCAAAAAAACACTATAACCGCCATTAAAGTTCCAAAATGGAGCATAATATCAAAAAATAAGGGTGTTTCTTTAATTTTAAGGATAGATTGTGCTAAAACAAGATGACCTGAACTACTTATTGGAAGAAATTCTGTCAATCCCTGAACTAATCCAAGTATAATTGCCTTTAATATTGCCAAATGAACCTCCATATTCTTGAAAAAATTATTTCATTGATTTTCCAGTATGCCCAAAACCGCCTTCGCCTCTTGGTGTATCATCAAGGTTTTCCTGTTCTCTTAAACTGACCTTTGCTATTGGTGCAATCACCATTTGAGCAATGCGATCTCCCCTATTAATTACAAATGGCTCTTTGCCAAAATTAAAAAGTATGACCTTAATTTCACCACGATAATCTGAATCTATAGTTCCGGGGCTGTTAAGCATTCCGATCCCATTTTTTGCTGCTAATCCGCTTCTTGGTCTTATTTGTGCTTCATAACCATTGGGAATAGCGATTTTAATTCCTAACGGGATCATATCAAATTCTCTTGGCTGGATTGTGATTGGTTCTTTTACAGAGGCATAAACGTCCATTCCAGATGAACCAGCAGTCATATATTTTGGCAATGGTAGGTCTTCATTATCTTCTGTTCGTTGAATCTTTATCTCAATCTGTTTTTTCATTTTTTAGAATTACCTAGTTATAAGCCTAACAATTTGGGGCGTATTACTTAGCATACGCCCCTAAATTTTGAAACAAAATGATTTTTATCCATCTAAACAACGATATTAACGAGTTTCTGAGGGACAATAATTACTTTTCTAATTTGTTTGCCTTCTGTAAATGTCTGGATTCTTTCATCAGCAATAGCGACCTTCTTTAATTCATCATCTGACATATCACTTGCAACCTGAATTCTGCTTCTGACTTTTCCATTGACCTGAAGAACGATAGTTATTTCGTCCTGCTTAAGAGCGGATTCATCCCATTGAAGCCACTGGGCATTCATTATCCCACCAGTATTGCCGAAACTTTCCCAAAGTTCTTCTGATATATGAGGGGCAAATGGTGATAGAGTGATAATGAGTATTTCAAGAGCTTCTCTGAGAACTTTCTGTGATATAACGTCCTTTGGTTCTTCAATACTATAGAGATGATTGACAAGTTCCATAATTGCGCTAATAGCGGTATTGAAATGGAATCTTTCGCCAATATCAACGGTTACTCGTTTTAGCGTAGTATGCGCCATTCTGCGAAGTTCTTTTGCATAATTAGAGAGTTCGCTAGGGTCATAATCTTTCGATACAGATTTAACGACTGGTAGGTATTTATCAATGATCCTCCATGCACGATTGAGAAATCTAAAAGTTCCTTCTATACCTTCATTGCTCCACTCAAGTTCCTTCTCAGGAGGAGCTGCAAAGAGTAGAAACATACGTACAGTATCGGCGCCGTATTTTTGCACAAGCTCAGTTGGTTCAACGACGTTTCCTTTTGATTTTGACATAACAGAACCTTCTTTTAGGACCATACCTTGTGTCAGAAGGTTATTGAATGGTTCGTCAAAATCGACAAGCCCCATATCACGCATAACTTTCGTGAAAAATCGAGAATAAAGCAGGTGCATAACCGCATGTTCAACCCCGCCTATATATTGATCAACAGGCATCCAATAATTTGCCTTATCCTTATCGAAAGGCATATTATCATTTTTTGGATCAGTATATCTCAGGAAATACCAAGACGAGTCAACGAATGTATCCATTGTATCAGTTTCACGATGCGCATGACCATCACATTTTGGGCATTTTACATCTGTAAATTGCTTGTGTTTTGCCAGTGGTGAGGCACCATCTCCGCTAATAACGACATCTTTGGGGAGTATTACAGGCAGATCAGAATCAGGAACTGGTTGTGCGCCACATTTATCGCAATATATAATTGGGATAGGATTACCCCAATATCTTTGGCGTGAGATACACCAATCTCGAAGGCGATAATTAATCGTTCTTTTACCAATACCATTAGATTCCATGTAATCAGCTATCTTTTCTTTGCCAATTTCGTTTTCCAGTCCATCGAACTGACCAGAATTAACCATAATTCCCGACTCAACATAAGCTTCTTTCATAGATTCTGGTGTTAGTTCTATATCAGCAGGTTGTATAACTACTCTTATCGGTAAATTATATTTTTTAGCAAATTCAAAATCTCTTTGATCGTGTGATGGAACAGCCATAACCGCCCCAGTTCCATATTCCATTAAAACATAATCTGCAAGATATATTGGGATCCTTTCCTTTGTCATTGGATTGATTGCATAAGCGCCTGTAAAGATGCCTCGTTTTTCTATCTCTGATGATTCACGAACAACTTTATCTTCTCTTGATACTACTTCAACAAATTCTTTTACAGGCTTTTCCAGATCAGTTCCATTAACGAATTTATCAACAAGTGGATGTTCAGGTGCAAGTACCATATATGTGGCGCCGAATATAGTATCTTGTCGTGTTGTAAATACAGTTATTTTCTCGTCAGAATCAGCGATAGGAAAATCAATCTCAACACCGATACTCTTTCCGATCCAGTTTCTTTGCATCGTTAGAACATGCTCAGGCCAACCGGGCATTTTATCAAGATAATCGAGAAGTTCATCTGCATAATCTGTTATTTTTAGAAACCATTGTTCAAGGGATTTTTGTGTAACTTCTGTGCTACAACGCCAGCATTTTCCATCTTCAACCTGTTCATTTGCAAGAACTGTATTACATGAATTACACCAGTTCACTGATGCAGTTTTGCGATAGGCCAGTCCTCGTTCATAGAATTTGAGGAACAGCCATTGTCCCCATCTATAATAATCAGGCAGACATGCAGCAACCTCACGTTCCCAATCATAACTGAAACCCATTCTTACAAGCTGTGAACGCATTTTTGTTATGTTTTGTATAGTCCATTCTGCTGGATGTATATTTCGCTTAATAGCAGCATTCTCAGCAGGCAGACCAAATGCGTCCCAACCCATTGGATGTATAACACTATAGCCCTGCATTCTTTTAAATCTTGCCACAACATCACCGATTGAATAATTGCGGACATGACCCATGTGTATATCACCAGATGGATAAGGGAACATCTCAAGAAGATAATACTTATTTTTATTTTGATCCTCAATAGCTTGAAATTGTTTGTTTTCTTTCCAGTATTCTTGCCATTTGCTTTCGATTTCAGCAAATGGATAATTAACATCAGCCATATTTTTTCTCCTTCCTGTCTTGCCATATTATACTTAAACCAAAACTAAAATGCAAGTAATTTTAAGATATTGTATGATCTTGTAAATTTTTAGAGAAAATAAAAAAGCCCACTACCATGTTTATTGGCAGTGGGCTTATAAATTCTCTATATATGCAATCTAAGTTATATCATAGACAAACTTACCTCCAGATTGCCCACTACCACAGGCGACAATGACAACAATATAGCAAACGCAGCATTAACCATTAAGTTATATAACCGTAGTAATTGAGCAATATGTATTTTAATGTGGGTTTGTGCAAATGACATAAATAAGTTCTTATTTGATTAATATTCATAACAATACCTTATTAGATAAGTAATATTTTAATCAAAATAAGACAAAATGTCAAGGAAAAATTACGAAAAAGAGGCTATTTGGGATTATTAGGTTAATAAAACGGACATCTATTGTTATACTCCAGAAATAATCAACATTAAAAGAAGTGAGAACAACAGATGACTGAAATAAATGATGAATTTGTGAGGGAACGAAGGAAGGCAATGAATCAATCTTTTTTCAGACCTAATAAAGTGGTATGAGTTATAAAAGGTTTACAGACGATAGGGAAGGCGACCCAGATGTTATTAAATATGGATGTGGTCTTAGGGCTTATATAGTAAATAGATATTTATATAGAACCAATAGTATTTTCTGCGTCAGAAAGTCTATATGCTTTTTGCCCTTAGGGCATGGTGCTAAGAGGCTTAAATACAATAAATTGCCTAAAAAATCTGAAATGGACTCAATAAAAAATCTTTGCTTGACCTTGCAATTATATGGTGATATAATAATATAAATAGTTTATCGCAGTAATCTTCGGGGCAATTATATTATTCCTGCCGTATCACAATACAAAAAATACTATGGTAGAAACATGCCAGATTTACCGAAATCTACTGCTCAAACGAATTATCTATTAATATCTAGGGTAAGTATCCCTGGTCCTACAATATGGACCCTTATGTCCAAAGGGAGGAATTCATTTTGAACAAATACGAAACAATCATTATTATCGATCCAAATTCTGAAAAGGAAGTTGTCGATAAGATAATTTCAGATATAATTGGTATTATATCTGATGATGGTGTTGGAACCATTACCAAAAACGATAATTGGGGCAAAAAAAAGCTGGCTTATGAAATCAAAGGTAATAAAGAAGGCATATATGTGTTAATAGATTATGAGACAGCCTCACAAAAAATTCAAAGAATAGAAAGATACTGCTCATTAAGCGAAATTGTTTTGAAATGTATGACGGTTAGAGCAGAAGAGTTACCAGAACCAAGACAGAGAGAAATCACTAAGCTAACATTTGCTGATGATGACGAAGATGATGATTTCGATATCCGAGATTTTGATGATGATGAAGAAGATGATGATGATGATTAGATTTAACTGATAAAAATGAGCAGTTTTCATATCCAACAACAGTAATAAAAAGGAGAATAACATGGCAAGTCTAAACAAGGTGTTTTTAATTGGTAATCTAACAAGAGACCCAGAACTTCGCTATACTCCTAGTGGAACTGCTGTCGCAAATTTTGGTTTAGCCACCAGTTACAAATATAAAGGTCAAGATGGTGAAATAAAGGAAGAAACATGCTTTGTGGACATCGTCACTTGGAACAAGACAGCCGAAAATTGCTCAAACTATCTATCAAAGGGAAGACCTGTTTTTATTGAGGGAAGACTGCAATTTCGTTCTTGGGAAACTGATGATGGACAAAAAAGGACCAAACTTGATGTTGTTGCCGACCGAGTTCAATTTCTGGGTGGACCAAGGTCTGATGCTGGTTTAAATGTTCCCGATGATGAAGCAGACGACGATATACCATTTTAACATTGGAGAGATTAATAATGGAGAAATACTATTACACAGATACTACCAAGAAACGCCGAAAGCTTTGCAGGCTTTGTGGAGATAATATAGAAAGTGTAGATTATAAAGATATAGAACTTTTGAGAACTTTTACAACAGAAAGAGGCAAAATAATTCCTAGAAGGATTTCTGGAAACTGCGCCAAACATCAAAGACAAATAACTGTTGCAATAAAACGCGCAAGAAATATTGCCTTGATGCCATTCACAAAAAAATCATAATTGCCAATCAATTTGATATATATTAATGCAGGGATTTTTTCCTTGCCTGTTTTGTATTTATTACAAATAAAATCAATGGAGTAAGTATATGGAGGTTATCTTAAAAGCAAACATAGAAAAACTTGGCGTAGTTGGCGATTTGATAAATGTTGCAGATGGATATGCACGTAATTATCTGATCCCTCGCAAGCTTGCCATAGAGGCTACTGATAAGAACCGACGTTTTCTTGAGCATGAAAAAAAGGTTGAGGCTGACCGTGCTGCAAAACATGCCAAAGATGCCGAAAAAATAGCTGAACAACTATCAGGTGTTTCTTGTACAATAACTGTTCAAGCAGGAGAAAATGATCGCCTGTTTGGTTCTGTAACAAATATAGATATAGCAAATGCCCTTGCAGAGCAGGGATTTTCAGTTGATAGAAAGAATATAATCCTCGAAGAACCAATAAAGGAACTTGGTATATTTACTGTTCCAGTAAAGATATATCATGAGATATTCGCTAATATCAAAGTTTGGATTGTCAAAGCACAAGATAATTGATGTTGCGTTTTTTATTCTTCAAAATATAATATAAAAAAGGCGAGTTAATCTCGCCTTTATCTTATTTATTATTATTTTTTTCATAGGTTTTTATTTGGAAGAATTTATAGAATGGATAAGTGAAGCCTATAATGGAAGCAAGTCCGATTAGATTTGACAGAGTTCCACCACAAGATGTTGATGCAGAAAGGTCTGTGCTTGGGGCAATGCTTATCGCAGATGGCGGAAGAGAAGCAATTCCCAAAGTCATTGAGATACTTGGTGATGATCCATATAATAACGTTTTTTATAGAGAATCACATCAAAAAATCTATAACGCTATATTAAATCTTTTTGAACGAAATGAACCTGCCGATCTACTTACTTTGGCAAGAGAATTAGAACGAAATGGAGAACTTGAGAAAGTCGGGGATATTGCATATCTTGATGAAATGATAGATAGCGTTCCAAATGCAGCAAACATTGAACACTATGCCAAAATAGTCAAGGACGAAGCGCTGAGAAGACGTCTTATCAAAACTTCTATTGATATTTATAATAACTGCTTTGATAGCTCCGAGGAAATTGATGTTATATTAGACAATGCGGAACGTCATGTGCTTGATATAAGACAAGAGAATGTATCCAGAGGGTATATTCCCATAAAAAAAGCCATAAAATCTACAATTGACAAAATTTCTGAGCTTTATAGCAAGAGAGAGCATGTTATTGGATTACCGACAGGATTTCATGAGCTTGATATGGCGACTTCGGGTTTTCAGCCTTCTGATTTTATTGTTATTGCGGGAAGACCGGGTATGGGTAAAAGCATGTTCGTCCAGAATATCGCCCAATACGTAGCTGGTGAATATAAGAAAGCAGTGTGTTTGTTCAGTTTGGAAATGTCATTTCAACAGCTTATACTGCGTATGTTATCTGCCACATCCAATATAGAATTCCAAAAACTGCGAACAGGATTTATATCTGAAAACGATTTTGGTAAGCTGACGATGGCAGCTAGTGTGTTATACGAAGCCCCTATTTTAATTGATGATACACCGGGAATCAGTGTTATGGAACTACGTGCTAAGGGGCGCCGTCTAAAAGCAGAATATGACGTAGGATTGCTAATTATTGATTATTTGCAACTAATGCAAAGTAGAGGTAAACAAGAAAGCCGACAACAGGAAATCTCCGAAATATCGAGATCCCTCAAGGGACTTGCAAGAGAATTAAATATTCCTATTATTGCATGTTCTCAGTTAAGCCGCGCCCCAGAAGCCCGTCCAGATAAACGCCCACAACTCTCTGATCTTCGTGAATCAGGTGCAATCGAACAAGATGCCGATACAGTAATATTTCTCTATAGAGAGGACTATTACGAAAGGGAATCTTCTGATAAAGGAGGAGAGGCAGAGGTTATTATAGGAAAACAAAGAAATGGGCCAACGACAACAGTTAAGCTTGTTTTTCGAGCTAACTGTATGAGATTTGATAACTTAGATAGACGTTTTCAATAGTTCAAAAAGATTTTTTGATAATTGGCTTATATTTAATTACTTCTATAGACCTTCCATTATAAAACATTCATTTATTTAGTATTTAATTCGATCTAATATTATCTTCTAATCTGTAAATCTTTATGATATAATGGAGTTTTATTAAATTGGGATTATTAAATATACTTCTCAGAAAGATTTTAAGTGGAATTGTTTGCATCGGAAGGGCATCAATGCTTCTTTTTAGTACTTATAGGGAAATATTTAGGCTTCCACTTGAGGTTTCTGAAACGTTTAAGCAATTTTACGAAGTAGGTCTAAAATCAATCATTGTAGTCCTTATTACAGGACTTGTTGCAGGTTTTGTTGGTGCGGTTCAGGCTTATTATCAGCTTAAAGCTATATCTGCACAAGGTATGATGGGAGGTTTTGTTGCTGTTCTTGTATTGAAAGAGCTTTCACCCTTACTTACTGCTTTTGTTATGACAGCGAGGGTTGGAACAGGCTTCGCTGCTGAACTTGGGACAATGAAGGTTACAGAGCAGATTGATGCTCTTAGGGCTATGGCTACAAGCCCAATAAAATATCTCGTTGTGCCAAGATTTGTTGCTTGTATCATTATGATCCCTATATTGATAATCTTTGCAAATATTACAGGCATATTTGGAGGGCTTCTTATCAGCCTTTCATTTGGTATCAAAAACGAGATTTTTTTTCAGCAATTTGAAAAGTATTTTTTCATAGGTGATATAGTTGGCGGAATTATCAAGGGTGCTGTATTTGGAACTATTATATCAATGGTTGGTTGCTATCGTGGCTTGAATGCTCAGGGCGGTGCAGAAGGCGTTGGACAAGCAACTTCTATTTCTGCGGTTCATTCATTCGTGCTGATAATTTTTGCAGATTTTGTATTGAATTATTTTATAAATTTGATTTTAAACGTCGCATGAGAAATGATAACAATTAAGGAAATAACAAAAAGTTTTGAAAATCGCAAGGTGCTTAAAGGCATAAATCTGCACATTGATAACGGAACTACAATGGTTATTATGGGCGCAAGTGGATGTGGGAAAAGCGTTTTATTGAAACTAATAATAGGATTACTCAAGCCAGACTATGGTGAAATATGGATAGATGGCAAGGAAATAACAGGACTTTCAGAAAAACAAATGAAGGATGTTTTGGAAAATATCGGCATGGTTTTTCAGTCATCCGCACTTTTTGATTCACTTACAGTTGGTGAAAATGTCGGTTTTGTTCTAAAAAGACGTGGTAAACTAAGTAAATCCGAAGTTGCAAAAATAGTTGCGGAAAAATTAGAGATGGTAGGTCTCCCCGGAATAGAAAACATGATGCCTTCGGAATTAAGCGGAGGGATGCGCAAAAGGGTTAGCCTTGCAAGAGCCATATCAATAAATCCCCAGATAGTTTTATATGATGAACCAACTACTGGTCTCGATCCCATAAGATCAGAAGAGATTAATTCTCTTATAAATAAGCTTCATGACGAATTGAATGTTACCTCTATTGTTGTTACACATGATATGAAAAGCGCATTTACTGTTGCAACAAATATATCAATGATGAAAGAAGGCGAAATTATCATTACAGGAACTCCTGATGAAATACGTTCAAGCACCGATCCATGGGTGTCTAATTTTATAAGCACGGGTTTTTGTGATGAGGAAATCTGATATTTCATTATCGAAAGTGAGTATTTTTTAAATGAAAGCTAAACGGTTACAAAACGAAGTCAAAGTAGGAATCATGATGATCGTCGGTCTGATATTATTAGTCATTCTTATACTTAGAGCATCGCACTGGCAACCAAAATCTAATATGAGTGAGATTAGGATTCGCTTTGATAATGTAGGTGGATTATTAAAAAATGCCCCTGTAAGTATGCACGGAATGGAAATCGGAAAAGTTAAGTCGATAGAATTAATGGGGAACTGGGTGCAAGTAACTGCTAATATTGACAAAAATATACAAATAAGAGACGGTTATCGCATACTAATTGACATTATTGGAATTGTTGGGGAAAAATATATCGAGATAGTTAATGGTCCCTCAAATAATTTGCCAACCAAAGATAATCCACTAATGGGTATAAGTCCTCCAAGCATTGGGAATCTGCTTATTGAAGCAAAAGACGTTGCACAAAAGGCAGGTGAGACTTTAATGGTCGCAAAAGGGATAATAGATGCAAATAAAGGTGATGTTAAGACCAGCATAGATGACATAAGACAATTTATTGTGACAACAAGCGAAACAATGGAAAGAACATTGCAAAATCTTGATATTATGATGACAAGAATTAACAGATTGACCGAGTTCAAAGAGGGTGATATTGCCAAAACGATTACAGAAATAAAAACACTTGTTACAGAACTAAATAATGACAGGGAAAGAATATCACCAATTGTGAATTCGTTTTTAGAGAATCTTGATAAAATGACTTCGGATACTTCTTTAACTCTTGGTAGCTCATTAGATAATTTTAAAAAATCATCGGAAGATATAAGAACACTGACAGAAAAATTGGATAAAAATGTTGTTGATTTAACGGAATCTGTATCGAAAATCGTTGGTAAACTTGACAACACAACAGATGATAGTAGCAAAAAAATACAATCAACGCTTGTCGATCTTGGCAGGGCATCAGCACTTATGAATAACATACTTAATAGGGCAGACTATATAGTGACAGAAGTAGAAAAAGGGAACGGAACTGTCGGAAAACTAATTAAAAGCGATGAAAGCTTTAATCAAATAAATGAAGTGATGGCTGTTAGTAAAAAGGCTCTTGATAACGTTGATAAGACTTTTGCTAACGTTAATCAGGCTGTAACAGATTTTAATAAAGCAACAAAAGACCTTAATAGCTGGCGATTACAACTATTTGGTGAGGTAAGTTCTGTTGGTGAATATGAATTAAGCTACAACCATTTATCAGGAACTTTGCAAAATCAATTGAGGTTGTCTGTTTTGCCATCTATGCCATATACCTATATTGGTGGAATTTTTATGAAAGGTGATGCCATAAAATATGACCTTCAAGCAGGTAGGAGATTTGGAAATCTAACAGTTAGAGGTGGATTTATCAGATCAATAGCAGGACTTGGGCTTGATTATTGGGCAATTCCAGATAGACTGATTTTATCTGTTGAAGGGGTAAATATAACTACCAAAGAACCTGAAATTGGTATTGACGCATCTATTAGAATGTTTAATAATTGGTATTTGATGTTTGGTGCGGATGCCATTAATGTGAATAAATCAGGATTGAGTGCAGGAGTTAGAGCCATATACAAATAAATCTATGAAACAGAAAAAGGTATTTGCCTGTCAACAATGTGGTTATCAATCGTCAAAATGGGTTGGTCAGTGTCCCGAATGTGGTAAATGGAATACGATGGCTGAAGAAAATTATGCAGCGCTGAAAGTGTCTTCAACAAGGCGGAATTTCATATCAGATGGGTATGACAAACCAGAATCAATTAATAATATTCAGACAATAGAGCAAGAAAGACTAAAATCAGGCATCGATGAATTTGATAGAGTTTTGGGAGGAGGGGCTGTCCCCGGCTCAGTTGCTTTAATAGGCGGTGATCCGGGTATCGGAAAATCAACTTTGCTTCTCCAAATACTTGATAAATTTACACAAAGATACGGAAAAACGCTTTATATATCTGGCGAGGAATCTGCTAGACAGGTAAAACTTAGGGCAGATAGACTTGGGATAAATTCCTCTGAACTCAATGTTTTATGCGAAACTGATATTGATGTAATCGAGAATCATATAAAAAATTTATCTCCAAAAATAGTTGTTATAGATTCAATTCAAACGATGCAAAGATCGGATATAGATTCTATACCCGGTAATGTTACACAAGTTCGGGAAAGCACAATGGCTCTGACCTATTTAGCCAAGAGCAGTGCTATCCCGATTTTTATTGTTGGTCATATAACAAAAGAAGGAAATATTGCAGGTCCCAAAGTAATGGAGCATATTGTAGATACTGTCTTATATATGGAGGGTGATAATTTCCATGTATATAGAATTTTGAGGGCAGTAAAAAATCGTTTTGGGTCAACTAATGAGATCGGTGTATTTGAGATGCGCGATTCGGGACTTGTTGAAATAACAAATCCTTCGAAAATGCTTCTTAGTGAAAGACAAGAAAATGTATCAGGTTCAGTTGTTATATCTATAATGGAAGGGACTCGTCCAATCCTGCTTGAATTACAGGCGCTTACTGCGCCAGCATATTTTGGCATTCCACAACGCACATCTAACGGGATAGATAGAAATAGATTGGCTTTATTATTAGCTGTTTTAGATAAAAGGGCGGGATTTCGCATACAAAATTCCGATGTTTTTGTTAACGTTGTGGGCGGAATGCAGGCAGATGAACCCGGTGTTGATTTAGGCATAATGACCGCTATTGTCTCCAATTTTAAAGATAAACCAATAGATTCAAAGACTGTTGTTATCGGAGAAGTTGGGTTAGGTGGAGAAGTGAGGGCGGTCTCACAAGTAGAAAATAGAATAAAAGAATCTGCAAGGCTTGGTTTTACAAGAGCTATTGTCTCTCATTATAATCTTCGTGGACTCAATATAAAGGAGGATATTGAGGTTGTTGGAGTTCGTATGGTTAAAGATGCTTTGGATGTTTTATTATAATACGGATCAGAAATACATTATTCAATAATCATTATATTTTTTCTGATTCGATCTATCAAAAGAAGAAGGCGGTGAACCGTGCTTGTAATGTGGGTTATACGTGTTATTTTTATTATTATTAGTTCTCTTGCAGGATATTCATGTGGAATATATATTAATATCTCAAAATGGCAAGGATTCGGGGCAGGTCTAGTATTTGCGATGGTTGTTGTAATAATTGAAAGACTGCTAAAGAAAGTATCTCTGAAAGAAATAATAGCAACTTTATTTGGATTAGTCGCAGGACTTGTTTCTGCAAATCTTTTGGTTTTTCTTACATCCGTTATAGTTCAAGAAGAAGAAAATTCCGCAGTTTTACGAATGATAGCAGCAGGATCAACATTAACTCTTGGTTATTTAGGAATGGCAATTGCTTATAAAAAACGTGACGAATTTGATTTTTTTATTTCTTCTGGAAATAATCCTGTTATGCGCACACATAGTAACGAGATAAAAATATTGGATACAAATGTTATAATAGATGGGCGTATTGTTGATATATGCGAAACAGGTTTTATTGAGGGGAAAATAGTTATCCCTCGCTTTGTTCTTAATGAATTGCAATATATTGCTGATTCTGCTGACGTTTTGAGGCGAAACAGAGGACGCAGAGGCTTAGATATTCTACATAAAATGCAAAAAAGCCCTAATATAGACGTTAAAATAGCGGAAGAGGATTTTCCAGACATAAAAGAAGTAGATGCAAAACTTATTGCACTCGCAAAATTAATGGAAGGAAAGGTAGTTACAAACGATTTCAATCTAAATCAAGTTGCTGAACTTCAGTCAGTTGTCGTTCTTAATATCAATGAGTTAGCAAATGCTGTTAAACCTGTAATATTGCCCGGTGAAACTATGACTGTCAAAGTCATAAAAGAAGGCAAAGAACAGGCACAGGGAATAGCTTATCTTGATGATGGAACGATGGTTGTCGTTGAAAATGGAAGAAATCTGATCAATCAAACCCTTGATGTTATTGTGACAAGTATTTTAAACACCGCAGCAGGAAGGATGATATTTACGAAAAAAAAGGAAAATGGTGACTCCTTATACTAAATTCAGGAGAAAAAATTTATGCTAACAGTAAAGTTCATGATCTTTACAACTTTGTTTTTATTTGCTTTATCACTAATCACATTTGCATCTGGAAAAGTCTCCATTTATCGAGATAGCTATGGCGTCCCTCATATCTATGGAGATAATGAGATCGCTGTTCTATATGGTCAAGGATATGCTCAGGCACAAGACAGGCTAGGAACAATGATGAAAGGTTATCGCAAGGCTGTTGGCAGAATGGCAGAGGCATTTGGAGATGAATGGCTCGAACACGATTATTACCAAAGAATCTTGGGACATGAAAAAATAAGTCGTCAGAGATATGAAACTATTAATCCAGATGTTAGAAATGGCATCGAGGCTTTTATTGCAGGCATTAAGGCTTATATGAAGGAACATCCAGAGAGGGTTCCAGAATGGGCTTTGGAGATAGAACCTTATCATATAATCGCCTTGAGCAGATTTATAATATGGAATTGGCCTGTTGGTCAAGCCCTTGATGACCTTGAACATCGTGAAAAAGAACCAGATAGCGGAAAAGGCTCAAATGAATGGGTTATCGCAAAAAGGCTTTCTGCAGAAGATTGCGTAATTTCACTTATAGATCCGCATGTCCCTTCATCAGACGAATGGCTATTCTTTGAAAGTCATCTTCATGGGGGAGATTTAAATGCCTTTGGATTTATCAATCCCGGTGTTCCTTATATCGGTTTGGGGCATAATGATTATTTATCTTGGGCAATGACCACAGGGGGTCCCGACACATCAGATATATATGAGGAGGAAATCGACCCTGAAAATCCACTTAAATATAAATATGATAACGAATGGCGGGATATAGAGATCGAAAAAGTAGAGATTCAGGTTAAAACGGCTGAGGGTATAAAGACCATAGATCGTGAGATACATCATACTCATCACGGACCGATTGTCCTTCGTGAAGGCAATAAGGCATATTCAATGAAATTGCCATATCGCTACGAGGTTCAGCTTTCAGAACAAATACGAAATATGGCTCTTTCGAAAAATCTCGGTGATTTTATGCAAGCGGTATCTATGTGTCAATTAATGCCCCAAAACCTTATGTATGGGGATATTTATGGTAACATGTATTATGTCCGCACAGGGCGAGTCCCTATCAGACCAGAAGGATACAAATGGAATCAGCCTGTTCCTGGGAATACATCTAAGACAGAATGGCTTGGAATACACGATCATCAAGAACTTGTTCAGATAATCAATCCTCCTGCTGGATTCATGCAGAATTGCAATATTTCTCCCGGAACAATGACATTCAATAGCCCAATGACTCCCGATCGCTATCCTGATTATATTTATGAAGATCAAGTTGAAAGAACAAATCCTAGGGGCAATAGGTTTATGCAAATAATGAAGGAGCTAGATGGCAAAGTTACAAAGGAAAAGGCTATCGATATTGCTCTTGACATAAAATTACATGGTGTCGAGGCATGGCAAAATGCCCTAAAAACAAGCTATGATTCTCTTTCACAGGAATATAATGATCTTGAAGAAGCATTAAATATAATAACAAATTGGGATTGTCGGGCTGATGTAAATAGTATTGGAATGACGATATTTTCTTATTGGATGTATAATTCTGCCAATCAATTAGGGCTTAAGGATCCACCTGATAATGAGCAACAAAATCACCTATTAAAATCGCTTAGGCAAGCTGTTGAGCAGATGAAGAATTTATATGGCACAATTAAGGTTAAATGGGGACAGGTTCATCGAGCAAAAAGGGGCGATAAAAGCTGGGAAGTCGCTGGAATTGGCCATAATGGTCTAGTAACGCTAAGGGCGATTGGCACTTCTGAACCTGATGATAAGGGCGTTAGATATATGCACAGTGGTCAATCTTGTCCAACAGTAATATTCCTAAAACAACCAGTTTTTTCATATAGTGCAGTCCCTTACGGACAAAGTGAAGACCCAAAATCTCCTCATTATACTGATCAAGGGGAAAATCTTTTCGCAAAAAGGGAATTAAAACCGACATTTTACCAAAAAGAAGAATTAATGAAAAATCTTGAATCAATATTAGAACTAGATATTGATCCTACAGATAATAAATGATAATCATTGATTATAACATGAACAGAAAAATAACAAGAAGAAAATTTATTAAAGATGCTGTAACAAAAGGAACAGCGCTAGTAATTGCTTCTAATACACTAGAGAATTTAGCTATTGCAGAAACATCTGAATTTTATGAAGCGATGTTCTATAAACAGTTAGATAGCGTTATGATAGAATGCACCCTTGAACCAAGAGGGTGCATCGTAAACAACTGGGAAAGAGGATATTGCGGTGCAAAAGAAAACCGAGATGGCAAATATTATTCTCTTGTTTATTCCAGACCGTCTGCTGTTTATGTTGAACAGATTGAAAGCGATCACTTTTATCATGTCCGACCGGGGAGCCAATTTTTCGGTCTTGGAACTGCAGGATGTAATCTTGGATGCAAATTCTGTGAAACTTGGCATCTATCGCAAGTCAGACCTGAAGAAACAGAAATACAGAATCTTACACCAGAATATGCAATCAAACTAGCCAAAGACAAGGGCTGTAAAATAATAGATTTTACTTATAACGATCCTGTAATTTGCTATGAATATGTCATTGAGACAGCGAAATTAGCAAAACAAAATGATCTTATAACTATATGTCATACCGCAGGATATATAAATGAAGAGCCTTTAAGGCTTCTTTTGAGTTATATAGATGCAGTAAACGTTGACTTAAAAGCATTTTCGAAGGATTATTATTCAAAAGTTTGTGGTGTTGAATTTGAGCATGTCCTTAATTCATTAAAAGTCATAAAACAGGAAAAAGTGATGCTTGAGATAACAAATCTTATCGTAACTGGTCATAATGACAATAAAGAAGATATATCTAACATGGCTTCATGGATCATTGAAAATCTAAGTGATGAAGTTCCTCTGCATTTTTCACGATTCTTTCCTAATTATCAATATAAAGATTTACTCGCCACGCCAGAAGAAACATTAGAAATGGCTTATGATATTGCCAGATCATGCGGAATCAAATATGTTTATGTCGATAATATTCCGGGTCATCGATATCAATCTACCTATTGTCCTACATGTAAAACTAAGCTGATTGATCGCAATGGAATTGAAGCCAGAATTCTTGATATGGATACCGATGGTATATGTGTTTTATGTCATGCTAAAATTCCCGGAATTTGGCTATAAAACTTTCCTAGTGGACCATTGCTTACATTATTAAACTTAGCTAGATTAATTCTTATAGCACTCTATCTTGGTGCTGTTAAGTGGAATGGTCTGATAGATTGGACAGCGAAGTTAGCTGAGTCATCCCCCGAAGCTGATGCACATGCCCATATAATATATACGTTTTATTATGACCTGCCATTTAGACTTAAGGAAAAACCTATATTCCAATTGCATATCAAATTATTTATATCTTAATTAGTCTAAGGAATCCCATTATAGCACTTATCCATGCAGATATTTGCATCAAAATTATTGACCTAGCTATATCTCTGGACACAGGTAATTTAGCGTCTTGATTTAGGCAATAATTATCTATTTTCTCCAGTCTAACATTTAGAATACCTGCCATAGCGCTCATAGGGCAACCTGCGTTGGGTGAACTGGTAAGCCTGTGATCTCTAAACATAATGCGTATTCCATGGATCGGATTTATCTTTATAAACAAAGCGGACAAAAAGATGAGAAATGCAGAAAGACGTGAAGGAATAAAATTGACTATATCATCCAGTCTGGCAGGTATCTTACCAAGCCACTCCAACTCGGCAGTTCTATAACCAAGGATGCTGTCCGCTGTGTTGATGAATCTATAAACCCAGACGCCCGGTAATCCAAGTAATAGCCACCAAAAGATCGGCCCCACAATGCCATCAGCAAGATTTTCCGCTATAGACTCAACCGTTGCAGAAACCACATGTCCTTCATCCAACGATTTAGTATCCCTACTTACCAAATGCCATGCCACAAGCCTACGTGCTTCATTAAGATTATCTTCTTTCAGTGCATTATATACTTCATTTCCTGCTTTTTTCAATCCTCTTACCGGAAGAGCTAGTTTTAGCAGAAAAGCTTCTAAGATTAAAGCTAGTGGGAATGATAGCATTTGAATCAACTTATCTATTAGAAAAACGATAGAGCCTACCAAAGTTAAGCCTAGCAAGACTAATATAATGCCGAAAATCAGCTGGATAAATCTTCCCTGCTTTGGTGCTATGCGCTTAAACGTAAATATCATGCTTCCGATCCAAGCTACAGGATGCCATCGGTTTGGTGGGTCACCGATAATCATATCAAACGCAATTGCCAAAGCGGGAACCAAGCATATTAGATTTTTTGCTTCAAATATATCGTTCATGACAATAAATCGCCATATTAGGAATTTGATTGACTAAATAATATTAATATAGGATACTATATTTTTGTTTATTCCTCAATCACAAATTTAAAATATCATAGTTTCAACAGAACGAGGTTTTTATGAATATTAAACACGGTGGGCGATTAGATGATTTATCTGAGCAATACAAAATTGCTTCTGATAATATTATAGATTTTAGTGTAAATGTAAATCCATTGGGGCCACCAAGATCAGTTATTGAAATGTTAAAAGACAAACTATCCATGATAAGTCACTATCCCGATACTGAATGCAGATACATTAGAAGGAAATTGGCGGATTATATAGGTTTATATTATGAGAATATTATCATTGGAAATGGAAGCAATGAACTAATTTATCTATTGTTGCGTGCCTATCCTGAATCTCAAGTATTAATTGTTAATCCAACCTATTCAGAATATGAAAGAGGGGCAAAGATAAGTGGTGCAAATGTTAGTGAGTTTATTCTTAAATGGCAGTATGGATTTGAATTAGATATCGAAAAGCTAATTCAGTCAGCCTATAAACATGATTTTGTCTTCATGTGTAATCCAAATAATCCTACAGGCCACCTCGTCAAGAAGGAAATGATACTTGATTTGTTATCTTCTGTGCCTCAGACTGTGTTTATTATTGATGAGGCATTTATAGATTTTGCAGATGACCGCATTGAATATGAGATGATAAGAGATATAATGCAATTCCATAATCTGATAGTTTTAAGATCAATGACTAAATTTTTCGCTATTCCGGGATTAAGATTAGGTTATCTGGTTGCAGATACAAGAATTATTGAAAAATTAAATCAGATAAGGGAACCGTGGTCAGTGAATGTTTTAGCTCAAATGGCTGGTGAGTATCTCTTAGACCAAAAGGATTATGCCAAGAGAACATTGCAATTAATTGGAAAAGAAAGGGCGTATCTAATAAATGAGCTTTCCCAATTGGGCTGGTTATATGTATATCCATCAAAGGTAAATTTTCTGCTTATTCGGATTGAGACAAAAAAGCTTGATTCTACAAAATTAAGTGAAATATTGATGGGTGATGGTGTTGCAATTAGGGATTGCTTAAATTTCGTGGGACTTGATGATAGATTTTTCCGAATTGCAATAAAAAGCCATTCTGATAATCAGAAATTGGTTGAGTTACTGAGAAATATAGGAAGGAATTTGTTATGAGTGCAAAGTGTATAATGATTCAGGGAACAGGCTCCAATGTAGGCAAAAGCTTATTAGGGGCGGCGCTATGTCGTATATTTGCTCAAGATGGGTATCGGGTTGCTCCGTTTAAGGCGCAGAATATGTCTCTTAATTCATATGTTACAAAGGATGGTGGTGAGATGGGACGCGCCCAAGTTGTGCAGGCAGAAGCAGGATACATTGAACCTCATGTGGATATGAATCCCATTTTGCTTAAACCCACAGGTGATCAAGGCTCTCAAGTAATTTTGCATGGAAAGCCCCTGCAAAATTTCACAGCGAGGGAATACTATAAGCAAAAAGCCAAACTCTGGAAAGAGGTCGTTGGTTCTTTTGAGCGATTGCGTCAGCAATATGAGGTCATTGTCATTGAGGGTGCTGGGAGCCCTGCGGAAGTTAATCTTAAGGCAACGGATATAGTTAATATGAGGGTTGCAATATATGCAAAATCACCTGTCCTTTTGGTAGGTGATATTGATCTGGGTGGTGTTTTTGCGTGGTTGGTCGGGACACTGGAGTTACTCCCCAAAGAAGAGCAGGATATAATAAAAGGTCTAATAATAAACAAATTTCGGGGCGATGTTAGCCTGCTTACGCCCGGTCTGGAATTCCTTGAGCAGAAGACTGGCAAGCCGGTATTGGGTGTTGTCCCATATTTCAAGGATATTAATATTGAGGAAGAGGATTCTGTAAGCTTAGACAATAGAATCAGACAAAAAACAAATATTGTTAAGGGGGATCTGGATATAGCGGTTATTCGTCTGCCCCGTATATCCAATTTTACAGATTTCAATTCACTTACTGCCATGAGTGGAGTTTCTGTCCGTTACATTACAAATCCAGAGAAATTGGGAACTCCTGATGTGGTAATTCTTCCAGGGACGAAGAATACGCTTGCGGATTTAAAATCCATGAAAGAAAGCGGATTAGCGGAAGCGATACAAAAAGCCTGCTATAATGGTGCCTGTGTGATAGGTATCTGTGGTGGTTTTCAGATGCTAGGACTTGAGGTAAGAGATCCGTTTCATGTGGAATCATCTCTGGAAAGCGTTTCTGGACTTGGATTGCTGGACGCTATAACCACGATGAACCCTGAGAAGATGACAGCGCAGGCTAAAGCAAGAATTTTGGCAAAAGATCGCTTTTATGGCTTTTCAGATGAACTTACGGGATATGAGATCCATCAAGGAGAGACTGAACTAATAGGCAACACCAATCCACTTTTGGAGATATTCCAAAGGGGAGAAAATGAATGTAAGATTCAAGATGGCGCTATATCATCTAATGGTAAAGTCTGGGGGACGTATTTTCATGGAATATTTGACAATGATGAATTTCGTATAGCGTTTGTCAATTATCTTCGTAAGCAAAAAGGCCTTGAAATTATTAATGAGTCAGTTGATTATGCGTTTAATCATAATAAACAGATGCAGTATGAGCTTTTGGCAGAAAGAGTTCGAAAAAATCTTGATATTGATAAAATTTATCAAATATTAAATGAAAAATTGGCTTGACATAATTAAAGTAGTATGTTAAAATTTTTAGTGTTACGATTTTTTGAACTAGGTGCCAAAATTTTGGCGAAGAGGGAATGTGGTGAAATCCCACAACTGTCCCCGCAACTGTAATTGGCATTGAAGTTTCTATCATATATAGTCACTGGTTCATTTTCTGCAATGGGAAATGCACTGGGAAGGCTGATAGAAATGCCATAAGTCAGGAGACCTGCCTAGTCCTGTGAGCTTGTTTTATGACCTCGGTGAGAAGGGCAGCCAAGTGATTAGCAAATCATTATATCTAAGTTCTACAAATTTCCATGCTATTCTTCCTGCATTATTTCTCCCGAAAATCAAAGAAATAGATCAAATATTGAGTTCAACTGTATCGGTTTATCTAAATGTTTTTTGCAAATAGATAAATATTAGCTATCAGTATGCTCTTTTACCTTGACACTACTGAATGATTGTGTGCTGATTTTTATTCCTAAAAATAAAGCATCACTATAAAGACGTGATAGCGAGGTTAATAATGAAACTGATGTGTTTTAGTTTTATTTTTATGATATTACTATGTTTTTCGGCTGTATCTCTTTCTCTGGATGAGTCTATAGGATCCTCTGACTCCAAAAGTGAAAACCAAACTGATAATGATAACTCGAAACAGGAACTTCCAGTATTACAGATGAATGAAATTGTCGTAACAGGAACTTTAACAGAACGTATTATTTCTGATTCCCCTATCTTAACACAAACAGTAAAAGAAAGCCAATTACGGGAAAAATCATATTTACATGTCGGAGATGTTTTGGAAGATGCTCCCGGACTTTATATTCAAGATGAAAGTATCGGTGGGACGGGTTATCTCAAAAGCCTAAGTATTCAAGGCATGGATAGACGAAGAGTGTTGGTTCTTGTCAATGGCAATCCTATTTTTGGTAGTTATTCTGGAAGAATGAATCTGGCAAATTTCAGCGTTGGTGGAATAGAACGAATTGAAGTTGTAAAAGGGCCTTCGTCTTCTTTATACGGCTCTGGGGCTATTGGTGGTGTTGTAAACATAATTACCAAAGGGTCTAAAAAACCGATAGAATATTCCACTTCATTGATTTGCAGGTCTGATCCTAAGTGGAATAGCTCATTAATGTGGTCGCATCGCTTTGGAATTAAAAGAGCGGAAACTTCAGCAGCTCTGAATTTCGGGATAGATACTAATGATGGCTATTATCTTCAGGATGATAAAGGGAAAATAGCTAAAACAGCGTTGCAAGTTGGCTACGAAATCGGCACTGAATTCAAACATAATATTACCCCTCAGATTTTATTAAATACTGAAGGGCAATTTACAATAAGAGAATCTCAGATGTGGGGTTTGAATCTTTCATCATTCCAGAACCTTGATATTCAAAGGTATTTTATTAAACCATCTATCGAATATTCTATAGGAGATATGGCAGATCTTAAATTGTCATTTTATGCCACACATTATGATCATGAAAACTATCCCACCTATGTAGAATATGAGGATCGTATAAATGAACTCGATGATCTGGAAAGCAGACCTTTTAAGGCAATAAAAGGCTTGGTTGGCTTTAAAAAAGGTAAAGAGCAACCCGGACTTACCATACAAAAGGAAGAGTTGGAACGATTTGATTTTTCAGCTGATGGAAAAAGAGGAAGTCTTTTGTGGGTAACAGGAACCAACATAGGACAAATGAAATATGAAACAAATAATATATCTGGTGGTCCAAAAGAAAGGAACGAACAGTCAGCTTTTGTCCAGACAGAATGGCTTCTAGCAACAAAAACTTCTTTAGTCGGTGGGATCAGATTTGAACATAGCGATGCCTATGGTAGTGATATTTCTCCAAAATTGGCAGTTATGCAAAAGAGAGAAGGTATAATCAAGGAAGATGACTCTTTGGCTCTGAGATTCTCAGTTGCCAAAGGTTATAGAGCGCCGGATTTTAAGGAACTTTATTATGAGCTTCCTTATTCAACAAAAGGTATGGCTATCATAGGCGGGGAATACCTTAGGGAATTTGCTCCTTGGGAACCCAAACTTAGCCCAGAACGGTCAGTCGGTTTTAATCTTGGACCAGAATATTTTTGGCGCGACAAAATTCGCATACACTTTAACTTATTCTGGAATGAGCTTTGGGATGCCATCAGCTTTACATCTTTTGATAAAACATCAAAAACTTATCAGAGGATGGTAGAAATTTTTCCACAAGGAAGTGCCGCTGGTGAAATAACAGATCCAACAGAATCTGACTATACTAAAACAACAACAAATGTTGAGCGTGTTAGAACATACGGTGCTGAATCATATTTCTCTACCAAATTTCATAGCTGGATTTGGACTTTTTCATATACATATACTATGGCTAAAGATATTACCAATGATACAAGATTAGAGAATAAACCTACTGATATTCTGAAAATAAGTTTAAAGAAAATATTTATATTCGGAAGCTCTTTTGCTCTTACTCCCGGTATTTCTTATAGATATACGCATGGTGAACTAGATGGGAAACAAGAGCAACCAGGTATCTATCGCCTAGATAGTTATGTTTTGTTAAGTTTTGGAGAAAGATTCACAATGACTTTGGGTATTGATAATATTACTGATCAAAAGGATATTCAGTATTTAAAGCAACTTCCCGGACGTTTGATATACATCACAAATAACCTTAGTTTCTAATGAAAGGAGAAATTTATGTTAAAGAAACTTCTGGTTCTATTAATGGCTTTCAGTCTTGTAATTTTTGCAATGGGATGTGGCAATGATGAAGAGGAAGATGAAACGGATAACAATCAGGTTACACTCACAGACATGACTCCTCTTGAGGCAACTGTTACCTCTTCTGGAGACGTGACAAGTTCAACAACTGCGGATAACTGGACATACTTCAGTTTCAAAACAGGAACAACTGTTCCAACATCCCAAAAAAATACAAAAAATTGGGATATACGCATTCTAGGAACTAAGATGTCAACCAACGGTGGCACAACTGCTACCGAAGTAGGTTCTGGTGCAGATGGTGGTGCTATAATTATAAAGGAATCTAACCTGACGAAAATTACTCAAGCTCCGTCCAGTGGTTATAATATGGACGTAAAGGCGGCTATTGCGACGATGGCAAGTCCAAAACCAGTAGTAAGCATTTGCCAGTTGATGACCAAAGAAGATGAAAGCGACCCAAATTTTGATAATAATCATTGGTATACAGGTTCAGGATCAAATTTAAATGCTGACGGAACAAAATGCTATGTGATTAAATGTGGAGATGGAAATTATGCAAGGGTGCAATTCACAAATTACACAAAGGAAGGGGATAATCGTATATTTACATTTTCCTATAACTACACAGATCGGGCTGATGGGAAGTTTGTGAAGTAGCTCTTTGTATTTCGGCTAGACAAATGACGGTGAGAATTACCGATAGAGACGCTAATTCGCAACTTATTCAAGCTTCTGATACAGTTACAGAGATTGTAGAAATTAAATCCCACTAAAAATCTGGTGTAAAACAGCAATTAGTCATTGAAAGGGAAAAAACTATGAAAGGTCTGCATTTAATTATGATAATAAATGTGATTTCAATGATTCTACAAACATCATTAGGGGCAAATATTGACACCAAACCTGTCATTGTTCTATGCGCGTTTGGTACTACTACTGAAGCACAAGAAACCTATGATTATATTCATAAAGCAATTAGCAAAAAATATCCTGAAAATGAGATAAAATGGGCTTATACTTCTAATGTTGTAATAAAAAAGCTAAAAGAAGATGGGGTTATCCATCATACTTTATCTGATGTTTATGAAAATTTAAGAAAAGAAGGAAAGACAAACGTTGTTGTCCAATCGCTTCATATAGTTCCAGGGCAAGAATTTCATCAAAAGATAGTTATGCTTCCAACAAAAGGTCAAAATGTTAAATACGGTTGCCCGCTTCTATCTGACAACTCAGATTTTGAGAAGCTATTTAAAGCCCTTGAGCCACATTTTGCGCCTGAAAGTGAATCAGTAACAATGCTATGTGGTCATGGTAATGACCATCATCCTGAATTTAATGCTTCATTGATTAAAATGGACGAATATCTGCGCAAAAACAGAAGAAATACTTTTCTTGCAACAGTAGAGGGACAGCCCGGAATCGAAAAGGCATTTGAAGATGCAAGAAACACAGGATTAGGCAAAGTTCACATTATTCCATTGATGCTGGTTGCTGGAGACCATATTATGAATGACGTTATGGGTGATGAAGAGAATAGCTGGAAAAACCAACTTGCACCTATGAAAGTAACTGCTGAAAAGGGCATGGGCTATAATGATGCAGTTATCAAAATCTTCATAGATCATATAAACAAGGCTTTGGAGCAATTTTAATGGACAACATCAAAAAAAATCTTGTTCCTAGAATCGTTATCGCAGGAACAAACAGCGGTTGTGGCAAAACCTCTGTGTCAATAGGGATTATGTCTGCGTTAGCCAGTAAAGGCTATAAGGTGCAAGGATTCAAGATAGGTCCTGATTACATAGACCCTAGTCATCATACCTACGTTACGGGATTGCCATCTAGAAATCTGGATAGCTGGATGATCTCAATAGACAGGATTCTTGAACTTTTTTTGAATAGTGCAAAAGACGCTGATATATCTATCATTGAGGGAGTTATGGGCATGTTTGATGGCTATGGGGCGACTGATGAGCATGGAAGCACAGCCCATACAGCCAAGTTATTAAACGCCCCTGTTATACTTGTGATAGATGCAAAATCTATGGCTCGTTCATCAGCGGCGATGGTTCATGGTTACAGGACTTTTGATAGCAATGTCAGGATTGCAGGAGTAATTGCTAACAGGATAGCCGGCGAAAATCATTTTGATTATGTCAAGACATCCATTGAAAAATATACTAACACACCGGTATTAGGATATTTGAAGAACGACCCAGACATAAGCATCGAGGAACGACATCTTGGCTTGATTCCTAGTAGCGAAGGCAAAACAGCGCAAGATATTTACCAAAAACTTACGTGGAATGTGCTTGAGCATATAGATATTGAGCTTATGCTAGATTTGGCGAATGCCGCTGGTGATTTGCCAAACTATAAGCCGTCAATCTTTGTGGAAAAACCCAATACTACCCATTTTAAAATAGGCGTTGCAAGAGATAAGGCCTTTAGTTTCTATTATGAAGATAATTTGGATATTCTCAGACATTATGGTGCTGAACTTGTGTTTTTCTCACCATTGGCAGATGAGAAACTTCCTGATGGTCTGAATTTTGTATATTTGGGTGGTGGATTCCCAGAATTATTCGCAGAACAGCTTGCGGATAATGTCAATATGAGGAAATCAATTAAGGCATTTGCTGAAGCATCTTTACCAATCTATGCTGAATGTGGTGGTTTAATGTATCTTTGCCAAAGTATTCAAACTTTTGATGATAGGATATATCAAATGGTTGGGGTATTACCTGCAAAATCAAAGATGATGTCAAAACGTATGTCATTAGGCTATATAAACATAAATGTCCTTCGGGATAACCTGCTATCAAATAAAGGTGAAGTGCATCGAGGTCATGAGTTTCACTGGTCAGACATTCAGGTTTTTGGTGATGTGAAATATGCCTACGAAACGGTAAAGCGTCATGGGCAAAATAAGAAATATGATGGGCTTATGGTAGGCAATATTCTGGCGTCATACGCCCATCTTCATTTTGCATCTAATCCAAACTTGGTGGAAAGCCTTATTGGGAATATAATTGAGCAATAGAAAATATACAGAGAAAAATAACGAGAAATGTGAGTTTGATATAGAAAATATATCGGAAGCAGTTGAGCATCATATCAGGCATATCGCCTATCTTTCATTAAGAAAATGGATATTGGGAATCGGGCTTCTGATATTGACATTATCTGGCATCGTTTTGTCTGCTGGTATAGGTCCTGTTAGAGTTCCTCCGACTATGACCGCCAGAATATTAATTTCCCATATCCCCGGGTTTGGTGGTATTTGGAATAACCTTAAAAAAGAAAATTCTGCCAAACTGGAGGAACTTCAAGACAGTCTTTTATCAATCCAGAACCAAGGTTTAGAAAGCAATATTAATGCAAAATCAGAAAAAGACGTTGACAAGACAAAGGAAGACATTTTTATTCTAAAAGATAAGATTCGCGATCTGGAGAACTATGAGATATGGGTATGGCATGGACGTATGCCGAGAATAATCGTGGCATTGCTGGTTGGTGCAGGATTGTCCGTTAGTGGAGTGATATTTCAGGGATTGGTGATGAATCCGTTGGCAAGCTCAGGCACTCTTGGTATATCGGCAGGGTCGGCAACAGGGGCATCTATTTTTATTGTCTTGGGTTCTGGAATCAAAGCCATTGAATTCTCATGGGGGATACCCATATCTGCATTTGCAGGAGGCCTTATTACAATGGGTTTGGTCTGGTTTGTCGCCAGATCAGGTAGAGGGACAACCAGCCCGTTATCTTTAATTCTGGCGGGTGTAATAGTAGGTATATTTCTTGGATCGCTTATGAGTTTCATTATGATAATTGCGGAGGAAGAAAGTTTAAGGGCTTTAACTCTCTGGGGTGTCGGCTCTCTTGCGTCAAGGGAATGGATGCAAGTAAAGATGGCTGTGCCGATTATAATTTTTGGAATATTACTAGCAATTATTAATGCAAGAGACCTAAATGCCTTATCTTTGGGTGCAGAACAGGCAAGAAATTTGGGGATAAATGTCAATCGATCACGACAGATTTTAATGATAACTGCTGCAGTGATAACTGCAGGTGCGGTTTCAGTGTCAGGACCTATTGGCTTTGTGGGATTAGTGATTCCACATAGCGTCAGGATGCTTATTGGTCCCGATCACCGCATAGTGATCCCATTCAGCGCATTGGGAGGCGGGATTTTTTTGCTAATCTGTGATACTGTTGGCAGAACGATTGCATCACCTTTGGAATTGCCTGTTGGAATTGTAACTTCACTTATAGGGGCGCCTTTCTTTGTCTATATATACAAAACTCGTATAAGAAGTGGGGCTGTGATAACCTGATGGATATAGTTGGCAAAAAGATAGAGTTCAGCTATGGGTCAAATAAGATTCTGGATGGGATAGATTTTGAAATTGGTCATGGCAAATTTGTGGGCTTGCTGGGGCCAAATGGCTGTGGAAAAACAACGCTTGTTGGACTTATATCAGGGACACATCATCTCAGACACGGTGAAATAACCATTGATGGGACTTCGGTGCGCAATATTTCAGCAAGGAATATGGCAAAGTTTCTTGCGATTGTTCCACAGTTCAATGTAATTAGCTTTCCCTTTACAGGCCTTGAAATTGTCATGATGGGAAGATACCCATTTAAGGAACGTTTTAGCAAGTTCTCGGATAAAGACATAGAAATTTGCCTGAAATATATGTCAATAACTGATACTTTGCAATTTGCTAAGAGACCTGTAAATATGCTCTCAGGTGGCGAAAGGCAAAGGGTTATATTAGCCAGAGCATTGGCACAACAACCAAAAATATTGATACTGGATGAAGCAACTTCCAATCTTGATATTCGTCATACCGTTTCTTTTTTGTCAAAGGTGAGGGAATTAGGCATTGACAATGGCATTACAGTCATAAGCGCCATGCACGATCTTAACCTAGCATCTATGTTTTGTGATGAAATATTAATGATGGAGAAAGGTAAAATTTTGGCTAGTGGAAGTGTAAATCATGTATTGACAAAAGAAAACATAGAATTGGTGTATAAAACACCTGTAAAGGTAAAAAAGCAAGATGATGGCAAAATATCCGTGCATCTTGAAATACCAAATTAAAGAAATCTTGGGTTCTTTAGAATGAAAATATTAGAAGGGAAGGCTTTATGAAACATAAGACCATATTTGCAATTATCTCAGGATTTGTTGCTATTGGTTTGCTAGCGATATTTGCTTATTATTTATCAAAGGGAAGCAGACAGAAAAAAAACATTAATGAATTAACTGACCTTAAAGGGATTAAAACCCCAAAACTTGATGGAAAACTGAGTTATCCAGCTACAATCACGGATTCAAAGGGGCATCAGCTTACCCTAGAAAGCTCCCCGAAAAGGATAATTGTAACCTCATCAGAGGCAGCTAATTGCCTTATATTTCTCGGAAAATCAGATTATGTTATCGGTCGTTTATCGCATCAGAAACAGCCAGAGCTTGCTCATGCCGAGGTTGTTTCTAGTGGATCTATGGAGGCAAATTTTGAGGCAATGGCAGGTATGAAGCCCGATTTGGTTTTGACGAACCTGATGAATTATGAAGACAAAGTCAAATCATTTGAGAAATACAGAATTCCCTATTTCGCATTTAAAATAGAAAAAATCAATGAAATGGCAGAGATGTATGCCCTTTTTGCAAAGGTTCTGGACGCCTCACCGGAGAAGCTGGAGGAGATTAAGAATCTTTTGGCAAAGCTAGAGAGGGTTGATAAAAGGATGGTAGGGCTGAAACCAGAGGAACGTCCAAAGGTATTTTTTGAGGTTGGTTATAGCCCAGGTCCAAGCACTTTGTCTGGTGATTCTATTGCAGGAGACATCATCTGGCGAGCTGGCGGAAGGATGTTTCCAGTTGGCAAATCCTTTAATGCCCCTGTGAGTGTAGAATCGCTTATGAATGATCCGCCAGATTGGTATCTTATCGGTCAGGGATTTTTGGCTAAGAAAACAACTCCCGAAGAAGTGAAGCAAAGACCAATGCTAGGGAAAATGCCTTGTATTCAGAATAATAAGTTCATGTTGGTTGATTCTCTAAGCTATATTCAGAGCCATCCTAAGACAATTGATAATGTTATAGAACTTGCAAAAAAGCTTCATCCTGAACGAATGAGGGATTTTGAATGATGCAACATAAAAAACGAAGGTTTACTGTCCCAAGAGACCAAATTGAATGGTATCCGACGGTGGATTCTGAAAAATGTAATGGTTGTGGTATTTGTTTTGAATTTTGCCCCAAAGGTTGTTTTTCAATGACATCCGACAAAAAGAAGGTTCAGGTTACAGACCCTTATGAATGTGTTGTCCTTTGTAACGGGTGTGTGAAAAAATGTCCACAAGAAGCGATCTTTTTTCCCAAAAGGGAAGATTTTGAAAAATATGTCATATACGAGGACTAACCGACAAGGAGATTGGTAATGGTAGTTGATAAAGAAACAATAATCAAAGCGTTAAAGGAATCGAAGACTCCATACACCGCCTTTGTAGCCCGTGATCTCGGAATTCCAGAACGGGATATATTTAAAGCTCTCCCTTCAGAAGAATGCACTGAGCTAGACATCAAAAAACTCCCTGAGATTATGGCTGAATTGGAAAAATGTGGGTTAGTATTATTGATAGTCAAATCTGTCGGGGCTGTTCTGGAGGTGGAAAGCGATCTTTCTAAGCAATCGGAATCACGAGGCTATTATAACATAATGGGGGATATTGCCCACATGCACATTATGTTAGATGGCATGGATACAGTCTTTGCTGTTCATAGAGAACCAGAGTCGCAAAAACCTATGGTCTATTCAATTCAATTCTTTGATCCCGAAGGTAAACCAGCCTTGAAGATATTTTTAACTCAAGATAAAGAGAAAAAGGCATATAGAGAAAATGACATGGTAACCTTCAACAGAATCAAGGAATCATTTATCAAATGATAACGGTTTATGATGAATATGCAATCCCTATCCATTTATTCAGAAAATTATACGCCCAAACACTCAAAAGAGTATTATGAACTATACAAAACCGATGCCCCTCGCATGGGTATGGGAATGGGTTCAGGTAAGAATATAAGCGACTTGACGGAATTAGATTCCGAAGAAATTGATTTGGAGATCAACAATATTCTTAGGCAATCTGTTGTCTCTGCTCATCGTGGATTATTCATGCAGATTCCATTTTGTAAATCAAGATGCAGTTATTGTCCTTTTTTCAGGTACTCTGCGGATGAGGACGTAACAAGATTTGCAGATTCAACAATCACTTTATTGCAAATGCTTGGTGAAACAGAATATGTTATCAGCCAACCTTTTGAAGTTTTCTATTTCGGCAGCGGAACACCAGCATCCATCGGATATAGAAATATGGAACGGATACTTTCGGCAATCAGGAAATATTTTCAAAGGACAGATGGATATGAATTTACAATAGAAAACCGAATATCTGATCTGGACTCAGACTTACTAGAATTATATAACCTCTATGGTGTAAACAGAATAAGCATGGGGGTTCAGACATTTGATACTAATATGCGGAAAAAATTGGGTCGTTATAGTGATCGTGATCGGATAATTGATACCATAAATAGAGTCAGAGATATTGGATTCCGCACCAGTGTTGATCTTATGTATTCAATTCCCGGCCAAACAGTAGATGATTTCATTGAGCAAGTCCGAATCGCTTGTGAATTGGGCGTTGATAATATATCGCAATACAGAATGAAATTGCCTCCGTTTGTTCCGCTCAAAAAAAGAATTGATAATGGTGAATCCCCTCCACAACCTCTCAGATCAGAATGGACAGATATGCAGTTAGCAGGATGGGATGAAGCAGAAAAACATGGATACCATAGATGGAATACCAAAAATTTTGGCAGAACAGAGAATGAATATTGTCATTACAATTTTGGGCAGTATTATCCAACTGACCTATTACCTGTTGGAAGCGGAGCGGGTGGGCATGTTGGTCTTTTGAACTTCTTCAGTGAGCGTGATCTGGACAAATATTGCCAGCAAATAGAAGAAGGTCTGATGCCATATACAAATGGTAAAATAGGCAATATGGATTCGCTTTATATGTCAATATTCCGAAGGCTTCTTGAACAAAAAGGTGTTAATCTGATGGAATTAGGCAGGCGATTCAATGTTGATTCATGGGAAATACACTATAAGGATCTTCGTAATCTTGAAGAAAAAAAGCTTATAAATATTGAAGGAGATAATATAAGCTTGACAAAATTAGGTGTTGTGTGGTGGCCAGAAATCTCGTATGATTTGAGCATAGAAGCGGGGACAGTAAAAATTTCATATAAGGAACTTTCCATGATTTAAGAAAGAGGTTAGTTAATGAAAAAAGTATTAGGAATTCAGTCTAGTCCCAATCAAGACGGACATACAAGCAAATTAACCCAAATGGTATTAAGGGGAGCTGAAGAAGCTGGAGCGCAAATAGAATTGATTCATCTTCATAGTCTTAATATATTAGCTTGTAAAGTATGCGCTCAGGGCTGGGGAATTTGTAAATCAGAGGGTAGATGCATAATAGAAAATGATGATTTTCAGAATTTGAGAGATAAGATGTATTCGGCAGATGCCATTATCTTCAATACTCCTGTTTACTTTGGAAGCCTGAGCGAAAACGCCCGTTATTTTCTGGATAGGCTGAGAAGATGTGAAATAGGTAATAAGGAAAAGTCTCAATTACCTGATAAATCGGCAATTGTAATGGCTTCTGCGCGAAGTGGTGGCGCAACAAAGGCTGTTCAGGAATTAGAAGACTATTTTCGCTATTTTAAGTTTAAAATAGTGGATTCTATCCCATCAACAATGCGCAGTAGTGCATATAAAATGGATATGTTAAAAGAAGCAGGGAAAAACCTAATAATTTGGCAGGAATATGTATAATGGAATATATAATTATTGTTACATGTGGACAAGAACATGAGAATACAAACAACCTTGAAATAATGGGCGAAATGATAAAATCTCGTCTTTTTCCTCAAGACAATCAAAATCGCCTGAGAATAGGATTCTTGAATTTTCAAAAACCAAGCCTAAAAGATTCAATTGATTCATGTATTAGAGATGGTGCGGATTCCATAATCATACATCCATATTTTCTTGATATGACCGCCAGAAATTCAAGAGATATAATTGAAACGGTAACTCAATCAATTAAAAATCATCCCGAAGTAAAAATTATATGCACTGACTCTTTGGGAATACATGAAAAAATTGCACAAGTAGCTATTGAGCGAATAAATGCCACAAGGATAAAATCACCCGAAGATATAGAAAAAGAGAGCTTTGAAATACTCTCACAGGAATTGGATTTGCGTGGGCTCGCTTCTGAGCAAATACCTATATTTCATCGTGTTATACACGCCACCGCTGACTTTGAATATAGAAATACACTCAAAATTCACCCAAAAGCCATAGAAACGGGCATAAAGGCTATACAATCGGGTAAAGATATTCTCACTGATGTAAGCATGGTTCAAGTTGGCATAAATAAAAGGAATCTTGAACGTTGGGGTGGAAAGATTATCTGCAAAGTATCAGATGATGAAATTGCTAAAATATCATCCGAAACAGGGAAAACTCGCGCTGAAATTTCTATGGAAAGGGGATTTACGGAAAATGTGGGAATTGTCGCTATTGGGAATGCGCCCACCGCATTGTTAAAAATAATAGATATAATGGAAGATCGGACTGATGTTTTGGTCGTTGGCGTCCCTGTTGGATTTGTAAAGGCATTGGATTCCAAAGTTGCACTTGCCAATCAGGATTTCCCATTTATTACCAACCTTAGCAGAAAGGGCGGGTCAAGTGTGGCTGTGGCAATCGTCAACGCATTGTTAAAAATGGCAGATAAAAGATGATCTTATTGGAGAACAAAGTCATAAGAAGTATGATTAGAGTGGCGATTATATGCGCTATACTATACACTCTATTTGCATGTGCTAATGATAAGCAAAAAACTAGTATCTTTGGATGATTGGCAAAGATTTAGAACTATTCCCGCAGTGCAAAATAATCGTATATATCCTCTGGACCATAATATTCTTCTTAGATCTGGTCCCAGAGTTATAGATGGTCTTGAGGCAATGCACACTATATTTGAGGAATTCTGGAAAAATCTAAATAATGCAAAAACGGAATAAGAAGAAACTCCGAATTGGCTATACAACAGGAGCTTGTGCAGCAGCAGCCGCAAAAGCGGCAACAATAATCCTTCTTCAAAAAATTGACATAAGGAGAGTTGAGATACCTTTCCCAGATGGTAGTAGAGTAAAATTTAAAGTTCATAAACATGGGAACAAAACTAACAGTGCATGGGCATCTGTAATAAAAGATGCTGGGGATGACCCTGACATTACCAACGGAGCAGAAATTGTTGCGGAAGTTTCAACTATAGAAAAGACTGAAACAAGTGAAACTGGAATTCCAGAAATTTTAATAACAGTCGGAAAAGGCGTTGGTATAGTTACAAAACCGGGTCTTGCAGTATCTATAGGTGAGCCAGCTATTAATCCAATTCCCAGAAAAATGATTATGGAAGCGGTAAAAGAGGCTTTATCTACTGCGAAAACACAAATGCCAAATATTCAGGCAAAGATCTCTGTGCCAAATGGAGAGGAACTGGCAAAAAAGACTCTAAATGCAAGATTAGGAATCATTGGTGGGATATCAATTCTTGGGACGACTGGTATAGTAAAACCGATTTCTGATGAAGCATGGACTTCCACCATCAAAATATCTATGGACGTGGCAAAAGCCATGGGGCATAATGAGATCGTTCTTTCTTCAGGCAGGTCTTCTGAAAGGATACATCAGGAGAAATATAAACTTCCAGAAGAATGCTATGTGATGATGGGGGATCACGTTGAATTTTCCCTTTTGGAAGCAAGGAATCATAAATTCAATAAAATTCATTTATGCGTCCAATGGGCGAAGATGACCAAGATTGCAATGGAAGTTCCACAAACCCATGTAAGATATGGGGCGATTGAGCCTGATGATGTTGCCAATTTTCTATCAGGACTAAGCGAACGATTCAGACATATAATTAGTCAAAGAGGAAATTATAAATTCAATACTGCAAGAGAGATTTTCACATTAATAAATGACAGTCTGATGAAAGATGAACAAATAGATTTATTTTCCAAAGTCTGTGGAATAGCAAAAATATATGCAGAGAATATAACACAAGATATACCGGTACAAGTTTATCTGGCATCCTATGAAGGAGATATAATTGCAGAAAATAAGTAAAATATATGTTATGGGCATTGGGTTCAAGCCATTGGACAATAAAGCCAGTAAAATTATCAAAAAAGCCGATTTTATTGTTACATCCGACAGAATTCTGGATTTTTTTAAGGGCTATAAAGAATATGAGCTGGTAAAAAATAAAATATTGTCAATAAACAGCATGTCTGATGTTATCATCTTTATAAAGGAAAAAATATCTAATCCAGAAACCCATAATATTGTTTTTCTTGGATCAGGGGACCCGCTATTTCATGGTATAGGCAGAACGATGATTAATGAATTTGGGAAAGACATGGTAGAGATAATGCCCGACATTTCCAGCATTCAGTTAGCCTTTGCCCGTATTAAGGAACCATGGGATGATGCTTTGCTTTTAAGCCTTCATGGTATCTCTGATCCAACTGGACAAACAAACAAAATTAGCATTACAGAACTACCAACTTTTTTGATGAAATATAAAAAAATCGCAATGCTTACAGATAAGCGCAATAATCCATCCTCCATAGCAAAACTAATTCTCGATACATTACCAGAAGATTATTCTTTATCATATCGGATCTCTGTATGCGAGAAACTTGGCTATCCTGATGAGAAAATTACACAAGGGGATCCTGTGGAAATTGCCAAAATGGAATTCTCTGATCTTAACGTGGTTATAATACAAAACCAGCAGGACAAGTCTTTTAAAAATGCACCTATCTTTGGATTGAAAGAGAATGAAATCCATCATTCAAGGGGTTTGATAACAAAAGATGAAGTTAGGTCAGTAACTATCCACAAGCTAAGATTACCAGAAAAAGGAATATTTTGGGACATCGGTGCAGGTTCGGGGTCTATTTCCATCGAAGCAGCGAAGATAAGCCCAAAGCTCTTAGTATATGCCATAGAAAAAAACGAAGCTGAAATAAAGAATCTAACTGAAAATAAAAGCAATTTTGGCATTACTAATCTAAATATAATAGAAGGTGAAGCACCTGATATATTAAAAAATCTACCACAACCAGACAGAGTTTTTATAGGCGGTAGCGGAGGTAATCTCAATAGAATATTGAACATTATAGATGAAAAGACATCATGTAAAGTACTTGTGATGAACGCAGTTATGCTCGAGACTCTGAACGAAGGAATTTCATACCTTGATAAAGCTGGTTTTGTAATAGAAGTTTCTCAGATATGGGTAGCGAGATCGAAAGCAATTGGTAAGGAATTGCGACTGAATGCGCATAATCCCGTTTTTGTAATAGTAGGAGAGAGATAAATGATAGGAAATTTATATGCCATTGGTGTAGGTCCAGGGGATCCTGAGTTGCTGACCCTAAAGGCAGTGAGAATCATCAAAAATGTAAAGGTAATCTGTGCACCAAAATCAAAAGAAACGTCTAAAAGCCTTGCTTTATCTATTGTTAGTAAAATCGTGGACATTGAAGATAAAGAAACAAAAGAAATTCTTTTTCCTATGAAGAAGACAAAATTCGCTGCTTATGAGACCGAACTTGAAATACAATGGCTGCAAAATGTTGATTTCATTATAAGTAGAATAAATGCAGGAATGGATGTGGCATTTCTTATCATTGGTGACCCTACTCTTTATAGCACATTCTTTTACCTATATGATAAACTACTCACGGTTATTCCTGCATTGAATATAGAGGTAATTCCGGGTGTATCATCGATAAATGCTGCTGCATCAAGAGCAAGAATACCTCTTGGGCTTGGGGATGAAGGAATTGCAATCTTACCAGCTAATTACGCCATAGATATAAGGGATGTGCTAAATAAGGTGGATACGGTCGTGCTAATGAAGATTTATGGAGTATTTGACAAGATTATGAATATTCTAAGTGACATGAATCTTGTGGATAAAGCAATTTACATTGCAAGAGTGGGTATGGATGATGAGTTAATTATCAACAATTTATGGAATATAAGAGAAGAGCAAATAGACTATCTCTCAATAATAATAATTAGGAGAAATCTGTGAAATTATTAGAATCCAAAGTATATTTTGTTGGTGCTGGTCCAGGAGACCCTGATCTAATTACTGTCAAGGGCAGAAAGCTTCTTGATAATGCCGATGTCATAATATACGCCGGCAGTCTTGTAAATCCTGCGCTTATTGACGGGCTAAATGCTGATATATATGACTCATCAAAGATGAATCTAGATGAAATAATAGAGATTATTAAAAGGTCAATAAATAAAGGAAAAACAATAGTCAGGCTTCATACTGGCGATACATCACTTTATAGTGCAATATCAGAGCAAATAGAGAAACTCAGAGAAATAAATATTGAATATGAGGTAATTCCGGGTGTTTCCTCTGCAATGGCAGGTGCCGCTATATTGGGTCAGGAATTAACTATACCCGAGATAAGCCAAACTGTCATAATCACTCGTATAGCAGGAAGAACCCCTGTGCCAGATAACGAAAAACTCAGCGAAATGGCAAAACACCGAACGACAATGGTGCTATTTCTTAGCGTTGGGCTAATAGAAAATGTCGTAGAGGAACTGAAAATCGGTTATCAAGAAGATACACCAATAGTAATTATATATAAAGCGACATGGCAGGATCAAAGGATCATCAGGGGGACGCTGAAAAATATTGTGGATATTGTCAAAGAAAATGATATAGGGAAAACAGCACTCATATACGTTGGAGAGGCACTAAGAGCATCAGAAAGCTATACAAAAAAACAGTCAAAACTATATGACAAGGATTTCAAACATGGATATAGAAGCTAAAACAGCCATATTCTATATAACAAATAACGGTCTTAACCTTGCCCAAAATCTAAAGGGTTTATTTAGAGATTCAAATATATATAAACTTAATTCGAAAAATATTTCTCAACAATGGAAGGAATGTGAAAGCCTGATATTTATCATGGCTACTGGGATAGTGGTCAGAAAAATAGCCCATTTAATACACGACAAAAAAACCGATCCGGGGGTTATTGTCTTGGATGAAGCAGGGAATTTCGCCATAAGCCTTTTGAGTGGTCATTTAGGTGGGGCAAATGCTTTAGCAGAAAAAATCGCTGACTTTCTGGGTGGCAAGGCTGTAATAACAACTGGTTCCGATGTCAATAAATTAACATCCATTGATGTATGGGCAAAGGAGAATAATCTAGCAATTGAGAATTGGAAGGCATTACCGAAAATCGGAACAAAGCTTATAAATGAAGGGACATTGGCGATATATTCCGATATAGATATAGAGACTCCAAAGGAATATATTAAAATAGGCGATATAAAATCCGCAGACATAATTATCTCTAATAGAAAAAGCCTTGAAAATGCTCCTAATGATTGTATTTACATAAGACCCAAAAATCTATTTCTGGGGATAGGGTGTAACATTGGAACAAAAGCCAATGAAATAGAATCGGTAGTATTAGGATTGCTTGATGACAGAAATCTATCATTTTTGTCTGTTAATTCTATAGCTACTGTGGATAAGAAGGCAAAGGAACCCGGTCTTGTTGCATTTGCTGAAAAACATAATTTAGTCATTAAGACATTCACACCCGATGTATTAAATTCAGTTGAGGGAATAGATGGATCAGAGATTGTCCTTAAATACATTGGAGCAAAAGCCGTTTCAGAACCATCAGCCATGTTATCCGCTGGATCGAACAAATTGCTTGTCAGTAAACACAAAAGTGGTAATGTAACGGTTGCAATAGCTCAAAGTAATACTCAACACGAAAAGAAGAAGGGAAAATTATATGTGATAGGTATTGGAGGTGGAAATATGGAATATATTACATCAAGAGCTTTAGCAGCGATAACGGAATCAGAAGTTATTGTCGGCTATAAGACATATCTGGACCTTATATCTGATCTGATTGAGACAAAGGACATTGTTTCATCGGGTATGACACAGGAAATTGATCGCTGTAAGAAAGCATTAGATTTTGCTATTCAAGGGAGAAAAGTTGCGATTATAAGTAGTGGAGATCCGGGAATTTATGGTATGGCAGGACCAATCCTTGAGATATTCAAAGAGCTTAATTCCTCTGTCAAACCTGAAATAGAAATAATACCCGGAATATCCGCTCTCAATCTTTGTTCTGCGAAACTTGGTGCGCCGATAATGCATGATTTTGTGTCAATCAGCCTATCGGATAGATTAACATCATGGGAATTGATCGAAAAAAGGCTTGAATCAGCAACTAGAATGGATTTTGTCATTATACTTTATAATCCCAAAAGCAAGGGGAGATCTAAGCATATAAATAAGGCAAGAGATATTATATTAAAATTTCATAGTCCAAACACTCCCGTTGGCATCGTTAAAAACGCAATGAGAGATAATGAAAAGGTTATAATAACCAATCTGGAAAATTTGTTGAACTATGATATTGATATGCAGACAACCATAATAATAGGGAATTCTAGGACTTTTGTTTTCGGCGGATACATGATAACACCCAGAGGGTATAAAATATAAGAGACCTTTGCAAAGCAGTAGTTTTCTCATTCTCGGATAGATTCTCTTAGATAAACTCAATACTTTTTTGGCATAATCACTATATAAAAGGAATATTAACATTTCTTGCTGTTCTGATTTACCCTAATCCAATTCACGCTTTAATAATCTGATTAGATTTGTGTTTGTGGGTCGCATTTGTTTTATAAAGCCAGCTTCCTCAATAATTTCTGCTCTTAATTTCCCTTTACCATCAATAACACATTCCCGCCTGACTGCATTAGAAATGAGAATAGGCTTTGTGCATAGAGTTGTATTGCCAATTCTTGATGCAATATATTAGCCATAGCTATATCTGATGGTATCTCTATAATTATGTCTTCTATTTCCAATCACCCATTAGTCCATATATTGAAATTGCGGAATAGAGTCGCCGTGCCTTCTTTATATTCTCCACAGTAGATGGTTCTGTCTATCATCCCTATTGCATGGATTCCTTGCCACTTGTGAATCAGCTCAATTTAATAGAAATACTGGCATCAACAAATAGCAATATATTCAGCAAAAGAATGTGATTCAGGAACAGGCAAATTATCCTCTAATAGACCTTGTATGTGCATTTGAATCGCTTCATACATATTTTGCTCTGCTTCCTCGTATGTTTCACCACTAGCAACACAACCCGGCAAATCTGGGGAATAAGATGAATAATTTCCATTTGCCTTTTCAATAATAACTAAAAAGCGATACATTACCGTTTTTCCTCCTTCAACTGAGCCTGTTTCAATATACTATTCAAAGTCCCAATAGCTAGATCGTGGTTAAGATGTCCTGCTATTGTAACTCTACCCGGTTTGATAGGATGTTTATATTGTCGGTGACTACCCTTTGTTTTTACCAAGAACCATCCATCTGCTTCTATCATTCTGATAATATCTCTAATTTTCATTATTAGCTCTCGTATAGATTTTTAACGTTTCCATATCTTGAAATTGCGGAATAGAGTCGCCGTGCCTTCTTTATATTCTCCACAGTAGATGGTTCTGTCTATCATCCCTATTGCATGAATGCCGACTTGGATTGGGTCTTCAATAGGGAATGATAGCTTGCCACAGGTCAGCCAGTTCTCATTATCTATGCTACAATAGGCTGATATTTCATTGCCATTTCTTTCCAATCTCATGTATGTAGATTCTGATTCCTCTGGTAGCAATCCTCTACCTGCCATTTGTTCTTCCCTATTTATATGTCCATAGAACCAGAAACCATAGGGATCATTTCTGCCTCTTTCAAAGCAGATATAATTCTTATCATCTTTCCATATCAGCAATCCGCCCATCTGTGGCTTATTATTTGTGGCGGGAGAGATACATACCTGAACTGCAAAGTCATCTTCAATTTCTCTGATAAATCTAGGCGCACTCATATTTAGCCCTGAAAGGTCTCTGCCATTTGCTGCATGAATCTCAAGTCCATTTTCATTAATTTCATAACGGCAATCATTGAATACATCAATCCAAGTCCATGATGAATCCATATCTTTTCCAAAATCATCACCAAAAGTAAGTCTAGATAATTCATTGCCTGTTTGTGCAGGCTCAAGATGCCATTGTTGCAGTGCCAAATCTTTTAATGATTCAGCATGTTTTTTTCTGTAATCATTACAGAAATTGAGGAATTCATCATATTTACCAAGCCTTTTATAAGTATATTCCAGTTTCTCTAATGATTGGAATAAACGATCTTGTGCATAATCATTTTGAAATTCAAATACTTTATCTGCAAAGTTATGGAAAATCTGGAGTGCTTTGTCATAGTCGCCTTTTTTCATATAAACATCACCTAACCAAAATTTTGACCATTCAATACTAACTTGATTACCGCCCCTCTCCCGTATTTCTATATACTTTTGCCTGTATTTTATTGCATCATCCCAAAGTCGCTGATATATGGATATGTTTGATAAAATAATATACTCTGTAGAAAAGTTATCCAGAGCAAGAAACTTTGGATCGCTATTATTATACATATTTAAGGTAATTGATGAACTAACTTTTAATTCCTCTAATTCGCCTAAATTCAATAGCAAGCCATCTAAGAATACTCTTGATACAATCGTATGAACTTTATCTCCGATTTGGCTAAATTTATCTATGGCTTCCCGATTTAACTTAATTGCTCCTTTTAGATTGCCTTCTCTTGACATAATTACACCAGACTCTAATACAGCACCAGCCAATGCCCTTAAATCATTATGAATTTCTGCATGCTTCCTAAGCTCATTGCACCAATTTAATGCAGTTTCTAAATCACCAACAAAATAATTATAAAAACATGTAATATGATCGTAAATTGCTCTCAATTCAGGTGAATACTCAAGATTTTTAATGAGTTCCATATTTTTATATATACATTCCTTATACCTATCATAATTACTTCCAAGAGCTATCCAAGAATTGCCCAAAACAGCTTCAAGACATTTATCATCATCACCCAAAATGGCAAGAATTTTCTCTCCACACTGAACCATTTTATCATCTTCGCTTTGCCACCAAAATGTGCCGCCTATCAGGTTATAAAGTTTTGCTAATTGTCGTGGTGAAATATTCATATCTTGAGCCAAAGTAATCGCTTCTTCAAGAAACTTAACTGCCTCTGTAATTCGACCCGCATAGCTGTAAATATCACCAATATTTTTTAGTGCTTCCAGCTTCCAATCATCATGGGATATATTATGCTTCTCCAGCATATCAAGAACACTTTGATAATATGATATGGCTGTTTCATTGGCATAGTTTCTCTTTGCCCTTTCACCTACTTTCAGCATATACTCAATAGCCTTCTGGACATCATCACTCTTGGAGTAATGCTCTGCCAACTCCTCGTAATACTCCTCTAATCGCTCCTGATATAGTCTCTCTATTCCCTGCGCTACCTGAAGATGAAAGTCTTTACGCTTCCTCTCCAGTATGCTCTGATAGGTTGCTTCCTGTGTAAGCGCATGTTTGAAAGCATATTCCAATTCAGGTATCATCCTCTCCTGATACACCAATTCCCTATCCTCAAACTCACTGATGTATCTATTAAGTTCCCTCTCATGCTGGGTTAGATGGTCTAATAGCCTGTGTTTGAATAATCTGCCAATTACACTTGCACATTGCAAGACATACTTTGCCTCTGACTGTAATCTGTCAACCCTTGATAGAATAACACTTTGTATTGTATCAGGGACATCAATGCTGGCAATCTCATCTTTGGCGATCCATCTGTCATTCTCCTGATATATCATACCTTGCTCTATCAATGACCTGATGACTTCCTCTATGAAGAAAGGATTGCCCTCTGACTTGCTAAGTATCATAAGCTTTGTATTTTCTGGAAGTTTATCTATTTCCAATAGTGATTCTATCAGTTCCCTGCTCTCTCCACTGGATAATGGCTTTAGCATGATCTCTGTATATCTGTCCATACACTTCCTTCTTGCCTGATTGCCCATCTGCCATACACGATGCTCATGTTCCGGTCTGTAAACACACAACAGCATCAATGGTGTATTGGCTAACTCATCCATAAGCAAAGATATTAAGTCCAGTGATAGATCATCTGACCAGTGTAAGTCCTCTAATATCAATAGCAATGGCTTCTGCTTTGCTAATGTCTCAAATATATCTCTGAGTCTCATCAATGTCTGGTGTCTGATCTGTTCTGGTGTGGCAAATTTCAGTCTATCATCTAGCTCGTTGCCATATTTGATTGACAGCAATTGTCCCAGTAATGGCAATGTCTCATCTGCGGATTGTGGCATCAGTTGTGTTATGGATTCTGTAACCTTGCTTGCTATTGCTACACCATCATCACCTTCACCGAAATTGAAGTATGTTTTCAGTATATCTATGAATGGCCAGTAGCTGATTGGCTGTCCTATTGAGACACAACGACCTTCAAAGTATAAACAACCCCCTTTATCCCCCTTTGTTAAGGGGGAATTGGGCGGAGTGTCATTTGTTAAAGGGGAATTAGCCATCTCTTGATTGGTAAGGTATGCCTTCAGTTCTGAAACAAGCCTTGATTTACCTATGCCTGCTTCACCGATGACAGATACTATCTGACCATGACCACTGAGCCATTCGTCAACTGATTCCTTTACATCAGCAAACTCATGCTCTCTGCCTATCATCCTTGCTCGTAAGCCTTCTATACCGCGTAATTTCTCTGGATGCGTTTTTACCTGCTTGACTGAATAGGCTGTAACAGATTGAGTGAATCCCTTGACTGATAGGTCTGGAATTACGTCAAAGTCAAATATCCTGCGTGTAAGACGATACGAGCCAGCGCCGACCAATATCTGACTAGGTTCTGCTGATTCCTGTAATCTCTTTGCCAGATTGATGTCAGTTCCATAAGCTGTGTATTCATTATGCAGTTGCGTCTGTATCTCACCCACTGTCATCATGGCAGTATTGATGCCTATGGATACTTTCAGATCATAATCTTTCATTACCTCTCTCATATCAATTGCGGACAAAATAGCCCTCTCTGCATCGTTTTCATGGAGTATTGGCGCGCCGAATAATGCCAGTAGTCCATCGCCTCTGAATCCACTTATACTGCCTTCATATTTTGCGACAATACTCACTAAATTCTTAAAGCAATCCTGAACCAGATGAAATATGGTTTCTGATGACTTATCCGCAGATAGTGGAGTGAATCCTGATATGTCTGCAAACAATGCAGTAACAGGACGATTTTCACCAGTTGCCATCTGTTCCGCTGATAGGTATTTCTGTGCTAGTGATTCTGGTATAAGGCTTTGTAGCTGTGTGTGCATGTCCTCTAACTTGGGGATGGTAGATTGTATTGGTGATATAGTTTCTCCTAGTTTTGTTCCGCATTCACCACAGAATTTGGCATTAGGTCTTAGTTCAGCACCACACTTGGGACATTTAGCTTGTAGTTTCTCACCACATTCTTCACAGAATCTCGCACCATCTCTATTCACATGCTGACATTTTGGGCATTGCATATCATTCTCCTTTACCCATCTTTGCGACTACCAACGTTATATCATCCTTGTATATCTCACTTCTACAGTAGCTATTAAGCTCCTTGATTATATGCTTCCTCAACCCCGATGCTGTCATGCCTGAGTTAGCAACTATTGTTTTCTCCAATCTTTCAACGCCAAATTCATCTCCCTTACAATCCAGTGCTTCTGTTATACCATCTGTATATAACACAAGCATATCTCCATCATCATAGCTGAAACTCTTTATTTCACAACAAATATTCTCACTTATGCCCATTGGGTATGTACCTGATTCTAGTGATTCTAGTTTATTGATGTTACTTCGATAATGATATGGATAATTATGTCCTGCATTGCAGTATGATATTGTATGTGCATCCATATCAATTACTATATAGCAGAATGTCATGAACATACCACTTTGCACGAATCTATATACCATGTTATTCAGAACTGACATCACATCATGTATATCGTAGCTAGAAATGATCTGTGTGTGCAGACAACTCTTTGTAGTGAATACCATTAATCCTGAGTGGAATCCATGACCCATGACGTCACCTATTACAATGCCAATCTCATGATCTGATAATGGGAAGTAGTCATAGTAATCTCCGCCGACATTCCCTGCTGGATAACAAACACCGGATATATCTATAACTCCATTGTTTGATGTGTAATGCAAGTCATCTGATGGTAGTATATTCATCTGTAATTCACGCGCTCTAAGTAGGTCTTGCTTCATTTTTGTAGCTTCTACAGCGACATTTATATCATCCCTTAGCCTACTGACTAATGCTTTGAGTAGATTACGCAAGAACCTCAAATTGCTTTGCATGACTTCAAAGAAATCATCACGGTCTATCTTCAGTAGAATGGAATCGCCCATTGATGTTGCGGATGCACTTCTTGGTCTTTCATCTATTATCGCCATCTCTCCGAAGAATTCATTATCATTGCGTATGGCAATCTGCTTTCCTAATGTGTGTATCTTCACCTGACCATTGACTATGAGATATATAGCATCCCCACTATCACCCTCTATGAATATATCCTCGTCATCGCTAAAATGGGCTTCATTACAGATAGAGACTACCATCATAAGATCATCATTTGTCACATCTTTGAATAGTTCAATATCTTTTAGGAATGTTATCTTCTGATCATCAGATAGCATATATGACTCCATTATCATTTGTTAATCAATATTTATAGAATGATATTTACGATGACATTATATCTTTTTGTCTCTTTGAGATCAATATCAAATTTACTGAAGATCAGACAAAAGTTCGGACATTGCCTAAGACTATTCTCATAAAAAGCAGATAAATAATACCAATGCTATCATCTTCTCTATGTTTATTTGTTTCTTATTCATTATCTTTTCAAGATTCAAAAGACTTTTTAAGTCTCTGAAACTCTCATCAATTTTTATCCGTCTTAAATATATTTCCAGAGCTTCATCAGTTGGCAAATTGCTTATCAGCCATATCGGTTCACTGAAACCCTTCTCCCATTTTCCTGCAAGATTAACCTCTTGATGTTATATAATGTAATGACATGATTGTTCATGACTATACCCTCCTGTGATTTTTTCTATAATTTGATATTTTATTATAGGAGGGATTATTTGTCCGAACTTTTGTCTGATCTTCGAATAAATTAAGTTGACAAATTAAATAAAAACAATATAATTTGATATTAAGTAAACTATTTATTGTATAAATTGAGTTATTTATTAGAAAGGAAATTTGCATGAAGGAAAAGAAGAGATTCCTTGTAGATGTAGGAATAAGAGATTTGCCTTTTCCAATGAAAGTAATATCCAAATTTGAACCTGATGGTCAAGCAACCGTTGCCAATATATCAATTTCTACTCGTATAATGTCAGAATTTGAGGCTAGATGGATTGACAAATTTATTCAGATAATCCATGAACACCGAGACAGAATAGGCACAAAAACTCTAAAAGCAAACATCAGCGATTACTTAAAAAAACTTCAGGCTTCCGTTGTAAAAGTTGATTTTGATTATCCATTTTTTATAGAAAAAACTACGCCTGTATCAAAACAAAAATGTCTTGTTAGGCACTTATGCACCTATTCAGCTAAACTATCGACAATTGATGATAAACCAAAAGTTCTATTTAAAGTGGAAGTTCCTGTTGTGACTACATATCCAGGTTCATCACCAGATAAACCCGGAGGGCTTTTCGGGCAATTAAGCCTAGTTGTTGTAGAAGTAGAGGCTAAGGAAGATATATATCCCGAAGATATTATTGAAATGATAGATAGACATGCTTTATCGCCTATATATTCTTTCCTAAGCGAAGAAGATCAAACTTATCTTATTCAAAAGGTACATACAGAAGAAAAATATAGCGTAATGGTCATTGATGAGATAAAGGAGGAACTCGCTCGTAATTCAGATATTGCTTGGTATTCAGTCAGAAGCTCAAATTATGGTATGCTTCATTCTTATAGTACAATTATTAGCACAGAAAGAAGTATGTGGGTCCCATTTAGCAGTTATGATCTATAGCCCACGATTTTATGGAGGGAAAAAACATGATTGAAAATATTGGAAAATCTGCTGGAATTATATGGACATTTTTAGATGAACAAACAGAACCCGTTACCTTATCAAAAATAAAGAATGGCGTTGATTTATCTGCAACACTAGTTCAGATGGCGTTAGGCTGGTTGGCAAGAGAAGACAAAATAATTATCGAGATGCCAGAGGATTCTTTTTCATATAAAATATCACTAAAAAATAAAACGGTAATTTAGTTACAACTTTATTGGCTCAATCTTTATATTTATACTCCTCAAAAGTCTCCCTTTTACACAAGGGAGACTTTTGATGGATTTCTCAATAATAAATAAACTAAAAGACTTATACAGTCAACTGCTGATTCTATATTTATAACAGTTTTGTAATCTGATCTGATAATTGTCTATTCAGGTTATTAGTGGAGTCTGTATTTTCGTCTGGAAGTGGATATGCGAAAATACTTTTCAATACTTCGTATTTTAATGATATGAGCATATCTTTGAATAATTTTGCAGATTCAAGTTTATAATCTACTATGATGTTTTCTTTAACATGAGACCTTAGCAATATAGAATTATCAAACTCGTTTTGATACGATAGATAGTCTGTCCATGCAGTATCTAACTTTTCTATCATTATTGCTTTTAACAGCTTTTTGAAAAAATCTTTGCCAAATATAATTTCACGCATAATGAGAGCTTTTTCGAAATCATCTAATATAATTTTTTTCACTGATTCTGGTTCGGTATTATCAAAATCTTTAATGGATATATTTATGTTCAGAGATTGAAAGATATGATCTTCAATTTTACTAAATGGAATATAATATGGATTTATTGGAATTATACTGTCCACATAATCAATAACAAATGACTTAATGTGCTTCATTACATCAATATCTGCAAGAATCTCCTCACGTATTTTATAGATAATCCTTCTTTGTTTATCTATCACGTCATCATGTTCAATTAGATACTTGCGCATTGCATAACTAGTTTCTTCGGATTTTCTCTGTGCTTTTCTTGTTAATGCTTTAATCTTATTTATTTGCCTGTTTTCGATTGCCTTAACTAACTGCGACTTATCATCATCAGCAAATAGGCGGAAAAGGTCATCCTGTAAAGATAAATAAAATCTTGATAATCCCGGATCGCCTTGTCTGCCAGATCTACCTATGAGTTGCTCATCAATACGGCGTGCTGTATGCCTTTCTGTGCCTATTACATATAAACCTAATTTGACATCTTTTCCAAGAATGATGTCCGTTCCACGACCCGCCATATTTGTTGCAATAGTTACAGAATAAGATTGACCAGCATTTTTTATTATTTCTGCTTCTTCTGAATGGTTTTTTGCGTTTAGGACATTATGAGGTATATTATTTTGTTTCAGCATTTCGCTTAAATGCTCAGATTTTTCAACTGACCTTGTGCCGATAAGGACAGGGATACCTCTATTATAGCACTCTTTTACATCGTTCAAAATGCCATCAAGTTTCTCTTTTTCTGTTTTATAAAACTTATCTGGCAAATCCTTCCTTATAACAGGCTTAATGGGAGGTATTTTCACGACATCAAGCCTATAAAGCCTCTTAAATTCATCTTCTTCTGTATGCGCTGTTGCTGTCATACCTGCTATTTTTTCATAAAGACGAAAATAATTCGGATGTGTTATTTTCCCTGCTACACGATTCTCTGGTGTTATTTGTAAACCTTCTTTGCATTCTATTGCTTGATGTAGCCCTTCTTCATATTTTTTCCCAAAAGCAAGACGACCTGTGAATTCATCAACTATTATAACAGAACCATTAACAACGATATAATCTTCATCTCTACGATAAAGTGTATATGCGCGCAGAAGTTGTAAAAGATTTCGGATTTGTTCATTTTTTCTCTGATTAACATTTATATTTCCATCTGTGAATGACTGGTCAGTGCCAAATTCCAAAGTGAAAAAACCGTTCCATAATTTTTCCTCAATAAACTTAATACCAAGATCTGTCAATTTTACGGTTCTGTGTTTCTCATCCAGTATATAAAGCAAATCTTCTTCTAGTATATATTCCGATCTGCCAGCAATAAATTTGCCATGTATAACATTCATCTCCTTTATTAAATCCTTGTTATTGCTAATATAATTATGTAATTTTTTATTTAACGGATCAGCCATATTGATCTGAATGAGTTTAATAATCTTAATCTCTAGATCGCTTTCTACATCAAATTCTTTGAATAAATTTTCTATAATTTCTTTTTGACGCATTATAAGGGCTTCGATAATATCTCTAAATTTCCAATAATCACTAGGGCTATCATTTGGAGCATCGGATATAATGAGTGGAGTTACTGCTTCGTCCATAAGTATACTATCAATCTCATCAATAATTACATATTCTAGTTTATCTTGAACTCTATCTGATAGCCTGTTTTTCAGATTATCTCTGAGATAGTCAAATCCAAATTCGTAATTATTTCCATATACTATATCAGCTTTGTAGGATTTCCGCCTTTCGTTATCTTGCATATAGCTGAGGACGCAATCAACCTCAAAACCGAAGAATCTATAAACAGGCGACATCCAAATACAATCTCTTAATGCAAGATAATCATTCACAGTTGCTATATGAACCTTTTTTCCGTTTAATGCCCATATACAAGCAGGGAAAATAGCTACAACTGTCTTGCCTTCACCTGTTCCCATCTCTGCAATCTTACCATCAAGCAATGCTAATCCACCCATTAATTGTGCATCAAAAGGCATGAATTTTAATTTATCATTCGCTTGCCTGAGTTCACGCACTTTTTCATAAAACGAACCGTCAAGATAAAGTTTTGCGTCATCAATAAATTTACGTTTTTCTCTGACAATATTATAGATATCCTTTATCTCTTTTATATTTAGATGATCCGGCAAATCATTATCAAATATTTTCCATATTCCTAATCGCCTATCGATAGTTTCTTTGATGATAGCGAAAATCTCAGAATTAGATTGATTCTTCATCTGTCTGAAACGATTCAGAAGATCATTGTCATCATAATTGCCAAAATCAAACCTGTTTATTTCTTTTATAATCTGTTGATATTTTCTAAGCATTTTTATCGATCTCAACTTTTTACTTTAACACTAATACAAAGCTTATCATGTTGTAATGCCTATAATCAAGAGGACATTTTATTCTATTGCTTTGTATAAAAATATGCTGTATTATAAATGAATATGGAAAGTAAAAACAACCTAGATAGCCAAAGGGAGAATTAATTATGTATAATATACCAGTTATAAGCGTGAAGGGAAAGAACATACCTGAAGCATGGGAAAAGGCTGTTTTGGAGACATGGGAAAATGGTATAGAAGTTAAGACTGAATATGACAGAAAAGATGACCCGCCAAGTAAAGACTGCACAATGATAATAGAGGTAGAAAATCCATTTGCAGAACCACGTATACACAGGGCTTTCCCCGGAGGGCTGAATGATTTGGAGACATATCGTCAAGAAGTGGTTTTTGGTGTGCATGATCATTGGATAAAACCAGAAGAGGGAAAATGGCTTTATACTTATCATCAGAGGTTATTTAACTATCCCACAGAAATTGGCAATATTGATCAAATTGATTATATTATAAAGAAATTATCACAAGTTCCGTATTCTCGACGTGCTCAAGGAATAACTTGGAAAGTGGATATTGATCCACCAGCGGATGATGCGCCTTGTTTACAAAGGATTTGGTGTAGGATACTTTGTGATGATAAGCCAATGCTAAATATGAACACACATTGGCGATCAAGAGATGGATACAAGGCAGCTTTTATGAATATATTTGCATTGACGGATTTGCAGAGGATAATTGCACAAAAAATAAGTGAAAATATTGGTAAAGAAGTCGAAATCGGGAGATATGTTGATATTTCAGACAGTTTTCATATCTATGGATCATATTATGAAGACTTCAAAGGCTTTCTAAAGACTGTTAAAACAAGGTCTTTTGAAGAAAGGACATGGAATTCAGAGTTTGCAGAACCGATTTTCGCAGAAGAAAGAATAAGGCTCAAAGAAGAAGCAAAGTGAAATAAATAGAAGATTAAAAACAAAAAAAGGGGCGCAATATATTGCGACCCCTATAAGAAAAATAATATTTTCTATCTTTTAATTCCTGCCCAAGTTGATGTGAGTTTGGCTTGAGAGTTAACTGCTTTTGGAACTTCAGGAATATCAAAGAAGTCAAATTCAAAAGTGCTATCAACTGAACCGCCCCAACTTTTTGCAACCAAACCAATTTTGTAATTTCCCGCAGTATAATTGGGAGCTAGTTTCTTATCTATACCGCCAGACTTCCAATTGTCTTTTTCTGCACCTTTGGCAAAGAATTCCAGTTCCTGTCCAGTTTTCTTGATCATAATCCAAACATCTTTATCAATATCAACATCAGCTTTATTGATACCGATCTGTGTTTGATCTCTCCAACGATAGCTTGCACCTTCGCAATCTTCAAGACGAATATCTATATTGGCATAAGGACCCCAGATGCTATATGCCCAATTAGCTTCATTGAAGAATATTAATCCCGGCTGACATGCAGGAGGTTGTGTTCCATTAACAGCGGAGTTTACCATTGTCACGATGCTAAAGTCATTCAAGCCTTTTGGTGGGTCCATCAGGAAGCATACACCAGCATCCGTGCCTTTTATGTACATATCTGCACCAGCTTTTAGATCAAGGATAAGTTTTCCGCCCTCAAGTCTATAAGTGCCTTTTTTGGCAGGATCACGATAAGTCCACATTTTATCTAGTGTTTTGCCGTTAAATTCGTCAAGATTTATTGCATAAACGAATCCAGAAAGATAAAAAGTAATCAAGATAATAGTTAGTATTAGAATTTTTTTCATCGTTGATTTCTCCTATTAACAATCTTCGTCATTTCAATCGGCTCGAAAATTCGTAAAAGGTTATTAAAGAGATTCTGAATTCCAACTAACGTTGAAATGACGAATAAAAAAGCCTGTATAGCTATTTCTTTAATTCTGCCCATGTAGTTGAACTTTTGGATGTCGAATCAACTGCTGTTGTTCCGATTTCTGGAACATTGAAATAATCAAACTCAAATGTGCTATCCACTGAACCACCCCAGCTTTTTGCGATTATGCCTATTTGATAATTGCCAGTGGTATATTTCGGTCCGAGTGTTTCATCTGTTCCGCCAGAGACCCATTGATCACCAGCAGAGCCTTTTGTAAAGAACTCAATTTTGTTTCCAGTTTTGGTAACTTTTAGATATACATCCTTATCAATAGCAACTTTTGCAGCATCAACACCAACTTTGGTTTGATCTCTCCAACGATAAGTAGCATTGTTGCAATCTTCAAGGCGAATATCTATGTTAGCATAAGGTCCCCATGCAGTATATACCCAGTCTTTTTCATTAAAGAAAACGATACCTATATGACATGCAGGAGGTTGAGTTCCTTTGACTGCAGGATTTGTCAGTAACTCAATGGAGTAGTTTGCCATATCAGGTGGTGTCATCAAGAGCATAACTCCAGCATCGACGCCTTTTATATACATATCAGCGCCAGCTTTTAGATCCATTGTCAATTTCCCACCAGCAATGGTTAATGTGGCTTTTTTTGCAGGATCACGCACTGTCCACATTTTTGCAAGGCTATTGCCATTAAAATCATCAAGGTTGGCAGCAAGTATAGAACCAGAAAACATAATTAACATTAAAATTGCAAAAGGTAAATAATATTTGCTCATTGAATACCTCCTAAACCATATTGTAAGTAAACTTTAATCCATTGGCTACAAAAATAGCTTATCAGAATAATATCTATTTGTTCAGACAAGAGTTCGGACATTTCCCCAAACAATATTACTAAATACCAAAAATGCACTGTCTATGACTGCTCTTAACGTTTCACCAATTATGCTGACTTTCCGTTTAAGTAATA
>Ga0067045_1027696_pt1 | contig 69802 bp, 76 predicted proteins | sample TerdegcTABiofilm_FD_59184 | JGI IMG/M metagenome (GOLD analysis project Ga0067045, IMG submission 59184) | Combined Assembly of (Gp0054472, Gp0054536) Wastewater bioreactor microbial communities from Singapore -Terephthalate degrading...
TTGGGGGACGTGTTCTTGCTCCCGTCCTACATCGAAGGTATGCCTATTTCGATTATCGAAGCCATGAGAGCAGGATTGCCGGTGATAGCATCAAGGGTGAATGCCATCCCGGATTTGATACGGGACGGTGTGTCAGGCATTCTCATTAGCCCTGGAGACCCGGAAGGCATAGCCTCAGCGGTTCTGGCGCTGAAGACGAACCCTGTCCTGCGAAGACAACTGGCTCACGGGGCCCGAAACGCATTTGAGGAACGGTTTGAATTTGGCGTGGCCATGGCTCGGTTGAGGGTCGTGTACGAGCAACTTATCGGTCCGGGAATACCCGGGTGAGAGCCGGAGGACTGCTTGGTCGACAGAGCACCCAGGACCGCCCACGGCGCAGGGGGCAAATCTCTCCGGTGGCAGAGCGGTACTACGAAGCTTCGGTGAGGACACACCGCGATGACTGCATGGTGACCGGCGGTTACCTCTGCGGTGGGGCCTTAAGGAGGACGGCGTTGGCAGAGCGATCTCGTGTCTGCGAAAGGTTTGGTGACGGGCTCTTGGTGAAGGGCTGCCCCAATGATTTCGGGGGAATTGTCCCACGGGTTCGGTTTAAGTCCTGAGAGGAATTCCGTATGTTCGAGCAATACCGTCCATACAAGCTCAGGCTGATGCTTATGGACGTCGTGCTGACGATCATAGCTCTGGGGTTGATTGAGCAGGCGAGACCGTACTTGCCCGGCCGGCTCATTCTCGCGGGTGAGGCAATTCCCAATCCCGTCCTTTATCTTATCGTCGCTTTGCTGTGGCATGCGGTCTTCGCGGTAACAGGGGCATACGACAAGAGGGATTTGCCAAATTTCTTCAATCAATTTCGACGACTGACATTCTCCTATTCTCTGTCAGTTCTCCTCTTCGCCGGTATTCTCTTTTTCACATTCCGTGATATTTCACGGTTACTGGTGATCTATTTCTCAATACTAAATTTCCTGTTTCTCTTTACCGCCCGTTTCGTGATGACCCGGTTCCTTAAGTCTATTCGAGCTGAGGTCCACGGGGGGGCCATTCTCATAGTGGGGGCAACCGATAACGGCATATATCTCGCCAAAGACATCATGGACGACCACGAGAACACTGTACGGGTGGTTGGCTTCATCGACGATCAGCCGATCGCAAGCAGCGACCTTCCCGCGCCTCTCCTCGGTTCCACCGCGGACATGGAACGGATCATAGAAGAGGAAGGCATAGACGTGGTGGTCCTCGCGCTCGCAGAACACTGCGCTCGGGATCTCGACGGCCTCGTGTTTCGGCTAGATCCCCTGCCGGTTCGGATCTACGTAGTTCCTGATTTTTCGAGACTCTCCTTGGTGAGCACTGACATCGAGACCATAGGAAACCTTGTGGTTATCGGTATTCGTGAGCCAGTCATCAAAGGGCATAGAAGAGTTGCCAAGCGGGTGTTCGATTTTGTGGTGAGCTTGCTGGGAATCGTGTTCACATGGCCCATTCTCGTGCTCATAGCTGTTGCCGTGAAGTTGGACTCCCCCGGCCCTGTGATCTACGTGGCCAGACGTGTGGGCGAAAATGGCAAGCTGTTCGACATGTACAAATTCCGAACCATGGTCGTAGACGCTGAGAGGCTCCAAAGCCTCGCAACGGAAACAGACGAGCACGGAAGACCTATCTACAAGGTAAAGTCCGACCCCCGCGTCACTCGAGTAGGACGTTTTTTGCGTCGCACATCCCTTGACGAGCTCCCCCAATTGGTCAACGTGCTCAAGGGGGAAATGTCTCTCGTTGGCCCCAGACCTGAGCAACCGTTCATCACGCAAACGTACGATCACTGGCAGTGGCAGAGACTGTCTGTGCCACCGGGCGTCACGGGGCTATGGCAAATCTCCGGCCGCAGTGACTTGCCCATGCATCTGAATACCCAATACGACATATTCTACGTGAGAAACTACTCGATTCTCTTGGATCTGAAGATCCTTCTCAAAACCTTGATCGTGGTGCTCAAGGGCAAAGGAGCCTACTAGTGCTCTATCCCTCAAGTGCTTTTGCGAATAACTGCCTGACGGGCTCCGAGGCGCTACCATGACGAGGGCCGGAGAGAGGAACGATCGTGGGCACGTGTGTGGGTATCCGATTGAGATTGCCTCATTTCCGCTTTCGCGGAAATCGCAGCGATGAAGGAGGACCGCACTTGTCTGCCGACCACAAGAGAGGCACTCCTTGAAAGCACTTATGCTGAAGGCAATGTTCTTTGCCGTTATGAGTTGGGGGTTCGCAATCTATGCCGGCGCGGCAGTTTACCATGTGGACGCTTCTCGAGGCTCGGATCTCAACCCCGGAACCGACGCCGAACCATTCAAGACAGTGCGTCGAGCCTCAGAAGTTCTCGAGCCTGGAGACACCGCGCGAATTCACGAGGGAGAATACCACGAGCAGATCGTAGGGGGAAAATCGGGTCGTGAAGGTGCGCCCATTGTGTACGAAGGAGTCGATCCTGACAAGGTCATACTGAAAGGGAGCGTTCTCGTCAAAGACTGGGTGAGAACCGGAACGAGCTGGATCAAGCAAGGCTTGGCACCCGTTACTCCGGAAAACGCTTTCGTCATGGTGGATGAGAGGCGACTGCTCAAGAGGGTAGACCGCGTCGAGGCGCTCTTCCCCGGATCTTTTTTCCTCAGCCGGGACGGAGTCTATGTCATTCGCCTTTGGCGTGATGCCGATCCCAACACGAGCCACTCTGTCGAGGTGTACGAATACGATTTCGCGTTCAATTCGGGAGATCGATGGAATGGCACAGCAAAGCGATGGATCGTGCTGCGAACCATGACTCTGGAGAAATACGGGACCTATGCCGTGTCCACAGACGCTCATCACCCTCAGGCAAATTCTCATTGGGAGTTGGATCGGCTGAAAGTACGGTATAATCACGCGGAAGGGATTTTCTATTGTCTAGATGATTGGTATGTTCACGACTGCGAGTTCGTGAGGAACGGCGGCCATGGTTGTCAGCTCAACGGGGCGCGAGTGCGCTTCGTCCGGAACGTGAGCTCGGAAAACGAGTGGTTCGGACCTTCCGGCGACGGCGGGTGTGGAGTCCTTATCGGGCCTGATGCCACGGCGCATTCCTGCGAGATATCGTACAACGTCTTTGAGAACAATGGGCATCAGTCCGGTTATGGGTGCGGAGTCTATTTGGAGGGAAGATCGAGAGGCAACTACGTGCACAACAACCTCTTGATAGGAGGATCTGCTGCTGGGGTCGGCTTTTACGGGTCATCGAAAAATCTCGTCTACGACAACGTCTTGATTGAAATCGCCGCTGGATCGGAATGGGATTTTGCTGCGGCATTCGTCTTGCACCCCAGCATTGAAGGGGCTCCCACTGAGCCTCAAGCCAATCTGATCGAGCGGAATATCGTCTGGGGATGCCCTCGGCCTATAGCGGTGCAGAAACGGACGAAGGAAGGCTCTCCCGAATCGTTCAATCGATTTGTAAACAATGTCTTCGCTCGATGTCGATTCGAATCGTCGGCCGATGCAGCAGAAGCGGTCGCGCTAGAATCCAACCGTTGGCTCCAGTGCCCTCTTGAGGGTAGCAATCAGTCTACGGGCCTCGGAAAAAGGCTAAAGCGTTCGCTTCGAAAGCTTCTGAACCGAGAAGCGACCATTGCCGGTGAGCGCGTTGAGGGGAGCTCGGTCGAAGGAAAGATTATTCCCAAAACCACGGATTCGCAGGATCGAGCTGCACAGTGACCGCCCTACAGGCAAGTGCTAGGCCGTCCTCCTGGGGAAGAAAGGTGGAAAGGTAATGCCAGAAGAATCGCATTTTTCTCTCAGAGATGCTCTGGGGCTATTTTATAGAAAGATTGCCATCTTTAAGATTACCCTGGTCGTCCTGCCGCTCGCGGTGTTTCTGGCCTGCTTTCTCCTTCCTCCGGTGTACGAATCGACTGCAAAGGTCATCGTCACGGGAAAACAGGAAAACACGACCCTCTTGCAAGTGCCGGCGGACAGGGCAACCTCTTCCTTTTTTAACCTTAATGTGGATGAGATAGATCTCAATAGTGAGATGGAGCTTCTGAAAAGCATAGATCTATGGATTCTTACTGTCAAAAAGCTCGGATTGAAATCCTTGAGAAAGAGCGATGAAGGCGCATGGAAGGAACGCCTGCTGGGACGAATCAGGACATGGAAAAAAGAACTTTTTGGGGGCGAAGAAAGAAAGGAGCCGGGAAATCATGGGGAATCCCCGGATATTGTGGCTGCGGCCAAAAGCCTCATGGCAAATCTTAAGGTCGTTCCCACTCCCAAATCAAAAGTGCTTGATTTGTCCTTCAGATACTCGGACCCAATCATGGCAGAAAGGATCCTGTCGACCTTCTTGAATGAGTACGTTCCCTATCATCAGCAAGTGTATTCGATGCCAGAGGCTCAGGGGTTCTTCCAAAACCAGGAAGACATGTTTTTCGAGAAATGGCAGGACGCCCAGAACAAAGTGAAGGCGTTCAAGGCTGAATGGGGAATCTCATCTCCCGAAAAGCAGAAAGGCGAGCTCATCGCTCTGATCAAGCAGATCCAGGAAGCTCTGGTGGGCCTCAATGCGAACCTGAACCAGTATGAGAAAATGCTGGTTCAGCTCAAGAGCGATTCGATGCCCACGGGACAATTGGCTCCTTCGCCTCAAAGAGGCAACGAAAACACCGTGATAAGTGTCATCGCTACGCAACTGTTTCGAGCAAAGCAGCAACTGGTCCTGACAAAACAGAATTTCGCTCCAGAGAGCAGGGAATATAGGGAAGCACAGGCTCTGGTGGAAAAGGTAACCGATCAGTTCATCAACACTCTCGAGACGGAGATTGGTATCCTGAAAGCCAAGAAAGCGAGCCTGGAGAAAAGCCTAAACGAGAAGAAGGCCAGCCTGGAGATGCTCGAGCAAAAAACCGAAGAGCTGCGTAAACTGGAGCTCGCTGCCACCATAGAGAAAGAGCGCTACATTCAGTACGCATCGAAGCAGGAAGAAGCTCGAGTTGAAAGTGTGAAAGGCGGGCGCAAGCTCGTGAATGTGAGTGTGCTCGCCAGGCCTTTCACACCAGTTGCTCCCGTGTTTCCCCAGACGGCATTGATGGTTCTCGGAGCGTTCGTGGTGGCTGTTCCCCTTGGAATCGCATTGATCCTCATTGCAAACTTCTTGGATCACACCTTTGATACGCCCAGTGAGGTCGAGAATTCCACAGGAGTCCCCGTCTTGGCTTCGCTGACGAGGCTACCCAGGAACGAGGGTGCAAAGGCATAGCGAGAGTGCGGTGAATCAGCTCCTCATGTGGCTACTCGTAGCAACTGTCCTCGTTCTCGGGTCCGGAAGCCTGCCGACCCAGGCGCGCGACTATACTCGCGGAATTATCGTGAGTGTGGAAGGCGATAGGCTCCGAGTGGAGACGGTAGACGAAATCACCTGGATTCTCGAGCTGATCCGGCCATGCCTGTGGTGTCGCGAAGACGTACCGGTGATTCTTCGCCCCCAGGGAATGCTGAGAGCAACCATCGAAGAGGAAGCTCCCGAGCGCATTTCAGCCGTGCACAGGACGCCGACACTGGTCATTCACCGTGGGCCGTGACTGCCAGAGAACCGCAACTGAGACAGAGTGCCTCACGTCATAATCTCGAAGTCCCCTCGGAAGAGGAGGTCGGATCATGAGCAGAGACGAAGAGGACCGGGCCTGGGAAATCCTCATGGTCGAGGACAATCCCGTGGACGTCCTGGTTACCAGGGAGGCCCTCAAAACCGTTAGCACGAAACATCATCTTCACGTGGTCGAAGATGGTGAACAGGCCTGTGACTTCTTGTTTCGGAGAGGCCGGCACTCCGGCGCGCTCCAACCCGACCTCATTCTGTTGGACCTTAACTTGCCGAAGAAGACTGGAAAAGAGATTCTGTCAGAGATTAAAGGCGACCCCTCGCTCAGGCACATTCCCGTGGTCATTTTTTCTACGTCAGAATCACCGGACGACGCAGCATCATGCCGAGAGCTGCATGCCGATGCTTTTGTCACGAAGCCCCTGGATTTTGGGGAATTCTGCAGTACGGTGCGGGCCATAGTGGAATGCTGGATCGGTGTCGCCGCGTGGGAGCCCGTGACCGACCCTATCACGCATTGAACACGCGTTTCCCCAAATGGGATTGTGTAGTTGCTTCAGCTCTGTTGAGGAAAGGGCAGGTTTGTATCCTGTTACGTCTGCGGTGGGCCATACCAACTTCGCGGCAGAAGTACCGTAGCCAGGCCGGTAGTGGCGGGTTTCAGAAACTGTCTCAAGACGCGAAAAACAGCAGAAAAGGTGGTACGGTGGGGGAGGATACTGCCCATCAAACCCTCACCCCACCCTCTCCCCGAGGGAGAGAGCTCTGTTATTCCGGGCGGTTGCAAGTCCCCTCTCTCTTCGGAGAAGTCCAGGGTGAGGGTGCTAAAATGGAAGCGTGCCACGATCTTAACGTTGGCCGCAATTCCGAGACAGTTTCCTCAGACCCGCCCTTGCCGGATGCGACCTTCGCCGCTGCGACTGCAATGTCCCTCGGGGAAGAAACAGCGGAGCAGGGCCGGTTCCAAGTCAGTTTTCCGGCACACCGATCTGGACAGACCTTAAGTTGTAGACAAGGTTAGATGTTCTTTAGATCTTGACAGGCTCCAGAACGCCCTGTAGCATGAATGAAGCGGTCACGAATGTGGCCGCCAACTAGACGATTACATGCCTGGCTGTGATGTCCGGAGTCGAGCAGCTCAAATATCTATTGTGGTTGTGCACGTTCGACGAGGTAACGCGCGTCCTAGAAATTCGGAAACCGGATGAAGGAATGTGTGCAGTTCTGCCACCGGATGTCACCTCCGTCTCGAAGAATCTATGCCAGGTACCCGATGAGAAGTTTCGGCACAAGCGCATCGGAGGAGTTGAATCATCCATTCTGTGAAATAAGAGTAATCATCGCGTGGGGCGTGAGGAAAACGGTGCAAATCCGTTGCGGACCCGCCGCTGTGACCGGGGACGAAAGCCGCAAAGCCACTGTCGGAAGTGATGGGAAGGGCGGCGAGTAGGAGGAGCCGGAAGTCAGAAGACTCGCCCCAGAGAGAGTACGGTGTCATGCTCTTCGAGGACTAGGAGCTTGGCAACTGGGATGGAAAACGGCATCCCCGGGTTGGAAATCCGGGGATTTTTTTTGCCCCTTATCAAGGGCGATGCTGCTGGTGTCGGTGGACCTGCTGCACCGGGCGTGGCCTGCCTTCTATGGCTTCGATGTCTCAGAAGAACTAGACCATTGTTTGCTCGAGCCTGCAAGCCGGGCCGAGGGGGTGGTTTCGTGTAATTGGCCGCGATTTAGCCAGTACGTCATGAAGAGGAGTGAACCGATGACCCTGTTGGAGGAAACTTTAGGCCGCATTGTTCCCCAGGACACTGAGTGTCGCGCTCGCGCCAAAGAGAGGCTGGACCAACTCACCATGCCGCACTGGGCCCTTGGAAGGCTCATGGATTTGGCGATCGACCTCGCGGGGATGACTGGATCCTTGAACCCGCCGGTTGGCAAACGAGTGATAGTGGTCATGGCAGCCGACCATGGCGTGGTAAACGCTGGCGTTACGAAGTATCCCCAGGAAGTTACCCGCCAGATGGTGTTCAATTTTCTTCGTGGAGGAGCTGGAATCAATGCGCTGTCGCGTACGGCGAATGCATCTGTGGTCGTAGTGGATATGGGAGTGGCGGGCGACTTGGGAGAAGCGGCTGACTCGGGAATCTTCATTTCTCGCTCCATCGGTCAGGGTACTGCAAACATGGCTGAAGGTCCAGCGATGAGTCGCGCCGATGCGGTGCGGTCAATTGAAGCGGGAATCCAGATAGCGCTTGATCTGGGAAAGTCTTACGATCTCCTGGGCACTGGGGACATGGGAATCGGAAATACAACCCCCAGCAGTGCCGTGATAGCGGCTCTTACGGGCGCTCCGCCTCGAGACGTGACCGGCCGGGGAACCGGAATAGACGACAACCAGTTCGCGCACAAGATCGCCGTGATCGAAAGGATCTTGAAGATCAACGATCCCGATCCAGCCGACTCTCTCGATGTGCTGGCAAAAGTGGGCGGGTTCGAGATAGGAGGCATAGCTGGTTTGATACTCGGCGCAGCCTCAATGAAAAAGCCCGTGATGGTGGATGGTCTCATATCCACGGCAGGGGCTCTCATAGCGTTCGGCTTGAAGCGTGAGGCAGCAGATTACATGATTGCAGCTCACTTGAGTGTTGAGCAAGGGCACAAGGCTGCCCTCAGAATGCTCCAGAAGCAGCCGCTCCTCGATCTGAGCATGAGACTGGGAGAAGGGACCGGTGGAGCACTGGCGATGGTGCTGGTGGACGCGGCCGTCAGGATCTTGACTGAGGTTGCCACGTTTGAGGAGGCCGCAGTTTCCCAGGCCGAAACGCAGTGACATGCGATGAGAGCATTTTCCACCCGGCGAGGCGCTCAACAGCGATCGCCCTATCAGAGTTGACGTCGGCCGCAAACAGGGGAGCCTACATGACCCGATTCAAGCATGGTGGGAATTTAACACCTCTGGCAGGGATTGCAGGGATTCCCGCGGAGGAGATGCTGGACTTCTCGGCCAACATCAACCCATTGGGGCCGCCCGAATGGTTCAGGTCCGTCGTGAGTTGCGCACTGGAGTCCGTGGTGCACTATCCTGACCCGGACTTTTCTCGGCTGGTAAGAGCAGTGAGCCAACGGTACAGCGTGCCGGAGGACCAGGTGATGATCGGAAACGGTTCCACGGAGATCATCTATCTCATTCCCCGCGCTCTGAGTCCTACTCGTGCTGTTGTTCCGGTGCCAACCTATTCGGACTACCTGACGTACTCCCATGGGGCGGGCCTCTCCACCCAGACTATCCCCTTGGAGGAAAGTCAGGGATTCAAACTGGATTTGGATGTGCTGGGCTCTTACTTAAGCGGAGGTGAGCTCGTCTTTGTCTGTCAGCCCAACAATCCGACGGGCCTGCTCTTTGACTCGGAGGCCCTGAGAACGCTCGCCGCCAAGCATCCCTCCACGATTTTTGTGGTGGATGAGGCATTCAGAGACTTTGTGGAAGACATGGACAGCCTCGTATCTCGACGACCGTCCAATGTGATCGTGCTCCTCTCATTGACGAAAATATTTGCGATCCCTGGTCTTCGGTTGGGATGCGCAGTGGCCGACAGCGGGGTGGTCGATTCGATTCGCAGGCTTCAGCCATTCTGGTCAGTGAACACCATCTCCCAGAGTGTAGGAGAGGCAGCTCTCAAGGACACGGAATACGTGGAGCGAAGCCGGGTATTCGTGCGAGAGCAGCGATTGAGGTTGACGGAAGAGTTGAAATCCATTCCGGGGATGACCGTGTATCCTGGTGAGGCGAACTTCTTGTTCGTGCGCATCGACCGGAGTGATGTGGACGCTCCCACACTGGCAAGAAGGGTGCTGAAGGACGGGATCGCTATCCGGGTCTGCGACAATTTCGAGGGCTTGGATAACCGATTCTTCCGCGTTGCTGTACGCACGGCAGATGAGAACGCCCGTCTGTGCGAGGCGTTGAGGCTGAGGCTCGGCGTCCCGACCAGGACCGTCAAGAGAAAAACGACGCCCGCAATCATGTTTCAGGGGACCAGCTCCAATGCAGGGAAGAGTGTGTTGACTGCTGCTATGGGACGCATTCTGCTGCAGGATGGATACAGGGTGGCCCCCTTCAAATCACAGAACATGTCTCTGAATTCATTCGTGACGCGTGACGGTGGTGAAATGGGGCGGGCACAGGTGGTTCAGGCCCAAGCGTGTCGATTGGATCCTGATGTGCGCATGAACCCGATTCTCCTCAAGCCGAACAGCGACACAGGGAGCCAGGTAATAGTGCTCGGCAAGCCCGTGGGAAACATGGAGGTCCTCGACTACGTTCGCTACAAGCCACAGGCGTTTGAGGCCGCAAAGCAGGCTTACGATTCTCTGGCCCGAGAAGCTGATGTCATGGTGCTCGAAGGGGCGGGAAGTCCGGGAGAAGTTAACCTGAAGCATCACGATATCGTCAACATGCAGATGGCCCGTTACGCCAAGGCTCCGGTGCTTCTCGTCGGGGACATCGACCGGGGAGGGGTGTTTGCCTCTTTCGTGGGGACGATGGAGGTGCTGGCTGAATGGGAACGAAAGCTTGTCGCAGGATTCGTGGTGAATCAATTCCGCGGCAAGAAAGACCTTCTCGATGATGCGAACGAATATACTCTCCGTCACACCGGACGTCCCGTTTTCGGAATAGTTCCCTACCTCACTAACCTGGGACTTCCCGAAGAAGATTCGGTAAGCTTCAAGTGCGGTGTCTTCGATGAGGTCGGTCCGTGCCTCGACGACAGCGTCGAGATTGCGGTGGTCGATCTCCCTCACATTTCTAACTTCACTGATTTCGACGCGTTCCGCGCAGAACCTGACGTCCGCCTCACGATAGTTCGGCGCGCGCGAGATTTGAATCGGCCGGACGCTGTGATTATCCCCGGCAGCAAGAACGTCATAGGAGACATGGAATATCTGGTAGGTAGCGGGATCGCGGAAAGGATCAAAGAGCTCACAGACGCAGATCAGACAGAGCTAGTGGGGCTTTGCGGCGGTTTTCAAATGATTGGTGCACGGATCGCTGACCCGTATGAAATAGAGTCCGCAGGCAGAACTCTCGAGGGACTGGGCATGTTGAACATGACCACAGTATTGGCCAGAGAGAAGACGCTCACGCTCGTGAGTGCTGTCCACATAGAATCCGGCCTCACGGTTCGCGGCTACGAGATTCATCACGGCCAAAGTGAGCCTGACGGGGTGGAGCCTCTGCTCGAGCACCCGGACGGGCGCAGCATTGGCGCAAGATCGCCCCAACGACGAATTTGGGGTACGTACATGCACGGCATTTTTGATGCTGACGAATTCCGACGATGGTTCATAGACAAGCTGCGCCAGCGTCGAGGGCTTCCTCCTGCGGGGAAGGTCCTGGCGTGCTACGACATCGAGCCTGCACTGGACAGGCTGGCAGATGTGGTGCGCGACGGATTGGACATACCGAAAATATACAGGCTCATGGGCCTGTAGAAGCGCCCCGATCTCGGAGGAATGATGGGCCGATCGTGTCCCAGAATCGTGGTGGCCGGAACCAACAGCGGAGTCGGAAAGACATCGATAACGCTTGCGCTCGTTAGTGCATTGAAGAGACGAGGGCTGACAGTACAGGCCTTCAAAGTCGGGCCTGATTATCTTGACCCCACCTATCTGTCCATAGCTGCTGGGAGACCCTGTTACAACCTGGACGGCTGGATGACCGGCGAGGACTATGTGCGAGGGCTCTTTCTGAGCAAGGCCGCTACGGCAGACATTGCAATCATCGAAGGCGTCATGGGGCTTTTTGACGGGAGCGACCCAGTTCATTCCAACGGGAGCACTGCTGAAATAGCTTCTTGGTTGAGCTCCCCGGTTCTCCTGGTTGTCAACGTCCACGGGATGGCCCGGAGCATTTCCGCTCTGGTGAGGGGATATTCCCAATTCGACCCGAACGTTCGCGTCGCAGGAGTTATAGCCAATCAGTGTGGCTCAGAGAGACATGGATTCTGGCTGGGGGAATCTCTCAAGGCTTTCGGCATGCCGCCAGTGGTTGCCTCTGTCCCTCGAGGCGCATTACCTGCTTTGCCGAGCCGCCATCTCGGACTGGTGACAGCCGATGACCGCAACTTGCCGGACACCCTGCTCGGGCAACTGGCGGAAGCCATGGAGCGTCACGGCTCCGTGGACGATATCCTTGGGATTGCGCGGAACGCCCCTCCTCTCGAGCGTATCTCCAGCCAGGCAGAACGGTGGAGATCCCCTCGACCGGTGACCTTGGGGGTGGCCCATGACGCGGCGTTCCATTTCTATTATCAGGACAATCTGGACGCGCTGGAAGCTTCGGGATGCAGGCTGATACGGTTCTCGCCACTCTCGGACTGCACTCTTCCTGCTGGGCTCGATGGAGTCTATCTCGGAGGCGGATATCCCGAAGAATACGCGCAAACCCTTTCGGAAAACAGAGGCATGCGCCAGGCCGTCAGAGACTTCGCGGCTGCAGGGAAACCTATTTATGCCGAGTGTGGAGGACTGATGTACCTATCGATGGGGATAGAGTCTCTCGACGGCAAACGATTTGAGATGGTGGGACTCCTGCCTCGATGGACGAGAATGCTCGGTCGCCTCAAATCGCTCGGATATGCGGAGGTGACGCTGGTCGAAGATTCTCTTTTCGGAAAGGCAGGCGACAAGCTGAGAGGGCACGAGTTTCACTATTCCGAATTGATTGGTCCGCCTGCACCGGAGGTTGAGTGCCAGCCGATCTATTTGGTCAAGCGAATGAGATCGGATTCTCTGGAGCCTGAAGGATTTCAGTGCGGCTCAATACTGGCAAGTTATATTCACGCGCATTTCGCGTCCCGTGGAGACGCAGTCAAACACTTCGTTTCTCTTTGCTCTCGGCAAGCATGAACGAGGATGAATGGCAATGCAATGGGTGTCTCTACCGAGGTTTTCATGGGTAAAGAGAACGAGAAGATCTGCTGCAAAGTAAGGAGGGTTAGACAATGAAGAATTGCGACGCCAGAACCGCCGTCATCCTCCTCGGCCACGGGAGTCGGGTCCCGGATGCGGGGAGACATATGCAAAAGGTGGCAGACGGACTCAGGGACAAGTACGGTTACGACATCGTGGAATTTTGTTACATGTCGAGGCTGGGTCCCCATTTTCCCGAAACTTTTGAGAAGTGCGTCGAGCAGGGCGCTACTCAAGTGATGGTCATCCCGTACTTTCTGCACGACGGACTGCACCTCGTCCTAGACATACCGGAGATGATGCAAGAGATAGCTGCACAGTACCCGGATGTGAAGGTTGTTCTCGGCAAGAATCTGGGGTTCGACGAGGTTCTGGTCGACCTCGTCGAGAGGAGGATAGCGGATTCCAGAGAGTGTTGCGACGTGAGGGAGCTCGAGTTGCCCCCACGGAAGAAGTATCCGGTTCCCCCTGGTCAATTCGAGTTTGTGCAAATGAAGCCGGAAGAAGCAGAGCGGTATCTGAGGGGCACCCACAATCATTAGCATCCTCTGTCTGACGGCATTGCGTACGTGTGAACGCGGCGACGGCCTTTTGCCGGTCGCACACCTGAGGCAGACATAGTATCGGTCGCAAACGTAGGGCCGGCATCTTGCCGGTCGCTCATCGGTATCGTGAAGCCGAGGCTGTGACACTTGGCGGGGAAGGAGCACAGAAATGAGGCGAAAGCACCTTTTGTCGATCATGGCACCAGCGTCGATGGCTCTGATGGTTGTTGGTGCGGAGCCTGCGTATGCCATGCATCTCTCTGAGGGCATCCTGCCCTTGCCGTGGGCTGGATTATGGTTTGCGCTGGCTATTCCTTTCGTCTGGTGGGGAATCCGGGATCTGAGGTTGCGGAGCAAGGATGAGCCCCATCTCAAGGCAATGGTGGGATTGGTCGGCGCCGCGGTCTTTGTGATTTCCTGTATGCCGATCCCCGTTCCAACGGCCGGAACGTGCTCGCATCCTTGTGGAACAGGCATGGCCGCGATTTTGATCGGTCCCTCTTTGACGGTACTCGTAGCCAGTGTGGCGTTGACGCTTCAGGCGCTATTCCTTGCCCATGGCGGGCTGACCACGTTGGGCGCGGATATTATGTCCATGGGGGTAGCCGGAGCTTTTGTGGGGTACGGCGCTTTTGTTTTTTGCAGACGAGTCGGACTACCCCTCATGGTGGCCGCATTCGCCGCGGGAATTCTTTCTGACTGGGCAACCTATGCGGTGACTTCCTTTGTCCTGGCTTTGGCTATTCACGGCGACTCTTCTCTGTGGACCATGTTCTGGACCATTACGGTGGCCTTTGTCCCTACCCAAGTCCCTCTGGGCATATTGGAAGGATTCATCGCCGCGGGAGCGTATCGATTCGTGAGCACACGACGCCCCGAATACTTGGGACTGCTTGCTAGGGGGGGTGTGGCATGAAACGAGTGGTTGTGGCGGGTCTGGTACTGGTCAGCTTTCTTGTGATGATAGGCTCAGCATCCTTGGCTGAAGAAGGTGGCAAGTGGCCGGGAGTAGACGAGTCCGTAGTCGAAAAATTCGCCAAGGCGGCCGGCCGTGAGCCCTGGGAGCCGTTCATCAATACGGATCAGGGAGATTTGCTTCTATTTGTCTTCCTGCTCGCTGGAGTGCTGGGCGGATTTGTGATGGGATATAACTTCCGAAAACTGTTTCCACCGCGCGCAGAGGCTACCGTGAGGCCTCCGGATGTTTGACACATTTTCCGATATCTTTGCGCGCCGGGACAATGTCCTGACGAGAGTCGACCCGCGCGCCAAGCTGATGGTCGCGTTTATGCTGATCTGCGCGGTCATCCTTTCAGACAGGCCTCTTCTGCCGCTCTCGGTGGCAGTGGTGTGCATGGCAACGATGGTTTCCTTGCGCATACCGATAAAGCTAATCGGCATCAGGCTGTTGGCGCCAATGGGAATAGTGCTCGTGTTGGTGGTTCTGAAAGCCTTCACCACCAAAGGAGCTCCCCTCGTCAGTCTGAGCGTTCTTGGCTACGTCTTTGTCGCCTCGTCAGAAGGTTTGAAAATCGGATCGGTCTTGGGATCACGGGTGTTCGGTGCCGTGAGCGTAATGCTTCTGCTGAGCTCCGTTTCGCCGGCTCATCAGATATTCCATGCCCTGAGGTGGTTTCGAGTCCCGGAAGTATGGGTGGAGATTGCACTCTTGATTTACCGGTATATATTTGCCCTGTTGGACCAGACCTCCGACCTTATTGTGGCTCAAAGGGTGCGGCTGGGTTATTCAAGCGTGACCAGATCGTTATCCTCTGTCTCAGCCTTGGCTGGAACTGTTGTCGGCCGTTCCATGGATCAGGCGATGAGGACGTACGAGGCTATGACGTTGAGGGGGTACCAGGGTCGATACCCCTTTGCGCCCTTGCCTGAAATGCGCAGGTCCGACTGGCTTACCATTTTGGCAGCATTTACAGCGATTACGACGGCGTACGTGATGGCACAATGGTGGATCGCATCATGAATGAACCAGCCATAGAGGCACGCGGCCTGACATTCACCTACCCGGAGGGGAGTCGTGCACTTGAAGGGGTAGATTTTCATGCGAAATCAGGGGAGTTCGTCGCAATGCTCGCGTCCAACGGATCGGGCAAGACTACTCTCATCAAGGTCCTGGTAGGCGTTCTGAAACCTCAAGAGGGCCAGGTGTACATCGATGGCAAAAACATCAAGAGCCTTTCTCAAGCCCAATTGTACCAGCGAGTCGGCCTCGTTCTGCAGAACCCGGTCGATCAGCTCTTCGCTCCCACAGTCGAAGAGGACGTGGCGTATGGGCCTCGAAACCTCGGTCTCAGCGAGGAGCAGGTCAAGGCTCGTGTGACCGAGTCCTTGGAACTGGTAAATGCGGGACCGCTTCGCATGAGGGCTATCCACCACCTCAGTTACGGTCAACAGAAGCGGGTCTGCGTTGCTGGGGTCTTGGCCATGCGTCCGTCCATCCTGATCCTGGATGAGCCAACAGCTGGGCTCGACCCTGCGGGAGAAGCACAGATGATGGGCCTTCTCCACAGGCTCAATCGGGAGCAGGGTATCACCGTGGTATTGGCCACCCATTCAGTAGACCTCCTCCCCCTCTTTGCAGATAGAATTTACGTGCTCCGAAATGGCAAAGTGCTGAAGCAGGGGCCCGCGGATGAGATCTTCTGCGAGCATGAAATGATTGACCGAGCGTGTCTGAGACTCCCCTACGTGGCTGCGCTGCTTCATAAAATGAAGCAAGCCGACGGCGTTCCCATCAACGGCCTTCCACTCACGCTGGGAGAGGCACGGATGAGGCTGTTGGAGCTCATACCCGAAAGCGTCATCGTGAAGCACACGGGAACGCATACCAGATGAACACCACGGACGCTGCAGCGAACACGTAGGTGCTGATAACCTTTCTTGGAGAGAAGTTTCTTGCTATGAAAACCGGAACCTTATATGGCATAGGAGTGGGTCCGGGCGATCCCGACTTGATCACGGTCAAAGGGGCCGCGGTCCTTGGTCGATCCGCTCATGTGTTTGTCCCCAAAGCGCGCACAAGTGCCGAAAGCGTGGCCTTGAGTATTGCGCAACGGTATGTGAGCCCTTCGGCCGCAATTCACGAGATACTCTTTCCCATGACAACCGATCGCTCCGAGCTGCTCGCGAGGTGGGAAGAATCCGCCCGAGCCGTCGCTGAGGTTCTGCAGGCCGGGATGGACGCGTGTTTCCTCACACTGGGTGACACTTTTCTGTATTCTACCTATATCTATCTGCTCAGGGCGCTTCGTGACCTCATTCCGGACGTGAGAGTCGTCACTGTTCCCGGTATCACGGCTTTCAGTGCCGCGGCTGCCGTGGCTGAGTTTCCGGTCGGCGAAGGGAAGGAGACGGTAACCATTGTTCCGACCGCGGATGACCTTGACTCCGTCAGGACGGCTCTCCAAGGTGGAGGGACGGTAGTCCTCATGAAAATAGGCAAACGGTTGCCGCAAATTCTGGACCTCCTGGAAAAGTCGGATTCTATCGACCGTAGCGCATTCGTGTCTCATGTAGGAATGGAGAATGAGCTTATAGAAACCGATCTAAGCAGACTCAGAACCGATGATCCGGAGAAGAGAGGCTACCTCTCGATTCTCCTGGTTCATAAGAAGGTAGAGAGGATTTGATGAACGTATACTTCGTCGGCGCCGGTCCAGGAGATCCTGAGCTCATAACCGTTAAAGCCCAGCGGCTGCTGCAGAACTGCAAGATCTGCATATACGCGGGGTCTCTGATAAGCCCTGCTGTTCTCTCTCTACTGCCTGAAGAGGCCGAAAAGCATGATTCTGCAGGCATGGATCTTGAGGAGATTTGTGCAATTTATCGTGAGGCACATGACAGAGACATAGATGTGATCAGGCTCCACTCGGGTGATCCATCCATTTACGGCGCGATCCGCGAGCAAATGAACGAGCTGGACAAGTTGCGCATCGGGTACGAGGTGGTTCCGGGAGTGAGCTCATTTCAGGCCTCCGCAGCCGCTCTGCGCGCGGAGCTCACCGCTCCCGAGGTGGCCCAGACGATCATTCTTACAAGGACCTCAGGTCGCACCCCAGTACCCGATGAGCAATCCCTCGACGCGCTAGGTCGAACCCAGGCTACGCTCTGCATATTCTTGTCCGCACACAAAATAGGAGATGTGGCAGACACGCTTTCAAAACATTACGGATCACAATGTCCGGTAGCTGTGGTCTATCACGCGTCCTGGCCCGATGAGCTCGTAGTTCGAGGAGTCCTGGAAGATATTGCAGGGAAAGTTGAGTCAACGGGCATAAAGAAAACTGCGATGATCGTTGTGGGGAAGGCCCTTTCCCGGGAGATTCCGGCCTCGCTCCTTTACGATCCGGGGTTCAGCCACCAATACCGCATCGGAAAACAGAGGTGACGACGGATGGAGGCCGCCACATATGGCCGATTCGTGCCAAGGGAGGATTTCATGAGTGGACCCGGCAAGATCCGGATCATCACCGGAGAGGGAAAGGGCAAGACCACTACGGCTCTGGGAATGGCTTGGTTGGCTATCAGTCGTGGGCTGAGAGTCTTCATGGTACAATTCCTCAAGGCTCCTGACACATCCGGAGAGCACTTCGCGGCAAGAGTCTTCGAACCGATGATGACCATAAGACCTATGGGGAGAGAGGGGTTCATTCATCGCCGTGGCAGAGACCCCCTGGACGTGGTCATGGCCGAGCGGGCTCTGGATGAAGCTGAAAACGCGATGCTAATGGGCGAGTACGACCTCATCATCCTGGACGAGGTCAATGTCGCAATCCATCTGGGGCTCATTGACGTACGGGATCTGTTGAAGCTCATCGATTCTAAGCCGCAAGACGTTGAGCTTGTTCTCACCGGGAGAAATGCAAAGGCGGAGGTGGTGGAGCGTGCCGATAGCGTGTTGGAGATGAGAAAGATCAAGCATTATTTTGATAGCGGTATTGGTGCAAACGAAGGAATCGATTTTTGACGCTAATAGAGAATTGCCGACATTCCGGAAGATCCATACCTTTCCTCTTTGCCGGAAACCTCACTCCGTGATGTTTGCTCCGAGGGAGCGGGGGAGCTTCACACGTCCGCCTGACGAAAGTCGAAGGTCGGCAAACATTCAAAGCTTGGATTCCGGCATTCACCGTAATGGAAACCGCCGTCCCCCGGGATTCGGATTTGGGAATCCACAACAGGGGTACGCTGCCCAAGCCAGCGGTATCTCGGGCGCGGCTCGTCAACAGAGCGAGCGGTCACCTGATGGACCGAGCGCCTTGACATGCTTGGGGATTGCCTTTACCATCATAGCCACAGGGTGTGGTATGGCCTGATTCCCATATTTCTTATCATCACGTGTGTATTCTAGCCGTATGCCATGGACTACGAAAACTCTTTCTTGACCGAAGTTGAAGGGACCGCGTCTTACCTTTCGCAGGAGATGTTCGAACAACTCTGTAGAGAGGCCAATCGGCGGTTGGAGCGATTCGTCACCATCTCGCTCCAAAGGCTGGGGGAAGACATCGGGGCGAAGGTTTTCACGATTGACATCAAGGAAGGCGAGAGCACCGTGATCAACGCAACGCTGAGCCGCAATCAGCACGGCTGGCATCTCTCCGTGGACGATTCGCACCGGCATTACCGGCGTCACTCGGTCAAACGTAAGGTCCAACCCGTTTATGTCCTGAGATCCCAGTTTCATTACCAGCTTAATCTCCCCCACCGGTGGTCCGGAATACTTGTAATTGAGTTCCCGGGAATCAGCTTCTTGACCAAAGATAAGGACGTATATATCAGAAGAGAATTAAGGGAATTTTCCAGAGAGCTCACCGTATTGCTTATGAACCGCAATTTCGCTCGATTGGAAAGCTCTCTGAATGAGGAAAAGAAAGTAGCGGAAACCTTGCGGGCCCTCGTGGCTTCGCTAAGCAAGGAATTGTACTGCCTGAGCAGCATTTCTCTTGCGATGCGTCCATCGTACAACGTCGGGACAGTCTTGACCAAAGTACTCGAGACCGCCTTGCCGGTCCTGCGAGCAAAGCTGGGGGTAATCTATTTTCACGAGACAGGCCAGTGTGTTGCACTCTACTCACCGAGGTCGAGACAGGGCCGGCGAGATGCACCGTGGTTTCGCGAATATTTCCAAAGTAAGATTCGTCTGTTGGAGACCCCACCGAACCCCGGATGGTTCAGCGTGCGGACCGTAGGAAATCACCCGGACTTCCCCGATGATCTCAAAGCTCATTTGGCTTCCGATAGGATCGAGTCCGTCCTGGAGTTTTCCCTCGGGTCCGAAGGAAACTTCCTCGCCCTGGGATTCCTGGGACTTCAAGAGAACCACGACAGACCTTCCGGCACGAGGCTCCTGATGACGATCCTGAACATGATCGGCCTATTCTTGGAGCACATATCCCTCATGACTGACTTGGAACGACAAGTCAAGCTCGTCTCCCAGCAAAAGTTGGAAATGGAGAGAGAGCAACAATTCCTTATGGACCATATGGGTGAACAGTTGTCCACAACCAGGCTTACACGGTCCTTCACCAAGGACCGATTCCTCGATGAGATAGAGCGCTCCAGGAACATGACGTTGCTGGCTGAGCTGGCTTCAGGGGTCGCCCATCAGATAAGGAATCCGCTCAGCAATCTGGTGTACGGGCTGCATCTCCTGAAAAAGCCAGGTCTCAGCGAGACTGAAAAGCATGATCTCATAGAGACCGTTACAGAACGCGTGGAAACAGTTAATCGAATGATCAATGAATTCATTCATTATACTCGAATACCCGAGCTCAAGCTCACTCCCGAAAACATCAACGACGTTCTCGCAAGCACTGTGTACTCTTTCAAGAACTGGTTTGAGCTGGCAGACGTGGAAGTGCGGACGTGCTTTGATCCTGATCTCGGTCCCGCGAAAATAGATCTTTTTCTCATGAGCCAGACGTTCCATAACATAATCAAGAATGCTCTGGAAGCCATGCACAGCGACGGGCAGCTCAATGTGTGCACTCGGAAGCTGAAGATCAGACACAGCCCGGATCCCCAGGAATTTGCCGAGATTGTGTTCGAAGACGATGGACCAGGTGTTCCCCCGGAGGATATCGATAAGATCATGAAGCCCTTCTATTCGAAAAAGGAAGGCGGGCTCGGCCTCGGTCTGGCACTAGTCGATCACATTGTCCGAGCTCATGGCGGGGGAATTTCGCTGGAAAATCGAGTCCACGGTGGATTGAGAGTCAGAATGTATCTTCCGTTGAGGTGAGTGTAGGATGCAATATCGCTTGCTCGTGGTAGAAGACGAAATGAGCTCTGCCAAGTACTTGACGCGTATACTCGAAGCAGAGGGGTACGTGACCGACCACGTGACAACCGCCGAAGATGCCCTCACACAGATCGCGGAAAAGGAGTACGATCTCTTGCTCATAGACAAGGTGCTCCCCGGAAATGACGGACTCCATTTGCTCAAGCATGCCAAAGAAATCAGCTCGGACATACTCGCAGTGATCATAACCGCATACGGCTCCGTTAGATCCGCGGTGGAGGCTCTGAAATTAGGCGCCAGTGACTTTGTAGAAAAACCGGTGATACCGGAAAAGCTCCTGCACATTGTGGCCCGCACCCTCGAAGAAAGGCGCCTCAAGAGCGAGATTGTAGCCCTGAAAGCCGGCCTGCTCGAACGGTACCAGTTTCGGAACATTGTCGGCAAGCACCCGAAGATGCAGCAGGTCTTTTCCCTCATAGAATCATTGGCCCAGGCTGACTCTCCGGTGCTCATCACAGGAGAAACTGGCACAGGCAAGGATTTGGTAGCCCGAGCAATTCATTATGAGAGCCATCGAAAAAACGGGCCATTCGTTGCAATCAACTGCGCCGCTGTTCCTGAAACGCTTCTCGAAAGCGAGCTGTTCGGTTACGAGCAGGGTGCCTTTACGGGAGCGGTACGACGAAAGCTCGGCAGAATGGAGCAGGCTCATGGGGGCACCCTGTTCCTAGACGAAATCGGTGATATTTCCTATCCATTGCAGGCGAAACTCCTTCGCACCCTGCAAGAAAAGAGGATCGAACGTTTAGGTGGCAATCGCCAGATCTCGTTGGATTTGAGAATCATAGCCGCGACGAACAAGGATCTTACGGAAGAGTTGCAGGCCAAACGTTTCCGCCTCGATCTCTATTTCAGACTCAACGTGGTGGCGATACACCTGCCTCCTCTTCGCGAGAGAGCGGAAGATCTCCCTCTGTTGATCGAGCACTTTTTGGAGAAAATCTCCAGAAACGCCAACAGACCGATTCCCAAGCTGTCTCAAAAAGCCATGGGAAAGCTCATGAGCCACTCTTGGCCGGGAAACGTCCGTGAGCTCGAGAATGTGCTAGAGCTCGCTGTGATACTGAGCCAGGACAACGTCATTGAGGACATCACCCTTTCCTCCGCGCCCATTCAGCAGCCCCTGTCCGAGCAAGGCCAGTTTTCCGAAATCAGCACGGACCTTCCCCTGAAAGTGGTGAGAGATCGTGCCATTGCTCGGGTAGAGAAGCAGTATCTGACGAGTCTTCTTGCCAAGAATAGGGGTGCAGTGGGTCGGACTGCAGCCGACGCGCAGATTGATGCGCGCACGGTCCTTCGGAAGATGAAGCAATATGGCTTACACAGGTTGAACTTCAAGTAGGGGTCCTGTCTGGGCGTGAATTTTCGGACATCATTGTCCGATAAGACATGAATGTCCGACAAATGAGTCTACACTTTCTCCTGCCCGACAGCGATAAGCTCATGGATGATCCATTGGGCAAAGCTGGGCCTGCCTGAAAACCCACGCGGGAAAATATCCTTTCGAGCCAAGAATGGCACGATAGTTGCTTAGAATTTGGGAAGTGGGCTATCATCTCGACGGACGCATACCCTCATCCGAGGTGGCGTGGGATAATGGGTCGGCGCCCGATGGTGTTGAACAGGATGTGGTTAGTCCTTACCCCGAGAAGGCGGAGATCACTGCCGGAAAGCTAGCGGGATAACGATGACCGTAAATGTCAATTTCTGTCGTGTGTTGCCATTGCCAAGGGATTGAGGAGACGCAACAACAGTGTGGAAAACAGAGAAGGGAACCGAGATTGTCGGCAGTCGTGTGTTCTCTGGCGAAAGGCACTGTACCCTCGGTCGCGCAGGGCGTGATGATGCAAGCTTGTCTCCATGTGTATGTCGATACTTCCATACTTTACTCTTCCTGTTTCTGGTGACGTGATGCTCAATGAGAACTATCGCGCTGCTTGAGACTTGAGAACAGAATATAGCATCAGCAAGAAGTATGTTTGACACCAAGTGAGTTGGTGTGACGGTGATTTCTCCGTCAAGATCAGGACAAGGAATCGCGCAAGGTGGGGACTATCCCTCTAAGCCGGTCTGTGCGGTGCGCAGTGTGCGCTACACCGAATGGATCAATTTGGCTGCGGCCAGGTATGAAGACAGCGAGCATACGGCTGTGGTAATGGGCCTCGATGCCACGCAACAGATCGCGGAAATTCGCGCGGGAGGGGAGAAGAGATCAGGCACTGATCGAAATTCCTCAAAATAGTTGCACGCGTGGAAAGTGGATGGTCCGTACAGCCGCCAAGCGTGCTTATCCTCCAGACTCGTAAGCACCCAATTGAGTGGACCGCTGTAACCATTTGGGATGGGAGGTGATGCGAGTGCCAGTACGGCGGTCTTGCGATCCCATTCTTGCTCCGATCAAGGTGGGGCGGGGATAGTACGCTCAATGCCCGTGCTGGGCAAGGGGGGTGGTGAAATTCATCAGCGAAAACAAAACAAACGGAAAGGCGAGGAAGGAAAATGACGGGTAAAGAAAGAGTAATGAGGGTGTTCAACCATCAGAAACCGGACCGAATGCCGTGTTTTTGTGCAAACGGCACGCCTACATACGATCAGATGGAAAAAGTGGGAGCCTACTGGCCTGAGGCGCACGAGCGTGCCGAGGACATGGCAAAACTGGCTTTGGCAGCCCACACTGTCTTGGGATTTGACGCGGTGAGAGTTCCGTTCTGTCAGACCTTCGAGGCTGAAGCACTAGGCTGCAAAGTCAAGTCCGGCGGAAAAGAAAATATACCCGGCATTGATCACCCGCCGGCATACAAACTGACCGACACTCCCGTACTGCCTGACGATTTCCTGGAACGAGGGCGTATACCCCAGTTGATTAAAGCAGTGCGGATTCTCAAGGAGCAGGTCGGTGACGAAGCAGCCATTATAGGCGGCATCATAGGTCCCTTCACCATTGCCGGAGCGATGCTCGACGCGGTTCCTATCCTGAAGGCCAGCTTCAAAGAGCCCGACAAGCTCCACCCGTTCCTCGATGTCGCGGAGAAAGCGGGGACAGCCCTGGGAAAGGCGCTGATCGAGGCAGGAGCGGATCTCATTTGCGTAGAAGACATGCAAGCCTCCCCCGATCTGATAGCGCCGCATACGTACCGTAACCTGGAGCTGGAGTACCAGAGGAGACAGGTAGAGGCGCTGAGCGTTCCCGTGATTCTGCACATCTGTGGCAACGTGGACAAGATCGTGGAGTATATGGCGCAAACCGGGGTGGAGGCACTGAGCCTCGAGCCCAAATCCGACGTGGCTTTGGCCCGGAGCAAAGGAGGACCAACAACCATTATCATTGGCGGAGTCGATGCGGCTACTACGCTATTCATGAAGACTCCGGACGTTGTGAAGGAAGCAGCGAGGGAACAGATTGAGTTGGGTTTGGACATCCTCGCGCCCGGCTGCGCAATCGCGCCCGGAACGCCAACAGAAAACCTGCTGGCGATGGTAGAGGCGGCACAGGAGCACACGTACTAGGCGCTGCCGAATGGCCTCGCCAAGATTGGGGCATCCGTGCTGCACGAGGGTTTTTGCTTCAACTCCAAAACCTCAAAGGGGGCAACGATGAAAATTCTGGAGGATTTCTCGAACATCTTCACCCGGTACGACCTCAATATTGAGGTTGCGCGTCAGGAGGCTCGGAAGGTCTCCAAAGATGCGGTGCTACAAAAGGTGGCAGATGCCGTCGTGGCTGGGGAGACAGCCGAGTGTGAGGCTGCCACAAAAGCTGCTCTCGCAAGCAAGTCGCCCATGGAAGTTATCAATGAGGGGTTGATCCCGGGAATGAACGAGGTCAGCCGATTGTGGGATGAAGGGGTCTACTTCCTGCCCCAGGTGATCTTGGCCTCTGACGCCATGAACGCAGGGATTGCCCTGTGCGAAGAGAAGATGGGCAAGGCCATGGATAAGAAGGGCAAGGTTGTGACTCACACAGCCGAGGGTGACATCCATGACATCGGCCAGGTGATTGTCAATGCTTTGCTCAACGCAAATGGTTTCGAAGTAATAAACCTCGGCGCGGACGTTCCCGTGGACAAGGTCGTAGAAGCGTGTCGACTCCACAATCCCGTTATGGTAACGGGCACTGCCCTCATGACCACCACCATGACCGCCTTTCCCAAAATTGCCGCACAGCTCAAGAGGCTTGGTCTCAACATTCCTTTTGTGTGCGGTGGCGGGGCTGTGAGCGAAGAATACGTTACCAGCTTCGATCTGGGAATCTGGGGCAAAGAGGCCAACCAGGCCCCCGGCATGGCAGAGGACGCCTTGGCGGGGGACAGTTGGAGCGTCATGAGGAGCAAGTGGAACGGCTAAGTGAAATCTTTGGCCTAGCTAACGTTAATCCGTGCAGCGAGGAGGATCACAACCATGAAGCTGACAAGCCAAATGGCGTACAAGAGCGCAGAAGACATGATATTCGGCACCGCCCTGAAACCCGTTACGACCAAACGCGGGATTGTGCTTGGCGGAGGTCACGTCGTACCAGAAGTGGTTCCCCATCCAAGGCCGGGCAGCGAAAAGACCATGAAGACGCTGCTGCGTGAGTACGAGCGGGCCAACGGAGATGCGCTCGAAAGATGCGTCATCGTCGGCCATCCCACTCTGCAGATCGAAAATGAGCACGTCTTCCAGATGACTCACAACCCCAAGTGGGGAGGAGAGATCGCTGCGCAGACGGCGAAACAAATGGACGAGTATCTCAAGAAGTACGGCCTCAAAGCCTCCTATCGCTCCACCCCCGCGGACCTGCGCAAACCCGACATGCACCACATGAGAGAGTCCGATTATACGAAAGAGGTGCTCGAGAGCTTCGAGGAATGCACCAAGTACGCGGACGTCGTATCCATCGAATCCATGGGAGGCAAGGAGATCTTCGACCACGCCATCATCCGAAACGATATCGCTGGACTGCTATTCGGCCAAGCGGTCTTGGGCGGTAGGGACATGGAATGGATGTGGACTCAGATCGTGGAGATCTGCAAGAAAAACAACTGCATCCCGGGCGGGGACACTAACTGCTCCGAAGCCAATACCGCCATGTTCATGGCCGGTGGGTTCATTTCAAAAGACGTGCCGCACACCCTGGCCGCGCTGTCAAGGGCCATCTGCGTGAGCCGGACCCTTGTCGCGTATGAATGCGGAGCCACAGGACCGACCAAAGACTGTGCCTATGAAGACCCCATCATCAAGGCAATAACCGGTGTTCCCATCTCAACAGAAGGCAAGACCAGCGCGTGCGCTCATTCAGACCTGTGCGGCAACGTCATCGCGGCCGTCTGCGACTTGTGGTCGAATGAGGCTGTAGAGTATCACGACATGTTCGGTGCGACCACGACAGCCGTGTTTGCAGAAATCCTCGGCTACGACGCGGCAGCCATGAATGCGGCGATAGATCTCGGGTACCAGAAGGAGTTCCAGGCTTGCCTGGTGAACTCCGACAAGTACCGTGGTCCCCACGGATTCATGCTGTCACCGGACAATGCTTGGCTGATCGGAAAAGCGGTCGTCGACAACAACGAAAGCCTGTACGCGCGGGGCAAAGCTGCTGCAATTAAGTGTGGCGAGCTCATGTTGGGCGACCCCAAGCTCAGGCTGACCCAATTCGAGCGCGAATCCTTGATGGGATACATGAAAGATATGGAGAAACTTCCTGCAAAGGAAGAGGACTTCATCGACATGTGTCTTAAGAAGTACGCCAAAGTTAAGGGATTCAACCCCGCAGCCTATGGACTTTAGCCTATAACACGAGGGGGTGGCCGCAGGAGCGGCTCCCCCTTCGACCCACGGCAGAGGATACTGAATCCTTCCGAGACCGAGCCCAAATTGGGCGACGCGAGATAGCATGCCGTCCTTTTCGTATCCGTTGCGGCGTCATGGATTCACACTGAGTCTTGAGATGAAGCCATCATTTTGCAGCCGTACGTCATGTCGGGCTACAGCGTCGAGACGGAGCTGTGTACGTTTATGTTGCGCCGACTGGAGGATCAAGTATTGACGCACCGGGGGATGACATAAGTGGGCAGGGTCCCATTTTCACAAGAGGGGATAAGACGGCGCTTTCTTTTTTTTGGGGGACGAGGATTCGCGAGATTCGGGGAGAATTGTCCTTCTGCTGTTCGGAGGTCAAGAGATGACTCTAGCGATCTTGATCGCCATAAGCGCGATGTGGACATCAGTGGGCATTCTTTTCCTGGGCAAAGGGGAGGCCAAGGGTACCGGCGCTATCTGCGCATTCGTCGGCACCGTCACGGTTATAGGAGCCATACTCCAAGTAGCGGTGTTCAAGGACCCGTTCGTTGCCGGTCTGCTCTTCGTGCACGGAATCTTCTATTGCGCGGTAGCATACGCGCTGTTGGCCGGTCTTGAGGATCTGAGATCGGTCGGGAACGTGAGTCTCAACACCGCAATCGTGTCCGTCATCTACATGATTCTCTTTTTCACCGGCGGGCCGGTCCTCGAGGGCGGAAAGCAGTTGGTAGCCAAGAGCAACTATTGGGCGTTCGCATGCGCAGGATACGCTGCTCTGACCTTCATGGTTTGGCTCAATGCGTACGGCATGTTTCCGACGAAACTGCTGGCAGTGTCACTGCTCGTCTGGGTGGTTCTGGGCCTTTGGGTGCCTGCCTTTTACCTTATGGTAGGAGGTGCGCTGCCGTTTTGAGGCCCTTGAGCTATCACTCAGATTATAGTAAACTTTGACCCGCGCGGGACTGTGCCATGACCGGGGGGACCGGCGCACGTCGGATCGAGCGATAGACTCCGCTGCCTCTTGTCTGGTAGCCATTTCGCGGGACTCCGGGGTGACGGGCGGGGGGACCTGCCCGTCCCCATTTCTTTTCCAGGCGGCAATTCCTCATCTTGCACGACGGAAGACCCGGCAATCGTATTTCTCACGACGTGGAAAGGATGAATGCATGATCGTTAATGTTGTTTACGGATTTCTGGGTGCCGGGAAAACCACCTTCATCAAGCACATTATGGACTATCCACCTGCAGGCGAGAAACTTGTGGTACTGGTCAACGAATTTGGGGAGGTAGGCGTCGACGGCCTGATTCTGTCGGATCAAAAGGGGCTCATAGCGGATGTGGTGGAGCTTCCTTCCGGCTGCATCTGCTGCACTTTGGCCTCCGATTTCCGGCGACAATTCATGGAGATTCATGAGCGATTTCAACCAGATCGCATCATCGTTGAGCCCACGGGGGTTGCTCTGATCTCCCAGATCCTCCAAATCCTTGAGGGAGAAGATGTGCGAAGGCTGTATTCCGACTTCAGCCTGATACATATACTGGACAGCTCGGAATTCCTCAATTTTATCAAAAGACAGCGGCACTTCATGGAAAATCAGTTGCGGCGCAGTCGCCTGGTGATTCTCAACAAGATCGATCGCATAAAACCTCACATGGTAGAGCTCCTTCGTCAATCGGTCAATGAAATCAACCCTGATGCCGAGGTGTACCCCACTTCCTTTGGGCGTGTGGACGCCGGCATTGTGAAACGAATGCTTGGGATGGTTGAGAGAGTGACAGAGGGAGCTCCACTTGACGAAGAACATGAAGAAGAGCACGATCACGATCACCGGAACGATTTTGCAGCGCAATTCTCGTCTTTTGGGAAGAAATACGAGGCGACGTTCGACAGACAATGCCTGCAATCCTTCTTCGAGAAGCTCAAAAACCGGAATTTCGGGGAAGTCGTTCGTGCCAAAGGGGTCTTTCGCACCCCGGACGAGTGGATCAAGCTCGAATTGGCCTCGGGAGAAGTGCGACTCGATCCGGTTCCGGCTGCTGCAGAAAGTGTGGTCTCGATAATCGGCATAGGCATGAATACCAACGAAATGGAACATGGACTGATTGGTTGTCAGACATGAACAGCGGTCTCGCGGTCTGGAGCAAACAGTGGACGTGGCTGAAAAAATTATGGAGTGTCTCAAAAGCGTTAAGGGAATTCACGCGGTGTTTCGCCTTAATGAAGAGGATAAGCTGCTTCTCTTGGATGTGGAGACAGCAGCAGAGAAGAAGGCGTTTATGGGACTCGGCATGTGCTACAACAGTGGTGTTCGGGAGGTGTTGCGGTGCCCCCTTGTCTTTCTCGCCATTACTGGGATGGATTTCGACTGGGGATGCCAGAGCCATATAGTCCTGAAAAAGGGAGATGAGATTGTGGGAGAAGAAGTTCTGGACGAGAACAAAATCGCAGACCTCAAAGGGAAGAAGAATGTATGGTTTCTGCACAAGAACTTCGTCATTTACAAAGATTGCTGCGAATTCCCACAAGACCTCGTTGATAAGAAATGCTGCTTTGAGCTTCCAGCCCTCACTGTCTCAGACCACATTCCAAGTCTTTGCGAGTTTGGAGACGTCGTACTGTGCTACCCGTCCACCGCGGGGGATATCTTTCTGAAGGAGAAATACTATGATGCCAAGGACGAAAGAGGGACAGGAACTGTACTCTTCGGCTTCACGGCATGTGATCGAGGACCTGTCCACAGCGTATGCAAATGAGCCGGTGGTCCTTGGTGATCTTAATCATAGCGAGATGACCAGTTTCTTCAAGGTGATGGCGTTTCAAATCAGACCAGTACTGTTTTACTTCCGAGCATGACATGAAACGACCACTTCGCTCTTCCGCGTCCGTGTGCCAAATACCGCAACGTGTGCAAGCTTTCATAGGATTCGCTCGAGGAAAGAATTACGTTTGATCAATTCAAATTTGAGCTCAACTTAACCATGAATGCAGTGAATGTCAATATGCCGACCAATGCGCTGAACGAACAGACACTCCTCGTCTGGCCCACCATCGTGTCTTCGATGCAGAGACGTTTCCGGAGACGGCCCAGGTTTGGTGGCATTGTCGACGGCTTTTTCCCTGACAAGGGGTTCGGACCGCGATCTCGTCGGGAGGCCTCCTGATCGTTTGGCTGGCTCGAGCGTCGGGAGAATGCTCGGGTACGGCCGGGTGGAGGAGGCTCGTGAATAGGGCATAGTCGTCCGAGCTTCCGGACAAAGGGCGACGGCTTTTCGGCAAGGAGTGCATGCATGGCGCAACTGGCAATTGCTTTGGATCTAGGGACGAGCGGCTTTAGAGGACAAGCTCTCAATCTTCAAACACGCGAAATCGTTTCCACCGCGATTACGACGCGCCATCCATTGCCCGGAGCAAATGTGATAGATCACCTCCATTTTGCTCTTGAGATGGGCGTGGATACGGCGGGACAAATTGTGATGGAAGCCATCAACAAGGTCATTAGCCGCCTGCGCGTTCCGGTCAATGACATTGTGCGGGTCGCTGTCTGCGGGAATCCGATTCAGTTATCGCTTTTTCAGGGGATCGAAATTCGGGATCTCGCGTTCGCTGGAAAGAGAAAGCTCGAGCTCCTGGGGGTCGTGCCGCCGAAACGGGATGGCGCGGTGATCAAAGCCGAAGATCTGCGAGGCTTGCTTGTGCCCGCTGGAGCAGAGGTAATCATTCCCCCGGCGGTGCGTCACGAGATCGGCGCGGATGCCCTGGCCATGATGATTCAGACTCGGATGTTGGAGAGGGACGAGACCTCGCTGACTACGGACTACGGGACCAATGCTGAGATGGCCCTCCATCACCACGGCGAGGTGATAACGGGATCCACCGCTGCAGGGCCGGCCCTTGAAGGTCAGCAAATCAGTTGCGGGATGCTGGCCATGCCCGGCGCAATTTGTGACCTGTGCGAAGAGGATGGATACCATCGGGTGATGGTGCTCAATTCAGAAATGCTCCCCGCTCCAGGACCGCTTCTCGAGCTTAGGACCGGTCACGTCGTCGAGGAAGGCCAAATCAAGCCGGTCGGGATTACCGGAACGGGAACCGTTGCCATTCTCAATCAGGGAATAGTGACAAACCTCATCAAGCTTCCTCGCATCCATACCATTGACGCGGGGCTGCACCTCTGGGAGGGGATCTTCTTTAACGAGAACGACCTCAGGGAGGCCGGAAAGGCAATAGGATCGGTCCGAGCAGGCCACATCACGCTGTGTCAGGAGGCACAGATAGGTCTGGAAGATGTGCACACCGCGTACATGTCCGGGGCTTCCGGCACCTACGTGGATCCGTTGAAGGCTCAGCAACTGGGAATGATCCCGCCAAGGGTGAAGAATATCTATCAGGTAGGTAATACCTCCTTGGCCATGGCACGCGACTTGGTTCTGGATCCGGTGAATCTGGACGTCATGGTCAACATGGCAAAGAACCTCCGTCAGACCCATTGCATGTTTGCTTCATCCAAGGTTTTCGAGAAAGTCTATATTCTGGAGCTGTCCTATTGGACCGAAGGGATGCCATATGCCCAGTACCAGACGTTTCTAAGAAAGTACGGGTTCCCGGAGTTGATTCCTGTTGAGGGAGATCCGGTAGTGATACGAACCGTGAAACGAGACATCGACGATCTGGGCACACTGGGGCTCGTAACAATCCCTGACCTGGGACTTCAAATAGAGAGGCAATTCGAAGGTTGCGTGGCGTGTCTGGAATGCATACAGTCGTGCTCCGAGCGGGCGCTACAAATCCGTGAAGATACCGACCCGCCAACAATCGTCCTGGATCAATCCCTGTGTAACGGAGTCGCTTGTCGTCGCTGCGAGAGGGCCTGCATCGAGAAGTGCTTTCAACTGAGCAACTTCTTCATAACCGAGGGAGGATCTGAGGAACGCGACGCTTTGTCGAATCCGTAGCACGATATCTGCGATGGCGAGATGCCCGGTGGGTGCCCCGCTCCAGCGACAGGAGGGACGCGCTCCCATGGCAGGTTTTTCACCCCTGATTTCGGATTTCACGTTGTACGCTGCCGCGATCTTCGCGGGACGCAGCGCCAGAAAGGAGCAGACATGAGCAAGACAGAGGAGAATTTGAGGAAGGCTTTCGCGGGAGAATGTCAGGCAAGTGTTCGCTACACCGCATTTGCGCAAAAAGCCGATGCTGAAGGCTATCCTGGAGCGGCAAGACTTTTCCGAGCTGCAGCCCAAGCGGAAGTGGTCCACGCTCTCTCTCACTTGAACGCCCTGGGAGATGTGAACGGGACGGAGAAGAACATTGAAGCGGCCTGCGAGGGTGAGTCTTTTGAGTTCAAGACAATGTACCCTGCTATGGTGAAAGACGCTGTGGAGGAAAACAACATCGAGGCACGCCATAGCCTTGAATATGCCATGTCCATTGAGATGGTCCACCATCAACTCTTCAAGAAAGCCCTAGAGAAGGAGAGCCTCAATCCCAACGCAGACGCCTACTATGTTTGTCCGGTGTGCGGATACACGGTCGCGAACGCGGCTCCGAAAAAGTGTCCGTACTGTGGGGTGGACGAAAAGAGATTCATGCGAATAGAATAAGGAAATGTGGCAGGGCATCGCATTGCTGCAGCCAGGAGGACGAAATGTACTCGGCTCTACCATGGAAAGACTGGGGCAGCAAGACCTCGAAAGCTGTTGTAGGATGGGACAGAGAGTGGCTGACTCTCTTTGACGTGGGCGCCATCCGCACACTACCACCTTTCTTACACAATTATGGTTGTGAGGAGCGCCGGTGTGAGGAAGCTGGATCCCGGACTGCCAGGAAAATCAGTTGAGAGGGAGTGGCCATGTCAAGCCGTCACCTATTATGGATCGGGTCAACTGGTGAAGAAACGGAAACTGTGCGAAGCCTGCTTCAAAGTCAGCTCGACGATTTGATTGTTCGGTCCGCAGATGATGCACGTGAAGCTCTGGTTGAATTGAGCAGGAACCCCGGTTTGCACCTCCTCGCGGTGGTGGAGCTCGGCGGCGTTACCATGGAATTGGGCGAGCTTATCAAGCGGATGAAACAGATCAACCCCGCAGTGGAGATCATTGTAATCGGTCAACCAGGGCTTTCCTGGAGCACGCTGAACCTACCGCGCTACTATCGCCCCGTGCTCCTGATGCCACCTGTCAACCCGGATGTCCTGGTATCGTGCGTTGCAAAGCTCAAGGAAATGGTGGAGGCGAAAGAGGATCACGCGGACTTGATGAGAAGCATGAAGCGACAAGTCGCTTTGAGCCGAGTGAACGTGGAGGGGCTCATAGAAGTGCTTCACCAGTATGGACAAATGGGCATGATCGTCATGCGCCGCGATGGATTCTTCTTGTCGTACAACGCGGAGGCTAGCCGTCTGACCGGCTACACGTTGGAAGAGATGACCCACATTCAGAGTTGGGCACAGAAATTGATCATGGAGCCGGAAACCCTAGGCCCGTTGCTGGAAACGGTTGACAAGTTGTGGGAGGAGAAGTCCGGTACGAGCCACATCCGAGTACGAGTTTGCCGTAAGGACGGCACACCGGTGATCCTCGATCTGACGTTGACAGTCATTCTCAATGATAACGGACAGCCACGCCGGATGCTTATCCTCCTATTCGACCCGTTCGAAAAGTACGGCAGACGCGAGTATCAGGCCTTGATTGAAAACGGAATGCTGGGTTTGTACACGTACGCCGCGGACGATGGCTTCATCCGAATGTCAACAGCGGCGCTCAATTTGATTAATCGTGCATTTTCAATGAATCTCGGGATGGAAGACATCCTGGGACGCCGCGTCAAAGATCTGCCGTTGCCCCACGAGATGGCGGTAATGTGGCAGCATTCTTTGGAAGCTGTGGCCAAAGGGGAGGCGTTTGCACGTGAGGACCTCTTGCCGATAGGTTTGCCGGGCCAACGTATCGTGGATCATGCATTCATGGTACCCGTAGTTCCCGGCGCTGATGATCCGCGGGCGGTTCTGGCCCAAGTGGCCGCCAGGGAAGATCTGCGGTCCGTCACCTTCCAGGACGCGTCCATTCAGGTACTTGCCGAAAAGACCTTTGACGCGGTCCCGCAACCAGGTCTCCTCTTGGAAGCGGTGAGAGACGAGGCAGGCACCATACAGGACTTCTTGTGCCTGAAAAGGAACGCAGCCTCGGAAAGGCTCTTGCGATTCAGACATGCGATGCCGTTTCAACCTTCGCTCACCGAAGTGCTTCCCAACGATCGAGTAAGGCAAGTACTAATGGAGCACGCTGTGCAGGTTACCGATACGGGACGTGCTGCGAACTTCGAGCTCTGGCTCGACGAGCCGTCGGAGTCTGCCCAGCCGATCCTCTTGAATTTCTGGATTGGGAAGGTGGGCGACGGGGTCTCGGTCTTCTTCCAGGATGTCACGGAGCAGAGGAACGAGGAGCGTCAGCTCAAACAGTATCGACATTGCTTCGACCACATGCAAGAGGCCATCATTATTACAGACCTTGAAGGGAATATTGTTGACTGGAATCCCGCAAGTGAGCGAATGTTCGGTTACGTCAAGTCCCTCGTGGCAGGGCAGCCTTCTTTCATTCTGACGCGCAAAGGCAGCAAGAACGGATTCGGAGAGCAGGCCAAGAGGATCCTGAAGGAACATGATGTGTGGAAAGGCGAATATGAATTTATCCGTACCGATGGGACTCGTGGCGTGGCGTTTATTACGGTGGGTCTCCTGAAAGACGACGCAGGCGAGCCGTACGGGATGGTGGGCTTGTGTCACGATCTAACGGATCACAAACGTCTGGAGGAAAGGTTAACGGTCAAGACGTCTGAGTTGCAGGAGAAGAATCGGGCACTGAACACCCTTTTGCGTCATGCCGAAGAGGAAAGGCTTCGGGCCTGTGAGCAAGTCGTTTCCGACCTCACGGGCAGGCTCACCGAGCGCGTATTCCAGATCATGGAATCAAAACGAAAGCCGGATCTCGTAGATGCCCACGCCCGATTGCTCCTCAAGGACCTCGGAATAGAAAACGAGTCGAGGAAGCTTGCTCCTTCAGATCCGATGTTGGGGTTGTCGGAAAAGGAGCTCGAAGTGGCAAGACTGATACGTCTCGGCAAGACGAGCGAAGAGATAGCCTTCATCCTGGAGAAGAGCCTGGACACGGTTCGCCTTCAACGAATTTCCATTCGCAAGAAATTGGGATTGAAAAGGCGCACCCAGAGTCTTGCAGGTGTTCTGAAAAGAATATCTCCCATGTGAATCAACTACGCTGGGTCCGGCCCTGTCATTGATGTGCTGCGTGCCATTTGAGGCTCGCGAGACAAGCTTATCGCTTCTCGGAAAGCGCACCACACACTGGAGAAAGTGAGGTCTGACATGACGAAAAAACTGATGGAATACTTCAACAAGCAACCTCGTCTGGGTACTCTGAGTACAGCCGACAAGAGTGGCAAGGTCAATTCCGCCTACTTTGGATCCCCCCGCATGGTGGACGAAAAGACGATCGTCATGGGATCGGGAAACAACCGAACCCTCACCAATCTCAAGGACAATCCACACGGCTGTTTCCTGGTCATGGAGCCGGGGCAAAGTGTTTCTGATTGGAAGGGAGCGCGTATCTACGTGAAGATGACCGACTGCGCGACCTCAGGACCGAAGTTGGATTCCATACGAGAAGCGATCGCGGCCAAGGTGGGGGCCGAAACCGCGCAAAAGATGATTCACGCTGCCCTTACCTTTGAGATCGAGGAGGTGAGGCCCCTCGCTGATTTCGGTCAAGGATGGGAAAAGTCTATTTAGGGTGACGGTGGCTCCTCAGTCTTCCCGGTTATCGGGAAGTGCTGTAGTATAAGCTGACGCGAGGAATGTTAGTTCGACGTCGGCAGTAAGGTACTAGTATCCATGCCCTTGCGCACTCGGCGCGGAGGGCTTTTTTTTTGTTATAGAGGGCTTTCTAGGCGGTTTTCTATGAGAAATCGAACCGTCGTTTGGTAGCGATTGTAAGGCCCAAGAAGGGGAAATTTCTTTTATCTATGTTGACTATGGTGCAGTAGAAAGGGAAAATGTAACCTCTATATGTGGAAGGCTCCAGCATTAGACACTATTAGACGTTCTTTAGATCTTGACAGCTTTTTTGTGTAACCGTAGAGTATGAATACGAAAGTGCGAAGTGTCGACGCCACGTGCATGATCGGGTTTTGGGTTACCTGGTGTCCACAGAAGGCTTATGACGAGTAATACCACTGCAAACGCATACGGTAAAGTCTATTTGCATCCACCGAGGCCCGACAGCTATCTGCCGACAAAAAAAGTACCCTCTGCCACAACGTCTTCGCACCTCTCTCCTGAAGGTGTGGTCCCTCGCAGGAGGTGAACATTGGGCAAGCAGGATGTTTTGGACGCCATCCGAGGCCTGCCGACAAAGAGAGCTCCGTGGGTACCGTACGTCGGTGTTCATGCCGCGCACTTGATAGGACAACCGGCGGAAAGATACTTTCAAGATCCGGAGCTGATAGCTGAAGGTGTCCTTTACGCCGCTACACGGTACAAAGCAGACGGTATCCCGCTGCTTTTCGATACGTCTATAGAAGCTATTTCAATGGGCTGCGAGTACAGATGGTGGCCCGATAGTCCCCCATCGATTGTCGAGCATCCTCTTCGGAACTGCAGCCTCCGACAATCCGGTATCCAAATTCCCGGCCCGACGAGCGGTCGGTGGCCGATAGTTATCTCGGCAGGCAAAAAGCTTAAGGCGCAACTTGGTGATGTAGCACTCTACGGAGTCCTCTGCGGGCCGCTTACTCTAGCGTGGTACTTACGGGGGATAGCAATCTATACTGACCTTTACAAGAATGAGGCAGAAGCAAAGGAGCTTATTTCCTACTGTGGAGAAGTAGCACGCGAGGCCGCCCGTATCTACGCTGAGGACATAGGTTGTGACGTCCTTGCCATGATCGATCCCCTGGTTTCCCAGATCAAGCCCGATGTCTTCCGCAAGTACGTCTACCCTGCCGCGCAGCCGGCCATTGAGGTAGCAAGGGAATCGGGGAAAGCCTCTGTCTTCTTGGTTTACGGAGACGCTACAGAAGTTCTCGAAGAGGTGGCCCAGGTGGGTACCGACGGATTTGCCGTAGATGAGCAACTCAATCTTGCATACGCTCGCGATGTTGCCCACAAATACGGGGTTGGTTTTGGGGGCAATCTGAAGGTCACCACAGCTCTGTCTCTCGGGATCATCTCTCCGCGAGAAGACGCAATCGCATGCTTGGCCGCAGGAGGTACGAGGGGTTACGTATTTTCTCCCGGCTCGGATCTACCGTACGACGTTCCACCAGACCATATAGACCAAGTCCTGGAAGCCGCTGATTGGTTCTCGAAACATTACACTAGATACCCTGTTCCCAGGAGGGAATCAGGATAACATATTGGACTGAGGCCATTGCTGCACTGCTCGGTCTCAAGCACCTGCAAGCGCCGATCCCGAGCGTAACAGAGGAATCGGCATTGAAGTTGACCGCGATGAGGAAGTTAGAGAAGCGCAGAGTAGTCTCGGGACGCACAAGCTGTGCCGGAAAACAGGGGGCATGAGGCGCGTGGTGCGAGACAAGCAGATTCCAAGTCATACAACTTAGGAGGAAGGGAGGAACAAAGATGTTCGTGTTCGAGACTGAGCAGAAGGTGTGTGAGGTCGGTGGGGTCAAGTTCGGCGGACAGCCGGGTCAATACCCCACGGTGGTCATCCCGTCAATCTTTCAAAAGGGAGACAAAGTATTCGAAGGAAAACGAAAGGAAGGGTTTAGCGAGAAACGCGCCAAAGAGCTTATACAGACTACCGATAAGCTCTCCAAAGAGTCAGGTGTTGCGTGCATGGCCGATATCGTGGCTACAAAAGGCGATGAATTCAAGACATACATTGATTTCTTCGTCAGTGTTACTGACATGCCGTTCTGCGTTGACGCCTGGGTAATGAAAGCCAAGCTGGAAGGGGCGAAATACTGCGCGGACAAAGGGCTGCTGGACCGAATGTTTTACAACAGTATCACGGTCTGGGAAAAGGACCTGGAGACGGAAATCAGAGAAATTGCCGCAATGGGTGTTAAGCACGTCCTTCTGGTTGCATTCGACATGAATGACCAGATGCCTACCGGAAGGATATCAGGAACGCAAATGCTACTGGACGCCATTGATAAGGTGGGAGCAAAATTTGAGAGCATTTTTGTGGATACCTCGGTAATGAATGGTCCAGCCACTGCTTTCTGTTCGCTTGCCAATAGATTGATCAAGGAGAAGTGGGGTTTTCCCTGCGGGAGTGCTCCGTCCAACGGCTCGTACATGTGGAAAGCGGCCCGAGAGATGTGGGGCCAGAGCGGCTGGGCAGGATCAGATGCGGCGCTGCAGGCAGTAGCGACCACGCTGTATCACGATGTGATCTTCTCCGGTCCCATGGCCGGATCTGAACGCATCATCCCCGCTGTCGCCATGGCCGACGCTTTCACGGCCACCTTGGTTTTTGGAGAGACAAAGAAGCTCCCGGAATCAGATAACCATCCCCTGAGAAAGCTGTTCCCCGAGTTTGTAGAACAGCTCCAGGGAATGTGAGGTTTGGCAGCAAGTGCGGGGTTGCCCTTACCGACCGTAAACTACGGAGGCATTAACTGCTGACGGTGACATCAGGAAAAAGAAAGGAAAGAGCTAATGGCAGAAATGAAGCCCAGAGAAAGAGTTCAGAGGCTTCTCAGGCGAGAGCCGGTAGACAGGATGCCGGTGTTCAGCGGGATGGGCATGGTAACTATTCAAGCGATCGAGAAATTGGGAATACGTTTCGCCCAAGTCCATGGATCGGCAGAGTATCTGGCCAAGTCAGCAACGCTGAGCGCAGATATTTTCGGCTTTGACTCTGTCGTGATTCCTTACGACATGTGTACTATTCCCGAGGCCATGGGCCGTGGATGCTCGGTCTACGAGAATGCCGAAGGAGTCCTCTATCCGACTGTACCCTCCAAGTGGGAGCGCTTCTGGGAAACGGATATCCCGCCAAACTACTTGGATCAGGGGCGTATGCCAGTGGTGGAAGAAGCATTCAAGACACTGATCGCCGAGAACAAATACGCTGTTGGAGCCTGGGTTCTGGGACCGTTTACCATGGCCGGACAGGTAACCGAGCTGGATCTGTTGCTCAAAGGCATCAAGAAAGACAAAGAGAAAGTTCAGGAGTTTCAAGACAAGATGACCGATGTGGTTATCGCTGTTGCAAAGCGCTATCAGGCTTTGGGTGCAGACTACATCAACATTCGGGAAATGGGATCGGGCACCGATTTGCTTTCACCACGCATGTGGAAGACTCTGATTCAACCGTACCTGCAAAGAATCTTCGCCGCCTTGGAGTCTCCCAAGATTCTCCATATTTGTGGCGGCACAGACTTGATCGTGGAAATGATGAACGATTGCGGTGCGGATGCTCTGAGTTTTGACCAAAAAAACAATTTGGCAGAAACAAGAAAGAAGATCGGCAATGATGTTCTCTTGTTCGGTAATTTCGATCCATACGGCACCCTCTGTCAGATGGATGCATCCCAAGTCGAAGATGTCATTAAGGGCTGCATAGACGCCGGCGTCGATGCTGTCTGGCCTGGATGCGACATCTGGCCCGAAGTGAAGAAAGAAAACGTAGAGGCTTACGTACAGGCCGTCAAAACCTATGGGAAGAACCCTTCACCCGCGGTAGGACGCATATAGAAAACAACAACATAATTGGAGGAAAACACATGGTATCAGAGGCAAGGCGAGAAGAAATCCTCAAGAACCTCTCCGACGGAGTGGTCGAATACGCAGAGGATCAGGTAAAGGAATGGGCTAACATTGCCGTTGAAGAGGGGCTGGATGCATTTGACGCTATCATGAACGGCTTGGCCGCTGGCATGGAAATTGTCGGTGATCTTTACGATCGACAAGAGTACTTCGTACCGGAGATCCTGATGTGTGCTGACGCCCTTTATGCCGGGCTCGATATCCTCAGACCTCACATGTCGGTAGAATCGTCAGGAGATCTCAAAGGTCAGGTAGTCATTGGAACGGTTCAGGGTGACGTGCACGACATCGGGAAAAACCTCATCAAGATGATGTTCGACGTGGCAGGGTTCACTGTGCACGATCTGGGTCGAGACGTGCCCCTTGAGAAATTCGCCGAAGAGCAGCTCAGGACCGATTCTGACATCGTCGCTCTGTCGGCCATGATGACCACTACTATGATGGGAATGAAGAAGGTCATCCAAATGATCAAGGAGAAGAACCCGAACGTGGCCATCATGCTGGGCGGGGCTCCGGTCACCAAGGACGTGGCGAACCTCTTCGGAGCGGACGGCTATGCCGAAAGTGCTGGGAACGCAGTCCAGGAGGCCATCAAGATGATCTCCCGACTCCGTGAGCTGCAGAACAAGGGTATCCAGGGAAGCTGATCTGTAGTGCAGGTGTGACGATGGTGGCAATACCCGGGGCAATGTGTTTGTGGGACTGAGCGGAGGCGTCCATCGCGATGGTGGGCCTTGAGGAGGTTCAGATCACGGAGCAATGGGCCCTCGAAAGCCAGGCGAGCGGTACTTGAGCTTTTGACGACGCTGGGGGAAGTGAGCCTTTATCTGAGGCCCCAGAGGCGGCTTTCCCCCATACGGACAAGGCGGTGACGTCGTGAGATTTCCGTGCACCTCCACAGATCCCGCCTCGGCCGAATGCCTCATGTCTGGTTGACCCCAGTGCATGCTACTGAAGATCCTGCATGTGGAGAGCGGCGTGAATCGTACAACACGGTGATTACGGAGACAGGCGGATAGAGGGCTGCGACACGGCAGTTCCAGAGCCGATTCAGACGGATGCAGGTGTGTCCGATGGCTGGGGCATGCAATCCGTAGCTACGACGGACAATAAAATACAGAGCAAGGCGAATTAGCGCTCAGGTCCCGGGCGAGTGCTGACCCTTCCTCTGTTGCAATCGCCATTTGGGCTCGTCCCGCGTGGCATACCGTGTTGGTGCGGGTGCGCTCGCAGATTTGCGGTTTCGGTGACTGCGTGACAGAAACGAATGCATCACGGATGTGAGAAACATTGGGAAGAAAGGTGACTAGTCAATGGAAAAGAAGAAGCATATGGTGATCTTCCAACCATCGGCACGGCGTGGCCTCATAGAAGAAGGGACCAACCTCATAGATGCCTCTCGCCAGCTTGGTGTGGATATTGAAGCCCTGTGCGGAGAGAAAAAGAAATGCGGAAAATGCAAGGTCAGAATCGAACAGGGCTTCTTTGAGAAATTCGGTATCACCTCGAGCAAGAACCACGCTTCTGAGTGGCAGGAAGAAGAAGACAAGTTCTTCAACCCCGAGCAAAAAGAGGCTGGTTTCCGCCTTGCGTGCGTGGCCAAAGTGGAAGGTGACCTCCTCGTCTTTGTTCCTGAAGAAGCCCGAGCAGGCAAACAGATCGTCAGCAAGGCTGCCAGAGATATCCATATCGATTGGAACCCCGCTGTAAAACTGTACTATGTGCAGGTGGTTCCGCCTTCATTTGAGGACCCACTCGGAGACTTCGAACGGATCTGTGCAGAGCTCGAGCGCAATTACGGTCTCAGAGACCTCAACATCGACTGGTATGCCCTGAGAAAACTTCCTCGACGCCAGAGAGAGGGAAACTGGAAAATTACAGTTGCAGTCTGGATGGACAAGGAAATAATCCGAGTAATGCCCGGCGAGGTAAAAGATCTCTACGGAATGGCCATTGACGTGGGAACGACGACCGTTGCGGCGTATCTCTGCAACTTGCGAACCATGGAGGTTATCAACACGGTTTCCATGATGAACCCGCAGTGCAAGTACGGCGAGGACGTCATGGCTCGAATCACCTACCACATGATGCATCCAGGCGGCCTGGAGACGATGAGCAGGGATATTCTCGACGGCCTGAACAATCTGGTGCAGCAGGCTTGCGAGGCTACCCATCCCCCGAAGAAAAAGAAGGTGGAGGAAGCAGAACCAGAAGCAGAAAAAGGAGTTGAGGTCTTCGGAGACGAGGCCGAGGAAGTTGAGGAAAAGAAGTACCTGTGCCTGTCGCCAAACGATCTTGTTGACATGACTCTCGTGGGCAACACGGCCATGCATCACATCCTGCTCCAGCTCGACCCCGAGTTTGTGGGGCTTGCACCGTTTCCCCCTGTCATTCACCGAGGCCTCGACATTCGGGCTCGCGACCTAGGTATAAGGATCAACGACTCGGCCTACGTGCATGTTCTCCCGAATGAAGCAGGTTTCGTTGGTGCAGACAATGTGGGTGTGTTGATCGCAGAGGAGCCGTACAAGCACGATGAGATTCAGCTCATAATCGATATCGGGACTAACGGTGAGCTGGTACTGGGCAACAATAAGAAGATGATTTCGTGCTCCTGTGCGACCGGTCCTGCTCTGGAAGGGGCGCAGTTGAGCTTCGGGATGCGTGCTGCTCCGGGAGCCATTGAGCGTATTGTCATAGATCCCGAAACACACGAGGTTGACTACAAGGTCATAGGCAGAGACGCGTGGCTCAAGTACTCGAAGCCTGAGGAGATGAAGACCAAGGGCATATGCGGCTCCGGCATCCTCGACGTGCTGGCCGAGCTCTATCGCTCCGGAGTTATAGGGAAGAGCGGGCGATTTAGCAAGAACCAGAAGTCGAATCGGTACCGAATTAACCCTGACACCAAGCAACCTGAATTTGTCATCGCATGGGCTAACGAAACCTCGATCAACAAAGATGTGGTCATAAGCCAAAAGGATATACGCCAGATTCAGTTGGGCAAAGGAGCCCTCTATACTGGATGCAAGCTGATGATGCGGCGTATGGGATTGGAAAAGGTAGACGTAATCAAGATCGCTGGCGCTTTTGGAACTCATGTTGATAAGACCAAAGCACTCATTATGGGACTTTTCCCGGATTGCGACCTGGAGAATGTTTACGCCGTCGGAAACGCAGCCGGGGATGGTGCTCGTGCAGCACTCTTGAACCGTGAGAAGAGGGCTGAAGCAAACTGGGTATCTCGCAATGTGGAGTACATCGAGCTCACAGTGGAAGAAGACTTCCAGCAGCAGTTCATGGAATCCATGCAGATACCTCACATGAAGGACCAATTCCCGCACTTGGAAGGAATTGTGCCGCCGGAGATTCTGCATCAGAAATGATGCGGTCAACAAAAGGCGCTGCACTGCTGTGCGCTAAAGAACGCAGAAGTCAACTCGCGGCGCCGCAACTTGAAAGTCGCGGCGCCGAAGACCGCCAGAAAGGAGGTGGGCTTGAATTCCGCCGCCTTGACCTCACGTGATAATGAGCTATACTTGTTGCGCGCCCAGAAAGAAGTTCGGTGTAGGCGACCGTGAGACCGGGTGACTCGCTTGCCGGGTATTCCTCTCAAAGAGGCGTTGTCTGCAACGAAACAAGAACGATCCCTCGGAGGGTATGTTGACACGATTGAAAGTGAGCGCAGGTGCCTGCGGATTTCAAACAATTGTCAAAGCGGAGAAGGATGGCAAATACTGCGTGAGAATCGTATTGACCTCAGATTGCGAGTCCGTGGAGGAGCTCAGCGTTGTGTTGGAAAGGAACGGCACGTTTCAGTTGAAAGAGATTATGGCGAAAGGCGATGAAAAGAACCCGATCTTTCGAGCATCGTCTGACGTCCTGCCACATTCAGCGTGCCCAGTCCGAATAGCAATAATCAAGGCCGCTGAGGTGGAGCTGGGTTTGGCTGTTCCACGGCCTGTGTGCATGGAGTTTGAGTCTGGGTCCGAAACGTGAGCTGATCTCGCCGAATGACGAATGGTCAATGGGGATAACCGGGCTGAAGTGTTGCGGTGGAAGAGCCGTAGTCTCGGCATACGTGTTAAGCCGCCAAGCTTAATGCCGCAGACCGCATCGCGAGCAAGGCCGTGGACGGGAGCACCAGAGATGGCAGTAGAGTTGGTTGACAGGGAAGCGCAGGTACCGCTCAGAAAAAGGCAACCCGTTCGTCCCAAGAGCGGGTGCCAAGCACAAGTTGGTCACCCGACTACCAGAATAACCCCCGATGTTCTTGAAGAGATAAGACAGTTGGCGGAGGAACTGGGCTTTCAAGAGATTCATGCTCTGAAGGCCTCAGAAATCGTCATTGCCAGATGGGTAGGGTTGAAATGTCAATATGGGTGCGCAAACTACGGTACCAACTGGTGTTGTCCGCCAGCGGCCCCGAATTCGGAGACGGTGCGTGAGCTCCTTTCCGAATATGAGATTGCCCTATTGTTGGTACGCCGACACAAGAATGAGCAGTTCTATCGAAATTCAACAGAGAAACGTCGCTTCCAGATCAAACAGTGGAAATCCACGGTGGCATTGGAACGAAAGCTCTTCCTGATGGGATATTATAAGGCATTCGGTCTACCCGCGGAGACGTGCGCGTTGTGTAAGAAGTGCTCATATCCGGGAAGATGCAAGTTTCCTAACGAAAAACGGCCCGCGATGGAAGCCTGCTCCATCGACGTATTCCAAACCATCAAGCGGTTAGGCAAGTCCTTTGAGCTGGCAACCAACGTGAAGGACACGTATAACTCCTACTCCCTTATATTGCTCGCGTGAGCAACCACGATCATTGGAGTCGATTCCCATGTCACCTGGGCATGCGCTGCCGGACCACAGTAGAAGGGGCGTCTCGCCCATTTATTCCTAACGAATGACAGGGGTGATGCCTCCCGCTCCGGCGACATACACATCATCGTAGGCAACTATGGTGAAGCGCATTGAGAACAGATCGCAACTTGATTCGCAAACCGAGTGATTGACTGCAGCGTGAACGCAACGGCCGCGCTCCACTATCATGTTGGTCACAAGCCAGGACCTCCACAGGCACCGATGGGAAGTCCCGACCTCTATTATGACGACGTGTCGACCGAAGGCTCATTGGCTTTCAACTGGAATGAACGACACGCATGTTCAATGCGTGGCAGTATACCATAATCACTGACAACCGTATTTCGCTTGACTCAGTTAGGTATTCTTCTTTATAGTTCTTACTAAAGTCTGGGCGCTAACGGAACACGGTGAGAGTCCGTGGCGGTCCCGCCGCTGTAACCGGTGACGAAACCTGAAGAGCCACTGTTCGGCACAAGCCGAGCGGGAAGGGCAGGTGGAGGACGACCCGGGAGCCAGAAGACGGGCGTTCAGATATGGGTAAGCTCATGGTAACCGCAAACCCTGCTGCTTTCTAGTGGCAGGGTTTTTGTATTCAAGGGGAGAAGGTTGATGAGATCGCTCAAGCTCGTGGCTCCAAGAACGCTGGTCATTGACGAGCATTACCACACCGATGCCGAGCCAGGACAAGAAAAGGTTTCGGTCGTGTACTGCAGTCTCTGCCGGACGGATGCCAAGATGTGGGCGCAGGGTCACCGAGATCTCAGGCTACCCAGGGTGCTTGGACACGAGATTTTTGGGGTGACTCAATCAGGATGCCGCGTATTGGTGTGGCCTGGAGAAGCCTGCGGCTCGTGCGTGTCGTGCCGCGAAGGTCAGGAAAACCTCTGTTCGGAAATGAAAATCCTCGGATTCAATAAGGATGGGGGGCTTGCCCAGGAGGTCAGCGTGGCGCAATCCGCATTGATCCACGTACCGGATGGGCTGCCGGGACGCATCGCATGCTTGGCCGAACCGACAGCCTGTTGCCTCAATGCCCTTGCACAGACCGATCTCCAAGAGCGCGAACGTCTTCTCATCTTTGGGGCCGGTCCGGTAGGCCTTCTTCTAGGCCTTGCGGCCAGAGCAAAAGGGGCTTCAGTATTCATGGTCGAAAAGGATCCGGAGACGCTTCGTCGCAGCGAAGAGCTCCGTCAGCGGCTGAGAATCGATGCCCACACCACGATAATCGGTACTGATTTTGATGTGTGCATCAATGCCACTTCTGCACATGACACGTTTCCCCAGGGGCTTGACAGCTTGAGGAGCGGGGGACGCTTCTGCCTGTTCAGCGGTCTTACCGGCAACGGCGCCTTGCCATTACGGGACCTGAACGAAATACACTACCGTCAGCTCCACGTGTCCGGAGCATATGGATGTACCCGCAAGCAGATGTCCGAAGCAGTTGAAGTCTTGCACGAATACAGGCAAGAAGCCGAGCTCCTCTTGGAGGCGGAGATAGGTCTGGAAGACGTGGAAACATGGCTCGGAAGAATCGCTCGAGGGGGAGTGTTTAAAGTGCTTGTGGACTTGACTCGTCCAGTGGGGGCACCCAAAGCTCGTTAAGGCGTTGTGGCCTTTTACATAGATCCTCACCGGAATGAAAAATCAAGGAGGAGAAGTTCATGGCAACAGAAATGCAGTTGCGAGAATTCGGCCGCGTAATTGTTTCCGTAGCCTCGGGAAAGCTCCTGACTCGAGAGCAGGCCTGTGAGGCGTATCGTCAAGTAATTCTCAACGAGCAACCGGAGCTGCAACAGGGAGCGTTTCTTATGGCTCACATTGCGCGAGGACCGACAATTGAGGAGTTATCCGGGGCCTGGGATGCGTTAACCAGATATGACACCGCCAGAATCAGGACAAAGAGATCGGGGCCCATCTGCGACATAGTGGGGACTGGGTCGGACCAACTCAAAACCGTCAATGTATCCACTCCCGCGACGTTCATTGCTGCCGCTTGTGGTCTGCCGGTTGCGAAGAAAGGGGCAAGGCTCGTCACCGGTGTCGCGGGCGCCTCGGACATCATGGAAATTCTGGGCATAGACTTAAATGCTCCTCTCGAGAAGGCTGAAGAAAGCCTTGACACGCATGGGATCTGTTATCTGCCGGGCGAAGCCTTCCTCCGATCTGGATGGGCCCGTCTCATCCGTTCTATGCGGTTCACATCGGCGTTTAACATAATAGGACCCCTGACTCAACCGTGCGAGCAAACGAGCTCGATCGTGATAGGAGCCTATTCGCCCCATGTGTGCGACCAGCTTATCGCAGTGCTCAAGGAAATAGGTATGCCTGCCGCTGTGTCTCCTTACGGTATGGCTGAAGGAATGGATCCCTCCACGGGAATGGACGAGTTCTCACCTGCAGGGCCCACTCGAGTCACTGAGCTCCGAAATGGCAAAATCGAGACCTATGAGGTTTCACCCTCTGATTTTGGAGTCAAGAAGTGTGACTTTTCTGCTGTAGCGACCCGCAAGACAGCAGAGTCTAATGCCAAAACCATTGTCGATGTGCTGTCAGGGCAGTACGATACACCTGTAGCTGATTTCTTCTGCATGAATGCTGCCCCTGCGCTTTATATCTCCGGGTACGCCTCGAGTTACTCCAAGGGGACGGACATGGCCAGAGAAGCACTGGCCTCAGGGAAAGCACTCGAGAAGCTCGAACAGCTCAGACAGATTCAGGGTTAGACCGGGTGCAGGAGCTCGAGGGGGATTTCGCAGCCGGGACGTGTTCCCCAACGGGTGATTTCGCAGCCGGAACGAGCCGCCAATAGGGTGATTTCGTAGTGCCGGCATCTTGCCGGTGATTCTTGAACCTTGCAAAGATACCGGCGAGACGCCGGTGCTACGGGAAACGGCTTATTCTGATATTGATTCTCGGTTGAGTCTCTCGGCATCTTCGTGGGGCTCCAATCTCGAAGCACCCCACCGCACTCTGCCACACCAGGATTTCTTGCAACCACCTTTAGCCACCCCGGTATCTTCTCGCGACCGGTATAATGTGCGGCCTCACTCTTCCGCACCATGTTGAAGCAAAGTATCAGTAAGCTCCGCATTCTTCATCCTGGCAGCCATGGTCAATGCCCTTTCGCCGCTATTGTTCTCGGCGTTCACGTCCGCGCCCAGATTCAGGAGCAATTTTACTGGCTCAATATGGCCTTCCACGGTGGCACCCATAAGAGCTGTCCAGCCATCCTTGTCGGCCAAGTTCACATTAGCCCCGTTCTGCACCAGAAATTTCATGGCCTCCACGTTCCCGCGCACCGCTGCCTCCATCAAGGCCGTGGTCTCGTATTTTCCTTTCCTGGCATTGATGTCTGCCCCCTCGCTGAGGACGCGCTTCATCTCCTCCAGGTCGTTGCCGACCGCGGCCATTCTCAACCTCTCGTCCTTGTCCCTGGCCTTTGCGATTTTGTTGGCAAGGGCTATTGCCCCGCGGATGCCGGTTTGATAGATTTTCGGATCGTCGTCCATTACTTTACCTCCAGGCCTCCATAAGGAAACGTCTCCTTTCGTTCACTGGTGCAACTGCTCCTGCAGCCATGCAGCCGTCTCGACAATAGACGGTCCTTCCTGAATGAGATTCCGTCCACGTTCCACAGTGGACTCCACTATTCTTAGACTTAGCGACTTGTCCCAGCCGCGTTCTTCCACAAGTCGTCGAGGGTCAACCGGATAGACCTCCTCAGAAAACAAAAGAAATATGTCTGGCCTAGCGGCCACAACTTCCTCGAAGTCCGGTACGAGGTATCCTGCACGCTTATGTGCAAAAATGCTTTCGCCCCCCGCAAGGGAAACGAGATCATCGATATAGGTGAAACCACCGATCGACCGCATATGTCGTCCAAACCAGAGCTCAGTGTAGACCCGCGGTCGATTGCGAGGACTTCGCTCTCGAATAACACGTGCCTGCTCTTCCATGCGGCGAGAAAGTTCTCGACCCGCCTGGACCTCGTTCACCAACGCTCCCAGAATAACATTATTTTCAAGAATTCCATAGAAGCTGTTCGGCAGAGACAATGCGTATACCGGCAGCTCACGCTTGGCAAGCTCCAATCCCAGCTTCCTTTGGACTCCTGTCGTGACGACAACGAGATCCGGGTTCAGTTCCGCGAAGACCTGCTTGTCAATTTTCAGATAATCCCCTGCGACCGGTTTGTTCAAATCCGGGACGTAGCGGTCACAGTAGCAGGACACCCCAACCACTCTGTCTCCCAGTCCCATGGCGTAGAGTGCTTCTGTCGCTGCCGCGACAAGACATATGACACGTTCCGGCCTTAACGGCACCTCGATGTGGTAGTCGAGAGCCTCACAAAATACTTTCATCGCGGAGACCTTCCTTTCTGTAGAGCACCTGGTGAATCAGAACTGACCGTAAGGGGGCGATGTCGAATTCGCAATGCTCGTGGTGAAGTTGCCACACTTGTCCGCTCTCTCGTTTCTTGACCTCTATTTGCCTCTGCATCCAGGTAAAAAAGCACGAGAGACCTAACCAAATATTGTTAAATATGTACCCTTGGAGCCAGTCAGTCAATGCCGGGCGCGAAATGGACGGCCGTCTGCAACCAATTGCTTTCGCAGTAGGTTTCAGCTATAGTCGCGCGGATTGAAGAAAGCTCGAGGCCCAAATGGGGGTGGAACCATGACCGACCGTCCAAAAACAATGCTCGTACTCTTCTGTCCTGTTGGCATTGTTCAGGAGCTCCACGGTCGGGCTCATATGGCGGGCAAGAGACACGGGCGGGACTGGGAAGAAATTGCCAGCGGCCAGGTACAAGAAATGACAGAATATTCTGAGAGAAGAACCATAGAGGCCGCGCCACGTTGGCCGCTCCACGGTATTTTCGATCTTACCCACCGGTGTAACAACAACTGTCGGCACTGCTGGCTGCGCATTCCTTCGGATGCGCCCGAAAAGGCCCGGGAGCTCACCTTTGAAGAGATTTGCGGAATCGTCGACCAGGCTCGGCAAGCAGGGACTCGAGAGGTGACCCTGACAGGGGGCGAGCCCATGTTGCGGCCTGATTTCGTAGATATCTTCGACTACGTAATCGGCAAGTCACTTTCCTATCGGCTCAACACCAACGGCACTCTCATCACCTCGAAAATCGCCCGACTGTTGAGACATAAGGGATCCAAAATGGTGGCGCTTTATGGGGCCACAGCGGACGTTCACGACTATATCACCCGCAATCCCGGTTCCTTCGAGTCTGCACTGCGCGGAATGCGCTATATGAAGGAGGCTCGCGCACGCTTCGTTGTCCAGATCGTTCCGCTCCGCGACAACCGCCACCAATGGGAAGCGATGATGGATCTGGCCCATTCCTATAGCCCGCAGTGGCGGTACGGCGCCACCTGGCTCTGGCTCTCAGCCTACGGCTCGCCAGAAAGGAACGCGGAGATTTCCCGGCAGCGAATTGACCCTACGGAGGTAGTGGGCTTCGATCCTCCAGACGTATCCTGGGACGATGGTGCAGGTGACGAAAATGCTGACACACGATCCAGTTGTACTGATTATTTCGGTCAGGATGATCGTCTGTTCGCCTCTTGTATTGGAGTCCGGACCGATTTCCACATAGATCCCTACGGCGAGATGAGCTTCTGTCCTTTCGTCAAAGCCCCTTTTCTGAGATTCGACTTACATCGCTGGAGCTTTAGAGAGGTCTGGGATGAGCTCATCCCTTCGGTGCCGGCTCTGGTTCGTGGGGATGCCGAATGGCGAGAAAACTGCGGTTCGTGCCAAAATCGGTCTCACTGCCGCTGGTGCGCGGCATATGCGTATCTGGAGACCGGTCGCTTTTCCGCCCCGCTTTCGTATCTGTGCCAGGTTGCACAGGAGAGCAAACGGTACAGGGAGGAATGGCTCTCCCGCCATCGACGGTTTTTCGAAATTGCCGGCATCACAATTAGACTGGAGAGCGCTTTGCCCATGGACCGGATCTCGTTCCCTCCGGCCATTGAGCCCTTTGAGGTGAAGGCTCCAGGGGAAGATGTCGTCGCCGTGACCCATGTTTTCGGCCTGCCCGATGTGAGCAGGATTCTGGAGATGACACCTGTTTACCGAAATCCTCCGTGGGCCGTGTACAAGTACAGGGAGAGATTCGTTTACACTCTCATCTCGCCTGACCCGAACGAGACCGAGCTCTACCGTGTGGCAGAATTCAGCCCGGATTTCCGGCGATGCATCATTTACAGTCGTCGGACAGACGAATTCGAGATTCTTGCCAACGGTCTCCCGAGCTTGACTCTGTTCCCAACGGACCAAATTTTGGTGGCACAACTGCTAGCCTCGCGCCAAGGCTGCTACCTGCATGCCGCGGGAGTGGTGCTCGAGGGCTCGGGACTGTTGTTTGTCGGACAATCCGGTGCAGGGAAGTCCACGACTGTGCGCATGCTCAAAGGAAATGCAGAGATCCTTTGTGATGACAGAATGATAGTGCGTCATTGGCCAAGCGGGCTCAGGATCCATGGCACATGGCATCACGGAGAAGTTCCCGACGTCTCCCCAAATTCGGCGAATCTGCAGGCCATCTTTTTCCTGAAGAAGGCCACTGAAAACCGCCTTGAGCCCATTCGAAAACAGAAAGGAGTTGCTCGACGCCTTCTCACCTGTTTGGTCAAACCGCTGGCGACCCGTGAATGGTGTGAGCCCAGTCTACACCTGATAGAAGAGATTGCCGGGGGAGTCCCTTGTTACGAGATGTATTTCGATGAAAGTGGGGAGATCGTGTCGCACATCAGGGAGGTTGCCCTTGGACTACGTGGAACGCATTCCTTTTAATGCAGGACATCTCTGGTCGACGCAGAAACCCATTTTGACGCATCTCGACATAGAGCTGACTCACCGTTGCAACAACAATTGCATGCATTGTTGTATCAACGTGCCGGCCGGTGACAGCGTGGCTCTGGAGAACGAGCTTGCCACAAGTGAGCTCCATCGGATCTTGAAGGAGGCTGCCAAGCTCGGGGCTCTTCAGGTCCGCTTTACTGGCGGTGAGCCGCTCCTGAGATCGGACTTCGAGGAGCTCTACCTGTTTGCAAGGCGTCTTGGGCTGAAGGTGCTACTTTTCACGAACGGCCGCCTCATCACTGAACGACTGGCGGATATTTTCGCCCATATCCCTCCGCTCATGCCCATCGAAATCACGGTATACGGTATGCACGCCGAATCTTACGAAGCCGTCAGCGGGGTACGAGGGTCGTTCGCCGAGTTTGGGCGGGGCATACAGCTCCTCCGAGAACGCAGAGTTCCGTTTGTGGTCAAAGGCGCTTACCTACCTCCCAACCGGGGAGAAATGGTAGAGTTTGAATCCTGGTCCAGATCGATCCCCTGGATGGATTGCCCGCCGAGCTATGCCGTATTGCTCGAAAAGCGCAGCAAACATGACGATCCCGTAAAAGATCGTCGAATCGAGGCCCTCCGGCCGTCCCCGGAAGAGGTTGTGGCTATGACCCGCAAAGGTCGCCGGTACAGGGAAGAAATGACCGAATTCTGTAGAAATTTTCTTGGCCCACCTGGCGACAAGCTCTTTGGATGCGGTGCCGGGACGAGCGGGTGTTTGGATCCCTACGGCAGATTTCAGGCTTGCCTGAGTCTTCGCACTCCGGAGCTGGCATACGATCTCAAGAATGGCACACTAATGGATGCTCTGACAGTTGCCTTTCCCAACCTGAGAAAGATGCGAGCGGCCAATCCGGAATATCTGCACCGCTGCGGTCGATGTTTTATCATAGGGTTGTGCGAGCAGTGTCCCGCGCGGTCCTGGAACGAGACGAGGACTCTCGACACTCCACTCGAATACTTCTGCTCAATTGCTCATGCGGAAGCTCGCGAGCTGGGTTTGCTCCGTGGCCACGAACACGCGTGGGAAGTCCGGGATTGGCAATTTAGGATCGACAAAGCCTTGTCCTGATGCACGATGTTTTTCTTTTGCATCGTGCCGCATATTACCCTATGATTCAAATCATGAGTTGGCATGCCATGTGAGGAATGTTGGGGGACCTCTCGAACAAGGAAATAGAGCGGAATGACACCGAAATCAAAGTCGTGGCACAAACCGAAACTGATCATTTTGGAGCGAATGCACTCAAGCGAAAGCGTGCTATCGTTCTGTAAGACAGGAACGTACAGTGGCACGTCTTCATCGCCCACGTGGCACTTTTCCCGATGTCACAGAGGGAATTGCTCTCCGTGCAGAGGCATAGCGCGGAGCTGAGGGGCAAAATGCCGCGGTCTCGCCCAGAGGGCCGTTCTGGCTTCGTCCCTGTTTCCCAGTACAACTACATCGTGATTACAAGAGTTGAGGACAATCCTCCAACCGGTTGTGATATATTGAAAAGAGGATTAGCTCTAAACGAGAGCAAGACTGATCCCTGTTGCGGCAGAGGTCAATTGACATATGGAAATTGGTGCGTCCCTGGAAAAGGTCTATAGGCCTACTGAGGATATTGTCGCCCGCGAGATTGAGGGAGAAGTTATCATCGTGCCGCTCGTGGGCACGATCGGTGACAGGGAGAGCGAATTCTATGCTCTCAACGAAACGGGACGCGCTATCTGGAGACTGCTGGACGGGACGAAACCGCTGAGCGCGGTGGCGGAATCCCTTTCCGAAGAGTTTGAAGGGACCGAGATCGAGCAAGACGTTCTTGGGTTTGTTACGGAGCTGCTAAGGCGTGGCATCGTAGTTGAGGTTTCTTGAAGATCGACCGGTGTTGCCTCCCACGAGCAGATGCCGGATGCGGGAAGCGTTGTTATTAGCTCAGCACTCTCATGCCTTGGCTAGCGCACCTGTGCAAACGACCTCTGTCACAAGCAACCGCTAATGAGCGAAAGAGTTAATGTACTGTTCGATAGAAACGCAACAACACTGGTTGGAGAAAATGGTTGAGCGGAAGAGGATCCCTCTTTCCTTTAGCCTTGAAATAACCGCACGCTGTAACAACAATTGCCGCCATTGTTATATCAATCTCCCGGCTGAGGACCCACGAGCACGATCCGCCGAATTGACCCTGGAGGAGATCGCAGACATCGCGGAACAGGCGGTCGAGATGGGGGCTCTGACGTGCCTCCTCACCGGAGGAGAGCCACTCTTGCGGCCCGATTTTCCGGACATCTATCTGGGACTTAAACGAAAGGGTTTGCTGGTGAGCGTTTTCACTAACGCCACCTTAATCGGTGAACAACACGTGGAGTTCTGGAAGCGCTATCCGCCACGAGACCTGGAGGTAACGGTCTACGGCGTCACCCGTGCAACCTATGAGGCGGTGACTCGCCGTCCGGGAGCATTCGATGCCTTCCAGAGAGGACTCCGGCTCCTGCTGGACAACGGAATCAGCGTTCGCCTCAAGACTATGGCTTTGCGATCCAACTTGGGGGAATTGCATCACATTGCCGATTTCTGCCGGCGCTACACAGAGGGGCTCTATAGATTCGACCCCCTGCTGCATCTGAGGTACGACGGCAACCCTCGGCGCAACGCTGAAATCCTTGACGAGCGCCTGAGGCCGGAGGAGATAGTCGCACTGGAACGAGCAGATCCGGAGCGGCTTTCTGCCCTCAATGAGCATTGCCACCATTTGATCCGAGAGGAAAGTCGTGATTCCGGCTGTGCACACCTGTTCCACTGTGGGGCTGGTGTGGGGTCTTTTGCCATAAGCTACGATGGAGTGTTCCGCCTCTGTGATTCGCTTTGGGCCCATGGTACCACGTTCGACCTGCGCCGGGGCACCCTATCCGAGGCCTGGCTTGACTTCGTGCCCTGGGTGCGAAACCTTCCTTCGCAAAATCTCCAGTCTCGGCAGACCTGTGGGGGCTGTCCACTCATCAATCTTTGCCTTTCGTGCCCCGCTCACGCACACCTGGAAACAGGAGAGATGGAGGGAACGACGCCGTACTTCTGCGCAGTCGCCCGCGCTCGGGCAGCGATGTTGCGGGAGACCTCCCATGTCTCGCGGTGGCAGCGGGTTCCTCGCCCTGTTACGTGAGTCATTCCAGGAACACTAGGCCAGCCATCATGATGGTTTCTGCTTTCTGGATCTGGCCGCCTGTCTCATTCTTGCAACGTTGGTGTCAGGTCTTGTTTTTTGCTGCTTCCCATTCTGGCTGAATTGGCGTCCTTATTTTAGAGTGATAGAGTCAAACATCCCATGCGAGTCCTTCCGGATATACCCCATGGTGCAGAAGGGCGTCCGCGATTGGCTGGTTCAAGCATATCCAGTTCTAACGATCCACAAGATCCCCGCCGACGGGGCGAAGAGGAACGAAGCGCCGTCAAAAGCCATCAAGGACGACTTCAGGCCGGCCATTTGCCTGGGTGGTCAGATGACAAAGCTTGTCCGGAAAATGACTGCTCAGCGGTCTGGTCACGCGTTATCCTCACGAGGAGGTGGATCAAGAAACAAGACCTGACCCATCGCACTCACAAGCATGCTGGGGAGCTCGTCCCTGTTGTTCTCCGAGATAAAGTAAATCGCCACGTCAAGGCGGCTCTTGATCCCTTGAATGAATGATCCCCCCTTCAGACCTATGGAACCTATGACCAAGGTCGGAGAGTTCAGTGCCTGGACCAAGGTCTCCCGGAACAGGGAAGAATAACATTCCATCTTTCCTATCTCGTCTATTACCACTATTTGGTCGGGTTCGGATGCAATGATTGAAGGAACGGCAATCCTTTCCAGGTCATCGAGGTTCACCCCGTATCTGCCTACCCGTATCGCCCCCCCAAAATCGTCTCGCGCAAGAATGCCTTCTTTGCCGTCCAGCGTGACAATCTTGAAGCCGCGCCTGCGGCCTTTCTCTCTGATTTCTCTTGTGAAAAATCCCGTCATGGGGCGGTGGATTCGGCGGACGACTGCCTCAACCACCGTTGATTTTCCGCAACCCGGCGGACCAGTGACGAGGATGTTTTTTCGTCTCACGGAGTTGCCTTGCATTCCCGTGCCTGAGCATTGAATGCTGCTCGTTGTCTCCTTACCTGGACATTGTCTTCTCGTCAAAATCCCTGGTTGACACTTAAGGACGTCTCGAAAAAACCTTCATTCGCTGAGCTCAATTAGGGGAACTTGCCATCGTCGGACTGAGTGCAGAGCATGAGACAATAAGCGCCCAAACAGTACCGGGGGACGGACGCAGGAAGTGCCTACAGTCTACAGCACCTGCTCGCGTCCCTTGTTCGGGAGGACATTCAGCCTTGCGTCGTACTTTCGGACGCTAGTCCGAAACGTTTTAAGTGGCGATACATCGAACCTCGGGATATTCCCAGCATACGCGCCGCAGCGGTCTTGCTCCCTTCGCAGACACGCAGCGCCTCCATGCAGAGCTCCTGCGTCACCTCGTGGGTCACGTCTCGCAATGTTCGTCCAGACAATGGTGGCACCGGCTGGGACCGGTCCCCTGAAGCCTGTTCCAGGGCAGGCAATGACACGTGAAACGGCCCCCCTCCGCAAACGATCAACGACCTTTCAAGAACGTTCCGGAGCTCCCTGATATTTCCGGGCCAATGGTACCCTTGGAGTGCCTTCATATCCGCCGGGTCTATTACAGGGATCTCGCTGTATTGCAGCTCCCGAGCCAGGCTCACCATCAGCTCCTCGGCAATGGAAGGGATATCTTCCACCCTTTCCCGGAGCGCAGGAATGTGAATCGAAAACACACTGAGCCGATAATACAATGGACGGAGGAAACGTCCTTCGTTCGCCTCGACCTCCAGGTCTCGATGAGTAGCAGCCATAAGCCTAGCGTTTATCGTTATGCTCTTCTCACCTCCCACACGGAGAAATGTCTTCGTGTCCAGAAAGGACAGTAGCTTCGACTGTAACGACAAAGACAGCTCGCCGATTTCATTCAGTAGTAGTGTTCCTCCTTCCGCGAGCTCGAGCAAGCCCTTCTTACGTTTGGCAGCCCCAGTGAAAGCTCCCGCCTCATGGCCAAAGAGCTCGGATTCTGCCAGCGCATGGGGCAGCGCCGCACAATTGATGGAAAAGAAGGGACCGCCGGCTCTGTTGGAGAGATCGTGTATTCTTCTAGCCGCATAGTCCTTCCCGCTGCCGCTTTCTCCCTGAAGGAGAACAATCACGTCCGACGAGGCGGCACGACTGATCGCGCTCAAGGCAGCCCGCATGGGCTTGGAACGGTAGCCTTGGGAACTGACTTGAGGAGACGTTTCCACCATTCTCCTCTCGGTAATATCACGATAGATCGAGCAAATCCCGATGATCGTTCCGTCCGGATCTTTGAGCGGCACCTCAATACTATGAAAAACAAAGCTCGCACCCTTGACGGTCATCGTCCGCTCTTCTTCAACTATCTCGCCGGTCAAGATCCGCGACTCATGTTCGTTAATGGCCTCCGATGACCGCCGATCCACGAGATCTCCGGCTTTGAGCCCGATGATTCCTGATGCAGGAAGTCCGAACACGCGTTCCACCGCAGGATTGACCTTCACATACCTGCCGGCCAAGTCTTTAATGAAAATCAAGTCTTGAGCGCTTTCGAAAATGGCACGAAAGAACTCCTCACTACGACGCAAGGCTGTTTCGGCTTTTTTCCGTTCCTCAATTTCTTTGCGGAGATTCTCGTTTATTTTTGCGATTTCACTTGTCCGTTCCCGAACACGCTCTTCAAGTTTATCGCGAGCTTCCGAGAGTGCTTGCGCCAGCTCTTTGTGGTGGGAAATGTCTCGGTTGATTCCGGCAAGGCCAATCACGCGCCCCAGCTCATCAAGAATGGGAAACTTGATCGCATCATAGAATACGGTTTTCCCCTGGTCGCCAGTAGTATGCTGTTCTTGTCGCACCATCTCCAGTCGTCTGAGGACTTCTCGGTCCCCTGCGCTCGCCTGCTCGGCCAAGTCTGGTGGCAGCAGTTGCCGGAAATCTCGACCTACTATGTCCTCCTTCGGCTTGCCGACAAATTCCTCGTAAGCCTTGTTCACAATCAGGAGTCGGCCATCCAAGTCTTTGAAATAGACAATGTCGGGAGTCGCGTTGATGAGTCCGTCCAGGCGTGCGAGAATTGCTCGCATCTCCGTCTCAACCCGCTTACGATCGGTGATGTCCCGAACAACCATGCTCGTTCGTTCCTCACCGGATGGGGTGAAGAATGTGGCTGACGACACCTCCGCGGGGAACACGGTGCCGTCCCTGCGTCTATGATTGAGTTCTCCTTGCCAGTTACCCGTGCGTCTCCGTTCCTCGAGAAATACGTTGTACGCGGGATCATTCGTGTCAACCAGGCCGCTTCTTCCGATCTGACAGATTTCTTCTTCGCTTCGACCGAACATCCGGCAGGCAGCCGGATTGGCCTTGAAGATTCGTCCATCCGGAGCCGTCAGGAATACCGCGTCGAGGGAATGCTCAAATACACTGCGGAACCTTTCTTCGCTCTCACGTAGAGCCACCTCTGCCTTCTTGCGCTCTGCGATATCCCAGGCAAGGTCGGCAAAGAGAGACACGGTCTCGATGTCATTCGCGGCGTAATCCACTGGCTTGTTGCCCACGCCGAGGATTGCCACGATTCGGTCGCCTCGAAATACCGGCACAACCAGTTCTCGTATGACATCCGCATGCCCGACGGGCATACACTTACGGTGTGGCAAGGCAGCGTAGTCATTGTGAATAACCGGCCTCCGCTCGCGGATGCAGTCCGCCCACACACCAGCTTCATCTAAGTCATAATGGAGGCCCTTGCCTTCCGCAGTACACATTTCCCGCAACGTCCTCGTTGACCAGGCCTGGAGGCACAGCGTTCTTTGATCGGGTTCAATAAAATGGTAAAAGCCAATCGAACTGTCTGTCAACTCCTCCACTTCGTCCAAGGTTGCTTGAAGGAGCTCATCGAGAGAGTGCGAGGCGGAATATTCCACCAAGCGAATCCGTGCCAGCAGGACATTTTCGGATCGTTTGCGATCAGTGATGTCTTGGATCAACGCCATCTTAGAAATGGTGCCGTCTCGGTGGCGAACAGGGGTGTTCACTACCTTATACCAGCTGCCATCCTTCGGACTACGGACTTCCCACCGAACTGTTTCACCGCGCTGGACTTTCTCGTTCACACACCACGGGCAGATTTCCTCCCGGTCATGGAGAGCTCTATAGCATTTCTCCCCGACTGGATTGCGCCCCGTCCGCTGGATGAAACGCTCGTTCATGAATTCCACTTCATAGAGGGGTGAACACATGTAGATGAGCCCGTCAAAGGCTTCTATCATTGTCTTACACGTCGTTTCGGCTTCCTGTGCAATCTCCTCTTGTTGCTTCAACGCGACCAGGAGGGTCTCCAACTCGGCAATCTTCTGTCTCATCTCTTGCAATTCGGCGACGAGCTCCTCCCTGGTCTTGTCCTGATCCTTCATGGGGTCTCCCTGTAGCAGTGAAATTGGGGGCAAAGAATGTGGAGGCTCTTGGGAAAGGAATGTGCGTGGCATTGACTGATTACCCCCGTTCGGACCGTACTTTAACATGCGCTTGGCTGTCAAGTGTTGTGATTGGGGTCAGGTCTTGTTTTTTGACTTCTCATTTTCCAGTTGAACTCCTGTAAACGCGGTCATGGATTACAAACCGGTACCCCCCTCTGATGCCCCTCTTGACGAATGGCTTCGCACCCCACTTCCCTTCCTTTTCTTATGGACAAACCACTCGACGTCTTCTAAAATTATTGATAAGCGTTCTTCTGAGGTTGCCGGTTCTGGACGGGGCTCTCCGCTTAAAGGGGGAGTTGCAATGCGCAAGGACGACAGTACCCCGGACCACCAGGAGATCAGCTCTGAGATGGGGAGGGAGAAGGCTCTCGCCATTTTGGACCACTTGCCTGCCTTCGTTTACCTCAGGGCACCGGATTTTACCATTGATTATGCGAACCGATGTTTCAGAGTTCTGTTCGGAGACCCTGAGGGCAAGACCTGCTATCAAGTAATACACGGTAGTCCCAGGCCCTGTTCCTCGTGCCCGGAGCTTAGTGTGTGGAAAACGGCTAATCCGGAGAGATGGGATTGGGTCGCTCCGGACGCTAAAACCTACGCGATCCATAGCAGTCCCTACCGAGGGCCTGACGGGGTGGAGCTTGTCCTCAACATGGGGATTGACATCACGAGGCGCAAACAGATTGCGGCTGCCCTGGAGTTAAGCGAGCAAAAGTTTCGGAACCTTGTCGAGACCACGAGCGACTGGATTCTTGAGCTCGATGATCGAGGCACCATCATCTATGCCAGTCCCCAGGTCAAGAATGTGCTGGGATGTCTCCCTGAAGACATTCTGGGCAGGAAGCCCCTCGATCTCTGCCCACCCGATGAGGCACGGCGTTTGGCTGCTTTTTTCAAGCAGTTGTTCAAAACGCCAGGGTCGTTCAGGGGTATCGAGGGGATAAATGTCCACAAGGACGGCCACCTGGTCCATCTTGAAGCGAGCGGTGCTCCCGTTACGGGCTTGGATGGTGGCTTCTGCGGTTATTTGTGCGTGTATCATGATGTCACTGAGCGCAAGCGAGCCGAAGAGGCGGTCCGCGAGTCCGAAGGCAAGTACAGGGAGCTCGCCGAGCTTCTTCCCGAGATCGTTTTTGAGACTGACATCAGCGCGAGATTCACATTCTTGAATCGTGCCGGAATAGAGGCAGCCGGCTACACCTGGGAAACCTTTCCAAAAGACTCCACGATCTTTCAGTTCCTGTGCCCTGACGAGCACGAGCGTGCCGAAGCGACTGTTCGGCGAATCCTGAGCGGCGAGACCATTAGAGGTGAGGAATTCGAGGTGCAGACTCAGGACGGGACAACTTTTCCTCTGCTGCTGTACGCGAATCCCGTCGTTTATGGAAGCCGGGTCGCGGGCATTAGAGGAGTGGCCATCGACATTACCGAGCGGAAGAAGACCGAGGCAGCGCTGACCGCAGCCCTGGCCCGCTTGAATGGCTTGATCAACGCAATACCGGATATTGTCACTTTCAGAGACTTGGAGGGCCGATACCTGGTTGTCAACAAGGCCTATGAGCAGTTGGTCGGCCGGTCGCAAGAGGAAGTAGTAGGCCACACCTATAGGGAATTCCTTCCGCCGGACATCGCCGAGGATGTGAGCGAAATCGACGAAAAGGTCCTCGAGCGACGAGAAATTGTACGCGTTCAGCAGACCACTTTGAAGGAAGGGGAAGCCACATTTTATGATACAATTCGGTTCCCTATTTTCGATGACCGAGGCCAGATCATTGGTCTCGGTGGAATAGCGCGTGATATCAGTGACAGCAAAATGGCGGAGATGGCACTCCGCGAAGCCCGTGATCAGCTTGAAAAGCGTGTGGAGGAGCGCACACGCGAAATCAATTATAAGAATGAGATGCTTCGCAGAGAAATTGCGGAACGTGAGCAAGCCGAAGTAGCTTTGCGTCGCAGCGAGGAGCTTTTTCGCGCTGTTTTCGAAAGTGCCCAGGACTTAATTTTCATCAAGGACTTGTCCCGCAGGTACGTGAAGGTAAATCCAGCGGTGGAAAGAGTACTCGAGCTCCCTGCCTCCCAAATCATCGGACGCAAAGCTGACGATCTCGTGGATCCCCGGTCCGCTGATGCGATAAGAGAATATGAGTCGCGGATTTTGGCCGGCGAGACAGTTGAGGAAGAGCGGACAGTAACCGTGAAAGGGACAACCTTTGTGTTTCACACCATAGGGGTGCCGCTAAAAGATCCGGACGGAGCCATCATAGGGATCTGCTCGATCTCCCGTGACATCACTGAGAGGAAAATGGCAGGAACGGTTCCTCAGGTAAGCCCTCACGGGTACAGGTCCGAGCCTATGAGAGCTACCTTAAGCGCGATCAGTCACGCTGCGGCGTCAGACGTGATAGTCCTACTCCAAGGGGAAAGCGGCAGCGGGAAGGACTATGTGGCTCGCAGGATCCATGACCTTTCCAGCCGAGCGGGAGGCCCGTTCTTCTCCATCAATTGTGCTGCACTGCCCCATGAGCTGGCAGAATCCGAGCTCTTTGGCCATGAAGCAGGTGCCTTTACTGGGGCTGTCAAGCGCAAGAGGGGCCTGCTGGAGTTGGCCGAGGGCGGGACCCTACTGCTGAACGAAATTGGTGAGCTCTCTCTGCCATTGCAGGCAAAGCTCCTGTCCTTTCTGGACACGAGATCGTTTCTCCGTGTGGGAGGCGTCAATAGTATCACGGTAAACGCGAGGCTCATGGCAGCGACTCATCGAGACTTGGAGGTCGAGGCGAATGACGGCCGTTTCCTCCGCCCACTGTATTACCGGCTCAGTGTTTTTTCCATTCATATCCCCCCTCTTCGCGCAAGGGTGGAAGACATCCCTTCCATTGCTGAGGAGCTGATGGAGCTCTTGGCCCGGGAGATGCAGCTCAGCGAGATTCCGGTAATCGATTCGGCGGACATGAGGGCTCTCCAGAAGTACCATTGGCCCGGAAATATTAGGGAGCTTCGCAACGTCCTCGAAAGAGCGTTGATCATCTGTGGAGAAGGCCCATTTCGCCTGTCATTGCCTCCCCTGGAACAAATCACGGAGCATTGGTCTCACACGGTTCGATTCTTGCCAGGTCGAACGCTGCGTGATTTGACCGACGAGGTCACACAGGGTCTCTGCCTTGAGGCGCTGCGGCGCTGCCAGGGAAGCAAGGCTGAAGCAGCACGTATGCTCGGTATATCCCGTGATTCGCTGTATCGGCATGTGAAACGGTTTGGACTTGTGTCTCAAAACCGGACGGAGAGTTGAGTACTCGTCCGAAAATCGGACGCGGGCTGTTGGCATAACTATCTGATATCACATGTCTCATTAGCCAGACATCTATTTTTCGCGCGCTTTCGCCTCCCTTGCACTAGATGTCGCGTAGGAATCTCCCATAATTTTCAGCATGTTTTTGCCGTGTGGGGGCTTGGTACAAATCCTGCTTGCCGCCTATCGTTGACTGAAACACGTTCAGTTTTCAAGAGCGCCATGTTCCATCTGTGGCGCGGTCCGTCAGGCTCTGGGGCTTCGGTAAGGTATCAAGGGGGCTCAGGAGGAAGTGTCCTGAGAAGTCGAGAAAACGGGGGGACGATTTGTTGCCTGTCACGGCATGCGGAGGGACAGTGTTGGCACCAATCGAGAGGCTGATCGACGAATTGATCGAGGCTGGGTGGGGTGTTCTCGACACCGATTTTGATGAGAAGGCTTTCGCCCATTGGAGACAGAGTGCTTGCGATTGCATAGCTGGCCTGTTGGCACCCGATCACCCCTGCCTCCGACTATTTCAAAATTACGTCAAGGAACCAAACGCGACGAGTCTTCTCGCAGGAGTGGGCATCTTGTTGTACTCCATGAGAGAGAGGTTGAGGACAGTCTCGGGCGATCCCAAATGCTCCAAGGTCCTGGCAGGAGACTCTGTTATAGTGGAGCGCATCAAGAACAGGTCCCAACCCAATCCGCAATAGTTTAATGGGTGACGCCTAGGTGGCGGTCATTTCGATAGCAATGTTCCAAGCTTTTCCAATGCCTCGGAAACGGTCTTTGCCGGCAAGGTGCATATTGGTGCTGCCTCCCGAGCACGCCAATCCAAGCTCTTCACCTGGTCGGACAAGATCGCTCCGGTGACCGGCAACCCTACCGGCAGGAGCACCTCGAAAGGATAGCCCTTGATTCGATTGGTTATGGGGCACAAGATGGCCAGCCCGACTTTTGCATTGTAGGCCGCGGGGGAGAGTACCACTGCGGGACGCCGCCCCGCTTGTTCGTGGCCCGCGTGAGGATTGAAGGTGATCCAGACAGCATCCCCTCGTTGAGGCACGTAGGTTTCAGGGCTTACCATGCTTCTCTTCCTGTGGCCGGACCGGTATCGACCTCGTCGTGCAGGTTCTCCGCGGTCACGTGCTCCAGGAGCTGCTCCAGGGTAACCTCCGGCTCGAATACAGGCTGTATGACCAGTTTTCCGTTGGCCACAGACATCTCGACTGACGATTCGTTCTGGAGTCCGACTTCGGTGGCAAACGATTTGGGAATTCGCAGGGCAAGGCTGTTTCCCCATTTCTGAACCCGGGTTCTCATATCAACTCTCCGTGCAGTGTAGATACAAAGAGGATACGGCTAATCAAGGCCGTTGTCAAGCTCTTTCTTTAGCGAGAAGGGGTCAGGTCTTGCTTTTTGACATCTCGCTTTGCAGCCGACCCGTCAGGATCAAGTTAGAGTAATAGATTCCGACAGGCAACGCGATTTCCTCTTGAATTCAGCCATGGGACAGAAGAGCCTTGGCGATTGCATGCCCATGGCAAATCCACTTGTAATCCTCCCCAACGGTCTCGACGACGGGCAGAAACGCCCCCGGTCAGGATCATCAGGGAAAATGGCAGTCCAACAATTTCCACGGGCTGTTAGACGATGAAGCGTTCCCGGAAGCTTGATGCTCGGGGGTGTCCTCGTGTGTCATGCTCATGATTCAGGAGGTCAAAAAACAAGCCTGACCCCCTTGAGAGGTTTTTGGCGGCGCTGTACGCATCCCGGCCGTACCTCAGCCAAGAAACGCTCAGTTTCTTGGCAGCGGGGAGGTTTTTTCCTTGACAGGGGGCCTTTTAATGGGTGATCCCCTTGAGGATCCGACGACCTCTACGGGGTCTGAGACTGTGCTAACGCGTGGCCACTGGCTGATAGCAACTGGGAATTTCTTAGGAAGGAGTCTCAACACATGCGACGCAAACACTGTGAAATAACCGATCCTCAAGAGATAAGCCGGATTCTCGGCTCGACCAACATTGGACGATTGGCTACCAATGGTTCGGACGGCTACCCCTATGTTACGCCAGTGAATTTCGTATACTACGAGGGAAGCATCTATTTTCATTCCGGACCGAGAGGCGAAAAGCTGGACAACCTAACGCGAAATCCCAAAGTCTGCTTTCAGGTGGATATCCCTTTGGCCTACCTTGATGCGGGCTTTGACCCGGAACGACGCGTCGGCAAACTCCATCAATTCTACCATTGCGTTATTATTCGAGGAGAAGCACGAATCCTTCCGGACGGCCCCAAAAAGGTCGAAATCCTCAATGCTCTGGTAGCCAAACATGAGAAGGGGGCCGATCACGAGCCTGTAAATGAGGATATGCCTGCGTACAAGGCGTGTGTCGTGGTCGAAATTAAGCCGAAGTCTGTTTCCGCGAAGAGCGATCTCTGGCATAACAAAACCACCGAGGAACGCCTCGCTGTGGCACGATACCTGAAAAGCCGGAACCGCGCCGGAGATGCGGAGACGGTCGAGGCGCTGGGCTTCAGCGCTGGGGATCTCTGATTGATTTTCGGCTCTGTCGGACCGGGCGCAGTTCTCAAGACCTGTCACGACAAAGGGCAGTGACTGCCCGTCTCGGGTGTGGCGCCGAAAGATTGTCTCCCGCAGCCACCCGGATTCAGTCAATCATCGGTGCCTGCCCGCCAAGATTCTCGAGGCGTGTCAGCCATTCAGCGAAATGGGGGCATTTGGACCGGATCACATTGAGTCCAATTAGTTCAGCCACTTGCGGGCCCACCGCAGCCTTCGCGTCTCCATAGTCAGGAAGCTGGGCAATGATGCGCTTGCTCGGAGACGAGCTCGGGCGGTCGTTAATCAGCTCGGGAGTAGAATGTTGGTCGGCGACTTCCTGCAATGCCGCTATCTGTTTGTCGCAATGGTCGTAAAAGTACCTGAAGCCCGAGGGATCGGAGAAGAGGTATGCCTCATATTCATGTAATTGGATGTACGGGATAAACCGCGGGTTACCTATGTCCACGGCGAAAGATTGCTCGAGAACCCGAACCCGCTTTTCGGGAACATGACGGTGTTTCTCGGCTTCGTCCAGCCCAGGAAACCGGGCATGAATTCCGTACAGGTCGATCATTGTGGTAAAGAATACATCGTTGGCCTTCTCCTGTGAGAGAAATCACAAGATGTCGCTCCTCATTGGCTCATACTTGCGACCACCACCCCGATGAATCCTTCCTTTCTTTTTCGCATGAGCAATCAGCACCGGGTTATGCAAGTACACGCCCACTGTTGCCAGGTGTGGCTTCAGCACCGTCCCTGCAAAAGTCTGTTCGGTCTGACCTTCGGCGAACAGGTAGAGGCGTGCCATCAGTGTGGGCCTCCGCCAAAAACGTTCTTCTCCCAGATTTCGCCGAGGCTGTATTCCTCGAGCCACGCTTCCAGAGCCGTCGGATCAGGTCGCGCAAACAAGGATTCGCTTCCTTCTCGATTCACAACCACCACGTCTTCCACATCAAAGTTGTCCAGTAGGGCGCTCGATTGGGTGCCAATCAGCACTTGCGTGTAGTGGGACACTTTCTTGAACAGCGAAGCAATCAGGTTGAGGGCGTACGGATGTAGTCCCAATTCCGGCTCGTCGACTACAATTAGATCTGGTAGCTCGTCCTCCGGCTGCATGAGCAACGTAACAAGGCAGATGGCGCGTAAAGTGCCGTCCGAAAGTTGGTGTGGTCCTAAAATCTGCTCGGAGCCTTTGTCTCGCCAATTCAAGATGACCTCCTTCTTGTTCGGACCGACCGGCTCCAGATCGAAGTCATCGAAAAACGGTGCAAGGAGCCGGATGGTACTGACGATGCGCCTGTAAGCTCGGCCACCATTCACTTCGCGAAGGCGAAGGAGGAAGGCGGCCAAGTTCCCGGCATCCGGCATCAACCATCGGCTGGCAGCGACATAGCAATATTCACGGACTCGTGCCGTGGACGATGTGTCATGGAAGTGGTATACCCGACAATGGTTGAGCAAGTGCCGAAACACTTGTGCGGTTGGTTCTCCTTTGTCCGCCTCTTGAGAGATGCGAGTCTCTTGATGCCCGGATCCCAGAGAGATCTCTTTGGGCTTCTGAAAACCAGTCTGAAGGAAGCTCAGGCTTTCCTCGGCAAAGATTAACGTGTCTCCTGCCGCGTGAAACAGGCGCATGGCATAAATATCAGTGCCGTTCTCCACCTCGAACTCGAGCCTGGCTTCCATCTGGGTCGTCACCTTGGGGCCGAAATGCAGAATGGATTGAGCGCGTCCGGAAGTCGCTATGTACTGTTGCAGTCGACCGCCCATCATCTCGTTGAGCATCTTGAAAAAAGAGACGAGGTTGCTCTTGCCGGCTCCATTGGCGCCTATCAGGACGTTCAAGGGGCGTAACTCAAGGTCCATCGACTTGATGGATTTGAATCCGTTGAGGATTACTCGCTTAAGAATAGCCAAATGCTGATCTCCTGAATCCCCAGGGGGATGAATTCACCGTCCTCGCAGTTTTGTCCCTCCATTAGCCTGTCTCGCCGGAAGGGGCATCCTCCCCGATCCGGCGGGAGGGCATGGTTTCTTGCTGCGGACTGTAGGCCAAGAAGCGGACGGTCTTCATCGAGCGATCTGTCGAAGCTCAGCCAAGACGGATTCGGCATCGATCACTTCTGCTTCGCCACAGTGGTACGCCCGAATTCGCTCCTCAATTTCCCGAGCCCACGCTGCCTCGACATCCGCTGTCCCTTCCTGCTGAAGGGATTCAAGAAGAGATCCGGCTAAGCGAGCCCTTTCTTCAGGCGGCACGCTCTTTGCCAGTTCCTCGATTTCCCGAAAAGATTGAGACATATGCAGTTTCTCCTAAACAGGACAACCATGATAATAGTCAGGTGCCTCCAGGCCGTCAAGGCGCTCTCGGGGTCGGGCTTTCTCTGGGCTTCTCGTTTTCCCTGTGAACTGTCGTGCTCACTGTAGAGTAATGGAGGCTGGCATCGGTTACGAGTTCGTCTTGGATGCAGCCACGGTGCAGAAGAGCTTCGGCGATTGCATGGCATTGCAAATCGAATATCGCTCTACCAGGACCCGCGACAAGGACCGAAAGAAATACCGCCGGCCTCAATTCGCGAGGAAAAGAGGAGCCCAGCAGTTGCGTCGGGCTGTCATCCATTAAAGCGCTCCCGGAAGCCCGATTCTTATAGGTTTCTTCAGATTGCAGGCTTGCAATCCAATAGATCAAAAAAGAAGACCTGACCCCGGGGCAGCACAATCTCGGCAGACCTGCGGGGGCTGTCCACTCATCAATCTTTGCCTTTCGTGCCCCGCTCACGCACACCTGGAAACAGGAGAGATGGAGGCAACGACGCCATACTTCTGCGCAGTCGCCCGCGCTCGGGCAGCGATGTTGCAGGAGACCTCCCATGTCTGGCAACGGCAGCAGGTTCCTCGCCCTGTTACGTGAGTCATTCCAGGAACACGAGGCCAGCCATCATGATGGTTTCTGCTTTCTGGATCTGGCTGCCTTTTTCATTCTTGTGCATCACCCAGTCAAGTATTCTCGACAACTCGTGCCAGTTGACTCCCATTCCGGACAAGGACGGCCGTGCCTTATCCGAGTGACGGCATCGACCGCCATTCTGAAGCGCCGCGCAATCTGCGTGCTCGGAACAAAACGTTCTCTTGCAGGCTCCAGACGAGTACCCGCGAGCACGCTCAAAACCCAGTGATCGAGCATGGTGCTCAATGGCCGCAGTCGTCTCGTGCAGGAGCAATGTAGCTTCTCGACGCTCTGTTCCCTGCACGGCTTCCATGGGGAAATCGAGCTTGAAGGCCAGGACAAGGGTGAAGCCCTTGATGAGCTCTTGAAACTGGGCGGGCGTCATCGAGTGCGGTGGGCAATTGATCGAAGTATTGTAATTGGGGCAGCGCGGCTCTGCACAGAGGCTGCGGAAACGCTCTTCTACCACGATCCGGCCGGCCTCCAACACCTTCTGGTCGCCGATTCCCAGGGACTTGGCAAAAGCTAGCAATTTTGGGGTCAGGTCTTGTTTTTTGCTGCTTCCCATTCTCGCTGAATTGTCGTCCTCATTTTAGAGTGATAGAGTCAAACATCCCATGCGGGCCCTTCCGATACACCCCATGGTGCAGAAGGGTTTGAACAATTGGCTCATTCTAGCATATCCAGTTCTAACGATCCACAAGATCCCCGCCGAGGGGGCGAAGAGGAACAACGCGCCGTCAAAAGCCATCAAGGAAGACTTCAGGCCGACCATTTGCCTGGGTGGTCAGATGACAAAGCTTGTCCGGAAAATGACTGATCAGCGGTCTCGTCACGCGTTATCCTCACGGTGAGGTGGATCAAGAAACAAGACCTGACCCCTCGGACTCGGATTTCTCTTGCGAACGATATAGCATACGCTATTAAATGCGGACAGGGGCCGTGGTCTGCCATCCAGACAAGAGGTGCAGCGAATGGATACAGAAGGTCGAAGTCTTTCGGTATTGGTAAAAGAGATACGACGTCAGCTTTCCTTGAGCCAGGAAGACCTGGCCCGGCAGCTCGGCGTCAGCTATGCGACCGTCAACCGATGGGAAAACGGTCTGTCCAAGCCTTCCAAGCTCGCAAAGGCCCAACTGGAGCGCTTTTGTAAAAAAATGACCGGTCAGGGCAAGTTAACGCTTCCGGAGGGCGACCGCAGATGACGACCGAGAACAAAACGCAGAAACCGCCGCTGCCCCTTCTTATCCTCCGTCTGCGTGCCGTTGTCCTCGCCCTCGGTGAGTCGGCCTCCCCTGTATGGTGGAAAACCGAATTCATGAATGAGACCGGGCTGAGGTTCTTGGAGCGTCTGTATCCGCGGACGACCTTCCACGCAGCGGTCCACGCAGCAGGGAAGGCCGCAGGTGACGCTCATGACCGCGCCGTCGGACGCGTCGGTGTGTACCACCTCTTCAGACTGCCCGAATCCCTGGAAACCGAACTCCATCGAATGCCTCCGGACCCCGCCGACGATTTCTTCCCGACATTGCGCAACGCCATGGGGCGGCCTGAGGAGTTGATGAAATTGCTCGCACCGATGTGCGGCGGCGAGAGAGCGGAAGCCGCTCCAGGAGCAAGAAGGATCGGCACCGACAAGGACATTATGACAACGGCGGGGATCAGGAAAACCGCCGCTGTTTACTTTACGGCGTTTGCTCGGAATAAACCCGGCTTCCCCTATTTCACCGCCGAAACGGACGGAGGCCGTGGATGACCAAGACTATGGATAAAGAAGTACAGCGGAAATACTCGACCGCGATCAGCAAGGGTGCCGGTATGATCGAAGAGACGCGTCGCCTCCTCGAACAATGGCGTCCCGATGAACCGCTCGATGACTTCACGCGCAGGGTCCAGACTGAAGGGCTGCTCGGCAACTCCACCGCCTGCAGAACCCGCGACGTCGTGCGAAGAGTGTTTGCACTGCGGTTCTTGAGACCGAGCGACAAGCCCGCAGGGATTCTGCAACAGGTGCTTGCATCAGGCCTGCCCAGGCGTGTTTTCACCGAACTCCTGTTCGTATTTGCGGCACGTCAGGACCACCTGGTCTACGACTTCACGATACGTGAATACTGGCCCGCCGTCCGAAGGGGGAGACCCGTCATGGACAGGACCCGATGGTCTCTTTTCTGTCGGAAGCACATTACGACGGCCGTTTGGACAATCAGTGGTCGGAGAAGGTGTCGGTGCGCATCGCCCGCTGCGTTCTCGGTCTCCTGCGGGATGTCGGATTCCTCCGCGAAGTCGTCCGAGGCCGCAGGGAGATCGTCAATTACCGCATGTCGGATGAAGGGGCCGCGATCTTGGCCAAGGAACTCAATGAAGCGGGCGTGACGGACTCCTCCCTTTGCAACCATCCCGACTGGGGGCTGTTCGGAATGACGCCTTCGGAGTGGTGGAGCGTCTGGACGGGATCGGGGAACACCGCGGGGTGATCGTTCAGCGCGCCGGTTCGGTCGTGCATTTCACCCGGCTCGTCAAATCCATTGAGGAGCTGATCGATGTACTCGCTCGATAACGGATTCAAGGAACTACTTGACAAGATCCGAGACCCCGATGCGCTCAATCCGGCTAAGAGCGCACCGGTCTTTTACTTCCGTTACC
>Ga0067045_1027697_pt1 | contig 69735 bp, 60 predicted proteins | sample TerdegcTABiofilm_FD_59184 | JGI IMG/M metagenome (GOLD analysis project Ga0067045, IMG submission 59184) | Combined Assembly of (Gp0054472, Gp0054536) Wastewater bioreactor microbial communities from Singapore -Terephthalate degrading...
ATAGAAATATTTTTAAGTGAACCGGAGAAAGATGAAGTTATACCAACTGCTTTAAATAACCACCAAATAGTTAAACCTTTCGAAGTAATTACTGAACTTTATGGGATACCTCAATATCATGAAATTGATCCTACTCCGTTACTTTCCCCCTTCTTCTTTATTTTTTTTGGTATTTGTTTATCAGATGCTGGTTATGGATTAATTATGGCTGCTGTATTCTATTTTGCAGGGAAAAAATTAAAGATAAGCGGAATGATGAAAAAATTGTTTAACTTACTGATAATGGGGGGATTATCTTCCTTTATAGTAGGACTTTTTATGGGGAGCTGGCTAGGTAATACCCTGGATTATTTACCAAAACAATTTTCTTTTCTGAGAGAAATGTTAGTAGATAGATTAGCCCTAATTAATCCGGTAAACAATCCTATTCCTATATTAATTTTATCTCTCCTTTTGGGAATAATACAGATTTATACTGGCATTATCACCAAGTTTGTAGATAATATTAGAAATAATAAGACTAAAGATGGCTTAATGGATCAAGGTTGTTGGTTACTATTAATAACTAGTATTTTGATATTCGGAATCTTCAATTACTTTTCTCTACCACAAGCAGTCATCACCATTTCCAAATTTATGATCATCAGCGGGGTATTATTAATTATCTTAACTCAGGGGCGAAGTAATAAAAACTTTATTAAAAGAATAGGTAGTGGTATTTTATCTTTGTATGATATTACTGGTTATCTTAGTGATGTTCTTTCGTATTCCCGTTTATTTGCCTTAGGTTTAGCTACTGGAATTATTGCGGTAGTAGTAAACACCCTGGTTGAACTGGTAAAAGGTATTCCATATGTAGGATTCATTTTGGTAATTATAATTTACTGTGGCGGACATATTTTTAATATTGCTATAAGCGCGTTGAGTGCCTTTATCCATTCAGCTCGTTTACAATATGTAGAATTCTTTACCAAGTTTTATCAAGGGGGAGGCTCTTCTTTCCACCCCTTAAAAATAGATACAAAATATATTAATGTTCAAGCTAAAGAATAGCTACGATAATTTTATACATAGATAAAGAGGAGGTAAAAATGATTACACAAGGAATCGTAATGGCTTTTTTAGGTTCTGCAATTGCTATTGGCTTCGCTGGTTCAGGTTCGGCTATTGGAGTAGGAATAGCAGGAACTGCTGGAGCAGGAGTAATGACTGAAGACCCCGGAAAGTTTGGCCAGATTTTATTATTACAAGCCCTCCCGGGTACGCAAGGTATCTACGGTTTATTAGCTGGTTTCTGGGTTTTAATGAAGATTGGTATTTTTGGTGGTTCACCTGTAGATTTAAGTTTAGATCAGGGATGGCAAATATTTTTTGCTTGCTTGCCAGTAGGAATAGTAGGATTTTTTTCCGCTATTTATCAAGGGAAAGCCTCTGCTGGTGCCATTGGATTAATTGCAAGGAGACCGGAAGAGACCGGCAAGGCAGTAGTTATGCCCGCTATGGTTGAAACTTATGCCGTATTATCTCTTCTAGCTACTATCTTACTTTTAAATGGAGTAAAGCTATAGAGGAGATTTTAAATGGCGATAGAAGATATAAAAGAAAAAATTATCTCTGATGCCCACAATAATGCTCAACAGATTATTCAGAATGCCCAGAATAAGGCGGAGGAAATTATAGAAAAGGCAAAAAAAGAAGCAGAAAACATTAAACAAAAGATATTAAATCAAATTAAAAAAGAGATAGCAGTAAGCAGAGAAAAGATAATTACCGAAGCAAACTTAGAAGCTCGAAAGAGTATACTTTCTATTAAACAAGAAATTATGGAAAAAGTTTTTAATGATGCTCTAGCAAGAATCCTCGGATTAGAAGATAAAAAGTACTTAAATTTGATTAGAAAAATTATATTAAATAATGTCGAAAAAGGTAATGAAACTATTTTTATAAGTGCTTCAGACAGAGATAGGATTACTGATGAGTTTATTCAGGAAATAAATCGAGAATTAGTAAACCAAGGAAAAGAGGGCAATCTGTCCTTATCTGATACTTTTTTAGAAATAAAAGGCGGAGTGGTTCTTGGTTCAAACCATATAAGAAAAAATAGTTCCCTGGAATTTATTTTTAGAAAAATTCGGGAAGAATTAGAGGGGGAAATAAGCCAATATCTTTTTGAATAGTACTTTTTGATTAAAGATATTTTTATTATAAAAAAAGAGGATTTATGTTTAAGTATTTTACTGATAGTAGCAATACAGAAAGTGAATATGCTTATTCGGTAGGAAGAATAAGGCAATTAGAAAATACACTACTAGCAAAAGATACTTTAGATAAAATGATAGAAGCCAAAGATTTACATTCTTGTTTTAATATTTTTCTGGATAGTGGATTTAAAACAGATAAGACAGAAATGATTGATCCAGAAAATTTCGAAGAATTTTTAGAGCAGGAATTATACTTAACCTATAAAATTATTAAAGATATTGCTCCTTATCCTTTTATATATGACATGTTTGCGATAAATTATGATTTTCATAATATAAAAGTCCTTCTAAAGTCTAGATTTGCAAAAAAAAGATATTCAAAAATTCTTTCTAGAATCGGAATATTGGATATAAATAATTTAAATAAGGCAATCGAAGAAGATAGATTTAATGAGATTCCTATTTTTTTTGAATTAGCTATTAAGAAAGTTATTTCCGAATATACTAAAATACCTGATCCAGAAATAATTGATCTAATACTGGATAAAGAAAAATTTACCTTGATGGGGGAATTAATAAAAGATAGGAAAATTACTTTTTTAGAGGAATTTATTAAAATAAATATCGATCTGGTTAATCTTATTGCTGCAGTTAGATTAAAAATCAGAGAAGAAGATAAAAATTATTTAAGAAAAGTGCTTATCGATAAAGGAAATATTAGTATAAAGAGTTTTCAGGATGTTTTTGATTCACCTCTTTCCTCCTGGATTACAAAATTTTTAAAGACTAAGTATGAGAAGATAGTGGAAATAGGTCTGAAAACTTACGAAACACAGAGTTCATTACTGGAGATAGAAAGGCTTAAAGATAATTATATTCTTGATTATGTGAAAATAGGTAAGAATATTACTTTTGGGGTTGAACCTCTTATCGGCTTTATTGTAGCGAAAGAAAATGATATAAAAAATATTAGAATAATTTTAACTGGCAAGATTAATAATTGGCCAGCTATAAGGATAAAAGAAAGAATACGTGATGCATATGTATAAAATTGCTTTGCTAGGGGATAGAGATTCCCTCCTGGGATTTCAACTTCTAGGCATTTCTATTTTTGAAATATTCAATAAAGAAGAAGCAATAAAGACTTTAAATGATTTAATTAAAGAAAGTTTTGCGGTAATTTTTATCACTGAAGAAGTAGCTATTCAAATTCTTGAGGTTATTGAAGAATTGCAGAAAAAACCATTGATAAGTATTACTATAATTCCCAGTAAAATCGAAAGTAAAAATCTAGGGATTAATTTATTAAGAAAAAATGTTGAAAAAGCAATAGGTACAGACATTATCTTTAAGAAAGAGGGAGAATAATGAGAACAGGAAAAATTATTAAAGTTGCAGGACCTGTAGTAATAGCTGAAGGATTAAAAGGTTCAAAAATGTATGATGTAGTAAAGGTTGGTCATCAAAAATTAATTGGTGAAATAATTGAACTTTCCGATGAATTAGTTACTATTCAGGTATATGAAGAGACTTCAGGTATCGGCCCAGATGAACCAGTTTTTTCAACGGATATGGCACTGAGCGTAGAGTTAGGTCCTGGTCTCATTACTTCAATTTATGATGGAATACAAAGGCCTTTAGATATACTGAGATTAAAGGAAGGAAACTTTATCACCCGGGGAGCTGAAGCTTATGCTATTAACCGGGAGAAAAAATGGAATTTTCAACCAACGGTGAAAATTGGAGATAAAGTCATTTCTGGTGATATTTTAGGTATTGTCCAGGAGAGTAGTATAATTAAACATAAAATAATAGTACCTCTTGGAATAAATGGTAAGGTTATAGAAATAAAAGAGGGTGATTTTACTGTGTTGAATACTATTGCCAGAATAGAAGAGGGGGATGGATCCGTAAAAGAAATAACAATGCTTCAGAAATGGCCGGTCCGGAAACCAAGACCTTTTAAGGAAAAGTTGCCGCCTTGTGAACCATTAATTACTGGACAAAGAGTAATCGATACATTCTTCCCCATAGCTAAAGGGGGGACAGCCTGTATTCCTGGTCCATTTGGCAGCGGTAAAACTGTAGTGCAACATCAATTATCTAAGTGGTGTAATGCAGAAATTATTGTTTTTATTGGATGTGGAGAAAGAGGAAATGAAATGACTGATGTTTTGTTGGAATTTCCCGAATTGATAGATCCTTATTCAGGTAAACCCTTGATGGAAAGAACCATTCTTATTGCAAATACTTCCAATATGCCAGTTGCTGCCCGAGAAGCTTCTGTGTATACAGGTGTTACTATTGCGGAATATTATCGCGATATGGGTTATAATGTTGCTCTTATGGCAGATTCAACCTCTCGCTGGGCAGAAGCTATGCGTGAGATTTCAGGTAGACTGGAAGAGATGCCCGGGGAGGAAGGATTTCCTGCCTATTTGGGTACTCGAATAGCCAGCTTTTATGAAAGAGCAGGCAGAATAAAATGTTTAGGCTCTAATAATCGTGAAGCAACTTTAAGTGTAATTGGAGCGGTATCTCCTCCGGGAGGTGATTTGTCTGAGCCAGTTACTCAGAATACTTTGCGTACTGTTCAAGTATTTTGGAGCTTGCAAGATAAATTAGCTTACAAGAGGCATTTCCCCGCTATTGATTGGTTAACCAGTTATTCCCTTTATCTAAATCAGTTAACTGAATTTTTTAATCGAGAAATAAGTAATGATTTTATTAGTTTAAGGAATAGATCAATGGAAATCCTTCAAGAAGAAGCAGAATTAGAAGAAATCGTCAGATTGGTTGGTATAGATGCTTTATCCGCTCAGGAAAGATTAATCCTAGAAACTGCTAGATCGATTAGAGAAGATTTTTTACATCAAAATGCCTTTGATGAAATAGATACTTATACTTCCATTAAGAAGCAATTTTTGCTTTTAAAATTGATAATATTATTCCATGATAAGGCAGAAAAAGCTCTAGATAGGGGTATAAACATAGAAAAATTGAATACTTTACCAGTAAAATCAAGGATAGTAAGAGCAAAATTTATTAAAGAAGAGAATATAGATAAATTTGAGGAGATTGAAAAAGAGATAATTGCTCAAATTAACTCTTTAGCCACAAATTAGCGAAGGGGTGAAAATATTGAAGGAAATGATAAAAGAATATTTGACTATTTCAGAGGTTGCTGGTCCTTTGGTTATTGTAGAAAAGACAAAGGATGTAAAATACCAAGAGCTAGTGGAAATAGAATTATCTTCTGGAGAAATAAGAAGGGGACAGGTACTGGAAATTTCCCAAGACAAAGCAATAGTACAAGTATTTGAAGGAACTACTGGTATTGATGTTTCTGAAACTAAAATAAGATTTTTAGGTAAGGTAATAACATTACCGGTATCTTTAGACATTCTGGGAAGAATATTTGATGGTTCAGGGAGGCCTATAGATAATGGGCCTCCCATAATTCCAGAAGTAAAGTTAGATATTAATGGCAATCCCATTAATCCATATTCTAGAGACTACCCCAATGATTTTATTCAGACTGGTATATCTTCCATTGATGTTTTGAATACTTTAGTAAGAGGTCAAAAATTACCTATTTTTTCTGGAGCAGGGCTACCTCATGCTCGACTCGCTTCTCAGATTGCCCGACAAGCCAGAGTTTTAGGCAAGGAAGAAAAGTTTGCAGTAGTTTTTGCAGCAATGGGAATAACTTTTGAAGAAGCCAATTTTTTCATTACTGATTTTAGAAGGACTGGAGCTATTGAAAGAAGTGTAATGTTTGTAAATCTAGCCAATAATCCAGCAGTAGAGAGAATTATTACGCCACGCATGGCTTTGACCTGTGCGGAGTATTTAGCTTTTGAAAAGGAAATGCATGTTTTAGTAATACTCACTGATATGACCAATTACTGCGAAGCATTAAGAGAGGTGTCTGCAGCCAGAAAAGAAGTCCCTGGAAGAAGAGGTTATCCTGGATATCTCTATACCGATCTTGCTTCAATATATGAGAGAGCAGGCCGAATAAAGGATAAAAAAGGATCTATTACTTTAATACCTATACTTACCATGCCAGAAGATGATAAAACTCATCCTATCCCTGACTTAACTGGTTATATTACAGAAGGACAAATAATTTTAGCTCGGGAATTACATCTTAAAGGAATTTACCCACCTATTAATGTATTACCTTCCTTATCTAGATTAAAGGATAAAGGTATTGGTTTAGATAAAACACGGGAAGACCATGCTAATGTAATGAACCAATTATTTGCTTCCTATGCCAGAGGAAAAGAATCAAAAGAGCTCGCGGTAATTTTAGGAGAAGCAGCTCTTACCGAGGTAGACAAAAAATATGTAAAATTTGCTGATAAATTCGAAGAAATATTTGTCAATCAAGGAGAAGATGAAAATAGGTCTATAGAAGAAAGTTTAGCTTTAAGTTGGCAATTATTAACTATTCTTCCTCTGGAAGAATTAAAGAGGATAAGAGACGAGTTTATTCAAAAATATTTACCTAAAGAATGTCCCTGGGAGTAAAAATAAGTTCGATGTTATTAAAAATTAATCCAAATCGAATGGAATTATTAAGATTAAAAAGAAGATTAGTTGTAGCAAAGCGAGGTCATAAATTATTGAAAGATAAAAGAGATGCGCTCATTCAAGAATTCATTCGTTTGGTCAAAGAAGATAGAAAAGTGAGAGAAGAATTTGAAGACAAATTAATGAAATGCTATGATGATTTTATTAACGCTACTTCTTTAATGAGTAAAAAAGTATTAGAAGAAACTATAATTCTTCCCAAGGCAAAGAGTTTAATAATTGTAGAAACAAAAAATATTATGAGTGTTAGTGTCCCAAAATATAAATTAAACATGGAAGGTAATTTTTATGCCTATAGTTTAATTAATACTACTCCCGAATTAGATGTTGCCCTAAAAAATATTTCTAAAATCCTACCATTAATGGTAAGATTAGCGGAACTAGAGAAATCTATTATACTATTAGCCGATGAGATTGAGAAGACTAGAAGAAGAGTTAACGCCTTAGAATATGTTTTAATACCCGACCTGGAAGAAACAGTAAAATTCATTACTATGAAATTAGATGAATTAGCCAGATCTTCCACTTCCTCGATAATGAGAATTAAAGAGATTATCAGAAAATAACTAAACAACGGAACAAAATACGCTGTTTTTTGTGTAAGAAATAAAAATATTATATTAAAGGTATGCCTTATATTCTATGAGAATTGGAATAATATCGGATATCCATAGTAATGCAGAAGCTCTGGATAAAGTATTAGGATGTATATCTAAGATTAGTAAATTTATTTGCTTGGGGGATATAGTTGGATATGGAGCAGATCCAAATTACTGTATAAATAAAGTAAGGAAGTTAAAATCTATTGATTGCTTGGCGGGAAATCATGATTTTGGGGCGATAGGGAGAATTAATATTGATTATTTTAATTATGAAGCAAAACAGGCAATATTGTGGACGACAAAAAATCTAAATAATTCTAGTCAGCAATATTTATCCAGTCTTCCGGAGGAAATTATTCTTGGGGATGAGATATTGGCTGTACATGGAAGTCCTCTTAATCCAGTATGGGAATATGTTTTGGATTCCGAAACTGCTAGTATAATCTTTAAAAAATACCATTATAGAATTATTTTAGTGGGGCATACACATTTAGCCGGATATTTTTCTTTTGACGAAGATAATGAAAAGATAGAATATACAGATTTAAAAAATGGTGGTAGTATTGAAATAAAGAAGGATAAAAGGTATATTATTAATTGTGGAAGTGTAGGTCAACCGCGGGATGGAAATCCGCAGGCTAGTTATGGAATTTATGATTTAGACCGCCAAAGATTAATAATTAATCGTATTTCTTATCCAGTATATATAACGCAAAAAAAGATACTTGATGCTGGGTTACCAAAGATATTAGCTGAAAGGCTAGATTATGGAATATAAAAAGTGTGCCCGTGGCTTAATTGGATAAAGCGACGGCCTCCGGAGCCGTAGATTGGAGGTTCAAATCCTCTCGGGCGCACCAATTTTAAATTTTATTTAGTTAAAATTATATTAGTCAGGATAAACGAATGTTTTATTATATAGTAAGAGCAATTGCCTGGCTCTTAATTAAGGTTTTTTGGGAGTTTGAAGTAAAAGGGAAAGAGAATGTTCCACAAAAGGGTGGATTAATACTCGCTTCTAATCATGTCAGTTATTTGGATCCCGTGGTTTTGGGAGTCTCCCTAAAAAGAAAGATATATTTTATTGCCAAAGAAGAAGTTTTTAAAAATATTTTTTGCCACCTATTTCTAAGTGGTCTAAATGCCTTTCCAGTAAACAGAAATAAGACAGATATAGTTGCTTTTAAAAAGGCGATAAAGGTTTTAAAAGAAGGTAACATATTAGGAATCTTCCCAGAAGGAACACGATCCTATGATGGTGAATTAAAAGATTTAAAAACAGGAGTATTTAAAATTGCTAAAAAGACTGGTGTTCCCGTTTTACCTGTTGGAATTAATGGAACCTATGATATTTACCCCCCGAAAAGAAGATTTCCTATTTTCTTTAAGTATAAAATATTAGTAAATTATGGTATTCCTCAGTATTTTTCAGAGGAAGATATAAAAGATAAAGACAATTTAGAAAAAGCAATAAACTTACTGCACAATCAGATAAAAGAGTTATCTAGTCTAAATATAAATAATATTCATTAACTATTTTATATATTGTTTACACTGAGTAAATTAATAAAATAAGAAAGAATGATTATGATGAAAAAATCAATTTTTCTTTTAGCCATCATTATAGAATTAGTAATTTTGAGTACAGGTGTATTTGCTTCTAATTCTAACTATATGACTATGCTCACCTTTGGTGAATATGGAAACCGGAAGGGGGAGTTTAATTATCCAGTTTGTATTGCACTAGATAAAGGGGGAAATTTATATATCACCGATTGGGAAAATGATCGGATTCAGGTTTTTGATTCAAAGGGCAAATTTTTAAGGGTAATTCCGGAAAATGACGAAACCTTAAAACTAGATGGACCGGTGGGAATAGCTTTAGACCAGGAAGGAAATATAATTGTAGTAGAACAGTTCAACCATAGAGTCCATAAGATTTCTCCCCTAGGAGAATCCTTAAATATGATAGGCAAAGAGGGGAAAGGTCCCAACGAATTTTCTAATCCAAGAGGAATTGCCCTGGATAAGGAGGGGAATGTCTATGTAGTAGATACTGGTAATAATCGGGTACAAATTTTCTCTCCTGATTTTAAATTTTTGAAACAATTTGGTAAGGAAGGTATGGGTAACGGAGAATTTTATTATCCTCGGGGTATTGCTATTAGTTCAGAGGGAAATATATATATTGCTGATACCTTCCATAATCAAGTGCAAGTATTTGACAGTCAAGGTAATTTTCTAAGGAGATTTGGAGAATCTGGGAACAGTGAAGGTAAATTTAATGGTACAAGATATATTGCCTTCGATTCACAAGACAATATATATATTACTGATTATAAAAATAGTAAAGTGATAAAATTTAATAAAGATGAACAATTTGAATTAGAATTTGGTAATACTAATGACGATCTTAGATTATCTTTCCCGGAGGGTATTATTGTTGACGATAGAGATTATATTTATGTAGTCGATGCAGGTAATAATAGGATAATAAAATACAGCTTATCTGGAATTGTGATTCATAATAATTTAGGAGATAAATATTTGCAAGAAGGATTATGGGACAAGGCAATATTAGAATATCAGCAGGTTATTGCTATAGATCCTCACAACCTTAATGCTAGAGAGAATATTGCTTTAGCTTATTATAATAATACAGAGTGGGGAAAAGCAATAGAAGCTTATGACTATCTCCAGAAAATATCTCCCGAAGATCCCTCTATAAAAGTAAAGATTATCGAGGCTACCTTTAATCAAGCATTGAGATATGAAAAAGAATCTTTATATAAAGAAGCCTATAAAAAATATAAAGAAGTATTAAACTTAAATCCAGATTATCCTTCGGCACTAAGAAGGTATTATATAGCATATACTAAATATATTTTTTATTCTCCCTATATCTGGGTTATCTTTATATTAATCATTATAATTATACTTTTCTTCTTTTTGATCAAAACGAAGAAAAAAGGCAGCAAACATTCCCGGAGAAGTAGATTAGTATAATTAAATTTGTTCTAGAAGAAGAGGGGATGAAATCTATGTCGGAACTGAGGTTAAGAAAAGCTGCTGTAGCAGGAAGTTTTTATGCTGGTAATTTAAAATCCTTAATCAAACAGATTGAAGAATGTTTTAATCATGAGTTAGGGCCTGGGAAGATACCCTCAATTAATTTAGAGAAGAGAGAGAGAAAGATTATTGGTTTAGTGAGTCCTCATGCAGGTTATATTTATTCTGGCCCAGTTGCAGCTCATGGATACTATGAAGTTGCTCTCGATGGGAAACCGGATACAGTAATTATTATTGGACCTAATCATCGAGGCTCTGGAGCATTGGTATCTATTATGTTAAAAGGAAAATGGGAAACTCCTCTAGGAGAATTGGAAGTTGACGAAGATATAGCTCAAAAAATTCTAAATCATTCTAAGATTATTCAAGATGATTTTAAGGCCCATCAATATGAACATTCTATTGAAGTACAATTACCTTTTTTACAGTTTATATTTGGTGATAACATAAAGATTATTCCTATATGTATGTCCTTACAGGATATCAAAACCAATATAGAAGTTGCCCAATCAATCTGTAAGGCTGTAGAGAGGGAAAATGTATTAATAATTGCCAGTTCAGATTTTACTCATTATGAAAATCAGGAATATGCCAAGAATGTCGACAAAAAAGCAATTGATACCATTGTCAATTTTGAACCCGGTGAATTATACGACCTTATTTATAAAATGAATTTAACTATATGTGGTCCTGGCCCCATAACCACTATGCTAATAGCCTGTAAAGCATTAGGAGCAATAAAAGCAAAATTACTAAAATACGCTACTTCTGGCGATACCAGTGGTTTTTATAATCAAGTAGTTGGGTATGCTTCTTTAATTATTACTAAATAATTAATAATTATTTAATATATTTTATAATAAAAATAATATCAATATATAATAAAATATATATATATAAGATATTAAATAATAGAGGAAAAAATGATAGAATTTTATAGTTTCGGTCAAATTATAATTAATGGAGTACAATATACCTCTGACCTTATTATTTATCCGAATCATATTAATAGTAATTGGTGGAGAAAAGAAGGACATAACCTTTATAAAGAAGACCTTGAAGATGTAATAAAAGAAAAACCAGAAATAATAATAGTGGGTACTGGCTATTATGGTTTAATGAAAGTAAATTTAGAATTAATAGAATATTTGGAGTCGATAAATATAAATATGATTATTAATAAAACTAAAGATGCTTGCCTTGAATATAATAATATTTATAAAGATAAAAAAGTAATTGCAGCATTGCACTTAACCTGTTAAATATAAAAAATAAAACTACTTTACATAAGATATATTATAGGACGTTATATTTTTTGAATAATAGATTTTTCTATGTTTATTATAATATATTCTAGGTTTTCGAATATTTTATAGTGTACTTATTTTGGTTAAAATAATTTGGCTAAAATATTATTGATTTCATCCAAAAAATTATATATTTATAATTTGAGGAGAGTTATAATTTATAGAAGTAGCTGATAATGTTTTTATTTTCTTCTTGAGTTCTTTAGAAAATAAAAATAATAATAAAATAATAATTTAATATATTATTATAATAGATAAAAAGTTAAAGAATAAAGGAAAAATGATCTATGGATAATGAAAAATTAAAGGATATTTTAGATTTTATAAAAGAATTTATTAAAAGTGCTTTTTCACCTAAATATAATTCAACTAGAGTGATTCAGGTAGAGGCTAATGAAAAAATGGATGATTTTATAATACTCTGTTTCGGTGAGTTATTGGGATTACCCCTACCCTCCAGCTATTATTCAATAGAACTTTTCCCCTATCTTGTTCAGGATATTGCTTCCTGGGAAAGTAGAATGCTCGAGCGTAAAGAAGTTTTAACTGAACGCTGGGGGAAATATGATTGGTGTTGTTAATGAAAAAAATAATATTCTTTGGAGGTAAAGGTGGCGTTGGCAAGACTAGTAGTGCTACCTCATATGGATTATTTTGTGCCCAAAAAGGCTATAAAACATTGATTGTTTCAACAGATCCAGCTCATTCTTTGGGTGATATCTTTGAAATAGAAATAGGTAATGGTATAAGGGAATTAGATTCTAACCTATATGGTTTAGAAGTCAATCCTGAAGCTACTAGTAGAACATATATAAAAAGAACCAAGCTAGAAATGCAAAAGATTTTAAGCCCGATTTTAATTGAAGAGATTGAAAGACAAATAGATGCAATGGTAGTTTCCCCGGGGACTGAGGAAGCAGCCATATTTGATGAATTGGTAAAGATTATCAATAGTTACTCAAACGAGTATGATCTAGTAATCTTTGATACTGCACCTACTGGTCATACTATTCGGCTTCTTTCTTTACCAGAGTTAATGGGCGCCTGGATGGATACACTTATTTCCAGAAGACGCGAAGCACTAGAACTTAAAAAAATGTCTGATACCACCAGAAGAAAGGAAAATGATAATAAATTTTTGGATGACCCTGTTTTAAAGATACTTACCAAACGTAAAGAGGAATATGAAAAAACAAGAAATATGTTGATAGATAGTCAAAGGGCACTTTTTATATTTGTTTTAACTCCCGAAAAACTACCCATTATGGAGACTCAAAAAGCAGTCAGTGTTCTTTCCAAATATGGCATCCAGATAGGTGGAATTATTATAAATAAAGTATTACCTAAAGAAGGTATATCTGATAATTTTTTATTAAAACGTAAAGAAACTGAAAAAGTATACCTGGAAGAAATTTATCATATATTCAAAGATTTATTTATAATAGAGATACCACTTTTTCCGGAGGATATTCAGGGAAAAAATTATCTTCGAAGAGTTTCTGATCTTTTTACTAATATAATTTAAGATTTCTCTGAGAATATTTTACCTCCTTCGAATATTTTCTCTTCTTCTTCAGGAAGGATTCTCCCATAAAATTTTATGTTCCCTACTCTACTTTTTCTGATATATTTTTGCAGTTTGATCTAATTTATTATTTAAATTAAAATAGATATCTGTTATTATTTATCTCGGTGTATACAAAATAAAATGGAAAATAACTACATATATACTACATATATTTAGAATGCCAGGATTAAATATGCTACCTAAAAAAAGATTAATCTTTAGTTTTACTATAGCGATATTAATTTCTTTGTCTATTTTTTTTAGAAAATTAGCGATAACTAGAGGGGTACCGCCTTTAACTTTGTTAATTCAGTTTTTGATTATTTCTTCGCTACTACTGAGTTTAAATATTTTTATATTCCATAAAAAATATCTTAAAAAAATCGAAGGAATAAAATATCGGGAATGGAAAAATATATTTTTGGCTGGATTTCTACTATTTTTTGGTTTTTTTCTGAGTAACTCTAGTCTTAGATTAACCAGCTCCATTAATTATAGTTTTCTTAACAAAAGTAATGTAATTTTTATTCCCTTATTAGCTTTCCTGTTTCTTAAAGAAAGAATTACTAAAGAAAAAATAATGCTTATTATTATATTTGCTATAGGGATTTTTTTTATTACTACCAGTGCTCAATGGATAATCCCCCAACCTGGTGATGTATTAGTAATATTAGCCACCCTACTTTTTTCGATCTATAACATTATGTGTAAAAATTTAGGAAGATTAGTCAAATCTGAAATACTTAGCTGGTTGGTTACTTCTTTCGCTGCAACCTTCTCCTTGATGTTAAGCGTAATTTTAAAAATTAATATATTTTCTTCCCAGGAAATAGGATTGATCTTTCTTTCTGGTATTACTGAGGCCTTAATTATTCTTCTTATTAATAAAACCATTCAAATAACCAATATGACTTATTATGTATTAATGATAATGTTCAGTCCTTTTATCAATTTGATTTTAGGGATTTTGTGGCTAAATGAATCTATTAAATTTATTCAAATCATAGGTGGCATTATTTTAATAGTCAGCGGAATAATGGTTCAACGCTTAGCGGATTAGAATTTAAAAATTGAAATAAATTTCTTGTATAATTTTGATTATTCTATCTACTACTTTTTTTTCATCGTTTTCATCTAAAACTATCCATTCTATACTCTTAATTTTATTGTTAAACCAGGTTATCTGTCTTTTGGCATAATGGCGGGTATTTCTTTTTATTAAATAAATAGCGGTTTCTTTATCAATTTCATTATCCAGATATTTATTTATCTCTTTATAACCTAATCCCTGCATTGAATTTAAATTTTTCTCATATCCTTTCTTTCTTAAGCTATCTACCTCCTCAATAAATCCCTTCTCTATCATTTTATCCACTCTTAGGTTAATTCGTTGATAAAGGTTTTCTCTTTTCCTTATCAGCCCAATAATTTTATATTTAAATCCTAATTTTGAATTTTCATTAAGCCCTTTTTTTTGTATTTGTAAGTGTGATATTGGCTGACCAGTAATTTTATAAACTTCTAATGCCCTGATTATTCTTTTTAAATCATTTTTTTTTATTCGGGAAGCAGAATCTGGATCTAATTTGCTTAATTGTGCATATAAATATTCATTTCCATATTTTTTTGCGGTCTCTTCCAAAAATCTTCTAAGAATAATATCCTTTCCAGGACCAGAAAAAAGAGGCTCAATTAGTGAAGATATGTATAATCCAGAACCACCCACTAACATCGGTTTTTTGTTTCTTTGAAAAATATCCAGGATTATTTTCCTGGCTAGATCACTATATTGAACTACATCAAAAGTTTCATCTGGTTCAATAATATCAATGAGGTGATGTTTTATTCTTTTAAGTATATTTTTATCGGGTTTTGCGGTACCTATATCCAGGTATTTATAGATTTGCATAGAATCAGCGGAAATAATTTCAATTTCCGGAATGATTTCTGCTACCTTAAGGGAAATATCCGTTTTACCAACTCCAGTTGGACCTAATAATATTAGAAGTGTTATAGGTTGTTTAGAATTAAAGATCATTTTAACAATTCACCATATAAGGTCCAGGTGTCGGCCTTAACAATTTTAACCTGGACCAATTCCCCTATTAAGTCTTCCTGGCCAACAAAGACTACTGTTTTATTAGTTCTCGTTCTACCGGATAATTGATTTTGATGGGAGATATTTTTTGTAGATTTTTTTTCCACCAATATCTCCAATACCTTTCCTTCTAGGTTTTTATTAATTTTAGTAGATATTTTTTCTTGTAAGTCAATGAGTTTCCATAACCTCTTCTTCTTGATGAGTAAAGGAACTTGTCCAGGCATCAAAGAAGCAACAGTATTTTCTCGATTAGAATAAATAAAAGTAAAAGCACTATCAAATTCAAGTTCTTTAAAAATATTTAAAGTGTCTCGAAAATCTTCTTCTGTTTCCCCTGGAAAACCCACCATTACATCAGTGGTTATACTTACCTCCTTTATATTATTTCTAATCTCTTTAATGATTTTTTTGTATTTAGTGGTATCATATTCTCTATTCATAATCCGAAGAATTTTGTCTGATCCAGACTGAATAGGTAAATGGATATGTTCACAAATTTTATTATTTTCCTTTATTACCTGGATAAGATTATAGTCAAAATCTTTAGGGTGAGAGGTAATAAACCTAATTCTCTTAATTTTTTCAATCTTATTTAAGAGTGATAATAGCTTTGGGAAATCTACTGTTTCCGAGGAGTCTTTTCCATAGGAATTAACATTTTGACCTAATAATACAATTTCTTTATAATTCATTTTACTCAAGCTTTTAACTTCTGCTATTATATCAGAAACGGTTCTACTCTGTTCTCTCCCCCTGGTGTAAGGAACTATACAATAAGAGCAAAAATTATTACAACCCCTCATTATTTGAATTAAAGCAGATAAATTATTTTTTCTTTCAATAGGGATTCCATTTAGATGAAATTCTTTGGCTTTTTCCTGGAAAAATGAAATTTTTTTATTTGGTTTTATTTCTTGAATGATTTTTATTAAATTGTTCACACTAGAAGGATCAAAGATAAAATCTACATAGGGTGCTTTTCTAAAGATATTTTCTTTTTCTTTTTGAACCATACATCCGCCTATTCCTAAGATTATTTCTGGATTCTTTTCCTTTATTTCCTTTAATTTACCCAGGAAGCTATAAATTTTTTGTTCAACCTTTGCTCTAACACAGCAACTATTTACAATAATTAATTTAGCTTGAAAGATATCTTCTGACTTTTGATAACCTATTCTTAGTAATTGTCCTAGAATATATTCCGAATCATTTTCATTCATTTGACAGCCAAAAGTCTTAATAAATACCTTCGGTTTTAATCGAGTTGAATTCCACATTTTTTCTCTTCAATCTTTATTTTCAAAAAATAATTTTTTATAAATTAATTATAATGATTTTTTTATTAATTTCTATCTATAAAGTATTTAAAATTTATTATAGGCTAATTTTGTTTTCCAGCATCTCTTTATTTTTATTTAATCTCAAATATTTTTATAAGGATTAAAAGTGATTAAGATCATAAATTATTAAGGAGGTAATTTAGTATAAAAATTACCTCCTTAATAATTTTATCGCTTAAGATTGTTTTATATTTTTCTCATTTTGCGAAGTCAACTGCTCTAACTTCTCTTATAATGATTACTTTAATTTGGCCAGGGTAATCTATATTTTTTTCTACTTTTTTGGTAATATCTCTGGCCAGTTTTTTTGCAATGTAATCATCTATTTCTTCTGGATTCACTATTATTCTTATTTCTCTTCCCGCCTGAATGGCATAAGCATTTTCTACACCTTCAAAAGAATTAGCTATTTCTTCTAATTTTTCTAATCTTTTTACATAAGTTTCGAGCATTTCACGGCGTGCTCCTGGACGAGAGGCAGATATGGCATCCGCGGATTGAACTAAAATTGCCTCGATAGTTTTCGGCTCTACTTCATTATGGTGGGCTGCAATAGCATTCACTATTTCTAGAGATTCTTCATTTTTTTTGGCAATTTCAGAACCTATCAGGGCATGAGGACCTTCCACCTCATGATCAAGAGCTTTTCCAATATCATGAAGTAACCCTGCCCTTTTTGCAAATTGTGTGTTTACACCCAATTCAGCAGCCATTATTTCGGAAAGATAAGCTACTTCTATAGAATGTTGTAATACATTCTGACCATAACTGGTTCGATATTTTAATTTACCCAGCAGATTAATTAGTTTTGGATTTATATTTTTTATATTTAAATCAAAAACTACCTGCTCTCCTTCTTCTTGAATTCTATTATTTACTATTGTTCTAGATTTTTCAATTACCTCTTCAATTCTAGCCGGTTGAATACGTCCATCAGTAATCAATTTCTCTAAAGCAATCTTGGCAATTTCTCTTCTTATAGGATCAAAGCCAGAAATTATTACTGCTTCGGGAGTATCGTCGACAATTAAATCAACTCCGGTTAACATTTCAAAGGTTCTGATATTCCTTCCTTCTCTTCCGATAATGCGTCCTTTCATTTCATCATTAGGTAAAGGGACGCAAGAAGTAGTAGTTTCTACTGTATGGTCTGATGCATATCTTTGAATGGCTAAAGATATTATCTGTCTCGATTTTTTATCAGCTTCTGCACTGGCCTTCTCTTCCATCTCCTTAATCATTTTACCAGTTTCATGAGCCAGTTCTTTTTCTAAATTATTAAGTAACTCCTTTTTTGCTTCTTCAGCACTCATCTGGGATATTTTAATTAATTCATTTCTTTGCTCCTGATATAATTCTTTAACTTTTTTAATATTTTCTTCTAATTCCTGTTCTTTATAAGTCAAAGATTTTTCTTTTTTTTCTATAGAATCCATTCTTTGAACCAGGCTATTACTTTTTTTAATCAGTTGCTCCTCAAGCTTTTGTAATTCAGCACTCTTTTCTTTGACTAAAATTTCAGCATCTCTTTTAATCTTATAGGCTTCTTCTTTAGATTGTAAGATAGCTTCTTTTTTAATTGAATCGGCCTCTCTTTTAGCATTGTTAATCATATTCTGGCAACTTATTTCAACCGAAGACAATTTAGTCTTGGTAATATATCTGTTTAAGAGATAGCCTATTACTATTCCAATTAAAGTGTTTAAGAAAAAAATAAAGTAAATCTTAATTGTGCTTCACCTCCTAATATTCAATTTACAAGGTACATAATTTTATTATGCTATAAATTATTATTTATTTAATATTCTTGATTAATTTTCACAGTTAAAGGCTAATATTATAACCTTTTTAATAAAAGGCAAATATGAGCAAAAAGAATAATAATTTAGAAAAAGTCTATTTAAATTATTTTAACCTGTCTAGGCTAAAAAGTCAAATACTAATGGCCGTTGTTCGGGACATTCCTATATAATGTTATTCCCACCAATTTTGATAAATTACAAAAAATGTCTCAGGATGAATTATTGATTATATGAGCATATACTTTTTCACAAATTTCCGGAGGGAATCCCCTTCTTAAGAGAAAATGAAAAATTTTTTCTGGATTAAGGGGGATATTTTTTTGTTTTAAAGAAGTAATTTTTTTTTGGGCAAGATTTTTAGCTAAGGTTAATTCATCATTCTCGGCATAAGCTTCATTTATTGCTTTGTGAATGATGATTTGATTAATCCCCTTTATTTTTAAATCCTGAATTAATTTGTATCTACCTACAGGTTTATTCTTTATTCTTGATTGAATCCACCAGAAGGCGAATTCTTCATCATTTATAAATTTTTTATCTTTTAGCCAGTTAATTATTCTAGAAATTATGTTTTTAGAAAAACCTTTATTTTTGAGTTTTCTTATAATTTCAGATTCGCTATAACTTTTACGATTTAATATACCTAAGATATATTTTTTTGCCTTGTCCAATTGTTCTTCTTGAACAATTTCATTATACTCAGAATCAGTTAATTCTTTACCTGCAAATAGATTTAAAGAATCAATGATATCTTCATTAAGATAATATTTTAATATCCCATCTATCCAGACTACTCTTTGGTGGGGTATTTTTTTATTAAAATCTATCAAGGTAATTTTTTTTATTCTTTTGTTCCCTCTTTAATCAAATTATTTTCTTCTAATTTTATGGCTGAGATAATTTTATTTTCAATTTCTTTCATTAGGTTTGGATTATCTCGCATAAATATCTTGACATTTTCCCGACCCTGTCCCAGTCTTGTCTCATTATAGGAAATCCATACTCCAGATTTCTGTAAAATATCGTATTTTAAGCCAAGGTCAATAACATCTCCTTCTTTCGATATTCCAGATCCAAATAGAATGTCAAAAGAAGCTTCTTTAAAAGGTGGTGCCAGCTTATTCTTTACAATCTTCACTTTTACATTAATTCCTATATCATTTTCATCTTTTTTTATGGAAGCCTTTTTTCTAATCTCCATTCTAATAGTAGAATAGAATTTTAGAGCCCTTCCTCCTGGTGTGGTTTCCGGATTACCAAAAAATATACCAATTTTTTCTCTAATTTGATTGACAAATATAGTAGTGGTTCTTGATTTGCTTATAATAGCGGTAAGTTTTCTAAGCGCTTGGGACATCAATCTAGCTTGTAATCCCATATAAGAATCGCCCATCTCACCTTCGATTTCAGCTTTCGGAACAAGAGCAGCTACTGAATCAATTACTATCACATCTACCGCATTACTCCTTACCAGAGATTCAGCTATTTCCAAGGCTTGTTCCCCAGTATCTGGCTGAGAAATGATTAGTTCATCAATATTTACTCCAATGTTTTTTGCATAATTAGGATCTAGGGCATGTTCTGCGTCGATAAAAGCAGCTATTCCATTATTTTTTTGTGCTTCAGCTATAATATGTAGAGCTAAGGTAGTTTTACCTGACGATTCTGGGCCAAATATCTCTATTACTCTACCTCGAGGTACACCTCCAATTCCCAGGGCAATATCCAAGGCTAAAGAGCCGGTGGAGATACAATTAGCATCTAGTATTACTGGTCTATCCCCCAATTTCATTATTGAGCCCTTTCCAAATCTTTGTTCTATGCTCTCCATAGCAATTTTTAAGGCTTTTTCTCTTTCTGGATTTTTTGCTTGCTCTTTTTCGGTCATTTTTTTCTCCTTTTGAAAATAGATATTATTTTAGTAATGGATATTGATGTAATATACTATAATACGGACCTTTCGGAGTCAATTTACTTTCCATAAGTTCAATGCTCTCTATTTTTTGAGAATAGTCTTGAATGGTTGTTGAATTTATAAGATTTATTAATCTTTTTTTATCTTTTAAATATTTTATCCTTCCCAGAGTAATATGACTGGAAAAACCTTTATTCTCTTTGGGAATACCTATTTCGGATAAACCTTCTTCCATCGAATTAAAAAGTTTCTTTAGGGTATTGTTTTTTTCTTCAATCCCTACCCATATTACTCGAGGCATAATATTGACTTTTTTCGCAGAAAGAGGGAATAATCCTATATCAGGAGATAATTTTATTATGAATGTATTATACTGGCTGGTTATTTCCTTTAATTTTATGTTAATTAATTCTAATAACTGCTGATTGGTATCTCCGATAAATTTAAGAGTAAGATGTAGATTTTCTTTTTCCACCCATTTTATTTTCGATTCACCAAGCGTCAGGTTAGTTTTTATTGCAGATAGATATTCCCTTATCTCTTCCTTTAAATTAATCGCGATAAAGATTCTCTTGGTTTCCAAGAAGTTCTAAATTCCTTTTCGTATAATTAAATTTAACCTAATTCATCATCTATTATCTATTTTAGATTTCAGTTGAGTATCTTCTAAGCTGTAATTTATAGATCTGTCTAATTTTATTTAAAAAATCTATAAAGTTTTCGGTTTTATAATTGGAATAGGTAAATTCTACAGGTACGAAAGATTTGTTTATAAATCTTAGAGTAATTTCAGCATAAATACCATTATTAAGATATATTCTTGCCGGTCCATTTTTAGTACTAGCTAAAATAAATTTATCTAAAGAAATATAGCCAGGATCAATATTAACTTTTCTAGGACCTGGGTAATGTTTATTGTTCAATTTTATTTTATCTGTATTAATATATTCTAGAGTATTGGTTTTGATTTTAATCTGGCTTAATCTTTCTGGTTTAATTAGGTTTTCAAAAGAATATAATTTTTGAATTAAGCCATTGCCAAATTCTTCCCTATAATATTCTGTAAAATTAAAGCTTTGAATATCGCTTTCCTGATCTACTGAGCCAAATTCCTTTATTAAAAGATCTTTGTAATAATTGAGTAGAATAGCCTGAGAACCAAAAATACTCACTACCAGTTTTACTGGTTTTGGAAAATAAATTCTTCCCATTTTTAAAGGTCAACCTTGGATTTGGAAAAATTAGGGTATTTACTTTTATAATCAATATTTCATTTATAACTTCCTAATGAGTTGTAATTAAGGTTATTTCAAAAAAAACACTTATTTCATTTGATTTTATATAGAGGAAAAGTGGTAATTTACAACTTTATTTTTTATTAATCCTTCGGTTATTTCAATTTTTTTATCATTATAAAATACTTCTACCTGGGGAGGATATTCAGTAATTAAATTTAATTCCGATTCCTTCTGCCAGGAAATCTCTTCTCCTTTAAATAATATTCCTTCGAAAATTGTCTCCTCCAGGGAGAGAATTTTTATCCAGGTATTATTGTTGGCGATTATCTTTAATACTGGAAGATTCTTTTCATAAAGAATTTCTTTAGCGAGTTTATCTTCGATTAAACTCTGTTCAAGCGAGGCTAATTTTTTAGATTCTATATCTTCGCTTTCTACAATCTTTACTTCTGTTTCGGTCTTTATTTCCGGAGAAGGAATAGGAATACCTTCCGCTTTCCGAAAAGAATGATTTATCCAGAATAGGCCAATCAGGATAATAACCGTGAAACTAATTAAATAAAAATATCTATAAGGAAAAACAAAGGTACTTCTTTTTAGAGTGGATGGTTTTTCTTTCTTTCTAATTAAAACAGTTGCCTCTTTTTTTTCCTCTAAAATAATTTTTTCTTTTCTTATATAGCCTTTATAAGTATTGATTATACTATTGATATCTTCTTCATCTAGGCGAAGAAATTTAGCATAATTTTTAATGTACCCTAAGACATAAGCCTTACCGGGAATTATATCAAAATTACCTTCCTCCAATGCTTGTAAATATTTTTTACGTATTTTTATTTCTTTTTCTATCTCACTTAAAGATAAACCCAATTTTTCCCTTTGTTCCTTTAAAAAGTTCCCAATCTCTTTCATGAAAATGAAGCTTCTCCTTCTTGATTAGATATATAATTTATCTATTTTATATTACAATTATATAATAAAAACAGAGTATTTTATAGTTAATTTATCGAAATAATTTATTATATATTATCTTATATTTTAATTAGCTAGATTCTTTCTCGTAAGGCACTCCGCTTGCGGCTGGAGGAATAGCCCTTCCAATGGTACTTACCAATATCAGGATAGCTAAGACATAAGGAAACATATTAATAAATTGAACAGGAATGGCTAGAATTCCCTGTAGTCGCATAGCTAAGGCCTCTCCAAAACCGAATAGCAAAGCAGCACCAGCAGTTCCAAAAGGGGTCCATTTACCAAAAATCATTGCTGCCAAGGCAATAAAACCTCTTCCTCCACTGATTTCTTTGACGAAAAAGTGTGCCTGTTCCAGGGATAAAAAAGAGCCAGCTAAACCGGCGAGCGCTCCAGAAATCAATACTGCAGTATAGCGTATCTTGGTAATATTTACTCCCATAGTATCAGCTGCTTGGGGATATTCCCCTACTGATCTTAATCTCAATCCAAATGGGGTTTTAAATATTACTAGATGTGACAAGATAAAAATCAAAATAGTTAAATATAATAAAGGAGAATGATGTAAAAAAATAATGATCATATTTCTTATCCAATTGGAAGTTTCTCCTGGGTTAGGAATAGCTAATCCCCAAGTGGGTAAACTACTTTTTGCCATAATTTGAGTTTCATTAAATAACAGCCAACAAAGAAAGATGGTAATGCCACTGGCAAATAAATTAATAGCAACTCCGCTTACAATTTGGTTTGCCTTAAAGGTAATACTGGTAATAGCATGAATCAATCCTAATAGAATTCCCACTAATATTGCTGCCAGGACTCCTAGCCAGGGATTTTGAAAGAAATTAGTTATCGCAATCGAGGTAAAGGCACCAGTTAACATTATACCTTCTAATCCAATATTTACCACTCCTGATCTTTCAGAAAATGTACCTCCTAAACCTGCTAAAGCAAGAGGTACAGCCACTCTTATAGAGGAAGCAATAAATTCAGCATTGAATATATCGCCCAACATTAGGCTAATTTCCTCCTTTTTCTAATGAATCTTTTTACTATTTCATCGCTAATTACAACAAATATTACTATAACTGCCTGTAAGACCATAATAATTTCTCGGGGTATTCTTCCTTCAGTAAATATATTTACTATAGCACCTCCATAATTTAGAATACCAAATAATATTGCTGCTAATACTACACCGAAAGGATGATTCTTCCCTAATAAAGCTACCGCAATTCCATTAAACCCCAAATTAGTGAAAAGCTCCTGTCTCCAGCGATATTTAAAGCCCATTACTTCATTAGTAGCTACTAATCCGGCAAAGGCACCACTTATTACCATGGCTAATATTATATTTTTTGCTACATTGATTCCTCCGTATTCAGCAGCTAAAGGATTATATCCGACCGCTCTTATTTCATAACCTAAATTTGTTTTCCATAAAATATAATAAGCTAATATGGCTATTCCGATAGCAATAAAAAAAGATACATTAATCTGGTTATGAGAGGGAAAATCTATGTTCATAGATTTCAAGATAGTATATAGACGCGGAAGACGAGCAGCCTGGGCAATTTCTTCAGTATGGGGGATCATTTGTTTTACTCCTGCTGCCACCATATCTGGTGTAGCAGCTGCCTTATACTTTAACACCAGGAAAAAAGTTAGTGAAAAGGCAATCCAGTTCATCATAATAGTAACAATTACTTCGTGCACCCCCGTTTTAGCCTTTAGCATTCCTGGAACTGCAGCCCAGAAAGCACCACCAGCTGCAGCAGAGAAGATACAAAGAGGGATTAGAATAAAAGAAGGCAAATTAGTAAAGGTAAATCCTACCCAGGTAGCCAGAAATGCCCCCACATAGACCTGTCCTTCCCCCCCAATATTAAATAAACCACAACGAAAGGCAAAGGCGACCGCCATTCCGGTAAAGATCAAAGGAGTAGCTCTGAATAATACATTCCCCCAACCATCTCGATTACTGATAGCATTACTAAAGAGTATTTTATAAACATTGAGGGGATCTTCACCTACCAGGACAATTACGATTGCTCCCACTAATAAGGCAAAAAAGACTGCAATAAGAGGTGTTAGTGCTTCAAAAATGGTATAATAGTCAATTTTTCTATATTTATTCAAAATTACCTTTTCCCCCTTTATGATTCTATCTGTGTAATTTTTTTATTCATCCTTGAACCAGTCATTAACAAGCCCAGTTCTTTTTCGTTAGTCTGTTTAGGATCTAGGATATCTACAATTTTACCTTCATAGATTACTGCAATTCGATCAGATAAAGATAATATTTCTTCTAAATCAGCTGAAACTAACAATATTGCCTTCCCTTTTTCTCTTTCTTTTAATATTTGTTGGTGGACAAATTCAATAGAACCTACATCTAGTCCTCTGGTAGGTTGTGAAGCAATTAAAAGTTTTGGTTCTCCGAATAATTCTCTGGCTACAATAACTTTTTGTTGATTCCCTCCAGATAAAGATTTCAGCTTGTTATCTTTACTAGGAGGTCGAATATCAAAATTTTTAATTAGATGGTCAGTATGTTTATAAATATGGGAAAAGTTTAAAGAAAGAGTATTATTGAAGGGTTGGCGATAATGACTACCTAAAATGATATTTTCATAAACGGTAAAATCTAAAATAAGACCACGTAGCCTTCTATCTTCAGGAATATGGGCAATATTTTTTTCCCGGATATTTCTGGGAGAAGAGTTAGTAATATCCTGATCATAAAGATAAATCTTTCCTCCGGTGGACTTACGAAGACCGGCAAGAACTTCTACCAATTCAGTTTGTCCGTTCCCCTCCACCCCAGCAAAACCAAAGATCTCCCCTTCTCTTATAGTAAAGGAAATATTTTTTAAGGCTGGTAATTTTTTATTATTTAAAGCGGTTAAATTTTCTACTTTTAATACGATTTTTCCAAAAGGATGTTCTTTTTTTTCAATTTCAAAGATTACTTTACGGCCTACCATCATACTGGCAATTTCTTCTTGATCAGTATCCCGGGTATTTTTTATACCCACCACCTTACCTTTCCGCATTACGGTAACTCTATCTGATAAAGACATAACCTCATTTAATTTATGAGTGATAAAGATAATGGTTTTATCCTGTTTCTTTAAAGACCTAAGTATTTCAAATAATTCTTCTGCTTCCTGAGGGGTTAATACTGCAGTAGGTTCGTCCATCACCAGTATCTCTGCTCCTCGATAAAGTACTTTGATAATTTCCACTCTTTGTTGAATACCCACCGAAATACTTTCCACTTTAGCATGGGGATCAATTTTAAAACCCATACTTTTCGATAATTCTTCTACTTTTTTAACTGCTTGTTCCATATCTATAATGAAGTTATTTTTTATAGGTTCCATTCCCAAGATTACATTCTCCGTAACCGTTAAGGGAGGCACTAACATAAAGTGTTGATGAACCATTCCAATTTTTAATTTTATGGCAATATTTGGATTGTTTATTTCTACTTTTTTTCCATTAATAAAAATTTCGCCAGAGTCTGCCTGATATAAACCATATAAAATACTCATTAAAGTAGTTTTTCCAGCTCCATTTTCTCCGACTAATGCATGAATCTCTCCCTTATATACCTGAAAATTAACCTGATCATTCGCTACTACCAGAGGAAATCTCTTGGTTATATTTTTCATCTCTAAAGCAATTTCTGACAATTAATGATCCTCCTCTTTTATAATAAAGATAAAATTATATATTTAGAGGTATCCATCTTTACTGGATACCTCTAAATATATAAAAGGTTAATTACTTAGCTATTCAGAAGGAACTAAGATTTCTCCTTTTATGATTTTCGTTTTTGCTTCTTCAACTTTAGCTATTATTTCGGCAGAAACAAGATCTTTATTATATTCGTCTAAGGCATAACCAACTCCAGAATAGGTTACTCCCCCAATGGTAACATTTCTATCCAATCCAAATTCTTCTACTCCACCTTTGAAAGTGCCTTCCAGTACTGATTTGATGGTTAAATACACTGAAACATCTACTTGTTTTAACATACTGGTTAAACCAAAATTTTCTCCAGTCTCTTCGATATAGCCCAGATAATTTTGATTGGAGTCCACTCCAATTGCATATCTCTTTCTTTGTTTGGCTGCTTCGAAGACCCCTGCTCCGGTTAGACCAGAGGCGTGATAAACAACCCAGGCTCCATTATCATACTGAGATAGAGCTAATTCTTTGCCTTTTACTGGATCAGCAAAAGCGGTAGGAGTATCACCCGCATAAGCAGAGAGTATTTTACAATCAGGATAAACATATTTTACTCCGGCAATATAACCAGCTTCAAATTTATGAATTAAGGGAATATCCATTCCCCCCACAAATCCCACTGTATCTTTTTTGTCTTCCAGGGCTTTTAAACCGGCAATCACTCCTACCAGGAAGGATCCTTCATGTTCTTTAAACATTAATGATACTACATTTGGTTTATCGGGGATAAATCCATCAACGATGGCAAATTTAGTATCAGGAAACTCATCAGCTACTGTACTAATTGCATCTTGAAACAAGAAACCAACCCCAATTATTAAATCATAACCCAACATGGCTAAATTTCTTAAGTTTACTTCTCTATCAGCATCAACTCCTGGTTCTAAGCCGATACGTTTAATGCCAAAATCCTTGGCTGCCCAGTCTAATCCACGCCAGGAAGAATCATTAAAGGATTTATCACCCTTTCCTCCGATATCAAAGGCTAATCCAACTTTTAGTGGTTCCGCAGAGAAAGCTGTAAAAGTAAGAAATAAGCAAAAAACTATAGCTAATGTGGCTAGTTTAAGTAAATGATTCTTCATTATTTATATTTCCCCTTTCCTTATTATTAAAATTTTATTAAGATTATTCGAATCTTATTTTAGTGTACCAGATGATCTTATAATCCAGAATATCGATTGTGGGATATTCGTTATTTACCACCCCCCTTTTAATCTTCTAAAAATTGAAGAATATTAATTAGCGATAAATACAAGGTATAAAAAATATGAAGTAATTTAAATAAGATATTATTTTTAGTATATAAAAATTATTAAAAATACTATTTATATTAATTATACTACAAAGATAATTTTTTTCCCTTCTAAATATTAAAATATTTTCTATTTTTCTAATTTATTTATGTATTCTTCAAATTCTTTTTCTGAAACCAATATTTTACGAGGATTGCGCCCATCATAAGGACCTACAATTCCCCTATCCTCCATTAAATCTATTAATCTTGCTGCCCTGGTATAACCTATTCTTAATTTTCTTTGTAAAATGGATATAGAAGCCTGTCTGCTATTGATAATTATGGATACTGCCTCATTAAATAATTCGTCTTCTTCCTCTGATTCCATATGGCTATCCCTATCGTGTTTTACTTCTAATAATTCTGGCTGATAAATATTATGGGTAACCTGTTTTTTTAAAAATGATATTATATTTTTAATATCTTTCTCTTTTACGAAAGCTCCTTGGGCTCTAATTGGTTTGGATGTTCCTACCGGAGAAAATAACATATCCCCATTCCCTAGTAATTTTTCTGCTCCATTAATGTCTAGTATAGTCCTTGAATCTACCTGGCTGGAAACCGCAAAAGCAATCCGAGAAGGAAAATTGACCTTTATCGAGCCTGTAATAATATCAACCGAAGGGCGTTGAGTAGCTATTATTAAATGTATTCCAGTAGCTCTGGTCATTTGTGCCAGCCTGCATAATAATTCTTCTACCTTAACGGGGGCAGATAACATTAAATCTGCTAATTCATCGATTATTAAAACTATATAGGGCAAAGTAGAAGAATCAGCTTTTACATTTCGAATATACTCATTGTAACCTTCTAAGTTTCTTACTCCTACTTCAGCAAAAATTTTGAATCGCTTTTCCATTTCGGCAATTGTCCAGTTTAGAACTTTTACGGATTGCGTAGATTCAGTAATAATAGGAAGTAAAAGATGAGGAATACCATTATAAATATTTAATTCCACCCTCTTAGGATCAATCATAATAAATTTTACGGAGTCTGGGTGGAGTTTATAGATAAAACTTAGAATTATATTATTAATACATACACTTTTCCCCGAACCTGTAGCCCCAGCGATTAATAAATGGGGAAGCTCAGTTAAATCTGTAATAATTGGTTTCCCTCCAATATCTATTCCCAAAGCAATAGGTAATTTATGTTTACCCTCCATAAATTCGTTAGTTTGGAGTATTTCTTTTAGATATACGGTTATCCTCTTTTGATTGGGAACTTCTATGCCAACAGCATTTTTCCCGGGTATAGGAGCTTCTATTCTTACTGAAGCAACTGCAAAAGCCAGGGCTATATCATTACTTAAATTGGTAATTTTTGCTATCTTTACTCCTGGTGCAGGTTGAATTTCATATCGGGTTACGGTAGGCCCCTGGATTACCCCAACTACCTTAGCATCAATGCCAAAATTATAAAAGGTTTTTTCTAGAATTTTTATATTCTTTTCGATATCCAGTTCAACATCTCCTCTGTCTTTAATTTCTGAACTTGTTAATAAAGATAAGGAGGGCATTTGGTACTGGGTAAGGGCAGTGCTTGAAGGAATTTCATTAGTTTCTTCCTTCGCAAAGGTATGCTGCTCTTCAGGCAATTTACTTATTCTTTTATCTTTATCATTTTGGCTTAGTAGTTCTTCTCTTCTATACATCTTTATTTTATTAAAATCCAAATCTTTTTTCGGGGAAAATTTTCGGGTAGTTCTATCAGAAATATTATTAATATAGTTGATTATATAGCTATAGAATTTTTTTATATTACTAGAAAAATTATGGAATAAATTAAAGTAGGAAATATCAGTGACAATCAAAGCTACAATCAGGCTGAGAGAAATCAAAACCAGGTAGGAACCTTGGATACCAAAATAAAGGTATAAAAAATTAGCCAGATGATAAGCTAACAAACCTCCCCCTGCTCCATTTTTAGTTAATTCATAAGCATTATCTAATAATAATATTTTAAGGTGAATGAAAGTAAGAAGAATGATTAATAAAAATATAATACCAATAAATTTATAAACAGGACTATTTAATTTGTAATTAAAGAAAAGAATAAAACCCCAAGATAATAAAAGAAAAGGCAATATATAAGCACCGAGGCCGAGATAGCTTAAGGCATTTTTTACAATTATTTCTCCTAAAATACCCATTTTACTGGTAAAGAGAAAAGCAAAGGTATAGATTAAGGCAGAGGAAATTATTAAAATACTAATTATTTCATTTTCTTTAGCTTTTCTTCTTCTCATTTTATACACCTTTTAATAAGATTAAAAGGAAAGTGAACAGTGCTAGAACCCAGAGGTAAAAAGATAAAAAAGAAACTTTTTGGTTTACCAGTAATCTTATGAATATCCTCATCGCCCAATAACTTGAAGCAAAAGTCACTATTCCAGGTAAAATCAGGCAATTAAAATCTAGGTTAAGAGAGCCCAAATCTTCAAATTTAAAAAAAGCTGCTCCCAAAATAATAGGTATAGATAGCATAAAAGAGTATTTAGCAGCAAATTCTCTTTCTAATCCTCTTTGCATTCCCGCCATTACAGTAAGGCCGGACCGGGAAATTCCAGGTATAATAGCCACAGCTTGAGCTAAGCCAATAAATAAAGCATCCCTGACATTTATATTAGAAATATTCTTGTTCCCTTTCCTATAATGTTTATCACTGAATCTAAGCAATGTTCCAGTAATGAATAACATTAGAGGTATAACTAAAATATTATCAAATAATAATTCTATATATTTTTCTAAATTATATCCGATTAAAGCAGCCGGAATAGTGCTAATGATTAAAAACCAGGCTAGTTTAGAATGTCGATCCTTCATTAATATTATAGAAAATTTTTCTCCTATAAACAATTGCTGGATGCTGAAAAAAAAAGATTTTAACAATTTTATTATTTCTTCTTTAAACATAATTATTACAGCAAGTACAGAGGCAAGATGTAAAAAGGCTTCAAACGAAGCTCCAGGCAAAGGCAAATTTAAAAAATATTTAGCTAAAACTAAATGACCTGAGCTACTTACAGGCAGGAATTCAGTTAATCCCTGGATTAAACCTAATAATATCAAAGACATTAAATCATTCCTCACTAATTCTATCTTACTTAGTCTAATCTAGTCTCCCCTGGATAATTCATCGATAACCATTAGAGCAATTTTATTAGCATGATCTCCAATTCTTTCCAGATTACTTATCACATCTAAAAAAATAACTCCTGATTCAGGATAACAAATTCCTTGATTTAATCTCTTAATGTGATTTTCTCTAAGTTCTTGTTCCAGTTTATCGATTTCATCTTCTTTGTTGGTTACTTCGCGAGCTAATTTTATGTCCTTATTTTTTAAAGCAGATATAGATTTATATAAAGAAGTTTGTACTTTAGAGAACATAAATTTTAGTTCACTTAAGGCATTTTCACTAAAAGGTAAATTTTCATTAATTTTTTCTTCGGCAAGTTCTGCTAAATTTTCTGCATGATCACCAACTCTTTCCATATCATTTGCTATATTGATTAAATCATTTAACCTCAATGATTGATTTTCAGTAAGAGAGCGTTGAGAGATTAATACCAAATATTTAGTAATTTCTTTCTCCAAAGTGTTAACCACTTCTTCTTTTGTGTGCACTTTATTTAGAATATTTATATCGTTTTGAATAAAAGAAATGGTAACATCATTCAGCATGCTTTCTACTATTTCTCCCATTCTAATTAATTCGTTGGTTGACTGGGCTAAGGCAATCGAAGGAGCATTAATTACCCCTTTATTAAGATAAATTGGTCCCTTCTTTATTACTAATTCTTCACCAGGTAGTATTTTTACTATCAATTTAGTAAATATAGAGAGGAAAGGAAGAAAAATTATAGAATTAAATACATTGAAGAGGGTATGGGCATTAGCGACCTGTCTAGGAACATGGGGAGAGGTTAAGCTTATCAGAAAAGTAAATTTATTTAAGATGAGTGAAAAAATTAGTACTCCTCCTATGTTAAAAAGTAAATGAGAAAGGGCAACCCTTTTACCGGTGATGGTGCTACCTGTACTAGCCAGAACAGCAGTAAAGCAAGTTCCAATATTACTTCCCAGGATAAGTGGAAGAGCAGATTTTAAATCAATTAGACCCTGTAATGATAAGGCAATAATAATAGTAGTAGTAGCACTACTACTCTGAATGAGGGCAGTAAATATAGTGGCTACTACAATTCCCAGGAATGGATTATTAGAGATATTTATTAATAGATTTATAAAGGGGGGATAGTCTCTCAGGGGTTTTACTGCGCTAGACATGGTATATAATCCTAAAAACAATATACCAAAACCAAAAATAATCTGACTAATATATTTAAATCTTCTTTTTTTAGATAAAAAACTTAAAATTACTCCTATTCCAATAGCCGGAAGAGCATATCTTTCTAAGCGAAATGATACAATCTGGGCAGTTACTGTGGTTCCAATGTTAGCACCTATTATGACACTAATTGCTTGTTTTAAATTTAGTAAGCCAGCATTGACTAATCCTATAGTAATAACACTGGTAGCACTACTACTCTGGATAAGGGAGGTGATTAATGCACCTATGGCTACACCTACTACGGGTCGGTTGGTGAGCATTTCCAATATTTTTTGTATCTTATCTCCGGTAACTTTTTGTAAACCTTCACTAAGCAGACTCATTCCATAGAGGAACAGTCCTAATCCTCCCAGTATTCCAAAGATTAGTTCAATGCTCATCATAGACCTCCATTTAGATTGAGTAGCCAGAAAATGAGTTATTATTGTTAAATATTACGCAACTGTAAAATAGTATTTGTGAGCAGGTTTTTTATTAAATTTAAACAGAAATTTTAATATAATTTAATATTTCATGAATTCTAATATTTAAATTCCACTGTGACCAAAACCACCTTCTCCTCTTTCTGTATCTTCCAAAGAGCCTACTATCTTAAAAACAGGAGAATACACTTTCTGAAAAACTAATTGGGCAATTCTATCTCCCCTCTTAATCACAAAATCCTTTTCCCCTAAATTAATCAGGATTATTCTTATTTCTCCCCGGTAATCAGCGTCTATCGTGCCTGGTGTATTTAAAACAGTGATACCATATTGCAAAGCTAATCCACTGCGTGGTCTTATTTGACCTTCATAACCAGCAGGTATCATAACTTTAATACCAGTGTTAATTAGCTTTATTTTCCCTGGTTTTAAGATAATATCTGATTTTTCAGCAGATAATAAGTCCACTCCCGATGATAAATCACTGGCAGATACTGGTAAAGGTAAATCCTCACAGCCTTTTACTTTTTCTAATTTTATTAGTACTTTCCGTCTTTTCACTTGGTAAACCAACTTTTGTCTCAAATTTTATTTGATAGTTATGAGCCTAATTATTCGTAGCTTTCGTGTTTATCATGTAATAGGTTATTATCTATAAGGTTAATGTTTTCATCAGCTTCAATTTTTCTCAAATCTATTCTTCCTTGACTATCAATGCCAATTACTTTAACTAGTATATCATCATTTACTTTTACTATATCTTCCACCCTGGCCACGTGCTTTTTGGAAAGTTTGGAAATGTGCACCAGTCCTTCTTTGCCTGGCAATATCTCCACAAAAGCTCCAAAGCCAGTGGTGCGAGTAACTTTACCCTTGTAGATATCTCCCACTTTGGCTTCTCTAACTAAACTCTCAATCATATTTTTGGATAGGTTGACGGCATTTTCATCGGCGGAGGAAATAAATATTTCGCCATCTTCTTTTATATCAATAGATGCACCTGTAGTTTCAATTATCTTTTTGATATTTTTTCCATTAGGTCCAATTACTATTCCAATTTTGAGAGGATCTATTTTAATAATAGATATTTTCGGTGCGTAAATAGATAATTCCTTTTTAGGAGAGGAGATGACCTGGTTCATCTGTTCTAAAATAAATAACCTTGCTTTTTTAGATTTTTTTAATATTTCTTCTATGGTGCTGGTATGAATACCTATAATCTTTAAGTCCATTTGAATAGCGGTAATTCCTCGGTCGGTACCAGCAACTTTAAAATCCATATCACCATAGTGATCTTCTAATCCCAGTATATCCGTCAATATCTCTATTTTGTCCCCTTCCTTTACCAATCCCATAGCAACTCCAGCTATTTGGCTCTTTATAGGAACTCCGGCATCCATGAGAGATAGACTACCCCCACAAACAGTAGCCATGGAAGAAGAACCATTGGACTCTAAAATCTCGGAAACTACCCTAATAGTATAAGGAAATTCCTCTTCAGAAGGAATAGTAAATTTTAAGGCTTTTTCAGCCAACGAACCATGACCGATTTCTCTTCTTGATTGTCCTCTACGGGGGCTGACCTCTCCAACACTAAAGGGTGGAAAATTATAATGTAAATAAAATCTTTCGGAAGATTCTTCTTCTAGGGTATCCACGAATTGTCTATCTTTAATAGTTCCCAGAGTGGTCAGGACTAATGCTTGCGTTTGACCCCTGGTAAACAGTGCACTTCCATGCACCCTTGGTAATACACCTATTTCACAAATTATAGGTCTGATTTCCTCTAAAGACCGGCCATCCACCCTAATTTTTTCTTCTACAATCATATTGCGAACAATTTGTCGGCAAACTTGATCAAAGGCATTATTTAAAAGCACTTTCATATCTTCTTTTTGATTAGAAAATGATTCCAGAATCTGATTCAATATCTCTTTTAAGGATTTCGAACGTTCTTTCTTTTCAAAAATACAAAGAGCCGCTCTGATTTTTTCTCCGAATTCATTTTTTATCCTTTCATAAAATGACTGCTCTTCATTTTTCTTATCTTGATCAGAGGGGATTACTTTTTTCAGATTATCTTGATTTAATAAATTTAATAATTCTTCTTGAGCTTCAATAATAGTTTTTATTGATTCCTGGGATAATTCAATGGCCTTTATCAGAATCTCTTCAGAAATTTCTTTTGCCTCACCTTCTATCATAATGATAGAATCCTTTGTACCAGCAATAATTAAATCCAGATTACTTTTTTCTAATTCTTGAACAGTTGGATTAACTATAAATTCGTTATTTATTAACCCAATTCTTACCGCCCCAATGGGATCTTGAATAGGAATTTCTGATAACCAGAGTGCTGTAGAAGCACCAATAACCGCTAGAACATCCGGTAGATTATTATGATCATAAGATAATACAGTTGTAATAATTTGAACATCATTTCGATATTCTTTCGGGAATAATGGACGTAAAGGACGATCAATAAGACGGGAAATTAGAATAGCATTTTCGCTAGGCTTACCTTCTCTTTTAAAGAATCCCCCTGGTATTTTACCCGCGGCATAGAATTTTTCTTCATAATCCACTAGCAGGGGAAAGAAGTCGATTTCTTCTCTTGGTTCTTCTGAAGATACAGCGGTAATTAGTACTGTTGTTTCTTCACAAGTAACCAATACTGAGCTATCTGCCTGTTTGGCAATTTTGCCAGTCTCTAATTTAATTATTTTATTATTTATATTTATTTCTACTTGTTTAGTTCCTAACATTAATAGTTATGTTTTCCTTTCTTTTCTTTCCTTATTAATTAAAAAATAATTAATCGTAAAAAAATTATTTTCTCAAGTTAAGTTCCTCAATAATTTTTCTATATTTTTCAACATTTTTATTTTTAAGATAATTTAGCAATCTTTTTCTTTGGCCAACCATTTTAAATAATCCTTGTTTGGAGTGATAATCATTTTTATTCTTATTCAAATGTTCGGTCAAATAATTTATTCTTTCAGTTAGTAAAGCAATTTGAACTTCCGGTGAACCTGTATCCTTTTCGTGAAGTTGAAATTTTTTTACAATTTCTTCTTTCTGCTCTTTTAAAAACATAGTCCTTCTCCTTTTATGTTATATTCTTATTAATTTAATAATTTTATCATAAAATATTATACCCTTCAACTTATCGTTTATCGGGATAATCGATTAAACTATCACTAAAAAAATATTTTTCCTCGAAATCTTCTAAATAGCTTTTTTTGCAATTAATTTTCTAGCATAAGCAATATCTTTTTTAATCTGTTCTTTTAATAAATCCACATTACTAAAATATTTTTCTTCTCTGATTTTTTTGATTATTACAAAGCTAAGATCTTGTTTATAAATATCTTGGTTAAAGTCTAATATATGTATTTCAATAGTTCTATTAACTTCATTAAAGGTTGGCCTAGTGCCAACATTCATTAATCCATAATATTTATAATTTTTAATATTGGTTATTACCAAATATACTCCGTTTGCAGGGTTAATCTTATCTCTCGGTAACCTGACATTGGCAGTGGCAACATTAAGTAAGTCTTTACCTCTACCCTTTCCCTGAATTATCTTTCCTGAAAACATAAGATTATAACCCAAAAATTTTTTCGCTTGTAGAATATCTCCTTGTTGGATAAACTCCTTGATCTTTGTACTGCTAATGATGGTATGATTAGAAATTACTGGTCTTATAATAGTAGTTCTAAAATTATATTTATTTCCCATTTCTTTTAAATACTCTACATTGCCCCTACCCTGAAAACCGAATTTAAAATTAAAACCTACAAATAGTTCATGTACTTTTAATTTGTTTACCAGAATCTTTTGAATAAAATATTCCGGAGACATTTTCCTCAAAGCCTTATTAAAATTAACGATCAATAAAATTTCTACTCCTAAGTTTTGTATCAATTTTATCTTTTCATTTTGGGGAGTTAAAAGAAATATTCTTTGCTGGGCAGAGGTAATAACTTTATCGGGATGTGGCTCAAAGGTCGCCACTATGCTTATTCCCTTATTTTGTTTAGCTTTTTCTACTACTTTTTTTATTAACTTCTGGTGTCCCAGATGTACGCCGTCAAATACCCCTAAAGCAATATATCTTTTTTTATCAGGTAGTGTAATATTTTTAGAATATCTTAATATTTCCATAGTATATTTAATGTATTTTTATAGTTTATTGAACACTTTCAAAGGTTTGATCATATATTCTCTCAGATTATCATCTATTATTCTGTAACCAATCGCCAGCAGATTCCCCTCATTGTCCTCTATTCTTACTAGTTTTTTATTTCTTAGCTTTCTCTCCGGAGAGTGAATTAATTTCGTGCTAGATAGTACCGGATTACCATTAATTAACTTTTTTATTTTTTCCTTTTCAATAACCACTTTATCTAAATAATTAAGTGCTACATTCAGACTAATTAATTCTTTTGCCATTAAAGTATTATCTTTTTCTAAATCCTCTAATTGTATGGAATCAGTTATACTAAAATTACCAATTTTTATTCTGGTTAAATTAGATAAATATGCCCCACAACCTAAGTCATTACCAATATCATAGCAGAGTGACCTGATATAAGTACCTTTAGAACAAGTTACTTCAATTTTTATCACTGGACTTTCTCCGGGGACAAAATCGGCTAGCTGTAAATCAAAAATATTAACTATTCTAGGTTTTCGCTCTACTATCTTACCAGCCCTGGCCAAATGATACAGTCTCTTACCCTGAAAATGGATTGCTGAAAACATAGGGGGTATCTGTCTTATTTTTCCTTTATATCTTTGAAGTAGTAAATTGATTTTTTGAGGATTCAGACTGGAATCTACTTCTTTTTTTTGAACAATTTTTCCTTCTCGGTCATAGGTATCAGTACTTATTCCTAAGGTCATTTCTGCCAGGTAATGCTTTTCTAAATCCATAATATACTCAACTATCTTAGTGGCCTGGTTTATGCATATTAATAATACACCCGCAGCAAAGGGGTCCAACGTTCCAGCATGTCCTACTTTACTAACTTTTAAAATATGTTTAATTCTACTTACCACCTGGTAAGAGCTTATTCCTTTTGGTTTATATATGTTTAAAATACCATTCATAGTATATATAGTTCTAAGTTTTTAATTTCCATCCAAAGACTAAACATTAAGAACTTTTTTAATTTATATCTCTTTAAGTAAATCAGAAATAATTTTCTCTTTTATTTCCTCTAACTTGGCATAACACAAACAACCCGCAGACCCAGGATGTCCACCACCATTAAATTTTTGCGAGAATTTATTTACATCAAAATTCCCTTTAGAGCGAAAACTAACTTTTATCTTTTGATCGTTAGTTTCTCTGAAAAGAACAGAAACTTCTATATTCTTTAAGGTTGTAATTAGGTCAATGATTCCTTCTGTATCTTCATCTTTAGCTGTACTTTCTTCCATCATTTTTCGGGTTATATAGATCCAGGCTACTTTCTTTGAGAAATCTACCTTCAGAGTAGAGAGCGCTTTACCTAATAATATTAATCCAGAATGAGTTTTTTTATTATAGACTTCATTAGCAATAGCATGAGCAATAGCACCTTTTTTTATTAAATCGGCTGCAATCTTAAAAGTTTTTGAATTTACATTTTGGTATTTGAAAGAGCCTGTATCAGTCATAATAGCGGTAAATAAACAAGAGGCTATCTTAGAGTCTAGAATATTTCGGTCTATATATCTAGCCAAATTGTAAATAATTTCTCCCACTGAAGAGGAAGATGGGTTAACATAATTAATCTGTCCAAAATTTTCATTACTGCTGTGATGATCCAAGTTGATAATGATCTTCGGTTGTTTAAGGAATTTAATAACTTTTCCTATTCGATCGAGGTTACTACTATCCAATACTATCGCTACACTATACTGGTACTCAGGCAGATTACTACTTTGAAAGTCATAGATTTGTTGACTATCCGGTAAGAAACTATAAATCTCGGGTAATTTATCTTCGTTAATAATAGTAGATTTTTTATGCATTTTTTGTAATATGAAATGCATGGCTAGCTCAGCACCAACTGCATCACCATCTAAATTAATATGCGAAGTAATTAAAAAATCATCATATTTTTCCAAGGTCTCTTTTATGGGCTGAAAATATTTTTTTTCACTCATTTTTCGGGGCATTTTCTTTATGCATTTCTTCCAATATCTTAAATAGTCGATATTGATATTCTATTTCTTTATCGACAAGGAAAGTAATTTCCGGAACATATCTAATCGTTGACTCTCTGGCAATTTCGCCTCTAATAAATTTGGTGGCATTTTTTAAAGCCTTTAGACAATTTAAATTATGATTTTCGTCTCCATAAATACTGATATATATTTTGGCATATTTTAAGTCCGAAGAAGCAGATACTTTAGTTATAGTTACAAAACTAATTCTGGGGTCATTTATCCTTCGATAAATAATTTCATTTATTTTCTTTTTTAGATATTTTTCAAATTGTTCTGATCTTCTGGTAGATGAAGTCATAATTACTCTCACTCACTTTACAAGATATTAATTTCAAATTTTATTATATCAAAATCATTTTCCTGACTTAAAAATAGAATGATTTTGTTAAATATTTGGTTTAGATATTTTTTATCATTTCCAATACAGGAAAAACCCAAAACAGTATTTTTCCATAAATCATAGTGATTAATTTCAGAGACAGAAACATTATAATTATTTCTAATCCTGGCTTTTAAGCTTTTTAAAATATTTCTTTTATCTTTTAGAGAACTGCTGGTGGGAAGATATAAACTGACTGTACAAACTCCTATAATCATTTTTTAATTGCTATTTTATGCTATTATCTTTAATTTTTTATTTCTTCAAAATTATAAAATTCAATAATATCCTTGAGTTTAAAATCATTAAAGTTTTCAATACTTATTCCACATTCAAAATCTGCACTCACTTCTTTTACATCTTCTTTAAATCTCTTTAGAGAAGCTACCTTTCCTTCGTAGATTATTTTGCCATCACGAATGATTCTTACTCTATCTTTTTTAGAAATTTTTCCATTGAGTACATAGCTTCCTGCTACTGCTCCTACCTTGGGAATTTTGAATATTTCTCTAACCTCTGCCTGACCTCCCACGACTTCTTTTATTTTTGGTTTAAGATATCCCTGTAAAGCTAACTTTATGTCATCTATTAACTCATAAATAATTCTGTAAAGCCTTATTTCAACCTTTTCATCGCGGGCTATTTTTTGGATATTTGAGTCTGGTCTTATATTAAAACCGATCACTATCGCTCCTGAGGCGGAAGCTAACATTACATCAGTTTCAGTAATATTTCCCACTCCCTGGTGAATTATATCAATTTTTATTTCTTTGTTTTCGCTCATTACTTTAATTTTACTTAGTGCTTTTTGTAAGGCATCTAAAGAGCCCTGGGTATCGGTTTTAATAATAATATTTAATTGATCCATTTTCCCTTCTTTTATTTCAGAAAATAATTTTTCTAACGATACTATAGAAGATTCACCGATTATTTTACTTCTTTCTTCATTTTCTCTTTCTTCAATTATAGTTCTGGCAAATTTTTCATCAGGTACAATTTGGAAATGATCTCCTGCCTGGGGCATCTTATCAAAACCAATGATCTCCACTGGAGAAGACGGACCAGCTTCCTTAATAGCCTCTCCTTTATCGTTAATAATACTTCTTACTTTCCCATAAGTAAGTCCCGCTATAAAGAAATCACCTACTTTTAATGAGCCATCCTGAATTAATACTGAAGCTACAATTCCTCTTTTTCTATCCAGTTTAGTCTCAATTATCAAACCCCTAGCTGGAATATTAGGATTGGCTTTTAGTTCTAATATTTCTGCCTGCAGCAAAATGGTTTCTAATAATTCTTTTATCCCTTTATTTTGTAGAGCAGAAATCTCTGCCATAAGGGTATCTCCTCCCCATTCTTCGGATACTAAATCATACTTGGACAGGTCTTTTTTAATTTTTTCTATATTAATATTGGGTTTATCTATTTTATTGATAGCCACAATGATAGGAACATGGGCAGCTTTCGCATGATTAATTGCTTCGATAGTTTGGGGCATTACTCCATCATCAGCTGCCACTACTAACACAGCAATATCTGTGGCTTGTACTCCTCGAGCCCTCATGGTGGTGAAAGCTTCATGACCGGGAGTATCTATAAAGACAATTTTTTTACCATCAATATTTACTTGATAAGCACCGATGCTTTGAGTGATTCCCCCAATCTCTCCTTTGGTGATATTGGTTTTCCTGATAGTATCTAAAAGAGTAGTTTTGCCATGATCTACGTGTCCAATGATAGTAACTACTGGTGGTTTACTTATTGATACTTTCGATTTAATCTTATCTTGAACAGTGAGTTTATGTTTTAGTTCTTTGCTATATTTTATTTTAATTTCATAATCCTGGGTAATTTTATGAAATATTTCAATAGGTATTTCCTTGTCTATAGAATTAATATGACCATATTCTATTACTTTTTGCATTACCTGGGATAAGGGTAATTTCAATAAAAGGGATAATTCTCTAAGGTTGGGGATTTTATTAATTTCAATAGTTTTAACCTTTTCCTTTTCCTTTTCTTTATCTTTTCTTTCCCGCTCGGAAGTGACTATTTCTTTTATTAATTCAATAGTATCTTGATCCAGATTACTCATATGATTCTGTATTTTTATACCTTCCTTTTCTAAGAAAGAAATTAACTCTTTAGTGGGAATTTTTAAATTTTCTGCAACTTCATATACTCTCATTTTTAAATTATTCACCTCCGTAATAATCTTGGGCTATAAAGAAATCCTTCCTCATTTTATTAAACTAAGGCCCTCTATTTATTTTCTTTTAGATGGTAGATTATTAAAGTTAATTAAATCTAATCTCTAATTACGAGATTTTGAAGTAAATAATCTTCTTAGTTCTTCAATAATCAGAGGAGAAATTTCTTTATCCAGTGCCTTACTCAAACTATTTTCCCTTAATCCCTTTTCTAGACATTTTATATCATGACAAAGGTATGCACCTCTGCCAGATTTTTTTCCGGTAAGATCAATTTCGATATTCCCCTCTATATTGCGTATGATTCTTAATAATTCTTTTTTAGGTTTTTTCTCCTGGCATCCCACACAAGTCCTTATAGGTATTTTAACACTCTTTTTCATATTTTTTAGCCTGCTCCTTGTCGAAACAATGGTTAATTACTTAGGTGGTATCATCATGGGATTCCATTTTATTTTTGTCCTTATCTTCTATTTCACTTTTTATATCAATTTTCCAGCCAGTTAGCTTAGCAGCCAGACGAGCATTCTGTCCTTCCTTACCTATTGCTAGTGACAATTGTTTGTCAGAGACTTTTACTATAGCCTTTTTATCTTTCTCAATAAGTTCTACTACGGTTACCTTTGCCGGACTCAGAGAATTAGAAATAAATACTTTATCATCATCACTCCATCTAACAATATCAATTTTTTCATCTTTTAATTCCATCATAATTGACTTTATGCGCGATCCTCTATCGCCGATACAAGCTCCTACGGGATCAATTTTTTCGTCTTTAGAATATACTGCAACCTTAGAGCGTTTTCCTGCCTCGCGGGCAATATTCTTTATTTCTACTAAACCTTCATGAATTTCAGGTACTTCTAATTCAAAAAGTCTTTTTAGTAATTCAGGATGAGTTCGAGAAGTCAAAATTCTAGGACCTTTAGAAGTTTTCCTGACCTCTACGATATAAACCTTCATTCTTTTACCTTTATAATATTCTTCACCTTTAATTTGTTCATTGGGCAAAAGAATAGCTTCTGTCCTTCCTAAATCAAGAATCACGCTTTTTTGTTCAATTCTCTGAACTACTCCGGTGACAATATCCCTTTCTTTATCTATATATTGTTCATATATAACGTTTCTTTCAGCTTCTCTTATTTTCTGAACAATTACTTGTTTTGCAGTTTGAGCAGCTATCCTTCCAAACTCCTGAGTAGTTATTTCGATTAAGATTGTATCTCCTACAGAGTATTTTTCCCGGTCAGATACATCCAGCTCATCCAGAGAAATTTCATTTATGGAATTGGTAGTTTTCTTTACTACAGTCTTTTTATTAAAAACTCGTATTTTACCAGTATCCTTACACATATTTATTTCAATATCATTCTTTATTCCATAATTCTTTTTATAAGCTGAGGTTAAAGCAGATTCTATTGCTTTAATTAATATATCTTTGGATATTCCTTTTTCTTTTTCTATTTCGCTTAAAACTCGAATTATGTCTCCTTGCATACCTTATCTATCCTCCTACTTCCCAGCAATCTATAATCAGGCTAGAGTTATTTTATACAATAAAAGAGTGGTATTCACGACCACTCTTTTGGAAGACCATTTTTACTTTAACTATATTATTATAGCACAGATTTATTTTTTTGGCAATAATTTAGCCAGACAATAATTGGGAAAAGCTTCCGTAATCTGGACAGGTACTATTTTCCCAATCTTACCGGTTAATCCAGGTACTCTTACTTTTAAATAGTTACTACTTAAACCTTCCGAATATCTCTCCCTAGACCCTTCTTTAGATTCCTTTTCGATGAGAATATCCATCTTTAATCCAAGATTATTTCGATTAAAATTATAATACAAAGAACGGGATAAAGCCAATAATCTATTTACCCTTACTCTTTTTATATAGGGATCTACTTTGGGGATCAAGAGATTACTCAAGCATTCTTTTCGATCGGAATAAGGAAAAACATGAATTTTAGCTAAACCAAGTTTTTGGATAAAGGAATATGAATTATTAAAACTATCTTCATCTTCTTGGGGAAATCCTACCATTATGTCGCTGGTGATAGTAATATCAGGACAATATTTTCTTATTTTTTGTATTTTATCGTAAAAAACTGAGGAATTATACGGTCTATTCATTAATTTCAGAATTTTATCATCACCGCTCTGGAGAGGAATATGTAAATGATGACAAAGTTTAGGAAATTTTTGGAAGGCCTTAAAAAATTCTTCGTCTAAGTGAATTAATTCAATTGAACTTAAACGAATTCTTTGAATATTTGTGAAATCACTGATCAAAGAGATTAGATGAAGCAAGTTAGTTTTTCCCCCATCTAAATCTTTTCCATAAGAGCCTAAATTAATTCCTAAAAGTACTACTTCTTTGCTCCTTGCATTATTTAACTCTGAAATTTCTTCTTGAATGTCTTTGGGTAGTCTACTTCTTTGTCTACCTCTTACATAAGGCACTTTACAGTAAGTGCAAAAGTTATTACACCCATCCTGTACTTTAATCCAGGTACGGGTATGAAAATTTATCTTTCTCTTCCCATAATTCTGGTATTGCTTAATCTCTTTTACTGGATTTATTTTGATAATTTTCTGATTAAAATCTAAATGGGTTAATAATTGGAAATCAATATCCTCCCGATTATTACCAGTGAGTAAACTTATTCCTTTAATATTCTCTAAATCTGGATAATTAGATTGGGCATAACAACCGGTCACAATTATTTGGGCATGTTGGTTTTGATGAGCTGCTTTTCTAATCATCTGTTTAGATTTTCGATCTGCTTCCTGAGTTATAGTACAGGTATTGATAAGGTATATATCTGCTTTTTCATTAAAATTAACTATCTTATATTCTTTTTCTGGCAATGAACTTAAAATAAGTTCTGTATCATACTGGTTAACTTTACATCCCAGAGTTTTTACTGCAATCTTTTTAATCTAATATTCCTCCTTCTTCACTGAATTTTAAATTCTTGGGAAATAATTTAGGGTAATTTTTATTAGATAAGCTTTAAAGATGATAAAAGTATTTAAGAATAGATAAAACAAAGATAGCTGCTGTTTCGCTCCGCAAGCAACTATTTCCTAGACTTATTGATTTTAAACTGTATTTTTGCGCCAAGTTTATTTCTTCTTCTGAAAAACCACCTTCTGGGCCAATCAAATATAAAATGCTATGAGGCATAGGAGAAGTACTGATTATATCCTTTAAAGTAGTTAATCTTTCATTTTCCCAGAAAATTAAAGATAAATCATAAGAATAGAGATAATTGCTCAATAAATCATCAAGAGTTACTATAGATTGTATTTCTGGTATAGTACTTCTTTGAGATTGTTTACTGGCTTCATAGGCAATTCTTTGCCAGCGCTTTCTTTTCTTTTCATAGTCTCGCGGGGTTAAGAGAGGAATAGTTCTCCTAGAAATAAAAGGAATAATAGAATTAATTCCCAGTTCTGTGGATTTTTGCGTTAGCCAATCCATCTTCTCTCCTTTCAGGATTGACTGAGCCAAAATTATTTCGCATTTATTTTCTTTCTTTTCTTTCCTAATTGATCTTATTATTCTACATTTTAATGCCTTATCTTTATATTCTTCAAGAGAAGTTAAATATTGATTACCCCTCCCATCAGAAATTAATATTTGGTCATTAATTTTATATCTTAAAGACTTCACTATATGTCTGGCTTCTTTACCATAAATGAAAATCTTATTCTCATCCTCTTTAATATTTTCTGGTGAGGCAAAAAAAATAGGAATTTTTTCCTCACCTCCACTATAAAAGATAAGAATTTAATTTTTGAATTCTATTTTATTGTTTTTTACTGAAAAAATTTCTTGAAAAAATAAATTTAATTTATCTTTATTCTATTGATTAAAGGCATCTTTTATTTTGTCAAAAATACCTTTTTCTCCGATATTTTCTAAATCCTCACCACTTAATTTAGCATATTGCCATAATAACTTCTTTTGTTCATCAGTAATTCTCGCTGGTATATCCACAATTACCTTGACTAGCTGATCACCTCGCTGTTTTGTTCCAATTTTATATATACCTTTACCTTTAAGTCTAAATATAGTATTAGGTTGAGTTCCGGCAGGTATTCTTATTCTGGCATTGCCATCTAAAGTAGGAACTGTAATCTCTCCACCAAGAATAGCTTTTACAAAACTTATATTGGTATTATAATTTATATTAATTCCTTCTCGTCTGAAATATCGATGAGGTTTAACATATATTACAATGTATAAATCACCTGGTAAGCCTCCTCTTTCTCCAGGTTCTCCCATTCCACTTATCTTTAATCTATGCCCCGTATCCACGCCAGCAGGAATTTTTATCTTTACTCCTTTGGTTACCTTTACTTTTCCTATACCTTTACAATTAGGACAATTTTCAATAATTATTTTGCCTTCTCCCCCACAACGAGGACAGGTTTGGATATTTATAAATTGGCCAAATAAAGAATTTTGTGTTTTTCTAATCTCTCCAGTTCCATGGCAATCGGGACAGGTTTGAGGAGTGCTTCCCGATTTAGCTTTACTTCCTTTGCATTCCGGACAAGTATCCCAGTAAGGGACTTCAATTTTAGTCTCTTGGCCAAAAGCAGCCTCCTCGAAATCTATTTCCAGATCATATCTTAGATCTGCTCCTCTTTTAGGGCGAATTCGATCTTCTCTTCTCCGCGTTCTAGTCCCAAAAAAGGAATCAAATATATCACTAAAATCGCCAAAATCTCCAAAATCACTAAAACCTCCACCCTGAAAATCACGGAAATCAAAACCACCCATTCCTTCAGCAGTCCCGAACTGATCGTATCTTGCTCTTTTTTTCGGATCGCTAAGCACTTGATAAGCTTCGTTTATTTCTTTAAATTTTTCTTCAGCCTCCTTATTAGAGGCATTTCTATCTGGATGATATTTTAGAGCAAGTTGTCTATATGCTTTTTTTATTTCCTCAATAGATGCATTTTTATTTACACCTAATATTTCGTAATAATCTTTTTTGGGCAATCTTGTAATCCCTCGTCAATACTTTCATTAGAATAATTAATTGAAAACTATTTTTTTTAAACCGGATGCTATCTAAAAGGTTAGGGGTGGCAACCCATAAAAAAATGATTACCACCCTTTTATTTTCATCTCTCTTTACTTTGAGAAAAAGGTAAGGAAAAGTATAAATTTTAGTTATTTATCTAAGTTTTAACTATTTATTATCTTCGTCTTTTTCTACCTCATATTCTGCATCGACTACCTTCTCTTCTTCTTTAGCTTCTGAGGTTTTCGATTCCGGTTCTTCCTTCTTTTCTTCCCCTCTGCTTTGTTCTTTGGATTGAGCTGAGGCTCTTTTGTATATTTCCTCTGCCAGTTTATGTGAAGAGGTAGTCAATTTTTCTATTCCAGATTTTATGCCTTCCATTCTATCTTCTTCTAAGGCTTTTTTCAAGTCTTTAATATCCTGTTCTATCCGGTCTCTCTCTCCTTGATCAATTTTATCTGAGGATTCTTTTAAAGTCTTTTCTACCGTATAAATTAAATTATCAGCCTGATTGCGAAGTTCAATCTTTTCTTTTATCTTTTTATCCTCTTCTGCATATTCCTCAGCTTCTTTTATCTTTCTTTTAATTTCTTCCTCAGTTAATCCAGAAGAAGCAGTAATGGTAATCTTCTGTTCTTTACCGGTGCCTAAATCCTTAGCCTTTACATTTAAAATACCATTGGAATCTATATCGAAAGTGACTTCTATTTGAGGCACTCCTCTTGGAGCAGGAGGTATGCCTATTAATTGAAATCTACCCAAACTGGTATTGTCTTTCGCCATCGGTCTTTCACCCTGTAACACATTAATATCCACTGCGGTCTGGTTGTCAGCAGCAGTAGAAAAGATCTGACTTTTTGAAGTAGGGATAGTAGTATTCCTCTCAATTAACTTGGTAAATACCCCCCCTAAGGTCTCAATACCCAAAGATAGAGGCGTAACATCTAATAATAAGATATCTTTCACTTCACCTTTTAATATACCCGCTTGGATAGCAGCTCCAATGGCTACTACTTCATCGGGGTTAACTCCTTTATTGCCTTCTTTCCCGAAGATTTTCTTCACGGTTTCTTGAACCTTAGGCATACGAGTCTGTCCACCGACCAAAATCACCTCATCGATGTCTTCGGGTTTTAGTTTGGCATCTTCTAATGCTTTATAACAAGGTTCGATAGTACTTTCTATTAAATCAGCAGTAAGCTGTTCTAACTTTGCTCTGGTTAGTGTATAATTTAAATGTTTGGGACCACTGGCATCAGCAGTAATAAATGGTAGATTAATCTCGGTTTCCAAAGAGGAAGATAATTCACATTTTGCCTTCTCAGCCGCCTCTTTCAATCTTTGTAAAGCCATTTGATCCTGTTTTAAATCAATCCCATTCTCCTTTTTAAAATTATCTACCATCCAATCTATAATTCTCTGATCAAAATCATCTCCGCCTAAGAAAGTATTACCATTGGTTGATTTTACTTCATAGACTCCTTCCTTGCCAATTTCTAAAATAGAAATGTCAAAAGTACCACCACCGAGATCATAGACCGCGACTTTTTCGTCTTTCTTCTTATCTAAACCATAAGCTAAAGCGGCAGCAGTAGGTTCGTTAATTATTCTCAAGACATTCAATCCTGCTATTCTTCCCGCATCTTTGGTAGCCTCCCTTTGGTTGTCATTAAAATAAGCGGGAACAGTAATAACTGCATCGGTAACGGTCTCCCCTAAATGATTTTCTGCAGATTTTTTTAGTTTTTGCAGCACCATAGCAGAGATTTCCTGAGGACTGTAATTTTTACCTTTTGCTTCGATCTTAATATCGGTATGTTCTCCAGGAACTAACTTAAATGGTAAAAATTTTCTGGCTCTCTGCACAATATCGTCATTAAATCTCCGACCAATTAACCTTTTTACAGAAAAGATAGTGTTTTCAGGATTAGTAATCGCCTGTCTTTTGGCTAATAATCCCACTAATCTTTCTCCTTTTTTAGTAAAGGCAACAATAGAAGGAGTGGTTCTTCCTCCTTCCTCATTTTCGATTACTACAGGCTTACCGCCTTCCATAATAGCTACTACAGAATTAGTAGTGCCTAAATCAATACCAACTATTTTCCCCATATTAATTCCTCCTTAATTAAGTTTTCAATAGATTATTTTTTTTCTTTTTTCACTGATACCGCAACTTTCACCATCGCCGGTCTTAACACCTTTGATTTAAAATAATAGCCCTTTCTAAGTTCTTCAGTTATAGTATCTTCTGGAAATTGGTCCGTCTCCACTACAGACATAGCTTCATGTTGGAAGGGATTAAACTTACTTCCTATTGAATTTATAGGCTTAACTCCTTCCTGATTTAAAATTTGATGAAATTCTTTTAATATTTTATCAATTCCTTCTTTTATTGCCTCCACATTAGTAGTATTTTTGGCAGATTCGATAGCCCTTTCCAGATTATCTACTACCACCAATAGTTTGCTTAATAATTCCTGATTAGCAAATTCCAAAAATTCTTTTCTTCTTTTTTCTTCACGCTTTTTATAATTTTCAAAGTCTGCCTGTAGTCTTTTTAAATGGTCCAGGTAATCTTTGGCTAAAGCCTCTTTTTCCTGGACTATTCTCTGTGCCTGATTTAGTTCATCTTCTAATCTTTGTATCTCTTCCTGGCTATTTTTAATCATCTGTAACATCTCATTTTTAGTAAATTTTTTATCTGTTTTATTCTCTATTTGCTCTTTCTTTTCTTCTTTTTTTTGTAATTCTTCACCATTCTTTTCTTGCTCGCTCATTATTCTGCCTCCTCTGGATTTTTCTTTAAAATTCAGATAATATTTCACTCAGCTTTTCGGAAATATATTCTACAATTGATACCATTCGGGGATAATTCATTCTAGTCGGGCCCAATACTCCAATAGCTCCAGCAGCCTTCCCTTTTATTTTATACTTTCTGGTAATCAGACTACAATTCTGTATTTCTTTCTGTTTATTCTCTCTTCCAATTACTATTCTGGTATTTTCAAAAGTGATATGTTCCCGAATAGTATTAGCCAGGACATTCTCTTTTTCAATAAAAGAAAAAAGGTAGTTCAACTTATCAGCCTCTTTAAATTCAGGTTGTCTCATCAGGTTTACTCTGCCATTTAAATAAATTTTATCATTGAAATATTTCAAATCAAAACATTCTTCTATAAACTTATGGATATAATTAAATCTTTCCTGGAATAAAAGAATTCTTTGTAGTTCTTCTTTTAATATTTCATACAAATTATTCAAGCTAATCTTATGTTCTTGTAATTTATGATTAATAAAATTAGAAAGATAATTTAAATTACTTTTGGTAATTTCCCCAGATAGTTTTAACAGTTTTTTAAAGACTAATTCGGTATCGGTAATCATTAAAACTAAGATAATATTGTTCCCTATCTGAATAAATTGGATACTTTTAATAAAATTGTTTACAATATTTGGTTCTAGGACAACCCCGATATTATTAGTCAATTTAGATAATAGTTGAGCAGTAATTTTCATAGTCTCTTCAAGCTCTTTGCTTTTAAAGTATATCTGACTAATCTCTTCCTTTTCTATTTCTTTTAAAGTGCTCCTTTTCATCAAATTATCTACATAAAATCTATAACCCTTATCAGTGGGAACTCTCCCGGCTGAAGTATGAGGTTGCCATAAATAGTCTTCCTTTTCTAATAAATTCATTTCGTGCCTTATAGTAGCTGGACTTAATTTTAAATTATATTTTTCTGCAATTTCACTGGAACTAACTGGCTCAGCAGTAGTGATATAACGATGAATCAATGCTGCAAGAATAGTTTTATTTCTATCATTTAATTCCATTCTTTTTCACCTCTTTTTAGCACTCTTACCAAGAGAGTGCTAATTACCCTAATTAAAATAACACTATATCTTAATTTTGTCAAGACTTTAATTAATGATTATTTTAAGCTGTATAATCTTTCTCCGCTCATTCGGATAAAATTTATTAATCGATAAATTCTCGAAAGACATAATTGGCCAGGAATAACCCTCGAAAAGTTAATTGAATTCTCTCTTTATCTTTCTTTAATAATTTTTGGTTAACTAACTTATCTATCTGCAGATTAAACATTTTATCTAAATCAAGTTTGAATCTATTCTTAAATTTTTGATAAGATATTCCTTCTTTTCTTCTTAAGCCTAGAATAATGGTTTCAATCATTCTTTTTTTTAAAGATAATCTCTCTCCTTCTTCCACTGGAAATCTTCCCTTTTCTAATTCCTGAATATATTTTTGGGGATGGGCATAATTTTTATAACGATATCCCCCAAGAAATGAAGAGGCACCAGCTCCTATTCCCAAATAAGGTTGATTATCCCAATATATTTTATTATGCCGGGACTGTTTAGAGGGAAGAGCAAAATTAGAAATCTCATAATGCTCAAAACCATGTTTTTTTAGAAAACTGATTGCCCATTTAAACATGGTATATTCTATCTCTTCGGATGGTAAATTTAATTTACCCTCCTTCCACCACTTAAAGAAAAGTGTCCCTTCCTCCAACGTTAAATTATATAGAGATAAATGGTCGGGTTTTAATTTACATGCCTCTTCGATAGTCTCTTGAAATTCAATTAGTGTTTGCTTTGGAAGGGCAAAGATTATATCCAGATTAATATTATTAAAACCTATTTCTCTTGCTTCTTGATAAGTATTAATAATATCCTTCTTAGTATGAATCCTGCCCATCTTCTTTAACTCTGGGCCCCGAAGACTTTGTGCCCCTATACTTAATCTGTTTATTCCGGCGGAAAGTAGTAATTTGAGCTTTCTCTTATCTAGGGTCCCCGGATTTGCTTCGATGGTGATTTCCATATCGGGATTGGTTAGGAAATTTTCACGGCAAATTTCTAGAGTATCATTAATAATCTCTGCTGGAAGAATAGTGGGGGTTCCTCCCCCCAGGTAGATAGTTTTTAGAATTCCTTTCGGTATCTTCTTAGTATAAAGAATAATTTCTTGGTGTAAAGCTGAGATATAGGGTAAAGCATCTTCAATGTTTTTCAAAGGGTAAGAGTTAAAGTCACAATAAAAACATTTAGTTTTACAAAAAGGAAAGTGTAAATATAATCCCAGGTTCATTTTGGTCACCTAATCTATTTTCAATATACCTAAAAAGGCTTCCTGAGGGATTTCTACCCGTCCTAATTTTTTCATTCTTTTTTTGCCTTCCTTCTGTTTTTCTAAAAGCTTTCTTTTCCGAGTGATATCCCCTCCATAACATTTAGCCAAAACATCTTTTTTTAAAGCCCGGATAGTTTCCCGGGCAATTACTTTCCGCTCAATAGCTGCTTGAATAGGAACTTCATATAATTGGCGGGGAATAATTTCTTTCAATTTTTCTACAATTTTTTTGGCTCTATAGTAAGCCTTTTCTTTAAAGACGATGAAGGATAAAGCATCTACCAGTTCGTAATTCACCAGGATATCTACCCGAATCAAGTCAGATGGTCTATATCCTAAAAATTCGTAATCTAAAGAAGCATAGCCACTACTACGGGATTTTAATTTATCATAAAAATCCATAATAATTTCATTAAGAGGTAACTCATAATTTAATTTTACTTTATTTTCTCCCAGATATTCCATGTTTTTAAATATTCCTCTTCTATCCTGTACCAGCTCCATAATACCACCTATATATTGATTCGGAGTGATAATTTCCATAGCAACATAAGGTTCTTCAATTTTCTCAATCTCCATTTTTGCGGGGAAAGAAGAAGGATTGCTTACCTGAATAATATTGCCGTCCTTTTTAGTAATCCTGTACATTACACTGGGAGTAGTAGCAATTAAATTGAGATTATATTCTCTTTCTAATCTTTCTTGTACAATTTCCATATGTAATAAACCTAAGAAACCACATCGAAAACCAAATCCTAAAGCCTGCGAGGTTTCTGGTTCACTATATAAAGAAGAATCATTTAATTTTAATTTATCTAAAGCGCTTTTCAGGTCTTCGTAATCATTATTATCCACGGGATAGAGGCTGCAAAAAACCAGGGGATTCATTTTTTTATAGCCAGGGAGACTGGTATTTGCTGGATTATAAAAATCAGTAATAGTATCCCCCACTTGCGTATCCTGAATGTTCTTAAATCCAGCTTTAATATATCCAACTTCGCCGGCGCTCAGTTGTTGGCAAGGTTGTAACTGCGGACGAAAAATTCCTACCTCGGCAACCTCGTATTTTTTCAAGTTCACCATAGTTTGAATAATCATTCCTGGTTTAATATTTCCATCTACAATTCGCACATAGACAATGGTTCCTTGATAAGAATTGTAGACTGAATCAAAGATTAAAGCCCGTAGAGGATTATCTGGATTTCCCTTGGGAGGGGGTATTTTTTTTACAATAGCCTCTAAAATATCTACAGTTCCAATTCCTTCTTTGGCGCTGGCTAAAATAATTTCTTCTTCCGGTATAGCCAGAAGCTCTCTTAAGCTGGAGATTACTTGTCGGGGATTGGCAGTAGAAAGATCAATTTTATTTACTATCGGAATGATCCGGAGATCATTTTTTTGAGCTAAATGAATATTAGCAATAGTTTGAGCCTGTATTCCTTGAGAAGCATCTACTACCAGCAAAGCACCCTCACAGGCAGCTAAGCTTCGAGAGACCTCATAAGAAAAATCAACATGTCCAGGGGTATCGATTAAGTTCAAAAGGTACTCTTTCCCATCCCGGGCTTGATAATACAATCTTACTGCTTTTGATTTGATGGTAATCCCCTTTTCTCTCTCCAGGTCCATAAAATCTAAGATCTGTTCTTTTCTTTCCCTTTCTGAAATGGTATGCGTATATTCTAATAATCTGTCGGCTAAAGTAGATTTGCCATGATCAATATGAGCGATAATAGAGAAATTCCTTATTCTATCCGTCGTTGGGGTTACTTCTTTTAACATTTCTATATCTTTCCTTTTAGAATTACAAAAAGATGCTTTTTTAGATTTTTAATTTCTGGTATATTAAAAAGATAACTAAAGATTATATATATTATACCACTACCAACAATGAGAATTAATACTTCTATACCCTGGTTAATTTTACTGGAAAACTCTAAAAAATTTCCCAAAATAGTCTTAAAAAAAGTACAACTTATCGCCATTATGATAGAAGCTAAGATAGTTTTGAGTAAAAAAACAACTTGATTTTTTATCTCCAGTTCCCCTGTTTTTACCCCTAAGTATTTTAACAAAACTATCATATTGATTATTGCAGAAATTGAAGTAGCTAAAGCTAAACCAGAATGAGCCAAAAATCTAACTAAGATTAAATCTAGAGCAATATTAATTAAAACAATGATTATACCGACTTTAACTGGTGTTTTAGCATCCTTTAAAGCATAAAAAGCCATAGTAATTAATTTAACACTGGCATAGGCAAATAATCCCAGAGAATAATATAATAAAGCGTGGGTAGTCATAATAGTTGCCTTACTATCAAAAATACCATGTTCATAAATTAAGCGGATAATATCCTCCCTCAGTACGATTAGTCCGAAGGTAGAAGGAATAGTGATATATAATAATAATCTCCAACCAAATAAAAAAGAATGTTTAAAGTCTGGAATATTATCTTGAGCAGTGAACTGGGATAGAGTGGGAAAAACAGCAGTAGAAATAGCTATACCAAAAGCACCTAAGGGAAATTGAACTAGACGATTAGCGTAATATAGGGCAGAGATACTTCCATCAATCAGGGTTGAAGCGATAGTTCGATCTACTATTACATTAATCTGAGTAATTCCTAAACCAAAGATAACCGGGAGCAATAAATTCAATATCTTATTCACTCCTTCATCTTTAAAATCCAGAACTAATTTATATTCCACTCTATTTTTTAATAATTCAGGTATCTGAATTATTCCCTGACCAATTCCTCCCAAGAGTACTCCTATGGCCAGACTATAAATGCCATACCGCCCAGCAAAGGTAAAGGCCAGGAATATCATGGAGATATTTAACATCGCAGGCGATAAAGCAGGGACAAAGAAGTTCTGATAAGAATTAAGGATGCTCATAAATAAAGAAGCAATGGCTACCAGCCCAATATAAGGAAACATTATTCTGGTTAGATTAATAGCTAGTTCATATTTATAAGGATTACTTTTAAAGCCCAGGGCAATTACTTTAATGAGGAGGGGAGTGATCCAGATTCCCAGGGCAATGATAATTATTAGAATTATAATTAGAATATTCATTATATTACTAGCAAAATATTCTGCCCTTTTTTTATTAAATTTAGTTAAATATTCAGTGAAAACTGGTATAAAGGCGCTATCTAAACCACCTTCTCCCAAGAGGCTCCGGAGTAAGTTAGGAATCATAAAAGCAACAAAAAAAGCATCGGTTTCTATAGTAGCTCCAAATTTATTTGAAATTACTACTTCTCTAAATAGACCCAGCGTTCTACTCACTAGGGTAGCTATAATCACTAACCCAGCATATCTGGCTATTTTATGCTTGGTATCCATAGTATGCCCTCTTTTTTTGATCGTTATTTCTCGCTCAAGAATGCAATTTAACTAGAAATTTTGAAAACATTATCGGGAGAAAAATCCTTATAAATTTTATATTTATTCTGTATCTCTTCACTATATAATCTATCTCTAATTTTAACGGCAAGCCAGAATATTTCACTACTTGATTTTAAAATAAATTAATGCTAAAATTTACCAAGTATAAAAAATAGAGAAAGGAAATCAAGATGCCGAATATAAAATCAGCTATAAAAAGAGTTAAAACCGCTAACAAAGCTCATTTGAGAAATATATCGACTAAATCAGCAATTAAAAGTAATATTAAAAAATTGCTTACTGCTTTAGCCGAAAAAACAGAAAAAGATATAGAAAAATATTTTAAAGAGACAGTATCCAGTTTAGATAAAGCTGTGAATAAAGGTATTATCACTAAAGGTACTGCCTCTCGTAAAAAATCAAGGTTAGCAAAAAAAATAGATACTCTAATCAAGTCAGGGCAAGTCTCTGAGTCTCCCAAGATTAAAGAAACCATTAAAGCCAAAGAACAACAAGAAAAGGTTGAGACGGTTAAAAAGACCAAGAAAATTCCCAAAGCTGTTCAAAAAAAGGTCAAAAAAACAATCCAGACTTCCCCGGAAAAGGTAAAAAAACCAAAGAAATAAACTCTCTTAAGTATTAGGAATAATAAAAAATTTTAATTTTCCCGTTTCGAGTTGACTTTCCTATAAAACTGAGGGGACGGAATTATCCGTCCCTTTTTAATTCCTGAACATTTTCAGATAAATAAGTCTTCATTCCCTTATTCCTTTTCCTTTTAGGCAGTTAATTATCATATTACTATTCTATTTTTTCTTCCCCTATCCTCACCTTTGATTAATGATCTTCATTACTAACTCTTCCAAAATAATTTGAGGACTTTTTTGACTATCTTTTAATTCTAAATCCGCCTCATTTAATAATTTATAGATATGACAAATCTCCTGGAGGTTAAATTTTTTAGCTTGAACCATCAACTTTTCTATCACAAAATCTGGTAAATTTAATTCTTTCCTGATTTGGGAAAAATTAGCTTTATTTAAAAGCAAAAATTTGGTTTGTAAGATAAGTCTGATCTGGCGATAAATCATCGCCAACACTGAAAGAGAAAAAAGATTACTGTTATTCAATTTCACTATTCCGTCTACACTATCTTTTAATTTTTTATCACCTAAGTTATCTAAAAATTTAAAGATATTCACTGTTTCTGAGCCACTATAGATGGCCAATATATCTTCTTTCTCTATTAATTTCTTACCCTGGGTATACAGGTCTAACTTTTCAATTTCGCTAAAAAGAGATCTTAACTCCGAGCCAATTAGATAATGTAAATAATCCAGTGCCTCCCGGTCTATCCTTTTATTGCTTTTAGACAATTTATTATTAATCCAGAAATTTAATCTTGATTTATCAGGAAAATCAAATTTCACTATCTTTCCGATTCCTTTTACTGCTTCCAGTAAATCTTTATGAGGAGAACCTTCCTGATAGATAATGATTAAGGTGGAGAAAGTATCTATTAAGTTTGATTTATTTAGATAACTGGCTAACTTTATTACCTCTTCCTGGTTCAATTTTTCTGCCTCCTTTAAGATGATTAATTTATTTTTGGAAAGAAACGGAAGTATTTCCAACTCGTTGATTATTTCACCAGAAGTAATCCGGTCGGCAGAAAAGGTTTTATAATTTAATTCTTTAGTAGAAGGGTTCAGCAATTTTTCTTTAAATTTATTTAGAGTAGTTTCTTTTAAATAATTTTCTTTTCCCCAGAATAAATACACGGGTAAGATTTCTTCTTTTTTCAGATGATTTAGTATATCCTGGTAGCCAGGATATTTTTCCTGCTTCATTCCTATACCCATCTTTATCTTAAAGTTTTTAGGTTATATATTTGACCATCACCATCAGTATGAATGATAATGGTACCATTCTGATCGGTTCGATATATCTTTATTTTTTTTTCTTCTAATCTTTGAATAATTTTGGGGTGGGGATGATCAAAGTTATTACTTTTTGCAGAAATAATAGCTATCTTTGGGTCCACTTTTTCTAAAAATTCTGAACTGGTAGAACTTATACTTCCATGATGGGCTATCTTCAAGATGTCACTTTTCAGGTTATACCAGGAGGATAACATCTCTTTCTCTGCTTCTGCTTCGATATCTCCAGTAAAAAGAAATTTTGCATTTTTATAAAATAATTTTATCACAATTGAGGCGTTATTCAAATCAGATTTCTCGTAAAAATAAGGATTATAAACTGGATTTAACACTAGCATCTCCAGATCCTGGTTTAATATTATCTGGTCTCCAGCGGTGAGCTGATAATAAGGGATATTTTTTTCTTTAATCAGCTCTATCAATTCTCTATATTCTGGTAAATTTCCACCAAATCCGGTGTCTAAAAAGTTATCAACTTTTAGTTCTTTCACTACGGATACTAATCCTTCTAGATGGTCTAAGTCCGGATGGGTTAGAATCATTAAGTTAATTCGATTTATGCCTTTTCTCCTGAGATAAGGGATGACTAACTTACTACCAACATCAAAATCATTAAAAGGAGTGCCTCCCCCATCAATCAAGATAGTCTTTCCTTTTGGTACTTCTATCAAGATACAATCACCTTCTCCTACATTAAGAAAATTAACCAGCAATTCCTCCGAAGGATAAGATAACGAAAAGAAGATTATAATTGTTATCATTAATAGAAGAATTAATGTATTGCGGTTCTTTATCTGGAGTGAACACATTTTAGGATAAATTATTTCGAAGATATAAAAAATTAAAAGATAAAATAAAAAAATAATTATTATAGAGGGCTGCTGAATGTTTAAATATGCAAAGGGTAAAGAAGACAATTTTTGGACCAGTAAATTTATTCCCTTTAAAATATAAAACTCTATATTTGCAAGCCAACCTGCGGAAGAAAGATCAATTAATCCGATTAGAAAGATCAGAAATCCAATCACCACCACTATCCCTACCAAAGGTATTACGAATAAATTAGCAATAATCCCAATAAGGGATACTTTATAAAAATAATAAGCAGAAAGAGGAAAAATTCCTATCCAGGCAGCTATAGAAAGAGATAAAGGATTTCTAATTAGCGGAGTTATTTTGCAGAGTATTTCTTGCCAGATCTGGGGAAGATAAAGGATAAAAAAAGTAACAGTAAAAGATAATAAAAACCCCGCATCATAAATTAGTAAAGGATTAAACAAGAGGATTAGCCAGGCAGAAAAGAAGAGAGTAAGATAGATATTTCTCTTTCGGTTCAATAAGTTACCTGCCACCAGGATAGAAAACATCAAGACAGCACGAAGCACTGATGGACGAAATCCAGTCAGGGAGGCATAAAAAATTAAGTAGGAGATTATTAAAATAGATTTTAATTGCCGGGAGAGAGGGACAAATTTTAAAAGTGAGAATAAAACCATTACTATTATCCCGACGTGCAAGCCTGAAACAGCCAGGATATGCATAGTTCCTGATTCAATAAAGGTATCTTTAACTTCTGGAGAGAGGTCGTCCTTTTCACCCAGCAAGATACCAATAAGTAAAGAATTATAGGGAGGATTAATCAGTTTATTGGTTATGTTTTTTAATTTATCTCTTGCTTTTACGGAAATAGAGATAAAGGGGTTAACCTTTTCTATCCCAATTTTAGAGATTTTTTGCTCCTCCCATATATTTACCATGGTGAATATTCTTTTTTGAGCTAAATATAACCGATAATCAAATTCTCCAAAATTATTCTTCTGGGAGGGCGGGGATATTTTGCCCTTTATTCGTAAAACATCTCCATATTGATAAGGACAATCCTTAAGATAAACATTAACTAAAGTAATTCCACTAACTTGAATTTTTCTGCCCTGTTTCTCAATCTCTTTAACCTTTAAGTGCAAAGAATATTTTTCTCGACCTGGATATTCTTCTTTTTCTAGCACTGTTCCCGTAATGGTCAAGGTAGGGTCATTGGAAAAATTGGTAATATTCTGCTTACCTAGTGGTTGAATATGAAGTTGATAATTTAATAATCCTATTAACAGTACGATAAAAAATAATAAAACAGTAACTATAGACCAATCTTTTTTAAAGCCTATTATAGAGAACAAGATCAAGGTTAGAATTAGGGAATATAGATAGGTTAAAGAAGGCTGGATTAAGTTCCCTAAGATAATCCCGATAATATAAAAAAATAAGATTACTGGTAAAGGCCTAATGTTTTTTTCTACTGGACACAAATCAGATCCTTTATTCCTTCAAATCTTTTTTCTCCTATTCCCGAAACATCTTTCAGGTCTTCTATAGAACTAAAATATCCATTTTTATTTCTAAATTCTATTATTTTATCAGCTAAAACCGGACCAATTCCCGGTAAGGTCTGTAATAAGGTAGAATTAGCAGTATTGATATTGATCTTTTCTGGGGAAGATGAAAAAGATCTATTTATTTTACTGAGTTCTTGAGAACTTACCTCCCCTTCTATAATATTCAAATTTCGATAAGGTATTACTATTCTTTGCCCATCTTTTAGTAAAGCAGCCAGATTGATAGCATCCAAATCTGCATCCTCAGTCTCTCCTCCCGCAATTTTAACTGCGTCGATTACTCGATCAGTAGGTTTTAGTCTATAAACCCCAGGATTTTTTATTGCTCCGGCAATGTGAATTATTATGGGGGGTTCTTCTATCTTAGTCATAGGATTATCCTCTAAAGATTCCTCTGCTCTTGAGCTGGCAGAATTAATTACCAACTTTTCCTCTTGGTTTATATTTTTATACCAGTTTATTCCCAGAGCCAGGACAATAATTAAGAGTAAAAAAATAATGGTTATCTTTTCTTGATTGGATAGATTCAATCCCATAGACCTCCTTATTTGGATAAATATTTTTATTAAAGTTGAAAATATAATTTTGCCAGGTAATTAAATCTTTTTTATAAAAAATAAATATTTATTTAGAGTTTTTTAAAATTTTTTGCTTTTTTATAAAATATTGTTTTGCTTCCCCAACCGTGTAAAGGGAGCCAGTTATGCAGATTAAATCATCCTGGTTGGCCTTTTTTAGTGCATATTGGATAGCCTGAGGTATACTTTGAGTAATAATAATTCTATCCTGGTCTATAAAACGAGATGCTTCCTGGGCGATTATCTCTGGAGAAGTAGCTCGCGGATTTTTTGTTTTAGAAGTAATTAATAGGTCTGCTATAGGAGTGACAATTTTTATCATTTTTGAAAAATCTTTATCAGAAAAAATAGCTAATACTAAGATTAAACGTCGATAAGAGAATATTTCTAGTAAATTCTTATACACAGTTTTAATTCCACTGGGATTGTGTGCTCCATCGAGAACAATGAAAGGCCTTTCCTGAATAATCTCCAGTCTGCCTTCCCAGGTTACTCTTTTCAAGCCTTCCCGAATTGATGAAAGTGAAATATCGAATCCTCTGATTTTCAATGCTTCTACTGCTGCAATAGCAGTGGCAGAATTCTCCAACTGATGCTTTCCGACTAGAGAAAGGAAAAGATTTTTATATTTTCCATAAATTCCTTTTATATCAAACCAGATACCTCTAGTATCTGCTTTAATCAAGTGAGGCTTAATATTTTCCCCTACGGTAAATAGAATACATTTTCTTTCTTTGGCAATATCTTTTAATTTATCTCTTACTTTTTTATATTGGGTTGAACTAATGACTATACCTTCTGGTTTGATAATACCTGCCTTTTCCCAGGCTATCTTTTCTAAGCTATTCCCTAATTTATCCATATGGTCATAATCAATTCTGGTAATTACTGAAAGTAAAGGTTTACACACATTAGTGGCATCCAATCTTCCTCCTAGCCCCACTTCTAAGACTAAGAAATCTACTTTCTCCTCAAAAAAATATAGAAAAGCCATTGCAGTAATCACTTCAAAAAAGGTTGGATGTCTATATTCTTTAGTCTGGGAAATTTTTTTAAGGTAAGGCTTGATCTTCTTTAATAAATTGACCACTTTTACTGAACTGATATTTTGTCCGTTGATTTTCATTCTTTCATTAAATTCCACCAGATGGGGAGAGGTATATAAGCCCACCTTAAAACCTTCCGCCTGGAGGATAGAACTAATGATGGCAGCAGTTGATCCTTTGCCATTAGTTCCACCAATATGAATAATATTTAGTCTTTCCTGCGGATTGCCTAATAAGGACAACAAATAAGCAATATTTTCTAACCCTAATTTAATGCCGTACTTATTTAGATGGTAAATATATTTTAGTGCCTTCTGGTATTCAGTCATAATTCCTTCTAGATTTAGTTTCGAATTATATTGGGAATCCTGTCTCTTTATTTTATTGTAAACTTTTCAAATGGTTTTCTAATCTTTCCAAGATATCAGTTAATTCCTTCGATTTCTCTTTTTCTCTTTGAATAATATCTTTGGGTGCTCGGGATAGAAAATCTTCATTTTGGATTTTTTTAACTGTGGCATTCAGCTCTTGCTTAATTTTCAGCAACCTTTTCTTTAGACGATTTATTTCCTCTTCTAAATTAATGAGTTCCTTTAAAGGAATAAAAATTTCTATACCTTCTAATACTCCGGTAACTGAATAGGGAGGTTTTTCAAGGTAAAGGTCAATTTTTAGATTCCTTATTTTTATTAGTGCTTCTATATAGCCAGCATTCTCCCTGATTAATTTTAATAAATCTTTATCTTTATTTACCACAATAAGTAGGTCAATTTCTTTGCCATAAGGTATATTCATATCTGATTTAATATTTCTAATGGTTCGAACAATATCCATTATTTTGGAGATTCGGTTTTCTATCTCCGGTTTTATGGCCTTATTATCAACTCTAGGCCAGGAGGAGACCATTATACTTTCCTCCTGGTGAGGAATTCTTTGCCAGATTTCTTCCGTAATAAAGGGCATAAAAGGATGCAAAAGCTTTAAGATATTACTCAGGGTTATCAATAACGTGTATTGGGCGGTCTGCTCAGTAATTTGGTCCTTTTCCTGATATAATCTTGGTTTAATAAATTCAATATACCAATCACAAAATTCATTCCAAACAAACTCATAAATAGTTTTGGCAGCTTCTCCGAATTTAAATTCAGTTAGATAATCATTCACCAAACGGATAGTAGTGTTCAGTCTGCTGAGTATCCATTGGTCAGCCAGGGTCAGGGAAAGAGATATTCTTTCCTTTTCTATCTTCTCTATTTGAAAATCCTTAAGATTTACCATAGAAAATCTAGCAACATTCCATATTTTATTGGTAAAGTTTCTAAATCCTTTGATTCTTTCTTCAGATAAACAGATATAATTCCCCTGAATGGTGAGGGCAGCAAGGGTCATTCTCAGTGCATCAGCGCCATAATCTTCCAGTATAACCAGGGGATCTATTACATTTCCTTTTGATTTACTCATTTTTTTGCCTTCTTCATCTCTGATTAAAGGATTGATATACACTTTTTTAAAGGGGACCTCATCGCAAAATTTAAGTCCCATCATAATCATTCTGGCTACCCAGAAGAAGATAATATCAAAACCAGTAACCAATACCGAAGTGGGATAAAAACTCTTCAAATCATCTGTTTCCTCCGGCCACCCGAGGGTAGAAAAAGGCCAGAGCGCTGAACTAAACCAGGTATCTAATACATCTGGATCCTGAATCAAATTATGACTACCGCATTTCTGGCAAGAGGTTGGCTCTCTCTCCTCTACATTTAAGGCTGAGCAATCTTGACAATACCATACTGGAATACGATGTCCCCACCAGAGTTGGCGAGAAATACACCAATCTTTAATATTTCTCATCCACTCGAAATAGACCTTATTCCAGCGAGAAGGTATGAATTCTATCTTGCCCTCTTCCACCGCAGCGATAGCTGGTTCAGCAAGCTCTTTCATTTTCACAAACCATTGTCGGGAAAGATAAGGTTCAATAACCGTATTGCACCTATAACAATGTCCAATAGAATGATGATAGTCCTCTACTTTTTTCAGATATCCTTCACTCTTTAAGGCTTCTACCACTTTTTTTCTCCCCTCTTCTACACTCAATCCCTTAAATCTACCAGCTTGCTCGTTTAAGGTACCATCATTATTCAAAAGATTTATAAACTCAAGATTATGGCGTTTTCCTATCTCATAATCGTTAAGATCATGTGCGGGGGTAATTTTTACCGCTCCTGTACCAAATTCTGGGTCGACATAAGGATCAGCAAGGATGGGCAATTCTCTACCCATCAAAGGTAGTATAGCTATTTTACCGATCAATCTTTTATATCTAGGGTCATCAGGGTGAACTGCTACCGCAGTATCGCCCAGCATGGTTTCTGGTCGAACAGTTGCTACCGTGATAAATTCATCAGCCTCTTTAAGGGGATAATTTATATAATATAAATGAGCATCTTCTTCCACAGATTCCACTTCAATATCTGCTAAAGCAGTCTGGCATCTGGGGCACCAGTTAATAACATAATTTTCCCGATAAATTAGACCCTCCTTATACAGCTGGACAAATACCTTTCTTACTGCCCGGGAAAGACCTTCATCTAAAGTAAATCTCAAGCGAGACCAGTCACAGGAAGCGCCTAACCTCTTTAATTGATTGATAATGTTGCCTCCATATTTTTCTTTCCATTGCCAGACCCTTTCTAAAAATCTTTCTCTTCCTAAATCAAATCTAGATTTACCTTCTTTGTTGATTTCTCTTTCTACCACATTTTGAGTAGCAATCCCGGCATGATCGGTACCGGGTAACCATAAAGTATTATACCCTTCCATTCTCTTCCATCTAATTAAAATATCCTGCAAGGTGTTGTTTAAGGCATGCCCGATATGAAGAGAACCAGTTACATTGGGGGGCGGAATTACTATAGAGTAATTTTTTTCTTTATCAAACTGGATCTGAGCTTGAAAATAATTCTTTTCTAACCAGAATTGATACCATTTCTCTTCTAAGCCCTTAGGATCATATACCGAAGGAATATCATTATTAAATGTTTTTTTCATCGCTCTATTCTCCCTTGACTAAAAAATAAAAGACTCCTTCATCAAAGAAAGGACGAAGTGAGTCTTTCCGCGGTACCACCTTATTTCCTGTGCTAATTAAACAAGTGAAATATTTTCTACAGGCGCTTATCTTTAGTTCTAACGAAACTATCGTTTAGCCCTACTCTTAGATTCAGGCTAAATTTTAAGGGATGACTTTCGAATAACTTTAACTTATCCTACTCTTCCCTTAGTATTTATCTCTTATTTTTTGATATATTACTATATTTTCAGCAAGATGTCAAAAAAATCCCTCAATTTCCACTTTGCTACATTATTAATAATTATACTTTCCTCTCTTGATTTTAAAAAGGAGGTTTAGTAAGAGCAGTTCTTAATACATCATCTATATTATTGACCGCTACAAACTTCAATTTTTTCTTGATATGTTTAGGTAAATCATCAATATTCTTGATATTTTCCTGAGGAATAATAATAGTCTTGATTCCGGATTGATAGGCAGCGAGTACCTTTTCTTTTAGACCACCTACCGGTAATACCCTTCCTCGGAGGGTAATCTCACCGGTCATCGCTACATCCTTACGTACTGGAATTTCGGTAAGGGAGGAAATTAACGAGGTAGCCATGGTTATTCCTGCTGATGGTCCATCTTTAGGTATAGCTCCTTCTGGAATGTGGACATGAATATCATAATTTTCATAAAATTTATCTTCAATTTTAAATTTTTTTGCTCGGGAGCGAGCATAAGTTAAAGCTGCCTTGCCTGATTCCTGCATTATTTCCCCTAATTGGCCAGTAAGGGTTAATTTACCCTTTCCGGGCATAACGATAGTTTCTACTGAAAGAATTTCCCCTCCTGCCTCAGTCCAGGCTAAACCAGTAGCCAGGCCTACCATATCTTCCTTCTCGGCAAGATTATTCTTATACTTGGGTCTTCCTAAATAGCGTTCTAGATTGTTCAAATTTATTCTTATCTTTTTCTTTTTATTATGGTAAGCAAAATTTAAAGCTACTTTTCTGTAAATGGAGGCTATCTCTTTTTCTAGCCCTCTAACTCCGGCTTCTCGAGTGTATTCCCTGATTATTTTTTTAATCGCCTGATCGGATATTTCAATTTCTTCTTTTCTAAAGCCATGGTTGCTCAATTGTTTGGGAAGTAAGAATAAACGAGCAATCTTCATTTTCTCATAGTCGGTATATCCGGGGATATTAATTATTTCCATTCTATCTTTAAGAGAAAATGGTATATCATCATCTAGATTAGCTGTGCAAATAAACATTACCTCAGATAGGTCAAAAGGTATTTCCAGATAATGGTCAACAAAATTATTATTTTGTTCTGGGTCTAACACCTCCAGTAAAGCAGCAGCTGGGTCGCCTCGGAAGTCCATCCCCATTTTGTCAATCTCATCTAATAAGAAGACAGGATTTTTTGATCTAGCATTAACTATACCCTTAATAATCCTACCGGGCATTGATCCGATATAGGTTTTTCTATGGCCTCTTATCTCTGCTTCATCTCTCACCCCACCTAAAGATACCATAATAAAGTTTCTTCCCATAGCGCGGGCAATAGATTTAGCCAGAGAAGTCTTCCCTACCCCTGGTGGTCCCACCAGACAAAGGATAACTCCTTTCTTTTTATTCTTCTTTAATTTTCTTACTGCTAGATATTCCAAAATTCTTTCTTTTACTTCATTTAAACCATAATGATCTTGATTTAGTATCTTTTCTACGTATTTTAGGTCTAATTTTTCTTTGTTTTTTTTATTCCAGGGAAGAGATAAGACCCATTCTAAATAATTAATTATTACCCCACTTTCTGCGGATAAGGGAGGGGTCTTCTCTAAACGGCTGGTCTCTTTTAATAATCTATCCTCCAATTCCTGATTAAGTTTTAAAGCTTTTATCTTCTTTCTATATTCTTCGATCTCGCTATCTTCTTCTTCAAAATCAGTGTCTTGATCAGATAACTCTTTTTGAATTTCTTTTAGTTGTTCTTTGAGATAATAATCTTTTTGCAATTTTTCTAATCTGCCTTCTACTTTATTCTGTATCTTTTGCTCTAAATCTAAGATCACTATCTCTTTTTTTAATATTTTGATTATTTTTTCTAATCGTTTAGCTGGATCGATTATTTCCAATAACTCCTGTTTTTCTTTTATTTTTAAGAAGATATTAGCGGCTATTAAATCCGCTAATTTATCTATCTTTTCTATATTTTGTAAAGAAGTCGTTATCTCCAGGGGTACCTTTTCATTTAATTTTGCATATTGTTCAAACTCCTGAAGAGCTAATCTCATCAAGGCTTCATTGGCTAAATTCTTACTGGATTTAGTCTTAATTCTTTCGATTTTTGCCATAAGCAGATTATTATTCTTTTCCAGGTTTAATAATCTGGCCCGATGCAATCCTTCGATTAATACTTTAATGGTATTATCTGGCAATTTATAGATCTGGATTATTTTAGCAATCGTTCCTATAGTAAAAAGATTATCCAGTTCTATCTTTTCTATTTCTGGTCTTTTTTGAGTAATTATAAAAATATGGTTATTGGAATTAATAGCTTCTTCTAGAGAATTTAGTGATTCCTTATTTTCCTCAAATAAGGGGACAATCATATAGGGGAAAATAACCGAATCAACTATGGGTAACAAAGGATATGTGTCTTTATTTGATTTTTGATTTTCTTGATTATTCATTTTCAGTAAGGCATTTCTCCTTTTATTTCGGGTAATAGAAGTAATTTAGGGACACTGTTTAATTACTTTTTTCATTAAAATCTAGAAGCATTAATCTTAACAGCTTACTTATTTAACTTCTTTTCTATTTTTGATTACTTCGTCAATAATTCCATATTCTTTTGCTTCCCAGGCAGTCATATAAAAATCTCTATCCGTATCTTTCTCAATCTTCTCCAGTGGTTGCCCGGTATGCAAAGTAAATATCTTATTGATATTATCCTTTATCCTTTTTAACTCCTTAGTCTGGATTTCAATATCCGTTACTTGTCCTTGTGCCCCTCCCAAAGGTTGGTGAACCATAATGCGAGCATTGGGTAAGGCAAATCTCTTTCCTTTTGTTCCACTAGATAAAATTAAAGCTGCTCCACTGGCTGCCATACCTACACAGATGGTGGATACATTCGATTTAATATATTGAATAGTGTCATAGATGGCAATCGTAGAGCTGACTGAACCGCCAGGGCTATTGATATAAATATAGATATCTTTATCCGGGTCACTGGCATCCAGGAATAATAATTGGGCTATAATAGTATTAGCAGTAGTATCTTCGATTTCCGTTCCCAAAAAGATTATCCTATCTTTTAATAAGCGAGAATATATGTCATATGACCTTTCTCCTTGCGGAGTTTGTTCTATTACTATTGGTACTAAACTCATAATTATTCTTTCTCCTTTTTAGAATTAATTATTTTTATTTGTCGGGTAAGATGCTCCAGGATTTTTTCTCTTTTGATATTCTCTTTTAAGGCCTCCAGATTATCTTCTTTTATAAAATTAGCCTCTACTTTTAAGGGGTCTTGATTAATCTCCTGGGCAATAGCTTTAATCTTATTTTTTACCTCCTCTTCTCTTACCTCTATTTTAAATTCTTTAGAAAGTTTATCTAAAACTAATTCCTGCTTAACTCTCTTTTCCGCCACAATTCTATATTCCTGTTTAACCTTTTCTTCATCAGAATTAATACTGCGGTAATAATCTGATAAGGTAATATTTTGAGCTTTAAGATCACTCTCTAAATACTTCATCATATAATCTAATTCTCTCTCGATTAGAACTTCTGGTACTTTTACTTCACTAATTTCTGTAACTTTTTCAATTAAAGTCTGCTCAAAATTATTCCGGTTAATCCTATCTATCTGTCGGTTTAATTCTTTTCTGATCTCCTCTTTAAGTTCTTCTAAATTCTGATAATTACCCAACTTTTTAGCAAAATCATCGTTTAATTCTGGTAATTCTTTCTCTTTAATCTCCAGTACTTTTATTTTATAGGTTATCTCTTTACCAGCAATATTTTTATCCTTGGCCTCTTGAGGAATATTTATCTTTATCTCTTTTTCTTCTCCGGTCAAGCTATTAACCAGTTGTTGATTAAATTCAGGAATGGGGCTTTTTCCTATCTGAATAAGCTGCTTTTCTACTTTAGTCTTTTCTATAGGTTTACCTTCCAGAAAAGCTTCCGCATCAATCACTAAGAAATCTCCTTCTTTTGCTTTTCTATCCTTAACTACTTTTAGAATTGCCTGGTTTTCCTGAAGTCTTTTTAATTCATTGATTACATCAGTCTCTGAGACAAACTTATCTTCTCTCTTTATTTCCAGTTCTTCTAAATTACCAATTTTTACCTCGGGTTTTAACTGTATTTTTGCTTCGTAGATTAAAGGTTTATCTTCTACTATCTGGGTGATATTGATTTTAGGTTGGGTAATGGGTTCAAGATTCACCTCTTTGATCGCTTCCCTGTAGCTATCCGGGATAATTTCTTCAGCTAACTTTTGATAAAAATATTCTTTTCCCAGATGTAAATTTAAGATATTTTTTGGTATCTTTCCCTGCCGGAAACCAGGAATTTTTACTTTATAAGATAAATCATTGTATATTTTTTCTAATCTATCATTTACTTCTGATTTATCGATTTCTATTTCTAAATTTGCTTCCCCCTGCTGTTGTTCTTTTATTTTTACTTTTACCATAGACATTCCTCCGCTATATTTTTTCCGCTAAACAAATTGACCTTTCAACTTTCTAACTTTTCGCTAAATCTTTTCTATTAAACTACAACCGCAAACAAATTTGCGGTTGTAATGATTAATCTTCATTAAATTTTATCAGTTTTTTTCATTTCTTTGGTGCGAAGGGCGGGACTCGAACCCGCATGGTTTTACCCACTGGATCCTAAGTCCAGCGTGTCTACCAATTCCACCACCCTCGCTTATATAATTTATTATATAACATATTTCATTGGTGGGCCGTACAGGACTCGAACCTGTGACACCCTGATTAAAAGTCAGGTGCTCTGCCACCTGAGCTAACGGCCCAGATAGGCGCGCTCGGAGGGACTTGAACCCCCAACCATCGGATCCGAAGTCCGCAGCTCTATCCAATTAAGCTACGAGCGCTAAATTAAACTTTTCTTTAAGGGTGAGCGAGGGGATTTGAACCCCCGACCACTGGAGCCACAATCCAGTGCTCTAACCGGTCTGAGCTACGCCCACCATATTTATTTTAAATAAGCGCGCCCGAAGGGAATCGAACCCCCAACCTACGGATTAGAAGTCCGTTGCTCTATCCTATTGAGCTACAGGCGCGAATATTTACTTATGGAGCGGGAAACGGGTTTCGAACCCGCGACACCCAGCTTGGAAGGCTGGTGCTCTACCAACTGAGCTATTCCCGCCAGGTCGGGGCGAGAGGATTTGAACCTCCGACCCCCTGCTCCCAAAGCAGGTGCGCTAGCCAAGCTGCGCTACGCCCCGAAACAAAAGTTATTATATAAGAAATACCCAGAGAAGTCAATGAAAAATATAGGAAATCAATTATTCATTGACCAATAAATTATGGATAATTTTTATCATCTGATTAAGGGCTTTAGCGCGATGGCTAATCTTATTCTTTATCTCCTCTCCTAATTCAGCAAAGGTCTTTTTATATTCAGGAACTAAAAAAATGGGATCGTACCCAAATCCACTATTCCCTCGGGGATAGTTGGTAATGATTCCTTGACATTCAGCTTCTACGATATATCTTTTC